>Ga0179593_1686743_pt1 | contig 13249 bp, 14 predicted proteins | sample CZODoug2_1_08_16_FD_185931 | JGI IMG/M metagenome (GOLD analysis project Ga0179593, IMG submission 185931) | Vadose zone soil fungal communities from Angelo Coast Range Reserve, California, USA - CZODoug2_1_08_16fungal (PacBio error correction) | ecosystem: Environmental > Terrestrial > Soil >... | reverse complement strand
TGGACGTTTTCAAATTCCGAATGGTGCCGCGCTTCCCTTTTTTTTCTTTTCTCACCATGTTGCATTTTTCCTCTGACCTGAGGGGGATGTCTGTCTCTACAACCGGTAGTTGTGGTCTCCCTTGAAGCAAAGTCTGCGGGCCCCCCCCTTTTCTTGTTGTACCTCCCTTTTTTTGTCCTTTTTCCCCCTCCTTTGTCGACGCCTGACGGAGAAACTTGTGTTGCCGGGAGTTCACCTTTGTTCCCCCCTTCGTCTCGGCCGGAGTCTTTTTCTTTTCTTCTTATTTCGTAAGATCATAGGCCCTTTGGAGCAGGCGCGAGGCGTTGACAGACGCCTGATCAGGGGGTTTTTGAGCACGCCCCTCCTTTCTCTGCCGCTTTTTTGCGGTCGAGTCGGTTTTTTTCTTTCTTTAGTAGGGCTTGTTCCCTGCTTCGGCGATGTATGTCTCAGACCCCCCAGGTCCAAGAGGGCCCTTGAGTCCGGTGGGCCTGCCCTGGGCCCATTATTCCCCCCTTTGCGGATCATTTTTTCGCCCCCCCCTGGGGTTCATTGTCGGAGGTTAGTCGCGTAGGATTCCCACGAATCCCATACAGGATTGCGCGGCTTCCCATCTTTGGGTTGGTGTTTTTGGGGCCGTTTTGGTTTCCTTCCGCCCGCCTGGGTTTTGATTCTTTTTTTATCGAGCCCAAGCGGCCTGTGGAGCGTCCCCCCTTTTCCCTGAGATTTCTTCTTTTTGTCGCGTTATTCCTCCCGGAGCGCCACGTAAGGTGCAGATACATCCCGTCCGACTCGCCCCCGGACTCTGTGAAGTTGTCGACAGCTATCTCTGTTTCCCCCCTGGCTCCCTCAACAACACCCTTCATTCGAGGGAAGCCGGCGCCGTCTGAGACGATGGGGTTTCGCTGCGGCGTTTCCTTAATTTGGCCTCCCCTCCATCCTTTCGGGGGTGGGCGTGGGCGCAGGGGGAAACGTTTTTTGTGGAAGAAGCCCCTCTCTCCTTAATTGGTAATCCCTACCTTTGCGCCCGGCCTTGCCAGGTTTTTGTTCGCACCCGTTTTGACGGCTTTTTCTACCGGTTGAGACCCTTTTGTTCCTTTGCCTCTGTAATGCGAATCTGCCGAAACTGTGCGCGGCGCCAAAGGCAGGTCCGCCCCTCAGGCAATGGCCCCCCCCTGTCCCCACTGGAGGTTTTCTCCTTTCTTTACGCCGACCCGGGCAGGGGTATCTTGCGAGCGCGCCGCATCACGACCCCCTTTTTCCTGACCTTTTTCCCAGGTCTGGTCCTGGATACCGGCGTCCCTGATTGGGGAGCATTTTGGGGTCTTGACGTTTCCGGATTTTCCCCCACTTTCTCGGCACCGGTACTAGATGGTTCTTCTGTTCGATTTGCGGGGTAGATCCTTGTGCACTAGGCCCCTCCCCTTTTCCATCGGATCTTTGCTTCCAACCCCGAATCGGGCGGCGCTCTTTTCCCCCCTCCTTTGCTCGTCGTACTGGGGAACCTTGCGGGCGGGCCCTCGAGTTTTTCGTCACGCCCGTGTGCTTCTCCATTGGTCCTTTGTCGACCCAAGTCCCCCGGTTTCTCCTAGATCACGTTGTTCTGTTTGGATTGGTGTGTTTGTAAGGACCCGATTCCTTGCTTGGTGGTTTTCTACTTCCTCGTTCTTTTTCTGTTTCTTTTTGCGGCTGCGCGCGTAGCACTTTTGCTTTATCGGACGGTGCTCAGTTGTCAGATCCATGATTATGTTCCCCACTTTACGGGAGGTTTTTCCCTTAGCGCTTCGGGGACGGAAAACAAATTCGCCTTGCACTTGTGAGGACCTGTCGGGGCATGAATATGCACGTCGTTTTTGCTTCGGTCCCGGTCCCTTCCCCCCCGCGTGGATGCGATCTTTCCGGCAGAGCACTGCATGCCCCAGCTTCCTTCGGTTTTTTCGACATTTCGCTGTCCCCCCCCTCCGGTCGGCAAAGGCGGCGGCTGGTGGCTTCCCCTTTCCCGTCAACGATTTCCTTTACAGGTAGATCTTTTCGTCTGGCGGGAGGCTTTCGTGTTTTCACGCAGCCGTGTGGACTTTGTTTTTTTCGCCCTAACGAAAGGGTCTTGTGGCTCGCGGATCCCCCCCTTGTGGACTTTTCCTTAGGCAAGTCCAATTCCTGCATAATTGGTGATTTTCGCCCTAGACGGGAGTATCTGGGCCCTACTCCTTTCTTTCTTGCTTTTTCACCTTCCCTTGGTTCCCCCTGGCGGGGTCTCGTAATTGGTGGAGCGTGCTGCCGCTCCGCCACCTAGCTTGGACGACCCCTATTTTTTTCCCTGTTGCCTGCCTGTCCCCTTTTGTTTGCATAATTTCTACCCCAGTCAGGCACCACTTTCCTGCGAGTCGGGGGCTTTTTGAGCGGTTCGGCCGGCGTGATTTATGATGTACTCTGTCCTCATCTGTTTCCCCTCGCCCCCGCCCTTTTTTCCTGCCGCTTTTTTCTTTTTTCCCCTTCGAGGAGCTTCCCCCCCCCCGGGAACATTCCTCTGCCGCTTTTTGAACTGTGTTCAGTGGGGGGTATATGCTTTTGTGACTCAAACCTCCTCCTCTCTTTTTTTTTCCCTTCCCCTTTCCCTTTTTCCCGTTGTGTTTTTTTCTGAGAGATTCTAAAGTCGGGATTTATACCACTGCACTCACCTTGGACGAAAGCGCGTGCCCCGGCCCCGGGGATTTCCCCTTTTTCCGGACGCCCTGTGCACGAAAAACGGTTGCGCCAAATGGCTCACTCTGCTTCTGACCCCCGAGTCCCCCCTTTTCCTTTTTTTTCAGTTAACTGTCTTGCACTTGGACGTTGCTTTTTTTTTCTCCTGCCTTTTTTTCGCACATTTCGATTTGCCTGTCTGTCACTTCACTTTTGTGAATTCCTCCGCGAATCGTTCCAGCAAGACCAAGGCTACTAGGCGTTCGTAGCCCTCGTCCCCCACCCACCCCCCCCCCCATCAACGGATTTCCCCGTGCCGAAAAACCCTTCTCTTTTCCCCCGTAAAGCATCAGTTTTCGGCGTCCCAGTAGTTAGGGCGTTCAGATTTCCTTCTTTTTCCCCCCTTTTTTTCTGGCATCGAACCGTTTTACCACAATTTGTTGCTCAACTGCGAGCCCCACGCCTGCCCTTCGTACTGTTTACTTTGACCCCCCCCCCCCCCCCCCCAACCCCACCCAAGTCCACCAGGGTCAGAGGTGAGCCACGCCCTGACAGCGGCTTTTTCTCCTAGAGCATTCCCCCCCTCCCGGGCGCTCAACAAGGTCTTACTCCGCCCGCCGAAGCGCACTCCCTGTCCGCCCTGGTCCCCGTTCCTCTGTCTTGCAAAGCATATCTCCGCCCCCCTCGACCGGCTGTCACTTTGCCATCGGTCCGCAAAGATCTTCAACTCCCTTTTCGTTTCGCTTTTTTTGGCCGCGACTTGCCCTATCTTTCGCACCTCTCTTTTCTCCGTTGGCACCGTTTTCCGTCCTGCCCCGCTTCGAGCTCTCCCGACCCCCCCTGTACTTTTCATCTTTCGGGCTCTGACCCCCATCGGATGCTCCCTTGTCCGCTCCCTTTGTTCACGCCCCCCCAATGTGGTCTTCCCGTCCCGGCCGCACCCCGGGGACCGTCCAAGCCGCGAGTGTCCGCCCCACAGCTTCTTCTCCCCTTTTTTCTTTTTCCGGCGGGTGCTTCCCACCACACCCTGCAAACAACCCGCCTTTCCGGACTTTTGGTTCTCCCACACAGGACAATTTTGGCCCCTGCCAACCGGGGTCGTGAACCCCTCGTCGTTTTGTTTTTCCCCTGCGCACACGGCGGAATTCTCGTTGCTAGCCCTTTGGTTCAGGTCCTCTTTTGCGCGATCGTTTTCATCCCCAACGATTTCTCAGATCCCGACGCGAATCATCGCTTCCCCCACCTTCACCTAGTCCCCCTTTCGCCCCCCCGAACTGTCCCTCGCGGGGATAGTTTTTAATTAAAACTTTTCTGCTGACCACTTCACCCTATCTCCCCTGCCTGACATGCCTGCCCTTTGTCTACTTTCCGGAAATTTTCCGGCCAATGCACGGGTGTTTTTTTGTTAGGGAAGCCTGTTCTCAGTATCCCAATTCCTTCCCTTTTTCCCTCTTCGGCGTTTTTTACCCCCCAGCGCCTCTTCCAGGGGGCCTGCTTATTCTTCCCCAATTCTTGGTAAGCGCGCGCCCCCTGTTGACTCCCGAAAGTTGCAATTCCCAGGTTATACCCTGTTTGTTTCCCCCCCCTTCCCCTTTCCCGTTTTGCTCCCCCCCCGCAGGGTATTTCATTTACACTGAAGTAGAATTATGGCGTCCGAGAAACCACGGTCCCCCTTTGCCCCCTCAGTCCCCCCCGACGAGCCATCTTTTTTTATTGGCCTGCGTCCCCATTTTTCCTCCGGCAGCACCCCCATTTTGCCAGCCCTGTCCGCCTTGAGCTCCTCTCTGATTTTTTTTTTTGTCCCCCGGCGATTTCCCCCCGACATTTCTTCTTGTCGAACCCCCGTTTTGCTCCACCGGTTCACTTTCCCCGTGCGACATATCTGCTCCCCCTTGGGGCGCCTGTCTGGAAAACTACCCGCTCCTCCCCCCAAAAGCAGATCGCTTTTTCCAAGGTCGGTGGGCGTCCTCTGCTGTGCCGCGCCCGCCGCTCACCCTCCCCCTGGCGGCGTTTTTCCTTCCACCAAACCGACCCTTTCCTCCCCTGTCCCGTGCGTCTCCTGAATGATGTGCCCCCCGGAACCGCGTTTTTGTCCCCCTTCCAGGCCCCTGCGGGTCTTGATTGCCACGTTTCAGCCCTTGGCCACCCCCGGGCCCACGTTAGCCCCGCCGCTGGTTACGCGCCTTTTTCGAGCATCCGCGACTCCTCCGCGGGTCTTCCCCCTTTCCTCCGATCACCCAACCCGCCTCCCCGACTGATCCCATGCTGGAATGGCTGGCGTAATAAATCCCTTGCCCTTCCTGCACGTGCCTGTCCCCCGCCCCGCCGACGGCTGCGCCAGTTCCCCATGCCTTTCGAGTACCAATGACTTCGGCTGCTGGGCGCTTTTCCAATGTGCGTTACGAATTCCGGTTCACAAACCTTACGTGGCGCGCGCCGTCGCCCCGCGGGTAAACCCGGCAATCTGTAACCCCCTGGCGCTTTCTCCTTTTTTTCCGTTCCCCCCTGAGGCACTCTATTTCTCCGCGGTTGTGTTCAGCATCGCGAATCCCTGCCGCATCTAAACACGCCGATCGGCCCCTCATTCCTTCTGTGATTCGTCAACCTGCCCCCCCTTCTTTTCTTATCGTTTTAAATACTTTTTTACCGTTTGTTGTTGATCTAGATGGCTTTGATACAAAGTTGTGCTTCCCGCGCTCGGGTCCGTTTTTTTTTTTCGCATTTTTTTTTTTTTTTTTGCGCCGATGCTAACGTCCCCTAATGTTGATCGCCCAACCGGATCGATGCAGACTTCCAGCAGTCTTGCCGCCGGTGTGACCTCCAACGTTGTTACTCCTCTGCTCCCGTCCCCTTTTTTTCCTCTTCGTCCCCCAACGTCGGGTTTTCCCCCCGATGCTTGTTCCCACGTGCCGGTTTGCCCCGCCGGGCCGAGTTTATATCTTTGGCTTTTTTTTCCTTCTTTCTTCAGCCTCTCATCGGCCTCTGCAGCGCGTTCGTGAGCCGGACGGTGAATCCGGGTAATTCTCGGGAAGAACTTCCTTCTCCTCCCCTGTCTTTCTTCCGAGGAGGGGTTTTGTCCTTTCTTCGTAGGCCGGGGTCCCAAGCTTCTGCCCGGGCGATGTTCTGTGATTTTTTTCAAAGAGCTCCTCCCCCCCAAGCTGGACAATTTGGCGGGTTTTTTTGCCCCCTGCCCTGGTGGATCAATCGGTCCGGGGCCTTCTTTTCGGGCCATCTTTGGGAGAGTTGGCTTTCCGCTCAATTTCCTTTCAATTCCAAGCGCGCTCCTTCGTGCAGGGATTTGGTTTTTGTTTGAAGTCCGCCCTCCCCGATGGTCATACTGTTGGTGGTCGAATTCGGCTCCAGCGCTCACGCCTTCGGGGGGATCTTTCTGGCTGGCTCCTTTTCTTTCGAAGGCCTCCTTACGTGTTTCCACGGTGACTCATTTGTCCCCCACTTAGCAGGGGATTTTGCGTGTTCGCCTCCGATTTTCGCTTGGGGTCCGCGAACCGCACAACAACAGTAGGGGCCGAGCCGACGGGCGACTAGGTGCTGCGCGCTGGGTTTTTCGCGCTATTGTCTCCTGCCTCCATCCAGTCTTCCCTTTCCTGGGCTTGGGCAATGTGTTTGGCGGGGGCGTGTTTGTTCTTGTCGTCCGAAACGAAGCCCGAATTTCTTTTACTCCCCTTTTTTTGACATGACTACTGGCCCTCTGCAGTTCCCTTTGACGGAGTTTTTCACCGTTTTCACGTGTCACCCCCTAGTTGGTGCAACGCAGGGTCTGGCGCTTCGCCGGTGGAGGGCTTTACCCTGGCTCTCTCGGGATCCTTCTACAATCAGCATTACAACCAACTGGCGCTTGAGTCTTTACGCAGAGGCATGCGTTTCTTCGAGTCTTCGGGGACACCTAATAAAAAAACCCGAACTTGCCCCCTGGATAGGTTATAGGGACCCCACTTTTATATCTTCTTGTGAGGTGAGATGGTCTCCTGAAGTTTTTCCTACGTATACCCCACATGCCCAGGAGTGTCTTTTTTCTTCTTTGTCTCCAGTACGTGGTGAGGCCGTTTCGATTCGTGTGCTTTCACGCGGGGCTCTTCGGAATCTAGATTTCTGTTTTTGTCTCACCACGAAATCGCCGCTTCGGACAGCGTGCTCTGCCGACGACAATTCCGGTGTGTCGGCGTGGTGACTGACACGAGTTTTCTCTTGAAACGTTTTTTTTTTTTGATCCCTTTCATTTTTCGAAAAAAACAACCTCGGCACCGTCGCCTTTTCTTGCCGTGTGTTTTTTCTTTTGGACCCCCCGATGTTTTTGTGCCCGAGAATCCGGGGGACGTCGGCGTTCGCTTTGGGTAGTGCATCCGCGTTTTTCTGGTCTTCGTGTGGCGTGTGACAGAGTTGAGAACTTGGTTCTCTTCCTGGAGTTCCCATGATGTAGAAGCCGTCAATATTATGTTCGCCACGTTAACGGTTTTTGTGGAGGCTCGTTTTTCCGCCAATCTGCCCTTTGCACGTGGATCACTTCGGGGTGTTTCTTTCATATGTCCTTTTATTTTGAAGTAGTGGAGAGGCGCAGTAGTTCGTTGATGTTTTTCCTTGAGCTGCAGAATGTCAATCGTCTTCGAGGTCTTTCTCAGTCTTCTCTCTTCCAGGTAAGGTTTTTCTTTTTTTCAGGAGCTGGGGCTTGGGCGCCCGGAAGTCTGGACTTTGGTTTTGACCGGCCGGGAGGAATGGTTCCGCTGCTCCCCGCCGGACTGGACGTTTTTTTTTTTCGCCGCCACCCTTTTCATTGGCAAGGGTTGGCTCGCGTTTAGCGTGTTTTTTTTTCCAATTGGTAGTAGAGGCATGAAAGGTGGGGCCCGCTTACGGCCTTCGCGGGGTTTGTCCACGCGCCTAATCCTCGGTGTGAGAAAGGTGTTTCGGGGGGCGTGCGTCGTGGATTCGCCGCTCCGACTGCCGCGGTTGTAGCTTCTGAAATTACGCTTTCCAGGCTTTTTAGAAGTGTCATCATACATACAGGCACCAAGTACTTCGCGAGAGCGCCGTCGGGCATGGGCTTGGACTTTGCTTTTTCCGAGTATCTGTACTAGCAAAGTGGCGCGAGCAACCTTTCCGCGTTTCCTTGCCTAGTCGGGTCGTACCAGGTGTTGGACCAGGTGAAAGTGGACATTGTTTAGAAAGTGCGAGTTCAGGGTGGTAATCCAATTTACTGATCAAAATCTTCTCTCTTTCCTCCGTTTGTTGTGAAGACCGAGTCTTGGTTGGCCCCCCCTTTCGTGTAACACCCATTTCACAAAACTGGCAAAGTTCGCCACAGCCCGACGCGTCCACGGCAACCTTTTTTATGTACCTGGTACGCCGCCGTGTTCTTGCACACTGTCCAAGCTTTCACGTGGCTTGCCCCTTTTTTGACCACCGAGTTTTTTTCTCAAAGTTCCACCCCGCTGACGGGCCTAAGCGTTCCTCGCCTCTAAAAGTAGCTGTGCCTGTTTTGGGACTAATGATTGCGCCTGTGCCTGAAGCTCGTCAGTTTTTTTTAGGAAACACACGCCTAGGTGGCGTCGTTTTCGCAAGCTCACCCACCATTAAGGCGCCACTTTTTTTTTCCCCCAACCATTCTAAACGAATTCTACGGGGTGTGTGGTGACCCCCCCAGTCTGTTAGTTTGGACGTTCCCAGTCAGCGATGCCCCTTTTCATTTTTGCTCGTTGGTCTAGACAGGAAATGTGCGCTCCGTCTGACGCCCACCCCCCTTATTAAAATGGCCCCCGGGCCCCCCACAGTCCTGCAGAGGCGTGAATTTTGCCCCGTTCCACAGCGCCGGGGCGTGATTCCTGCAAGGAACCTTTCGTTCCGCGCAAGCTTTGCCAGCGCCTTTTTCCCTGCCCGCCCGGTCCCGTGAATAGAACCCAGCTGGATTGTGTTACGATGCCTTAGCGCTGACCTGATCATGTCCTTTCAAAACGACTCGTACTCAGTCCCCCTTTTTTGGCACAGGCTTTGGCAAGGCCGATTGGCCCAGCGAATCCTTTAAGCTTTTGAGTTGTTCTCCCGTGCACCGTGAAGTTTCGCCCCGTCAACCATCGATATCCGTCACCGTCCACTCGTGCTGAAATTATTTTGCCTGCCCAAACTCGATGATCACCGTTCTAAGAGATTTAACACCGCCAACCCGGCATTACAGGCGGATCCAGACGCCATCGCTTAGTGTCCTCAAAAAGCTGTTCAATAGCCCTCCTGTTCGGAGGGTCGCCGACACCACCAGCGCCGCCAAACATGAAGATTCAGGCACGTTACTTCCCACCCCCTTCGCCGCACTTTTGTGCTTCATAAGTTGGACACCTGGACCCTCATGGGGTCGAGACAACCTTCGTCGTTTCCCACCCGCTGCCACGCGGGAATTCCCTTCCGTCGTCGAGAAGCACGATTGTCACGTTGCAGGCAGCGCCGCGCTTCGTTTTTCTGACCCCCCCCCCGTTTCTCGATGTTCCGGGCGGATTTTGTTTTTCAGCGATTTTTCGCCTCGCCATGCGGCCTCGCCCCAGTCTGGCCCGGGAAATTTTTTCGGCGCATGGTGTAATCTTTAATAACGATTCAACCTCCTACAACGAACCTTTCCCCGATATCGGGCCTTGAGTACCTTTGATCAACATGTAGGCAAAATGAAGCTTGGTTTCGAAGAGCTAGCGTGCACCCCCATGTCGGTTTGACTTCGGATTTACCCGATTTGAGATAACATTTTCTTGCCCTGTTAATTAGGATTGAGGTTCCCTGTGGCTGGGTTCCCTTGGGTAAAAAGGGGCGGCCGGCCCCTCCCCTTTGAAGTCCATCCAGGCATGTGTTAGAATTGTACCCACCGTCACCGGGTTGCTCCACCTGGGCCTTGAGCTTTACTTTTTTCTGAAGTAGAATTATTGCTTCGTCGTCACAAGAAACACCACCCAGGTTCCGACCAGCAAAATAGACCCCGCCCGGCGCCGTCTGGGATGGCGGGCCTTTTTTCTTTGACAACATCGACCTGGTTCCCACATTTATTTTGAACCCTGGCGAAAGGAGATTCGATGATTTTTTGGGCTGAGAGGCAACCCCAGGCACTAGATTTATACAAGATCTTCGCCGTTGCGGTCGGCGCCTCTTTATGAACAAACCAAAGTGGGTCAGAGCTGCGGAACCCAATACCTTTTTCCCGCCAGCAGGGCTGATCGTCGACCAATTTTGGAGGGTCCGCGCCAGGCTCTGCGCCTATTCTACGTCCCAGAAGGCGGGACTCAGGGCGGCGTTGCGGATTAACACCCTTGATCCCCCTTACAGAAGCCGCCGGTGGGAGTCCTTGCTCGGGAAATCCCGGACAACGCAGAGTATCAGGAAATGTCGCCTGCGACATTGATCCGCACCGGTCGCCCCAGGGGCCCCGGCAGACGGCCGGAATTGGTACTTTGTTGACCGCTCCTTTCGAGCCATGGCTGTGCTCGGCCAGCCGCGGGCCGGTAACTTACTTTGAAGAATTTTCCCACAGCCTCGTGCCGTAACTTTCCTGGCGAATGAGGGTGTCTAAGACAAGGCACTCCATATTTTTTCGGATGAAGTATTCGCTTACAGACAGCTGCCGTCCTGGGGCGATGATCTTCTGGCGTATATCCATCTATTTATCCGGATGGGGACTTCCCCGGCCCCCGGTTGGCCCGCCCTCGGCCTTGTTGACGTGGTGCGCTTTGTACGGAGTATGGCCGGTTTTGGTACCCGGCCATGTCGGTTAACCCCTCGGCGCTGTTTTTTTGAAGTGAGCACAGGTGCGGGGCACTACTTTTCCCTGCCGTCTTTTTTTCCGATCCAGTTTTCCCTAGTCTCTTGCATCTTCCGGCCCCCATCGAACCGACGCCAAAGGCGCAGGGCACCCGGTTTATCTTGGGATTTCGTCCCCCCCCCCCGCAACTCTTCATTTTTGTTTTGTTGAGAGATTTTTCTTTGACAATCCCAATATCCCAAGGTCCGATTTACTCGGCCCCAGATTCCCCGCGTCTTGTTTCGAAGAGTTGCTTGTTTAGCCCTGAATAGTGCCTGTACTTTAAAACACCCGCGGCGCAATAGTTCGCCCGAATTTGCACCGAATGTCCGAAGGACCTACTGTACCGCCTCCTTGTACTCCTCTGTCCATAGAAAGGATCTCCCCCATTTGAGGGTTGGTGAGTACCCACCCTGGGCCCCGGAGCCTCCGGGTGACAGTTGATATTTTCTATCGTCGAGATCATCGGAATTTTCTGCAGTTCCCGAAGTGGAGAAGACCCGTTTTTTAAGTGGGTTAGATTTAGTAGGGATCCGTATGGGACTTAAGCATTTAGTCTCTTTGTTGAGTCTGATCCCCGGGTTTTTTCATAATTTTTTTTTGTTCGTAAGAGTCGTTATAAGACTCGCCGGTGGTAACCAAAAATGCGTCCAAGGCGGGCAACATGTTCGTGGGGTTTTTGCCGTGGGTCCTGGCTACCGGGGTGGTTCTATAATCGCCGCCTGTGCTACTGAGGGAGGGTGCGCTCGTTTCTTCCGCTCATCCTCCCCGGCCAATTCCGGGGCGGCGGTCACGGTGAATGGTGGGTTTTGGGGAAGGTCACCTCAACCCACGAGTAAGGTCGGTGCGCGGCTTTGATCTGAAATCCTTCGGTCAGGGTGGACTGTTTTTACCTTCGGAGACCCTCATCGGCTGCTGTGGTGTTCTTTTCTGCAATTTGGGCCTCCAACTGGGGGAGGTTGCCGAGTATTGTCAGTAAATCGACAGGGTCCTTTTTCGTTATTTTTTTGCTTCTTTCCCCCGCGATTGATTAGTGTTGGAATTGCCCACCCAAAAAACCCCCTCAATCGAGTTTTTGAACCAAAAAGCTCGTGAGCGGGGTCTTGCGCTTTTTCTGGGAGGGAGAGATGTGCAATTATAGAAGGGCCCGCTGCGTGGCGGCGGTGGTTTTGTTTTCTATGTGTGTGCTCGGTGGAACCGTGGCGTTTGGTCGACGAACCAAAGACTTTCGACATTCTCTCACAATGAAATCCGCGCCTGCCGGTGGGGGAGCCAACCCTTTTTGAACTGATTTCATTCACCGTTATCGACCTCGGAATGGAAGGCGCATCGCACCTTTTCGCGCGCACTGGCTTGCATTCTTCTGATATCCTTCAGATGGCCAACCTTGAGGAGTTTCATTTACATTTGTCTTTTTTTCTTCCCTTTTGTCCTCCGGAGCATGGCGGCCGCGTTATTTTGCCAGTGCGCACCTGCATTGGCCGACATTGCTCGGCCTTTGCTTTTGTGGCCATGGCGTTCGATGCGGCTAATGCGGTATAGCGTTACTCTCGATTAGGAACCCCCTTTTTCGTCGCCTGGGAGCTTGAGTGGAGGGCCTTTTTTGCTGTCCCAGAGTGCGGTTCGCGTGTCCTCGAGATAGTGGCGTCACACGAATTTCGCCTGTTTTTGGGTTGACCCCCCGCGGTGTTTGTTCTTCGCCGAGATAGGAATTTCCCCGGTTTTCTTTGAAAGGTTTTTCTCGACTCGCCGGCGCACTTTCTTGGTCTAAACACAAGTCAGTCTCACTCCGTTCTCTTCCGTTTTGGGCGGATTTGGTGCGCGACCCGCACCGAGTGCGGAGCTTTTGTTTTCTTCTCGTGCTGTTTGTGTGTTTCTTCTGTCGGGGCGCTGCGCGGAGGCTCACTTTTGGCGTGGGGGTAATTTCTTCTGTTGACCTTCCGTGAGTTTCATGATTTTTTCTGTTCCTTTTGTTTCACACGTTCGGGCTTGTGTATAGTTGAGGGGTGAACGGGACAACCATTCGCTGGTCACTTGTGGGCTTGACTCTTTCTTGATGGAATTTGACTCTCGATGCAAGTCTTTCGAGAGGATTGTACTTAGTGGTTGTCGATCTTGCTTTAAGCGCATGATGTAAGAGTCGTTTCTTTTTACGTCAAAGATGTCCTATTCCCGGGCCCTGGCTTGCCGGTCGGGCGCGGAGCCATTTTTGCCTCAGGGCCCTTGCAGGTTGTTGAGCGCCCCGGCCTGTCTGGTGCCCGGGCTCCTTTCCTCCCGCCTGCTGCGGGAATTTCTTTTCTCCGTCCTTAAACGCGTGAGGCCTTTTGGTCTTTCGCTGTAGTCGGCTTTTTTTTTACGGTCTTGTTGTTTTCCCATTGATGCCTACGCTGACGAGACAGACGCGGGGTTTCCGTTGGGCCTAAGCTCGGCCCTGCACTGGAAAAGTGTCGGTTCGTTTTTTCCCGGCTTTTCTTTTTTTGGCCTTTCGCCCTACGGAATAGGAAGGCTCTTTCCTACTGTCCGGCTTCTCCTGCAGTGTGTCCTTCCCGCTCCTGCCAACCCTCTATTGTCAAGTCGGCGAGGTAGGGAGCCGTCGCCGGCTTGTGCGTGCCCTTTTTGACATACTCCTTGTCCGAGCATGAAGTGTTGGGAAGCGTGCCCATCTGGCCGACGCTTCGGAACGTCTAGGGATTCCCAGGTTCCCCCACCCTGTTTGCCGTGCCCCCCCGGCTCAGTTTTTTTTTTGGGTCTTTTCCGTGTGGTATTTCCGACTTTTGATATCCCCCC
>Ga0179593_1449293_pt1 | contig 13249 bp, 14 predicted proteins | sample CZODoug2_1_08_16_FD_185931 | JGI IMG/M metagenome (GOLD analysis project Ga0179593, IMG submission 185931) | Vadose zone soil fungal communities from Angelo Coast Range Reserve, California, USA - CZODoug2_1_08_16fungal (PacBio error correction) | ecosystem: Environmental > Terrestrial > Soil >... | reverse complement strand
AAACTACGTGTGATTCCATTCCCCAGCCAGTTCAGGATGTCTTGTAAGATGGTAGCTTTTCGTCCCTCCCTCCAATCATTCCAATCCCCCCACTTTTTTTTGTAGCTTTGGGTCATTCCATTCGTGGAGCACCTGGGGACCTCGTCGAGACCCCTCTCAATAATGGGTCCCCCGGGGCCTCCCTGTCATTGGATCTCCCTACCATCATCTCCCGTCCGTGGTCGCGGTTTTCCAGCCCTCCCTTTCTGTTGGGCTTTGCTAGGTACCCGTGCCCGCCTCCCTAACCGACCTTTGCTGTGTCTCTAGGCCACGTACCCCCCCAGTTATCTCGGCCCCCTGCCGCTCTTGCCTCCCCCGCTCCGCCGACACTTGACGCGATGAGCTGACACCTTTCCCTTTTGTCGCCGACTTGAGCTCGAGTTTTTCCCGCCACGCGTTGCCGTCCCGCGGTCATTCAAGTTTCCCTAGGCCAGAAGTCACCGTGCCCTGCCAGACCCTCCTCGTCGACCTCAAGACAGATACCCTACCCCTCTTTGCTCTTTTCAATCTAGGTTGCATGGCTCTTTTTTTTCCCCTCCCGTATTTTTGAGCTAGTCCTTTGCCCCCGTCACCCCTGTGGAGGGTTGACCCAACCCGCGCCTTGTTCTATTTTCGAAAGATCGTAGTTTGCCGACGAGTATTGGTTTTCCCGGCGTTGGAAGGATTTACCGGTTTTTGAAGGTGATTAGAGGTTTCAGCAACTTTCATAAACCCTTCCTCCGGTCCTGGTTTACTCTTTTCCTAGGTCAGAAAGGTCCTCGCCTCCTTTCGGGGACACCTTAAGGCTACTGGATCCGGGTTTCTTTTTCCTTCCCACTTCGATTTCCCTGAACCTAGGGAAGACTAGATCGCGTCTTGACTCCCCATCCTTTAACGCTAGCGTTTTTTGGACATTTGCGCGATGCGGAAGGTTTTCTTTGAGCTTTATAAGGTGCTCTGTTTTGGTCTTTTCCGAGGTACTACGCGAGTCCCCCCCCATTACGTTTTTCGTATCTTTCATTTTTATGTTAGGAACATGTTCGTCTCCCAGTCCCCGCCCGCTGTTGTATGGCTAAGTCGGTTGAGTCAGTGACTTTGGACTATCACGTCTTTACGAGGCCCCCTTCACCATTTTTTTTTTTGAAAGGCCTTTAGCTCCTTCTCTTTTCAGTCCGGTGACCCGGAACGTGACAAGGGACCGCCTCTTTTCGATTTGAGATGAGCGTCCCCCGATATTTACCTGGCAGTCTAGGACTTTTATCATAGGCGTGACGCGTACTTCGGTTCTTACATCCTTTCCCCCTACTCTGTGGTTCTGTCACTCGACGGCACGTCGGCCTTCCACTTAGTCCCGCCTAGTTCGGCGGGGGACCCTTCTCTGGTCGTGAGATGCTGACATGTATCATCCTGCCAGCTCCCGAGGGCTTCAACGTCATTCTACTTACTGCGTGGAGCTGAGGATTTCAGTCTCCAGCTCGCTTTTTCTGTAGATCTCCTGCCTCCACCTTTCCGTGCAGCCCCGATAAGACCCCTCCCTTAGGAGATGAGAGCAAGTTGTCCAGGGCTGGGCCTATTTTGACCTACTTCCCCTTCCCCTTTTTTTGTTTACTCCTCGCTCCCCCCCTACCCCCTTTCTGCCCCATCGACTCATGTGTTGCTCAGCGCTCTCTTTATTTCTTGTAGCTTCCCTTCACCTGCTTTTAAAGACTCTCGCACCCATCCCCCTGCTCGTTTAACGCATCCGAACTATGCGTCTGTCAATAGAAGATGTGTTTATAATTAGACCATGCGTCTGAACCGCGCTCGGTTGCCGCCGTCCCCATCGCCTTGGTTCCAAAGAATCAAACTTCTTGCCAGGACCGTTTACCCTTCCCCGGTTCCGTTTCCTACCCATTAGGAAGTTGCGCTCTCGAGTTCCGAGTCATTTCCCGTTCTATATACTCCTTCTCCATTTGGACTCTGAGCTGCCTGACTGCCCCCCTAAAACTCTGACTGCCAGGGTCTTTGTTTTTAAGGGAAGGTTCACCAGCGTCACTCGCATTCGTAAAAGGCATTTTGAGTTCCCCTTTTCAATGAGGGCTCCTCTTCCCTCTGTTTCTTTCAGTATGGCTCCAGACAAACGCCTTCTTTAACAAACCTCTTCGTCCCGGCCTCCGAATCGGCCCCCCATAACGACCCCCACGAAAGATACGCCGCCACCATCGTGGATGGCGAACTTCCGTGAGTAACTCTAAGTTCCCCGCCCCCCCCAGCATTTTATAGAGAACCTTCCCGGGGAATTCTCCAAGAACAGTACCTGCCTGTTAGCCCAATGGCCCATTGACCCCCCCGCGCGACCGTCACAATTTTCGGTCCAGATTCTTTTCTTCAGCTTTAGTTCCTCGGAAGGGGGTCGCGCGAAATTTCCTCCCCGTCCCGCCCCAGTACTGTACTGGGTTCCCCCTCAGTGGGCTCGACCCTTCGTGTCCCTCTCTCTCTGCAATAAAACAGCCTGCGTTAACGGCAACCTCTGCCTGTCCCGTTGCTCAATAGAGCAACTGCAAACCTCGCCATCCCCCCCCCAATCCCCTGCCCTCCCTCGTAGCCCTACTTACGTTGTAACACAATCGGCGTTTTTTGGCAGCTCCTGGACGTCCCCCTTTCCCGCGACGGCTGTTTGCGTTTCCTGCCACAGCGAGTCCCCTCGAGATGTCGCCTTTTGGCTGCCGCAAGCAGACACTGGTGTCGTTGATGGTCTCTTTTTTCTTATGGGTCTTTTCGGCGTCCACACCCATGGCACCCTGCCCTGTGCCTCGCAGAGCCAGCAACTTTTCCACGGATCTTAAATTCTCCTCTCTCCTACGTTTTTGCAAGGTTTCCCCGTGTCCCCTTGATTCGACAGCCATCTTCCCCTCTTTTTCGGCGTCGCTGGAGGTGTAAGAAAGGCCGAGCGTTTTTTTCGTTCGAACGTTGCGTTGAGTCTTCAGGTCCATTTTCTTAGGCTCCTTCACATTGCGTGTTTTCAGGCCGGCGGGGTACGGGTACCGATCCACTCCAAAACCAACACGGTTTGGGCCGTCCTGGGCCCCGCGCCCTGGCGACTTCTTTATTCTCCGTCGAGCTCTCCCTCGACGAGGTCACCTGGCAGCTCCCCAGTCTCGAGCTTAGGGCGGAGCGATGGCCCACAGCCCCCATTTTTTGACTAATAAATACCCAGGCGCAGCCCCTTTTTTTGAACTTTGTTTCGTCATGCGAGATCCCCCGTCCGTCCTCCCCCCCTCGCAGTTTGGCGGTGGAACGGAGACCGTTCTGAGGTCTTCTTTCTCTCCCCCCCTTTGGTTGTATGATCTCTCGACCGTTTATCGCCCGTTCCACGCGGCGGCTGTGTCCTGAGTGGATCTGGTCTTCGTCCGGCCAGCCTTTGTCTTCCCAACATCCAAGGGTGCTGAGTTCCTGGTATGCCCATCTGTTTTGGATCGCGCTCTCAACTCGTAACGCCTTTTCCCTCTGCCCTATTTTTGAACTCTTCGATGCGTTAAGATCTCCCTTCTTCGAAATTCTACGTCGCCCGTTTTCTTTTCCCCCAAGGATCCTCCGTGCTTTTGGAGCTAGGTACCCTTGCAACCTGCCCTTGGAAATGCTCCTAGCCAGTTTTTATTTCACTCCCTTTCTAGCAACACAGTCTCGGCTGCCCCTTCCCCTCAAGCCCCGACGCCGCCAGATTAAAGACCATGCAGACGGTAGGGCCGGGTTGGTCAATTGATAGGAGCTCGCCTGGTTTCTTTAGTGCAGTTTCCTCCTCCGGCGGCCCCCCGTCATCGCAGTTACATGATCACTGTGCACGCCGTCCCCATTTTTTTTTACTCCCTCTGAGCATTTTTTTCAGCCCAGTAATAACTCTGATGTCCCCCGTCGCCGGAATCTCGCGGTGTTGGCTTCTTCTGGCAGTACCCACCTCATCTGAGGACTTCAACCTGGTCAACCCGGTTGGTTTTCTTTCCACCACCAGCGCCGGCATGTCTCTCCATCTCCCTGTATGTACGACGAGTTTTTTGCCATGGTGTGACGGTGGGGCCTGCCGGACGGGCGGTGATCTCGGCTACCACTAATTCGCGGGCCCCCCAGTCGCCGAGTTCGCCCGACTACGTTTTTTCAGAGCCCGACTCTAGCCTCAAGGGTCCCCATTCCGACTGTTTTGCCCCCCCTTCCCCAGATGCCAGCGCACTCCTAGTGCAATGACCCCTTGTTCTAAGCGCTTCGCGCTAGATCATCGGATGGACGTGTCGTTTTTTTCACCCTCTTTCAGCATGTGCGCCGATGCGTACTTTTGCTTTATTCCTGTTTTCTCCTCCCCGGTGCGCTTTGGCTTCGACCCCTTTTTTTTCCCCCCCCCCCCTGCCATCCCTTCTGTGTACTGCGGCGTATCGGGCCTGGTTATTTAGTTGCAGATGTTTCGAAGCGCTTACGACGCTGTCCAGGCCTGGTTTTTATCAGCCTTCCCTTCGATCTCTTCCCTTCGTGCCGCCCATACTCCAGTGACGGCCTGCCGCCTGGTTGGCCAGGCGTCTGGTGCCAGTGCGGGACCCCGGTCTCCGAGTTTCGGTTCCTGTCAGATTTCTTCTCGCTCAACCACGGCGTTCTAGTATCTTTTACAAGGTTGGAGCCACCTGACCGTAACGAGCTAACTTTTTTCCTGTCTACTCTGACTGTAAACCGTTCGCTTATTCGTCCCGTGCCCCGACCTTTTTTTTGATGGCACCCCAAGGGCTGGCGGTCCCCCTCTCCGCGCCCAGTTCCAACGTTTGCTCGTGCTCCCCACGAATTATGATGTCGTGACGTTTTTCCTCCCGTTTTCTTTAGGTTGTCCGGCGCTTGATTTCCGAGCACGCTGTCGGTCATCCCTCAACGACCCCTGCTTCCCAGCTGAGCTGCCCCATTTTTAAATCTGTGCATATTTTTTTATATTTCTCTCTTACTCCTTTTTCCTGTTGGTGGTGGAGATTACCTACCCTCTGCCATCTCCTGCTTCCCTGTGTTTTCGTCTCAGGTCTTTGCCTGGCCCCCGGTCATGGCCGCCTACTCTCCAGTAAAAGAGGCTGACCTTTCGTTCCCGAACCTCCCCGATACGCTGCAGCAGGTAGCTACACCTTCTTTCGTACTCCCCCTGCTAGGTAAGCTTTTCCCTACGGACCCCACGCTTTTTTTTCCGCAGTCCCATTTGGAAATCTGGCCGGGACGCCCAATGTGAGCTGTTTCAACGTACGAGCTGGTTTTAGAACCCTCGGAACGGTGGTGCGCTCTCGCTTCAGCTTCAGGTTTCTTCAACCGTGCTCTTCCAGCTTGACTGCCAGGTTGTTGAAATGAAGGCGGAGAGCATTGCATCGATTTGCTGCCCCCCTCCCTTTTCTGACGCACGCGGTCCGTTCCCATAGCCACCCTTCGATGGCCACGCGCAGCCTCCACCCCTTCGGTTTCCCACTGGTAATGATTGGGTTGCCCGATTCCTGTCCTGAAAGTAAGTGCCTGTCAGATTGTCCAGAACCGACCTAGCAGTGTACACGGTTTCGTCTTCCTGCCTTTCCGACCCTTTCCTCACAACCCGCCCCCGATCGCTCAGTACCAGGTCTTCGGAGTCTGGTGAAATCTTCACCTCCCCAGCAGAGCCTTTTTAAATCTCAAGATACCGTCGTCTGGCTGACGTACAAGAAAAACGCGCGACTTCATCCTCTCTGGTTCCCCTTCCTCCCCCCGAGCTTCTTCCCAGCTTTCCAGTGAAGCTAAGGTCGGACGAGGAGATCAGTGAGACCTCTCCGTGGCGCGCGGGTCCCCAAACCGTAGATACCGGCATTGGTTTCCCTACCTTCGGTTCTACCTTCGTGACCCCTGTTTCCCAGTAGCGTGACAGGAACCAGTCGTTACCCGTGACAGTTATTGACCGTTTTCCTCCTCTCGCCTCCCCCCGTAAGCATCCCCCCGCAACTTCCTCGTATGTCCTGAAGTCCGAAACATGCGGCGCTGTGGGTTTTGCCCTCCCCCCCCCATCCCCCAGTTCGTTTTCCTTTTGATTTTTTGCTAGAATGTTTGGGGCCTCAAGAAGCCCAGTCCTTTTATGATTTTCTAAGGCGCCCTGGCGCAGAAATTTTCAGTGAGTAGGATTCTTTTTTGTGAGGTCTCGAGTGCTGGGAGCATTGACGGTGACATACTGGCCTTGCGCCCTGCCCGCGCGCTCTTTACCTACCGGCCCCGAGCGGCCCGGTCGTTAGGCTCATTGGCTGCAGTACCATCCCCGGTCTTTTTACCCGCTCCGTGAAGCCGTTCGTCTTCGTTGGGCGGGTAAGGTGAGGTCCCTCCTCGCGGATGGGTTCGTCTGAGCGGGGAGGTCTTTTGTCCAACTTGGCTAGCAGGCTTGAGTGTGTATTTTTGATTTGGTGGTAGAGTGTTAAAGATTCATCGGACGATAGTTTCCACAGCGAACCGTTGTTCGTACGTATGTTTGTTTCTGTCGGCTCCGTCTCTTTTTTCCTCCCCCTCTACGAGTTATTCAAAGTTTTTTTCCGAAGTTCGTTGGGCTCGCGAGTTCCCACCCAGTTAGGCCCCGAAGGCCATACCCAGGCTCCCCAGCACCATTTGGGTGAGGGTGAATGATTGCTGGCTTTGAGCGGACGACCCACTTCCTCCCTTTGCGTCCCCCCTACGACGGGAGTGTTTTTGGGCTTCTCCCCCCTACAGTTCGCGGGAATTCTCTATCCCCTTTTGGTTTGAGCTACTATACCTCGACAGGCGAATTCCCCCTGCCCTTGGGTGTTGCCGTGGAGGGGCGGCTGTGTTTTACTCCCCCAGCCTCCTCCTCCCCCCCAAGGGTGCTTTTCTTTTATGTCCTTCTGTCAATAACTGGCCTGATCTTTTCCCTACTCGTCCCTCCTGGGTAGATCCCACTTTAATAAGCTCTATCCGCTTCCGTCTCGACCTCATCCCTGTCGGTAGCACAAAACTTATGATCTATTGCTTGTGTCGATCCCGTTTTACCCGCTACCCCGCCCGCCTCAACCCTGGCACGTTGTGCCCTAGCCCCGGCCCCCGCCCTATCCCCAGAGTTATCGCGTAAAACAGCCGCGGGCCCTCCTCATTAAAGCGGAGTTCGAATAATGAAGTACTGTACTTTCCGGGGGATGTTTTTTCCCCTTCCTGGTATCTCGGATTTTTCCGCGCCGTTGCCCGTGGCGTACAGAGATTTTTTTGTGCCAGTTCTCGAGGAATGCTGTCACCGTGCCCCAACCCCCCCCCCTAGTACCTACAATGACCCTACCCTCTGCTGAGCCCCGCGACCTCTCTGCGTGCTCGGCTGTGGCTTACCTCCCCACAGATTTCGCGAGCTAGTCAACTCACGCACACGTGTGTGAGGGCTGACCCAACCCCAGCTTCTGGGTATCCCTTCCCTTGACAGACGCCGTCATTGCCGACGATTTTCCTGTGATTTGTTGCTGTCTGGGTCCTGTGCTCTCAATGTCATCATCGGTCCGCCATGGTTATGTCTTCATTCTATTCCCCTCCTTCGAAGCCCCGTTTTAGGGACCCATTATTCTTTGCTTGACAGCTGCAGTGGGATCTAAGTCATGGATTCTCAAGCTGGAAAGAGCATCCCATTTCTCTTGTGCTCTTTTCGGAATGTGTCTCCGGACGTTAGTTATGGAGATTTAGGGACTTTAGACTGCTATGGGCCTAGGTACTCCGGTTGCCTCACTCCCTTCCGACCTGCGTTCTTTAGGGCATGGGTTCCGGCACTCTGTTCGGACCGAGCATACACGATGGTTTTCCATGCAGTCGTTTTTCTTGAGACGCTCTTCATGCCCCCTCCCGATGTCAGAGGGCTCCCCTCAGGACCCGCACCGGCCCCTTCGTCCATTTCTTGTGCCAGCCCTTTTGGTGAACAGGAACCCCGTGCCCGTGACTTCGTCCAATCGGTGAGCTTTGCTTGCTCTTTCGCCTTCCACCCCTTTTCGTCGCGGAGTATCTCCACTTTCTGAACACATGACGCTATCTAGAGCCCCCCCCTACTCATCTGTTTTTAGACCTCGGACTTTAAAACGTGGAGCGTTCACTTGTCCCGCCTTTCTGTTTCGGGCTTCCAAGGCGCTGGTAGTGAGGTGTTTTTTCCCCCCCGTATCCGCGGACGTAACACCTCCCAGAATCTTACCTTTGTTTTTCCTCTCGCGGTGGAGTTAGGTTCGGTTCTTCAAACGGTTGATTCTGTAGATCCCCGTTAGCAGCCATCCCTCTAGCGCTAGACGTTTACCACAAAGGAGGGTCATAGTTCTTATTCTCTCTCTTATTCCGTTTTTGTTAGTTTGCCGCCTCCTCCTAGGCACCCCCTCGCCTGGAAGTGGGGGCGCCTCCAGCTCCTAACTCGTGCGTTGTTTTGCTGCACGACCCCGTTCTGTACCCAGTACCTCCAGACCCGGGCTCGGGAACGGTGTTTTAAAGAAAGAGCGCCTCGGTGACAGTTGCGGCATACCTTCTTATCCGACCTAGTTTTTTTTTTTTTCGTAATGAACCTGTCTCTGGCAAGTATCCTCACAGACAGCGCCCTTGGGTCCGTCCAGCCCCTAACTTTTCGGGTCGTTCTTGAACTTCTCGGTTTCCGTCGGGCCTAAACCAATGTGGTAATACTCTTTACGCGTCCGGTTTCGCCCCTGTGTAGCGCTCATCAGCGGAATTGCGTTTGTTGAACGTCGCTCGTGCCTCGAGTAATGATAACACTTCCCCGCCTATCCCCCACACGTTCGGTTCCCCCAGCGCGATTTCCCGCGATGTCAGGAGAAGGCCTTGTCCATGGCAAGATGGTTGCCGTCTGAAATATCCATTTGAAGTCATTCGATCAGTAAACCCTTTCTCCTTCTTTTGAGACAGGGAAGCTTCATTTTTATTCTTAGGATTTCACTCCACTAACGCCCCCCCCTGCCATATCTCCCCCTAACCCAATCGTGGATTCTTGCGGAGAATGATTCCAGAGCAGCCACAGCTTCTATAGTGAGGAACTTCTCCCTTTCCCCACGTCCCCGCATTTTCTTTCCCTGTCAGAACCCACCTAGTAGAACAGTCATTGTTTAGTCCGCTCTTTCTTTCTTAAAGAGGTCAGTGTCATGGGTTTAGATCCCTGCTGTTTCCAAGTAGATGGGTACGGCGGCCTATCCTTTCCCATAGCGTAGTCGGACAGCAACATGCAGTCCTGCCAGATTGATGTCCGTGCTTACATCATTCCCCATGAACCCCCGCTGACGAACCCACCCCCACTCCGACATCAAACCCCCACATGACACTCTTCTAACGTCGTCTCTCCTTTTACCCCCCTCGTAGCTGGGTTTGGTGTCCCTCAATCCAGTTGGTAATCCAGTTGACTACTTTCCTCTCAAGTTGGGGCGTTTGCCCCACATCCACTAAACGCAACAGACATGTCCATGCCGCGAGCTCCGTTGGTATTTTATTTTTCTTGCAGGTCTATAGTTTTTGTTCTGGGCGGCGTTGCACTATAATTACTGCCGCGAGCCTGGACCGCGCCTTGAGTCTCACCCGTCCAACCCGGCGAGTAAACCAGGAGAGAGAAGCGGCAAAGTACAAATAAAAGAGACTGACCGTTCATCTCAGCTAGAGTTACTTCTTTTCGGGTTCATTTCCAGGTTTTTGAGGCAGCCCTTTTATTACTTGGTACGGAGAGAACGGCGTTTGGTTGCGGGGTTGGTCCCAACCGGGATAGGAGATTTGAAGGTTGTGGGTCCCCGGTTTGTTTTGTGGGTACCACCCCCGAAAGGCGATCACTGGGCACCGCCCGTTTCCCGGCGATATTATGTTTCCTTGACTTTTCTTCTGTCTGCTTTCCATCTGAGGATTCCCCTGTTTCGCGACCAGCGCCGTCTCGTTGCGCGCCTTCCCCATGGTGATCCAGGTCCCATTGACCCCCCTCGCGAAGGCCCCACCCACTCATCCCTATGGGTAAACTTTTCCGTTGGAGTTCCCTTACCGCACTCCGGCGTTCAGAAAAGCCGCATTGGCGGTGGCCTGGCGGCACAGGTGATTTCTCTCTATTTCCCTTTCCCCTCCCTTTTTGAATGAGATACTGCTACGTTTCCGCCCCTTCCCCTCTTTTGCTTACTTGGAGGAGATGCCGCTGCATCCCCCCCCATTTTTCCCCCCTTTTCCCCACCAGTTGTAGCTGGGTATGTCCCCCCTTCGTTATGGCACCTCGCGCGCTCACCTGCCTACTTGTGCGGCCCTGGGAACTTGTCGCTGTGTGCAGATCGACGGTCCCCATACTATTCTCCCTTAGAGGGCCCAAGTCTTCGCTTCGCTTCCCTTACCCTCCCGCCCCCTCAATTGTCAAGGTGATCCCTAGCCCCCTGCCGCCGACTCCCTCGTTCGCAACCCCCCAGCTCGGGATGCAATCCCCGCGACCTCGTCGCAGCTAGCTGCCCGGCCGTGTCCGGTTATGGTCCTTGCGCCCCCGGATGCTCTCGCATGTAGTTTGCGCCGACGTTTTCTTTCCCCTCCGAGACGAGAGCCCAGGTCCGCTGGCAATTGTGTTTGCACGCCGCCAGCCCGCCTCGATCCTCCCGCCCGTACGAACTAACCTGAGCCGCCTTCGATTCACTGGCGCTGTGTGCACCATTCTTGCCTTCCCCACGGACACGCCACCCCGGGGTTTGCTTGACCCCCCCACAGACGTTTTTCCAGATGAAGTTCTCGGGGCAAGTTGTGTGACGGTGTTGCTGTTGCCCGTTTTTTCGGTTTGTTTTAGCTTTAGCACCTGGGCTCCAGCGGGACTACACGAGTTCGTTTTCCCCTACACGGGCGAGGTTCCCGAATGGTCTGATCCGCGTGAGTTCCCCCATTTTCCCCCGGTACGAGGGACCCAGTCCCTCTCGAGAAAAATTTCGTGAACTTTTTCCCGCTCGAGCCTCCCTCCTGCTAGACCTCACTTCGGCTGACGGTCTAAGCGTTTCTTGCGCCGCGAGGAACTTTTTTCTGGAGAATCCTGCCTGTTTTGCCTCTAGACCTTGGTGCTGGTTCGGTTTCCATGTTGCTCCGCCATTCCCAACGACTTCTGCGGCGTATTTGCAGGGGGTGTCTTTTGTTAGGTGCCGGTTGTCGCTTGCCTCCTTCTTTTTGTCCAGTGCTTCAGGTTTCTTGATCTCTCTCCTGCGCTTTCCATAATCGTGCGCCCATGCCCCTTTTGAACGGCCTTTTCGCGCTTTTTCGCGTTTTTTCCCAGCGTGTGTGACGGCACGTGACTTCACCGGCGTCCGTTTCGGTGTTCTCGATCCCTCCTTTTCACCCCCTGGACGGCGATATTCGACAACGGGGATCCACCCTGACGCCTCCCGAGTCGCCCTACCTCACATCTATTGGTTTCGTTACGGGCCGTGTCCCATTTCACCTTGGCTAACGGCCCTAGTCGGCTGTTCTTACAGTCGCTTTGTTTCTGCTGAACCACCTCTCGAGTTTCAGATACGATTGGCTGTCAGCAAATTATGAGACTCTCTTTACCTGATTGGAGGAGTTCGTTTCGGATCCCCCCCTGCACTGGGTTGAGGCTCCTCGTTCTTATGTTCTGCCTCAACCATCGGCCGGCGGCGCTGTCCGTCCCCCAACCCGGGTCCCGGCCTTCTGTGGACATAGGTCTCTTTCTTTTTCTATTTTCCTCCGCCGTTTTTTGTGTTTTGATGTTATCCTTTCCCAACTCCCGCGCCTGACCCTGGTCCCGTTCAAGATCCCGCTTTTCCTGTTGTGGTGCACGTTCCCCTCGTGCGTACAGAGCAAAGTTTTTTCACCCGCGGCCGGTGACCGCCGACAAAAACTCAGACGTATAGTAAGAGACCACCTAATTTTTACTATCCTGGGAAGATTAATGAAAAGCGGATCGGTGGGAATCCTTTTCCCTCCCTCGCTTGGATTGCCCCACAGCCGCCCTCGTCCTTGCACGACATGAACGGCTACCTGTTCCGCTCGGTGCGACCCCGTTTGACTTGCGTGCGACTCTCGATTAGCGGCAGGGTGCCACTTTTTTCGCGCTCCTACGCGACGTGGGTTTCAAGGATCTAGGACTTCTTCTGATCACCTTCAAAACTGAAGACGGTAGGTCACACTTTCCTCCGCCTGCACCTTGTTTGGGCGTCACGTTTTCTGGCTCCCATGGGAGGCCCCCGATGACTCCGTCATTTTCATGGCCTCAAGAAATAAAAAACCTTTTTCCCTCTGACACTTCGTATCCTGAGATGGGCACTACCACGACTTGCCCCTCCTCCGCGTAAAAAAGTAGTGGATTGCCCGGAGCCGAGCCTTCGCCTCCCCCTCCTGTCTTCAGCCAAAAGGAGGCACTTCTCACAAGAACAAGCATCCTTGCACATTGTCCCGCACACGAGTCGCTCCTTTTTTTTAGTGCCGATGCTCTTTCCCGCTTTCCCAGTACTGAGTGGGATATGCGCTCGCGTGAACTAACTATTTTTCCTGCTTTATTCTACCCTCCGGTACTTGACTACGGGAGGTTACATTTTTCTTTTACCCCCCTCATCTAGGGAGGTCGTCGTCGTTTCCTTTCCTGTGGGCACACGGCCATCCCGACTACCGTGGAACAGTCGGTCCGACCCCTTCTTCCATATATACCTTGTACGTGCCTTGACCGATTGCCCCCCCATCATGCGCTTAGTTTTGAATCCTTGTTCAAGTTTGTTCCACAAGATTTCCATCCCGTCAAAACACTACGTAGTATCACCCCGTCCCCCCCTCCACACCCTCCACCGGAAGTCTGGATGTTTTATTTATATTTGCACAATTGGCCGTTCTGGACGTTTCCTCTGGTTGTTCTTTCGGCCTGGATGCGGCATTCCGATTGCTCCCCCTCTTTCCTGACTTTTCGTACCAAGATTCACTCACCCCCTCACTTTGGTTTCGGAAATTAGTCGACATCGGTTCCGACCTGGGTATCATCACTCTGCGGACTGAAACTCTACATCCGCGCCTGTATCTCACACCGCACGACCTTGCGAGTCTAGTCTGCCCGTTCTCCTGCCCCCGTGGCGGAGTCTGTCCTTCCGCTTCTCCGAGACTGGGGTTTTTTTTTTTTTATTTTTTTTTTGATTGTGTTCTTTTGTGTGTTTGGCGCGTGTTATGTGTCTGCCTGATGCTGTCCTTCATCATCACTTTCAAATTTTCCCCAATTGTCCCTCGAAGTCAAGGGCCTTGTCCAGACTCCTTCTCCTAT
>Ga0179593_1355892_pt1 | contig 13249 bp, 7 predicted proteins | sample CZODoug2_1_08_16_FD_185931 | JGI IMG/M metagenome (GOLD analysis project Ga0179593, IMG submission 185931) | Vadose zone soil fungal communities from Angelo Coast Range Reserve, California, USA - CZODoug2_1_08_16fungal (PacBio error correction) | ecosystem: Environmental > Terrestrial > Soil >... | reverse complement strand
ATCACTCCCGACTTTTTACGTCTATGCGATTTAATTAGGCTGTAAGGCAAAGCTTGATGCCCACTCCTTTTCGCTCACCTGAGCGTGTACAAACCAGTTCATGCCCTGCGTCCCCTTGTCGCTTTCCCCAGTATGCTCGAACATCGTGGGAGCACTCCGTGTGCCTCGCCCTGCCAGGAGAGCGACGGATACCCCCCTGAGCCAAATAAGATTTCTCTGCTTCGATCGAAGAAAGACCGATTTATTCTTAATGTTTCAGGACATGCCAGGCCGCCCGCTCGGCTTCCGCTGTCGCGTTTTGCGTTTTTTTTTCCCGCACAACCACAAGACCTTGAGTGTCAGCTTTCGTGGTAGCCTTAACAATAGAGTCCTAGAAGATCGGATATCAGGGGCTCTCAAAGAGCAGTCCATGGGCGCTCCCCATCATCACCCCGGATCCCCTACCTTTTCCCCCTCCAAATCGTCTATCGGGACACGTCTGGGGCTGGCGTTGGCAAGCGACCACGTAGAGAAGAACTCTTGCGCGGACCGCCTATTCGTCGCGCCTCGAGAGCAGACCAACCCATACCCGCTACGATCGGGAATCTGAGTGTTGGACGTCCGGGCCTCCATTCCTCCTGGCAGGACAGCACACCCGGACCGCGTTGACATTTTTTTCTGTGCCGATCGCTGTGCCGCTCTTTCGTCGTCCCTCCTGGACCGTCATATAGACGCGCTTTTTCCGTGTCGTTTTCGATTCACATTTACCCCTTTCCTTTGCCTCAAAATTTAGGTACGAAAACAAGTAGTCACCCCTCCGCAGTTCTGACCCACTTCCCTTATGTCAAATGGGTAGTATTCTCTAACGGGGAGCGGCTTCCGCCGACCCCCTTTGGCGGCTTTCGGTGAAGGTCAGTAGGCCAGGTTTTTTTTCTTTTCGCGCCATTCTTTTCGCTCCTCCGCCACTGGCATGGCGGGAAATCCGGATTCTGCCGCTCTTCTTGCTCTGAATGAGCAGTCGTTCCATCATTGGTTTCTGTCTCCTCTCCTGGGACTTATTGCAAGAATGGATTTTGACCGCCCTCTCCTTGGCCAGAACCCTTTCGGTAATCTGGTCAACGCCGAGTATGGGGATCTGGGGACGTGGATGTCACCCGACAGCTGGGAACGGGCCCTCCGAGGTCCCTTGCGCTTCCAACTGGTCATCCGGTAGCAGATTAATATGTTACAGTTTGTTTTTCCTTTTCTACCTGACCTACCCTCGGCGCCAGCCATTTCTCTGCCTTCAAACATCACCGGACATGGCCAATCCCCGGCAGCTTAAATGACAACTCCTTTGGGTTTCCCGGTCTTCCTTTTCTTCTTCTTTCTGGCTATCTTTTTGCACACTATCTCTAGGAAAACCGGCCCTGTATTGACGATTGCGGTACTCCGACACGACGCAGCATCTGCCCAGGAGGTTTTCGAGTCCGGCCGGTCTGCTTCTGGAGCGCAACCGCCCTGGAGCGAGACATAATTCATTGTCGCCAAATACATGAGTCTTAACACGTTTTTTGCCCAAGCAGCCGAAAAAGCTTGGGTCAGGTTGAGGCAAGCCTTCCCCTTTTCGTTCCACGGCCGGCCACCACTGCACTTCAGATGTTCGCCGTTCCGGTGTCACCTTTTTGCTTGGGATTGAAGGCTACTCGATTCGGTGGCCCTTCTCCGAATCCACGGTGCTCCGTCCAAAGGCTTTTTGTTAAAATTTAAAAAAAGCTTACTGAGGACATGCGCCTAAACCCTCCCTCGAACCAAGTAAGGAGACAGTGGACTGAACCTTCAGCTGAACTAGCGTGCTTGAGAGTGCAGGTCACTACTGTGTCGTACTCTCATCCAGGATGTCGTTTCTCGGACCTTGACCGTCCCCCCCTCCTGGATACCCCCGATTTTTTATTTTGATCGCCCTGAGTGGCGCTTTGATGTCAGTTGTACTCTGTAGTTTAGTCGGTAGGGGTTAGCTGACGGTCCGCCAAGCCCGCTGTCTCGCGTGACATCCCCTTTCGGTCCGTGAGATTTTTCTTTGGCCGAAAGTGTCCTGCGTGGTATTCAACCACTTTGTGACTCCACTGCAACATTCGTGGGGACATGGGTAAACAGGCCGAACATCCCCCATAACTTTGCAAAACTGCAGTTGTTGCGTTTGTCCGCGACTCGAACTTCCATTTTAAAGCGTCCACTGCTAGGATCACGCAAGTTTACCGAAGGCCCTTGTTCTGAATTTGACTGCCGAGCTCCGTCTTTCTTTCGATCTCGCCTGGAGCCTCGTCCCTTTTCTGAGTGAGTACGTCCAGCGGGCAGACGAGGCTCCCTGCGGACTGCAGCAATCAGTTAGCCCTCCAATAGGGGAGACTACGCCGGCCTCAGTCGATCTGCACGACCTACGCCTAAAGTCTGGAGAAGTTGAGATGGGATCTCTCTCGCTCGGCAGATTCGGCCAACTGCTCGCCGACGCTGGAGTGACGAAGGCGGTGTCGACTTTTTCTTTTCTCGACTCCTGGCCCCATCATTTTTCAATCTCGAAAACCGCCTGTCTGCTAGTTGTCCCCATCAATCTTTGATTCGCCGTCCCGTCTGACCGCACTTAGGACCCGGCATTGCGTTCAGGCCATCCCCATTTGTAAGGAAGACGTGGCGTTCTCACAACTTCCTGAACGACCAGATTGGTCGACGTACCTTACGCCCTGTTTTCCTGTCTTCCTCTACCTTACCACTTCTCTTCTCCCGTTGACCAACAGTGGCGTAAGTAATCTCCCGCACCCCCCTTGAGCTAGTCCCACTTTGATGCCTTCCTTCCCTCCCCCTCTGGATCTTGCGCTGTTGGGACTTCGCACCCATAAGATTTTCCTAAACCTTAGACATCGCGCCCACTGCACAGTGCCAGGCGAGCAAGTCCCTATCCTCTTCGCAGCGACCACCCTCTCCAACCCCGCCCCGAGTGACTTATTACAAGCGGGCCCCACAGCCCACGCGTGTGTAGCGGAGGGCACCGACTATGCGGTGATTCTCTCATCCAAGATCATGTCCGTATCCCACTGCGAAAACCCCCACTTTCCCATGCCGCGCAGTCTATGTCATGTTGATGCGTCGAGTTTTGTTCCCCTTCACCCCCCTTTGCCCCCCGTTACGTTTTCCAAGCCGCGTATCGCCTGCCCCATGAGAACACCCATTAGAAAAAAAGCCGCACTTCCCCAAGTACTCGCTCCCGACGTTGAATTCCTCCAGAGCTTTTCTGATCAGCATGCCCACACTCATTAAACAACAAACCCCCCCACCACTTCGTTCCTTCGCAGGAATTAGACGCGGCTACCATCCCTGTAGACACCAAAGTAAGACCCGCACCACGGTACTTTCGCAACCCCTCTACTGTTTGACCCCAAAACAAAGATCTGATGCGAGTGCCCTACCGACATCCCGCTTCACAGTAGAGCCCCGTGATTTGCCCGTTATATGGATGGTTTTAAACAGAGTAATTTAATCAGGGTGTGATCGTACCAATTTCCCACTCAGTATTCGCCGTAGCGCTTAAAAATATACGTCTCCGTATTACCCTCTCACAACAATCCCGCGCTGATTACTCTCTCCGGTTGTGTTTGCTCTATCTTCTCGGCTATGCGTTAATGTTGAGGGGATGTCGAATATTTCGGGCGTGCATAAATCGTATGAGGCCTCATACTACACCGGGCTCACGAGATGCTGGTTTCAAGATGCCAAGAGACGACCTTTGGAATCCTAGATAGGGTTCCTTATTCACAGCTTTGGTTTGACGGGACGGAAAAGGAGGTCGTCTGACAATTCTGTATCTTTTTGTCTCAGCCGCCTCTTTTCTGCTACGGGGCCTCCGTGAGTAGCTGTCACGACATTGGAGGGTCGAACCGTCTTTTGAGCAGCTCTATTCCGGCGACCGGAAATGACAGTCCGAGATTTTTCGTGGCTCATTGATCACCTATTTTCTGGTAGGCCATCCATTTTACCTCTTCTTGGCCTCTTCTATTCTGTTGTTAGTTATGATTTGTCCTAATTTCCCTTCGAGGACTCCTTTGTCCTTCTAGGTTGCCAGTGTTTTTCAACATCATCGACCGATCAAAAGAAGAAACGGTGCATACCTTCCGGCGCGAAGTTGGTATTCGCGTGACAAGACCTTGTCGAGCATCTCGATCTGGCGCGGGGCGACTCAGGCTGGCGTTGTTTGGACCAGCCCGAAGCACTCGAGGGTGTAGGTGGTAATGAGAGCATCAGTACAGGTGGTAGACTCATTCCGGTTTTTTTGAGCGAGATCGACGCTCCTGTTTCTGGATCTTCTCTAGTATATGGTAAAGTAGAACACTCTAAGTTCGGTGTCGTCTCATATCCGTTACGATATTTTAACCAGTGGAACCGCTCTAGTTAGCTGGGGCGGTTTCCATGTTGATAGAACATTATTTGACTGCACCCCTTTAGGGTGTCAAATCTGATCGGTAGTGACCCATGACCGAGCTTCTGCCATAGGTCTGACAGAATGGTGAGCACACTTCTGCCTGCAAACTTTCTGTTGGTTCTAAAGATTTGATCTAGTCGATTTCTTCCCTTCCCGTCGAAACTCCAGCGTGAGTTGTGGGCACTGAACAACTTCCATGGTTGGCGATCGTGGCTGCTTTCATTTTGGCTCGTAGTCTTCCCTTCCTTCGGAGACCGCGCTGTACCCTATGGCCGTCCCGCTGCTGAGCAAGAGTAAGCGCAGATAAAGTTCGATCAACGACACTTTTTTTTTTGAAAATTAATGACCCCTAGGGCCTCGGCTTCTTTGTATTTTTACAGATTTCGTGCCCTTTACACTTTTCCGGGGCTCATATCCCCGCGACTAGCCTCTAGGAAAGGCGTTAGCGCGTCAATCCCATTATTTTGTAACAATAACCTCGTCGCCTTTTCGATAGAATAAAGCAGAGATGTAATGCAACCCTTCTGACCAGTGACATCTCATCGCTGCGGTGGACTAGAGGCGACCTCGCCCCAATTTTGGTGCCGCGTCGTAGTTTTCAGATGTTCACAAGTGAGCCTATGCGTATTTCTGGTTTCGTTGACTGCAGAGCGCGGGTCGTCTACGCCAACCAGTTTTTTCTCCACGGACTAGCACTTGCGAGTCCGCAGACCACGACGGTTCCCCCTCTCTTAAGGCAGCGGCCCCACCGTAGCGACTGACTCGTCGGTCCAGAGCAAAGAGCCTTCCACCTAGAAAACCCCTAATCCCCTTCCTTCTCATGAAGTTTTTTTTTACACGTCCCGTCCCCCCCATCACCACCTTAGATCCTGGACTACCCCTCGTGCGGAACAGGCGTCCCCTCTGGCGCGTTTGACTGTTGAGTCCCCTCTGGACCGGGTACGATGTCGGGTTGGTTCCTTCCCTTTCCCTATTTCCGCATTACTCCCTCAAACCATTGGATCGGACCTTTTTCTTGACGAGGCCCCCCCAGAATAATATCTTACTTGATATCGCGGTTCCGAAGCACGAGCGCCCTTCCTTTCCACGTTCAAGTGTCAGGCGTTGAGATCTGGGGTTCTTTAAGCTCCTCCGCCGTTCGACTCCAGCTTTTCGGCGTCGAGCTGTCAGTCCCCCCCGCGGACATTCAGGGTCGTCGTGGATTTCCTCGCCCTGAGGTTTCCGATACCCCCGCCGTACCTTCTACCTATGAAGAGCCTGTATAGTGGAGCGACGCTCTGTTTCAACCTGGCTGGATTTGTTTTTTGCATGGTCAGATCGCCAAGATCGGACTCAGCCGAGTACGGCGACCCTGGAGGTAAGGAATCTGGAGCGCCTTTGTCCCTTTGTTCTGCATATTCCGCCACACACTACTTTGGCAGAAGGCCCTTCTTGATCGGAGCAGGATTTCTGAACGGCCCCGCTTCAGATATTCGACTTTTCATGCCTCATCCTTTTTTTTTTGCTTTTAGAGATCTGATCTGTCCGTTGGCCGCGCAAACCTTGCCGGCCATGGTTGCCAGCTTGGGTGTTTGTCTTATGCCCATCAACCATTAGACCCTGCCTTCATTAACCCGATAGCCTTGGCGACTTTTCCAATCCAATAGGCGCCCTGCAGTCTCCATGATGTTGGTCGGCCTGCTGTCCCCTTCAGCGAGCCACCACATCCCAGGCCATACGATTAGCGCAACGGAGCTGAAGGCCCCTTACTTTCCCCTTAGGCGGGTGCGGAACGAAACCGCCGTTCTCTTCAATCAACGTACCGGGCGCACTACCCGCGGTAGAGAATTGCCTGCAGAACTCTTGTTTTAAGGGGCCCAAAGTTCGGCGGCGCATAATTAGGGGTTCGCGATCTGTTCGCTCCTCCTCTCTTGAGGAAGCTTTTTCTTGGGAACTACGATTCTGCTTCTAGAATCCAGCGAGCAAGGATGTACCTGATAACCGTTTTCCACCACCGACCACCTCTCTACCGTGCGGTCAGTCGGTCTCACCTTAAGCAAGTGAGTTCATTTACAGTCCAGGCCTATGGTCTCCCAAGGAGATGGGATGGAATACTTTTCCAATCACTTCATTTCCTTCCCCTCCTAGAGCGGGTCAGTGGTCGCGAGAAGAGTGGCGATCTCAAGTTTTGATCCCCAGAATTGAGTAGGTCAGGTTAGAGTCGTCGTGCAGATGCCGCGCCTCCTTGGCCTCACTTTGGTCCTTTCGTTTTTCCTGTGAGATCGGGTGCTGCTTGAGAAGAACATGAGGCCTTCATAACTCACTGACTTGCCACTTACCCGGCCTAGTGGCGGTCTGTTACCATGCGAACAATGCAGCCAGAGCTGACCTCAAAGTGGCTGATGATGTGTGATTGCAGATTTCCGTACCCTCTGGTCGTCACTTCCCGGCATCGCCATGCGAAGGGTGGGCTACCATGACGATGACGAGCCTCTCTTCCCCTTCTCTTAGTTCGACAGCCGAGTTTGGGATCGGGGATCTTCAAAAGGATTTTTGGGATCTTTGACGCGCTCGGGTCTTTACGAGCGGAGGCTTGAGCCCCGCAACTTTAGTAAGACACATACCGCACAGCCGGAGAGGATTTTTCACGTCCCTCCTCCTCCCTCCCTTCTTGCGATCCTTTTTTTTATTATTTGCGGGGGTGTTGTAAAGCTTCTTTTTAATCGGACACGCGGTCTACCGAATGAATTGTCCCCCAAAGTTTCTCTATAATGGCCTTTGAAACTGATCCCACAAAAAGGACCTGTTCGCAGTTTCACAACCTTTCGGCCCTATTTTGGTCGACTAGACCCGGACGGAAAGGTTTTCCTTAAAAGACGCCGTTAATTGTGCAAGTTTGTGATAACCCAGTCTACGAACAAGTGCTGATCAGCGCGCATGGTCACCCCGAGACTCACTGGCACGTGTATTCCTCCCCCACCAATGGAAGTACAATTTCTACCCTTTATTTTTTCTCCCATCCCTTTTCTTATCTCTCTCTTTGTTCTCCACTCGCTTCTCCTCGTCGTTGGTTATACTCCTTATTCCCTTCACCCTCTTATAACCTGTCATCTCAAATGTACCAGTTTCTCGTTCATCACGACTCTTTCGTGCTCGCTTTTACTTGCTGCCAGACAGCGAACTCATATTGCCGAGCTTCTGCTCCTTCCTGTCCACTGTGCTTTCTTCAGCCATCGCGAGACTCGTTTGATATGATGCTGGGATGGCGCCCCATCATGTCCTTGCAAACCCCGTTATTCGGATTCCGGCGCGGTTTCACCCTCACGCTTTGCAGGACACTCCCGAGCACACTCTTATTGCGGCCAAGAGTTAAAACGCGCGTTCATCGACGCCACTTAGCGGAGATAGAAGGATAATTCCCTTTTTCGTGACCCCTGAGTTAACACACCCCCTTCTCCTGGACGTGCGTAGTTTTCTTTAGTGGAGTAGTCCTTCTCCTGGACCTTCAACCATGGACCCCCCCTTCCAGCTGAACGCCTGGCACACTTTGGGACAAAGCCGCACGCGACCAAGCTAGCATATGGACCAAAGATTTCAAATGCCGTCCATTCCATAAACGATTAAGACACAGCAAGGTGCCCCCCCGCACACCTCATCCTACCGTCGTAAGGGCCAGGCAGAACCCGGGACCCTTTCGCGAGACCTACTCCTTTCTTTTCTATCGCGGGCCCCTCCCATCACCATGGCCTACCCGAGCAAACATGTCAGATTGTATAAACCTTCAGCGTTCTTTTGACGACATCAGGTGTCCACCCCAGTGATTTTCATCTGCGTTTCCGCGTGCCCTTATCCTTCCTGGCGGATGTTAAACAGACAGTTCATATTTCTGTGTTGATAGTGCCCCAAGGGGCCTTTCCACTGATTCGGCTCTTCCAATCATGCCCAGCCGTCGTTGAATAATCTTCGGACACTACCCGAAAAAAAAGCCTTGATCTTATTCCGTGTACCTTCCGCTGTCCTTCTGGCGTATGTAGAAGATTATGGTTGTTAAGCTTCTTATGACCGCCTATTACTTAACCTGTCTAGCCCCCAACTGCCTTATTTTCACTATCACCCCCCCGCGCACTGTCCCCGCGGTGTCATAGCAGACAATCAGACCTGGCCGCTACCCCTTTTTTTCGAATCGTTTGGCCCAACGCTATTCCCGTAGGTGACATCACCGATGCGTGGTTGCCAAGTTAAGCGTTTTTTGGACTGAGTTCCCTCTTGCATCGCTGAAGAATCCTTGGTTTTATGCAGAGATTCTTTGAGGACTCTACTTCAGACTCCCGCGATGATGTTGTTCTTGGGCTTTGATGTTTTTTCTGAACTTTACTTGAGGTGTGATTCGTTCGTCTTGCAAGTGTAGTCGTTTTGTTCCTTCAATTCCATTGAGACGCGGTCGTTGTCCCTCGAGGTTTGGCCAGATGGTTGACAGGTATACATAGACACATCGACGTCGACGGTGACAGCATACTCTACCTGGCGAAGTCTTTATTTTTCTCCCTTGTCAGCTGACATGAGATTGAGAGAGATCCCTCGTCTTTGATCATTTGCCGACGTTGCGGGTTTTTGTTGCACAGATGGTATTTTAGCGGGTGGGTTGTCCTTCCAGTACCTCTCATTATATTCTTATGTCTACGGCCAGTTCCACTGTCTTTTCTGACTCAGGCTACCTCAACGGTGTTTTTCTCTTAGCGTCTTGACCCAGATCTGGAAAGTACAGTCTTCCCCTCCGAGCTCGAGATGTCCTTCCTTCATTTCCCCAGTCTTTCTAAGATACGGAGTCGGCGGTAGTTGATTCGAAATGTTTGGCCCCTGCTTCAAGTCCAGTTCTGTGACCACGTTGTAGGTGGATGTCTCCTGTGGGTAGTTGACCCCTTTCTCCCCAACAATCCTGGTCGCGAGACACCCGACGCCAGCTGCAATGACCCATGGCGTTATGCATGGACTTTCTTTTCTTCTAAGTAGAGCATCCGGAGACTCCGCAATCAAGTCTTGGGGCCTCCAAATCACCACGGATGTGGCTTCTTCTCTTGATATTACAGTCATGGAATTAAGACACGTTTATTTAAAGTCCTGCTGCCTTCGCCGGTAGTTCGGCTTCGCTATTGGTCAGCTGAGATCACAATAGACTAACCGTAGTAAGTACTTGCCTATTTCGGAAGGTCGGCGTAGTTGGCTGTACTCTGAGTAGTACCAGGTCTATGTAGCTTCAACGGCCCCGGTTTGGGAAACGATCCGCACTAGCAGGGACTTTGAAGGCGAATAAGAGTAACTAGGACACCAATACTCTGCAATGACGAAAGAGTTCCTCACCCCCTTCTGATCCTAAAAGAAGAGATTCCTAAATACAGTACACAGCAATCGCTTACTGACCAGTCTAACCTAACCTCTTACCCCGCGCTGAGATGACACGCTGCTCTTGCACGGCGAATACCCCACATCGTAGCTTCGTTAAAATCACAGAACCCATGTGGTGAATACAGTCTGACCGGGACGCCTGTTCCTCAGACTCTCCAACCTTATGAGATATACCTTGTTTTTTGAATCCCAGTGTGATAGATTAGTGGCGCGCCGGCGTTGTCGACAAGCCGAAGAATACATACTGGGTTTCGATCAAGACTCTTGTCATGGGCCCCGAAAACGTAGCAGACTAAAGACCCTCACGCGTAAACCGAAGAGCGTTGTTGAATAAAATGAGCCCCGTTCCCGAGCAGATCCCCCATAAAAATAAGTAGTTCTGCTCATTTTTTGAATCTTTTGCTCATCCACTACGGATGGTGTGGACGAACCAATAGATTGGAACAATTTGGTTCACGTTTTTCTCCCGACAGAGAGTAATTTAAGTATTCATCCCCAATCCTTGCCAGTGTTAGCTTGTCTCTGTAGTTTGATTTTAACCCCCTCGGCTCCATATGACCTCGCAAAGTTTTTCGGAGAATCTTCGAAGTCGCCCGCCGATCGTTCCCTAACTCTCAGAAGCCGACTGCCCTTGGCTGCCCCATAGGCAGTCAAGTGTTAGGCGTCGTGCCCTGGGGAAGTGCTGTCCCTCCCCTGTGGTCGTGACGCCCTTAGGCATTGCTCGAGCGTTATGAGCGTGAGCGTAGGTTCGTTAGAGAGTGGGCGGTCCTACTTCTCACGCCGCCTTTTGCTTTTCCTCCCCTTGCAGCGCCTGCCTGACGCGACGCAGGTCCCACTGTTTCTTTTTTTTTCCTTTCTCTGCCCTGTTACGATCGCCACTCCTTTTTTTATGACCTCCCCACAGAATGAGCCCAAGAGATTTAATTCGGCCAAAAAAATCCCTCTGGCTGTAGTCTGTGATGTTTCCCTCCCTACCCCCCTTTGTGGTTTCAGTCCCTTCAGTCCTGCCTAGTCGTTTTCTTGAGGGCGGTATCTAAATATTTCTTTAATCGTTGTTTGTTTGTTGTGTAGAGATTATTCTTCTTGTGCCGCAATCCCCCGGACTTCTGTTTCCTGGCCTGCTGGTGTGGTGCGGTCATCCAAACATCGCCAACTGCGATCTTCGGCGGCGCGTAGTTCCCTTGCCTCTCTCGGTGGTCCTGAGTCTGGCGTTTGTTTTCCGAGAGCCATTTCCCCACAATCCCTGCCCTTCTGACCCTCCGCGTAGTACGACACGACGAGCTTCTCACCAGTTCATTCCACTTTTCCGGAGATCTCACCCACCCTCTGGGCGAAGCGACACCAGTTAAATCCTGTCACCTCCCTACGTGGTTGTCCTTCATCACCTCTTTGAGTCTCCATTTCTCTTCCAGCTTCGCCCGCCGGCTCTCACGAACAGTACCTTGAATGATTAAGGCGAAGTTATAAGCTTAGTTTCCTCTCTAGTACGAGGACGACGATTCGGTTCGCCCTCATTATCCGATTTCCCCTGGTTTTGCGCTTCCGTCACCTAAGTACATGTCCCCACGACAAGACTAGAAAAAGCGCTGAGTTTCCTTCCATACGGGAACTTTCCGACACATTCCTTCCCCAGAGAGCACTCGGTGCCTTTTCACCAGTTCCATTTTCCGCATTGTGTTATCAATAGGATGACTGGGATGCCCCCCTTTCCTTGTCCACCACTATAAAGATCGAGCGGTATGGGGGATGAACTAGTGGCTGATATCGGGCAGATTCCATTTTTTTCGACCCGAGGGTGGGATGGACCCTCGGTTTGGATCATTCCAGCTGTTGCGGCACGTTTGTATCGCGAAATAGTGGTATTTTCCCCTGTTATTCAGGGTGATGTTGAAGTACCCATCTCCTTCATTGCGACGAATCATTCTAATATGGAGTCAACAGGATCCCCTATTTGTCTTTTCGTGCGATTGGTGAAACGTTCCCAAACCCGAACAATTTAGCAGATGCCAACGCCCTTTTTTTGATTTACTTGTCGGATGAAGCTCCTCGCGTCTCACGCTAGCAGCGACTCAGAGTTGCCAGAAGCAGGTCAGCTCATCCACTTTTTCGTATGTGATCCTTCGTTCAAAGCTAGTCATTTGCATCACAGGATTTTGTTTTATCGGACGCGGCTAGCGCTGTAGAGAGGACTTCTCTTTTTCCTTTTTCCCCCCTGCGCCACACTCTGGGAGACTAGACGACTGCGCGTTTTATGAAGTTGGTCCAACTTTCCCTTTCCGTTCTCCAGTCTGTATCTTTTAACCCTGTCCGGTCCTCTTTCGGCCATCTCTACTTCTACTACAGCGAAGGTGAAGAAAGTTCTTCTATTCCCCTGGTCTGCCCTGCACCCAACAATTAGATTGTTCCCCCAAACAACCTCACGTTAGTTGCATTTCGCGGCAGAGAGATAGGATAGAAAGGACCTTCCATTATATCCCTGCAACTTTCTTAACTGTCAGGTCTCTTGTGTTCCAGTCTTGAACTAAACAGATTTGGTCAATTTCCTACTGCCGTTCACTAAAGTTCTTAACACCCCTTTGAATCCTCCCCCGTTCTCCTCACTTAGATAAAAATACCTCCCACTCGATCGTTTGGTCTTTCTCCTTCCCCCGAGTCCCTTTGAGTGGAGGAAGAACAGTCTTCTATTCCGCACACTTATATTCAGTCCCCGATCCACAGCCCCCCCCATTCCTTCCCAGCATCTTCTCCCTACTTTATGGCCGGACCCGACCCTCTCACCAGTCTGTGTCTGTCAGCCGTCACAAACTTCACATTCGTTTCCCTTTTGATCTCCCATTCAGGCTCTTCTAGACCAAGATCATGGCCCTTTTTTTTTGCGACAAAGATAAATTCGCTGCAACGCTGTTCCCCTACTTTTTTCCTTTCCGTCCTGTCTTCGTCGTGTTCGAGATGGACACTCAACCTGGTCACCCGAGTTCCCCGGCCATTAGCTGCCAAGTGACCCCACCGCCTCACTCTTCCCCCCCCCGCTCGCCCTTATACCTTCGAATGTCTTTTCCTCAACGATGTGTTTCGAAGATCCGCGCCACAAAACCAACCTGTACGTTCCTTCCTTCCTTCCCGCTATCTCAATGGAGAGACCACTTCATGTGCTTGAGTAGCAGGTCAACTCCTACCTACTCTGAGCAAACGCTTATTGATAAAACCACCCCGATCAGATGCCTGGTTCGTGACCTTGCCCGATTGCAGACCCCGTTCTAGTTCACAGACTGCGTTTTAGACCGGCAGTGCCTTCTGTCGTATCACAAAAAATCTAATCTTTTCCCTCTCCGTGTTATCTGCACACATCTGTAGCAGGTAGTGTGCATGCCATTAATAAAGTATTTGTCAACCTCACTTTCGACATCGAAGTCCCCACATTCAGCGACATCCTAG
>Ga0179593_1639248_pt1 | contig 13250 bp, 12 predicted proteins | sample CZODoug2_1_08_16_FD_185931 | JGI IMG/M metagenome (GOLD analysis project Ga0179593, IMG submission 185931) | Vadose zone soil fungal communities from Angelo Coast Range Reserve, California, USA - CZODoug2_1_08_16fungal (PacBio error correction) | ecosystem: Environmental > Terrestrial > Soil >... | reverse complement strand
TGGAGCTGTCGCCTCAAGGCCGGGAGTCGTTCCTCACGCCCCTTTGGCGGACTTTTTGAAGAAGACGGCGTTATTTGCTTTTTCAGGCGACGTCAGAGTCTCGGTTCCCTTCTTTTTTCCTCATTCGTTTACGTCGGCAATTACGGCGTCTCTTTAGCGCAATGTGCTAAGTTCCTTCTTCCTCCCCTTGCTTGACCATTGAGCACCTGCCTTTTCTGTTCTGAAGTATACTTTCTACCATACTGCCACTCTTTAATAATTTTAGACCTTCCTTTTACTATTAGGGCATGGCTTCGTAGAAGTGCAGGTTGGACCCAAGGCTCTTCTGCTTATTCCAACAATACGCCGCCTACTTCGTCTTTTTTTTGAGTTGCCCTTCACTGTGACCGCTGACCCCTCTTCCGCAGTTCCATCCTCGATTAGGAATGATTCTTTTGTTAGGGTTCTTTTCGGGTCAGGTACGGGCAAGGCCGCGGGCGGCCAAATGGTTTTGTCTGGCGCGGTTCTCCCTTTTTTTTCCCCCGGTTCAGACGAAACGTGTGCCTTTCGCAACCGGGAAGGCTACTTTTTTAACACGGCCGTTTGCCTGCTTCTCTTTTCCCTTCTCGAATTGGGTAAAACAGGGGCACTCCGCTATTCGCACAGCCCCCTTTCCCCTCCCGGATCCTCGAAATTTTATCCAACCCTAGCTTCCTTCCTTCTAACCTAAAGTTCCCCTGCTGCCATTCCGGCTCCCCTCCGCCCCTCCGTCGTGGCAACACTGGAGAATTTTTCGCCCTTAAGTTTTTCCCCATGCAATTTGTCTATGGTTCCAGCAAGCTTTTTTTTTTTTTTTCCCGAAAATGGTCCTCTTAAGTTTTCAGCCCTCTGGCGTGCCGGTTTCGCGTCCGCCCTCTCACCTTTCTCTTCCCTCCCTGCTGACTCATTTGCTTTCGAAATGGAGACCTTGATCTTTACAATTGGTTTCCTTTACTTTTTATGCTTTTGCGTTAGGGAGAATGCTTCTCTTTTTTAACGATGCCTTTTGGGTTTGTATTTGTTTTTTTTTTCCTTCGTCCATCGAGTCATGCTCACTGTCGCTTTGGCGGATACGCCCTAGATATTCACGACCTTCACCGTGAAATAAGCCCTCTTCTGCGTTACGGGAATGACGTGTCTTATTCGGTTGCTGCGACGGCGCGACTCCCCATGCCGCGGAATCCTGAACGTCTGCGATGGGCAGCGTCCCAACCACCCCCCCGCGTCATCTTCTCCGCGCGACCGGCGCAGTTTTTATAGGCATTCTTCCGAGATATTCTAGCTTTCTCGTTTTTTTCTTCCTCCTCTTTTTCTCTCCTAGACGTTCGTAACCGATCCCCGTTTGCCGCACACAAAGGCCTTGCGGTCAGCCCCCGCTTCTAGATTTTCTCTAGGTTGTCTGGTTGCGTTTTTTTGCCTCTTGGATCAGTGTTTTTGTTGGTTTCTCATCGCGCGCGCACTGGACCCACGGCCAATTCTCCTTCGTCAGAACGCCATATTCCCTCTTTTTTTTTCCCCCATTTCTTGAAGGCACGTTCGTCCTTTTGTTTTTTTTTGAGATGGTCTTTTAAGGAACGTTCCCCTTTTCATGACTTCTTGGCAATCCGTTGACCCCCTGATTCAATGTGCCGCCATAGAGCAATGTTCCGAACGACGTCAGCACACCTTTCAACGTTTTTTTCGGATTCCTTCCATTCGAAATAGGAGCTTTGATCTCCCTTTCAAACACTTTCCTTTTTGTTTCCACGAGTCCTTTGCGAGAAAAGACTTGGAGGAAGACATTTCCGGCAGAGTCTGAGTCGTGCCTGGACTAGCAAACCCTGCTCGGGCCTCCCTTGTGGACAAAAAGCAGTTTTGCCCGGAAACGGCTTACTTTTTCCTTTTTTCGACTTCGGCTTGATTTCCTTTTTTTTCTGCCGGGCTATTTTGCGAGGGGTGGGCATGAACTTCATATTATTTGTGTTCTTTCTCCTTTTTTAGGATTAAGTTTAACTTTTGTTGTTGACCCGCACGAACCGTGTTTTCAGAAGACCCGTGAATAAGTGGCGGTGTTCCTTTTATTTTCGTTCTGTTGCACAAGGGGTCGGCATCGCCGTTTTTTTCCCTGGTTTTCCCTGTCGAACCGCGCCGCCAATAGAGGTTCGGCCCTCTCCTCAAAGTATCGAGCCATCCACCCCCACACCCCGACGATCCGCGACAGTACGACAGAGTTATCCCTTGAACGGCTTCGAATCGTTTTTTTAACCTTTAGGCCATGGACACATCTTTCCTTTTCAAGTTTTTGATTTCTTTACCCCTTTCCGCGCCGTTTCCAACTGTGAATTCCCAATGACGGCCATAGCGTACTTCGGACGGGCTATTCCCCTTTTTTTTTCTTTTTATTGTTCTTGTGATTTAAAGCGACGGCCGTTCTCTTTACCCCCCCGCACGTGGCTTCCAAATTTTCAAAGAAAGCGGAGCTTACATTTAGTCAGACTAGCCCCGTAGTGCCCCCGTTGCGGGCTCCCAGGCTGGTCAGGCGAGCCTCGTTTAGACCCAGCACTTCTTTTGCCCTTCATCGCCTCTCCCGATGTTATGTCACGGTCCTCTGCTTGATCATGGGAAACAGCGCCACTTCACCAGCCGACCTTTTTGTTGTGAGAGCATGATTCTTGCTTTTTTTTTTGCGTGGTCCTTTTTTTTTACTTTTCTCCCCTGCCGAGTCTTCTCGACTAGAAAATCGGCGGAGTGGCATTCTCAGAAGTCCGGACGTGATGCCTTCGTCGGCACCCGATCTCTTTGGATCGTTAATGGCCTTGGGCTGACCGCCTCTTCCTTATTGGACCTCTTTTTTCTGTCTGCTGCGCCATGTCGGCTCAAGCTCGCACCCGCGTGGCTTCCCCCAGCTTGCGAGCAACGGCTTGAATTTTTTTTCCCTCGGTTACCCTCCCCTAAAATGCAGCAATATCAGCCGCGTCTTCTCCTTTCAGAAGGACAGCTTTTAGGGCCTTTTTCATGGCTCTCTTTTACCCCGTGTGTTTACCCCTTTTGCCGTTATTCACTCGCCAGAGCCGCGATGGGGCATGGCTCCTTGGGCTGAACGTCCCTTACCTTTTGCAGCCAGGATTACTTTTTCCTGTTTCTCGCGGTGGCGAGTCGGGTTTTTCTTTTTCCCGTGCGGGGCCTGGGCGCGACCTTTTAAGTTTGGGGCGGCTTCACATTGAAAGAAGCGACTGGCCCAACGGCGCTGAGTCTTTCCCCCCCCGCAACTTTTCAGGCGACAAGCGAGTCTCCCCTCCGTAGGAACGGTATCGACCAAGTTATGCCCTTTCACACAGATTGGGCCACTCCCCTAATTAATTACTTGTTCACCCCCTCTTTAAGGATCATCCTCTCCAACCACGTCGTCCACGTCATCCCGGCTCAGTACCAGGCAGGACTGTTCCCCCCTTCTTTTAAATTACGGCGCGGTTTTTTTTCTTCCTTTAATTTGTCCGCCGCAAGTCCTTTCCCAAAGTTTGGGTTGCTCTGGTTCCAGGCAATCCTTCTTTCTCCCCCCGTCCATGGCCTTGCCAAGTCTTTCTCGCAAGTCCCGCCCGTCCGGCCGATCTGCTGACCTAATTTTCTTAAATGTTTGCTGTCATGCGCCCCATTTTTCCTTTTTTTGCCTGACTTTCTGCGCATTGCTCTATGCGTCGCTGATAAGCGCCTCGGCTCTGCGACCGGATATAACGTCTCTGGCGGATTACGCCCATCCTCGCCCCCCCTTTTTCGGCCTCTGAACGCTTAGGCAGCGATTGCTCTTCTTAGGGGACCTTTTTTTTCCTACCTGGGGCTGCGCGGCGCCGATGATCCCCACACCATGCTTTCATCCTGACCGCGCGATGTCCGCCCGCACCAACCCCCGAACAGCCTTTTTTCGCGGAACGTTTCTTTCGGCCGGTTTTAGTCCTCTAGTTTATATCTCTTTTACGTTCTTCTTTTTCCTCCATTCGTGGGGGTGTTGAGACCTAGATGATCAGTCGTAACCTCTCGGCCGTGTCCCGCAAACAGTCTGAGACGTTTTCCCCTTGCTGAATCTCTTTGGTGCACCCCCCTTTTTTTTGGCCTTGATATTTGTTCAGGATTTGCTTTATTTGGGCCTCATAGCGACGCCTGGTTTCCTTTCAGTTAAGCATCAGTTCAGTCTTTTTTTCCTCATCACCTCATCAGTTCGGGCTTTCAGCTTCGGGGAAGACGTACACTCGTTCCTTCTCTCTTGCGTACCGTTTCCGAATCGCAGTCTTTCCTTTCCCCTTTTGTCCAGCCCGCTCCAGACCGAAATGCCCGCGTGCGACGAATGTCCCTCCCCCTTCACTCTCACACGCGGGTCTCGACCCCCCCAGTCGGATTTTTTTTTTCCCCTTCCCCGAACAGGAGGTCACAGAACTGACGGCTCCCCGAGTTTCCCTTGGGGGCAGCAGGATCCCCCCTCTGGAGATCCAGCCCTTCGGGGGAAAATCCGGCTGGAGCTGATTGGACCATCTCCTTTTCAGCATTAATTCCCTTGCGCAACCAGTCTGCTTTTTTTTCCCTCACGACGGAGGGGGCGGGATGACCTTACTAGTTCGGGTCCCTCCTACGTGTTTGGAGTTCGCATGATCGGACTTCTCTTTTTGCGCTCTTCAGTGCCCCTTGTTTGAAAGCCTCTCTTTTTCCGCTGCTTTCCTGTGGTGGCGGTTTTGTTCCTTTGCGCATGCATCAGGCGCGGTTCGTCCTAAACCGCTCTGTTCCTTTTTTTTCTTCGCCCCAGAGACCTATTTTCGTTTTCTTTCACGACGCCAAATTCCCGGGAAGAAACCCCCCCCCCCCTTCTTTTTTTTATCCGAGCGGGGCTTGACAACGCCCCGAACGGAGTAATCGTCGGACCCCCGATCCCCCCTCCTTCCCCATCTCCCCGCTACCCATTCCCCTCTTTTACGGGTCCTCTCCTCTTCTTCACACTTTATCGCCCCTCCGTCTTCCCCCCCTTCACCTTGTCTCTTTTTTCAGCCCCGATGCCCTGGCCAACCGTTCCTGCTTCTTAATTCGTTACCGCACCCCTCGCGCTCCGTTTCAAACTGCACTGAATCTACCCTTCGTCTGGACACGCTGCCTCGGACGGTTGGACTGGGGCGGGATTTCCCTCTTTGTTTAGTTGAGAGTGCTTTTCCCTTTCATCGGCGGAGCGTTACATTCAGCCTGTGATACCAAGCTGGGATGCAGAGATTGTATAAGCATTTCCCTTCCTCGACGCTTTCTTTGAGGCTATTTCTACACGTGGCGGCACTCCTCGCCAGTAGGGCCTTCGGTCTTGATCAAGCGTCTACTTAATTATCGGCCGAGTTTGTGTCCTATTACTCGCAGAATTTGTCACCTTCCTTCCCCCTTTTCCTTTCTTTATTTTCCTAATTCATTTTGTTGTGTGTCAGTCCCTTTGTTGTTTTCTCTTTTCTGCCTTCTCACGAGGGACTCGGTATAGACCTCCACTCCCCGATGTACTCGAAGAGAGGCCCGGACGTGATTGTCCCACAAGCGGTTTTTTTTGGCGTCTTGCCCCATGAATTTTTCGCATCGTCAGAAATCGGCACTATTTCTCGGTCTATGAGTTCAAGTCAGTCTTCCCATCCTGCTTTCCCCCTCTTGGATTCCTTCGTTTACGCGTGCCGGGACTTAGCTATCACAGTACGAATCCAATCATCCTGCATTCAAGAAGTTCACAGCTATGGCCGCATGGCGCCCCAGTTAGGTGGAAAACGTCTCGTTTACGTCTCGCTCCAGCCTAATGTTCCGGACTTATTGGACTGGTTTACGCCTGGTCTTGAAAACGACGATTACTTGCTATCTGAGCTTCGGAATGCTCGCCTTTCCCCTCGAGTTTTTTTTGTGAGTTGTTTCCTTCTTCATTCCTGCGGTCGGGATGAGAAGAGGGGCAGGAGGTTTTGCCCCTGCGCGTTCTATTCCTAGTTTCCCCGACTCGTTGATCTGAGGGAGGCGACAGCAGCGCAAACAAAGTTTTCCCCGTCGCCCCGTATCGCATTTTAACGTTTCCCCTTTCCTCGAGTTTCCTAAGCCTAGGTTCCCATATTACGGATCCTGCCCTCCCTCTCCCAACACTTTGTATCCTGTACCAGGCAGGATTTCGGATACCTCCCCCTCTTTAACGCTCGCAGGCCCGCCCCTTTTTTTTAACCCTGGCGATTTTTCAAGGGCATAAGTTCCGCCACACCTGGTTCTGGTTAAATTCCTTTCTCGCTCCATTCCGGATTCTCCCGAAATTTACAAGTCTTTCCCCCGTGCGTCCGCAGCTTCGTTTTCAAGTGTCTTTCCCCGCCCGAATGGGCTAAGTGCTTCTTCCTTCTCCCTTAGACAGTTAAGTTTTTCCCTTGCTGAGGCGCCTGTGATGGTTTTTGTATGGTCGTTTCTTTCTACGGATTGGAAAGTTCATGCTCACGTCGATGAGGGCCTATTTTTTGTTGTGACGACCTCACGGAAAAGTTAGAGCAGCTCTTGCTGGAGTCCTCACGGATTCTCCCTTCCCCTTTCTCCTTCTTGCGCGTTTTTCTCCCCTCTTTTATCTCCAACCCCAAAATGAAGAAAAATCCTGCCCGCCGCCTTCATGGGCATAGCCCCCCAGCCCACCGGCCCCTTGCGCTTTGACCGCGCAGGGAGGTTTTGGCTCCTTCGTCGTATCTATTTCTCCTTTCCTCTCTATATTTTATCCTTCCTCCTTTTGTGGTTTTAGTTCCTTGCCACGAGTCTCTTTCGCTTTCGATGTTTCCAAACAGGACTGCCGAGCCTGCCTCGCGGTTGGTGGTGGGTTGCGTCCCCCACGGGCAAGTCTCTTATTCTTTTTTGGGTTCCCCAGCTCTTTTGCCATGTAGACGGCCTTGCATCCTACGTCAGGAACGCCATCCCCCCCGAATGGCTTAAAGCGTTCCTGTTGCTTTTCCGTTCGTCGGTTTTTGGACGCTTTTCTGCCCCTTTTTCTCCCTTGAGCCATGAATCGCTTTGCACAATATTGTGCCAGGCATCGGCGCGATCCGTGAAGCCATAGAGCAAATGCCACTGGCCCGTTCCCTCCGGAACTGTCTCGACCAGCATGTACACAGCCGAGTTACCTCTCTCACCGCCATGGTTTCCTCCTTTTTGGCCGGTCCCCTGTTCCTCCTATGAGAAGTCACGGCGGGCAACGCCCTTCCTTTAACTCCTAAGGACCCGGGGCGAAATCCGGATGAGCTGTCCCCAACCATTCGCCAAATTTTTTTTATGGCCTTGCGGCTCCCCCACCTCCCAGTTTGACCTTTTTGACGTCCTTTCCCTGCCGGAAGTTTTCCCCGCCAGTGGCGGGGATCCGAAACCGTTAGGGACTCTTGCTACGAGACCCTTTTTTTGATTTTTCGCATTTGACCCCCCTTCTATTTGTTTCCCGATTATTATTCCGGGCCTTTAATTCAAAAGTCTGTCCGACAATTTGGAATAAATTTCCCCTTTTTCTCATACTCAGTTGTTATTGGGATGTACATTCCCGTTTGAGATGGATCGAAGTTTATTACACGGTTGCTCCATTTAACCGCGACAAGGGCTTCTGTGATCCTTCGACGCCCCCCTTTTTCAAGTCACGTAAGTTCCCAGCCATAAAAACACCTCACTTCACTCACGAGTCTTCAGTAAGACCCCCGGCATTCTCATTGAATGCGAAATAGTGTTCTCCAAACCGGATTCAACTTGGCCCCACACTCCGGGCTCTGCGTTCGGCTTCTGATACTAAGTCGCGATTCCCTCATGCAATCTTCCCCTCTTCCTCCAGGCAATTAAACTTCGGAATTACGGTCTGGGCGGTTCTTGTTTTAGGTAGCTGATGCAGGTAGTGGTATTGCGATCCCGCGGTCGTTAAAGTCTTTGTTGCAACCTTTTTTTTTCCCTCTTAAGATATTTTCGACCCTGAATTCTTCGTCATTAGCCCCCTCCTTATTGCCGACGTGGCTTTACGATGAGTTCCCTCCCTTCCTCCCGCTGATGCACCTTCTACGTAGTAGAATTACGTGCCTCCTCTTTCACTTCTCATTTTCACTCCCCTTTCATGCTATTGAAGTACCCTGACCCGAGCCATCTTTCAATTTCCCCTCTTCCACTTACCAGCATATTACTCTTTGTTTTGTCGATCATTGTGGTAAGGGACGCTGTCTCCCCCTGCCGAGTTTCGTGCCCTCCCCTCCTTCTCAGACTCGAATGAAGTGACGACGTTTTTCGTCGGAGAAGTTTTTCCCGTCGGTTTGTTGCGGCGCCCGAATCATTCCCCCCTTTGCACTACGTCCGATGCAACGGATTTCCCTTCCTCCCGTTGTTAATCCTCTTGCTTTTTTCCCTCTTAAGTTCTTCACCCTGTCCGGTCCCGCCCCTCCGGTAACTAACTGCATCAATCTACGACGCATGCCCCTTCGCCGAGCGACCTTTTTTCCATTTAGATGTTCTAGTAAGTGATTTTTCCCCCCGGATCCTTCCTTTCTTTCGCAGCACAATCCGCACGACTATGGGGGCATGGCCGGCAAGGTGACCTTTGTCCCCCTTTCCAGGCATAATAACGCTTTCTGACTCGAGGATGGGCCTTTCTTTTTGATGTCCGACCGGTTACTTTTCTTTCATTCCCTTTACGACCTTCTGGATTCCTCTTTCCCTGTTTTTGAAAGAAGCGCCCCTTTCGATGCCCCTGCGTCTTTCCCTTCGCCGAGTCAAGGGATCAATGCCCTTCTCCCCCGATTTGCAGGTCACGTTTTAACCCCTCTTACCTTGGTCACTATTCAAGCGAGGCGCAATCAGGTGCCCCCCCCCTTCGGATTTTCTTTGAGAAGATCAAACCCAGATCTCGTCTCCCTCCGTACCAGCAGGATTTGTCCCGCCCCCCTTCCGGTAGTGCTTCCATTCCGGCGACTCTCCCGCTTTGCACCCGATGCTTTTTCCTCGAACGGGACAAGGATGGCCCCAAAGTATGGTTCAAGGCACTCATATCCCTCTTTACTCCACACCGAACCTTTCCTCCTCCCCAGCCCTATGCTATAAGAGTGCCGCTCAAACCCTGTTAGATTTCCTATCCCTTTTAACTTGCGATCTGATATGGTTTTCCCTGAAATGTAGACTAGTCTCGGAGGGAACCTTCAATGGAGGACCGTCCTTTTTTTTCTGTTCTCTCTGCGCTTCCCCTTACTCCTTTCGTGACCGAATGATCCTATGGTAGGGGTATGGCTAGCAATTTTGAAATGAGATTCATGCGTTTCCCCCAGTGCGCTGCGGAATATCCCAAATCCGTCGTCAGTCACGCTGCTGGTCCTTCCTATCTGAGACTCGCTCCCTTCTGAGGTGGCTTACTGACTGCCTGGCGGAAGTCTACCTTTTGCGGCGCGATTATACAACCATCAGCCCTTCCTTAACCACGCAGCTGGTAATCAAAGACCACAGACACAGCGTTTGCGCTTCACCGGTATGTTCTGGCCACCGGCTCCTTTCCTTCCTTTTCTCCTCTAATCTATAGTATGTTACATCACCCCTTTTTTTTTTGAGCTTTCACCCCGCGAGACTCGGCCCGAGCGCTGTTACCCCCTTTCTCCGGTCAGCTCGCGAAGAAACTCTTTTGGGTTTCCTGGTGTGTGGTTTTGACCCCCTCCCTTCGGTACTGGTTACTTTCCCTGAGTGTTTATAATTTTCGCGCCCTACACCGGTAGTTACGGCCTCCCTTGTAAGTCCCTCCCTACCCCCTTCAGATTCCTTGTTCTGTTCTCCTTTTTTCAGCTGTGAGAGATGGCGTATTCCTTTTGCCCACTTAAGTGATATGGTGAACGCTCTTATCCGTTGCTCCGACCTGAGTCCCCTCTTTCTCCCATAATGAGCAATTTTTGTCCCCCCTCAGCAGTCCCACCTGCCCCTTTTTTTTTCTGACCATTTGTAACAGCAGAGGATACTTTCCATTTCCCCCATTGGCCACCCAGATTCGGACGGCCCTTAAATTGCTCCCACCGGGTTTTTCGAATTTTGGTCTCTCCCTCCTTTTCGGAGATTGAAACTTTTTTCAGTCCCCCTCTTGCTTTCGTAGTGATTGTGACCGGCAAACCCCCCCTCTTTTCGGTCAGACCTAAGGCCCTTTGCGGCTAACCCTTCCATTAACTCTGTTCTCAGCTCTTCCTTTTTTTTCCCCTTGGGTAGGTCCTCCCTTGAATGTTACAGGGTCTCCCTGGACCTTCCTCTTTTTTCGATCGCCTGCCCCCCTTATTTTCCAAGAGGCTTATTTGCTATTGCCAAAATCTTTTGCCCCCCCTCCTCGAAGAATTTTTTAGAAGATCTGTCCCTTCACTTCCCTTTTTGAGCTGTTGAATTCTTTTTGCTCATGGCACTCAAGGCCCTCCCTTCTAACCGTCTTGCTTGTCCCTTTTTTTTCCTCCCCAAAAGGCCTCTTTTTTTTTCCCCCCCCCGAGTCCTCCCCTTCCCGCTTCTTGAAGCCCCAGTGGTCGAGTCCCCCCCCAGTCGCCCGCGATGACAATGGTTCTTTGCCTACTCTTCCAGAAATGTCCAGTGTAAGGTTTCCAACTCGTTCCCTCTCTCTTCTTCTTGGTGCTGAACTAAAGCATTGACTCCCCCCCACGAGAGAGAAGAGAGAAAAGAGACCCTTCCCCCCCCTCTACCCACCACTCTCCTCACCTTCCATCTCTCCCCACCTTCGCCTCCCATCCCCCCACCTTCCGCTCTCGACTCCGTCTACCGCATCCCCCACCCCCCTGCCCATACCCGCCTCTTTCACCCCACCCCCCGTCCTCCCCCCACCCCCCGCCCCTCCTATCACCTCACCCCCCTCTCCCACCCCCTTATCTTCTCCTCAACCCCCCACCTCCCCCTTCCTCCAGCCCACCTCCCCGCCTCCTTCACCTCCCTCCCTCCTTTTCCGGTTTCCCGTCATTACTCTTTTCCTTCCATCCCCAACACCCTCCTTTCTCCCCCGCCCCACCTCACCCCACTCTTCCCCCTCCACCATCACCCCCCCCCTCCCCTCCGCCCCACTCATTCACTCTCTCTCCTCCCACAATCCTTCCACAATCACCGCCCCCTTCCCCCTCTACGCTCCCCCCTCCTTCCTCTCTTCCCCTCCTCATCTCGTGCTCACGTGTTCTCTCCCCTTTTTCCCCCCCCCTCGACCCCCAAGGCCTTTTCCACCCTGTCCCTACTCTCTTTTCCCCTACCCACTTCCCGCTACTTCCCACCCCTCCCCCTTCCCTTCCAACGACTTCCCCCCCCCTACCCCCGCCCCCCCCCCCCTCATTCAACCTCCTCCCCCTCCCCGCCCGAGCCCATACCCCTCCCCCTCTACCCTCCTCCCTTCTTCCCAGCATCAACGCCCAACCCCCTTCTACCCCCCTCCACCCCCACCGATCTCCCACACCCGCCCCCTTCCCTCCCCCCTCTCCCATCCCCACGCACCCCTTCAATTTCCCCACTTAACCCCCTCATTATTCTCTACCACTTAACCCCCCCTCCCCACTCTCTTGCCCGTCCCCGACTCGCCCTTCCCCCATCGCCCCGCTATTCTACCTATTCTCACCGACCTGCCCGCCTCTCCCACCCCTCATCACCCTTTTACTCCCTCCCCCTCTCCTTACCCTATCTCCCCCCCTCACCTCATATTCCCACCTTACTCGACTTTTCCTCTCTCGCCCCCCAGCCACCCTTCTATCCCCGCTTCCCCCCCCGACCGCCTCTATGACCCCCCCCCTCCCCCTCTCATCTTCCCACCCCCTTCCTTGTTTTTTCTCTTCCTCCTCCCCCCATCCCCCCCCTCCTCTTCTCCCCCCCACCCCGTTCACCTCCCCCCAACTTATCTCTCTCATCCTCCCACTCCCCATTCCCTTCCCCACCCCACCACCACTCTTTCTAGCACGGCCATAGCGTCTTCGTGCCTCTGGTCGTTATTGATGTCTATCTTTACCGGGATTTTGAGGAAATTACCTGAAGCGTTTTTCCTCCCCTCCCCTCCGGTCCCCCACGAGATTGGAGACTTATCCTTTCAGTCTTCCTCCTTTCTTAGTTGTCCCCGTGGGCGGTCTTCTCCCAGTCCTTAAGCCCTCCTTTCGGTGACTGATGAATAGAATTCTAGTCTTCCTTATTTTCCTCCTCTTCGATGTTCTTTCTCCTCTTCCTCTCTTGTCTTGATCATGGCGAACAGGAGTCCCCCCGAAGTTTGTGGTTTTTTCGAGGATCATTTTCTTCGGTGGATGTATTTTCCTGCCGCTGGCGTCTTTCTCCCCCGAACACGGTTCTTCTTTCACTTCGAAGACTCCTTCCGGGATGAGTCCTTCGTCTTCCTAAGTTTTCTTTCTCCTGACCAAGGATGGGCTGCCCTCCTTTCTCGAGGTCTATTGAGCGCAATGTCTCTCAAATCTCCTTGACTCCGCTTGGCTTCTGATGGTTGTACTTTTGGCTATTTACTCCGACTCCCATTTAACCTCCCCTCCCTCCCTTGAATACCCCAGCCGCCTCTGCCTTCGTCCCCTTCCCCCACTTCATTTCCTTGGCGATCGTAGATTGTGAACAACGTTCCGCGAAGTCTTGACGGTCTCAGCTTTGGCCCTGAAGAAATGTGACGGTTTTCCCTCAGATCTCCTCCCCCCCTTCTGCTGAGTGTCCATGATAGAGATCGTTGTCCCTTTGTCTTCCGTCTGACATGTGACGACGCTCCTACTGTTTTTTTCCTTTTACATGGAATTCCTCCTCCCTTGTTCTCCGACTCTTCTGCAAAGGGAAGGCGTCCCTCAAAAACTGCAGTGCCTTCAGTTACCTCTTCTCCCTTATCACTTTTCAACCTTTCCCTTCCCAGCCGATTCTCCAATAATACTCGTTTTCCCCAATCCTCCTGAGAAATCCCCCCCCCTTCCCATTGCAGGATTTCGGATCTGCGGCCCGGATAAATTAATGGCGCGCTCCTCTTGGCCACCCTGAAGAACTCCAGGGTCCCCAGGCTGAACATCCCCACCTTCAGGTTTTCCCGACTAGCTCACAGCAGGATTTTTTCCCCCCCCTTTTCCCCTTTCTCTCAAAGTCCTTTCTCAGCACTAGCGCCGTTTCTATTTAAGTTAGCTAGTCGCCCTGCTGTCTGTGTCTTTGAACTTTCTACCAGATGATTCCCCCTCCTTCTTTTTTACTTCTTTTTAGACCCCTCTTTTGTCAGGCGTTCTCTTAATGATTAGGAGGCATTG
>Ga0179593_1581343_pt1 | contig 13250 bp, 16 predicted proteins | sample CZODoug2_1_08_16_FD_185931 | JGI IMG/M metagenome (GOLD analysis project Ga0179593, IMG submission 185931) | Vadose zone soil fungal communities from Angelo Coast Range Reserve, California, USA - CZODoug2_1_08_16fungal (PacBio error correction) | ecosystem: Environmental > Terrestrial > Soil >... | reverse complement strand
AAGCAAAAAAAAAGGAAGGGGATGAAGCGGCCGCCGACAAAAGTTCTCTGCTTCTCCCTTTCTTCCCTCTCTTTCCACGCGAGGCCAGGTGAGTTGAGCGCTGCTCGCCACCTCCCCTGTCTCCCTCTTTTCCCAGTATCCCACCTTCTGCTGAACATGACGACAGGCAAGGAAACCGACGGCCTGCCGTGGCCGAGCGATTTTATTTTCTTTTCTTTTTCCCTTTAACGGTGAACGGTCGGACATCGGTTTCCTCTTTCCCTCCTCTCTCTCGAGATAGAGAAGACGGCATCCCGGTCTCAGGGGTAGTCGGATTTTTTTTCTTCCTTTCCTTGTCAAGATCAGGGTGAGCACGACCCCGGCTTCCTATCCTTTTTTTCCCCCTCCTCGCTTCTTTTCGCACTCGGGAGGAGGTCCGGGTGGCTACCCGGGTTTTCTTCCCCTTTTCTTGGGGAAGCGTAAACGAGCACCTGCGTGCTTCGCAGGGGGCCTTTCTCTTCCGCCTTTCTTAGTGCCCTGGACGTCTCGGTTGACCCGGCGGTTCTCGTTGTTGGGGGGTTCCCTCGACCGGCTGGAGGAGATGGCGCCGAGATGAGGAAGATCCTTCTTCTTTGGCAGGGTGGAGGCGAGCGCGCGGTTTGACATCTCTTTTCCCTACCCGGCCAGATCGAAGATGAACTGGAGCTTTCGCCAAGAGGCCTCCTTTTCTCCCCTTCTTTTTTTTTTTCACCCTTCCTACCTCAACGCCGCGAGGCGGAGGAGTTCGGCCTTGAGTGCTTCTTTGCCGGGGACACCGAATCGGTCAAGCTGGAAACCGTCACTTTTTCTTTTCTTCCTTGCCGGGTGTACGGCGGGTCGCACGGGCCCGTTTTTCCTCTCCCGTCTCCGAGAAAACAGCGGCTGGTGCCGTTCGGGCGGAGATACCTCTCTTTCCCTCCCGACGACGATGGGTCCTTCGCTAGGAGTTCTCCTCCTTTTCGTACTGTGTCCACCACGAGCGAAGCGTTTGGCTCGGTTCTGCACGGATTAATTTTGGGTTCTTTTCTTTCTTTTCCTCTCGCGTGAGAGGCAGGGGCGGGAACGCGTCGCGGTCTGTTCGCCGCCTTTCTTTATGCACCGTGCGATGGAAGAGACGGCCAACGGCGTCTTGGCGGCAGATGACGTCTCCCCCCTTTCTTTTTTTTACCTCCGCGCTGGTCGAGGAGGCGATCGCCGTCGCCTTCTCCTGGTCCCTGAGAGACGGAAGAGGCGGGGCTTCTGAGGTCCGGCGACCCCTTTTCCTGGTTTATCGCGGCATGGGACTTTGACGCCGACGGTTGGGGAAAAGAGAAGCAGAACGCCCCTGGAGTCACCGTCGGGATGACTTTTCTTTTCCCTTCTCCTTTCTCCCTCTCTTCGCAAGCAGGTTGAGAAGGACGATGCCGCGTCCCCTATCGTTTCCCTTAGTTAAAGATGGATGGAGCAGCGGTTGGGCCGCAGCTGCCTCCTTTCTTAAGCGGAAGGGAATGGACTGCGACTGTCCCCCTTTCCTCTCTTCATGCGGGGAGTGGGGAGAGAAGCGGGAAGTCCGAGGTTCGAGGTGCCTCCGATCTCTTCCTCCTTTTTTCCTATAGACGAGGTGTTCGAAGAAGCGCCTTCGTGCTTTGAACTCCCCCTCCTCCCCCCGCGGCCAAGCGGGAGGAGAGGAAGTGGACGTTCAGCTTGGAATCCTCTCTTCCTTCCTTTTTTCCCTTTAGACCAGTGAGGGAGGAGGTTATACTACGTGCCTCCTTCCTCTCCTTACTTGAAGAGGAGGGCCTGGCCGCTCTCACGAGGGAGTGCTCTTTTTTTTTCTTTCTCCTTTGGCCGGGGCAGGTCGCTCAGGAAATAAGCGGGTCTGCCTGCTTTTCTCTTCCTGTCCTTCTTGATAGGTGGGAGGAGAAGTCCCGCGAGTAGTCTTTGATCTTCTTTTTTCTCTCTCTGGTGGCAGCTGAATGGACGAAAGGCATCTTTCTGATCTCACTGGTTCTCGATGAATGACGGGCTGAAGAGAGCGTGGTGCGCCGGTGTCTCCCTTCCTCCGCAACTCGGCCCCTGCCCGGGCCCCCTTCCCTTCTGTTCAAAGAGATGGAGGGTCCGCTCAAGCTGCCCTTCTTTCCCCTTTTCCTCGGACCGAGTGGCGTCCTTTTTACCCCTTGATCGAGGCAGAGTGCAGGCCTGTGGTGTCCGTCTTGGTCCTTCAAAAACAGTAGAACTTTTCTTCTCGACGGGCTTTTTCTTGCGGACGCGCGGCCGCCGAGGTGTTTCTTTTTTTCCCCCCTCCCTCCTCTTTCACGACGGGCGGAAGTCAGGCCGTGAGCGTCGTGTCTTTCTCCCTCGTCTCCTTCCTGCTCAACAAACCCATGACCTCGTCCCCAGTCACCCTCGATAGTGGTTCACCTCCTCTCCCCCCTCTCCGGCCCGGAAACGCGTCGTGCGTGTCACTCCCTCAGACGACGTCATCGGACCGAGCGGCTTTACCTCCCTTTTCTTCCCCATCTATTGGCAGAGTCAGTAGATGCGGGGAGATGGCGGATCGAGCGGATGAGCCTTGGTCCCTTTTTTTTTCCCTTTTCTTTTTCTTTTTGCAGAGCCAGACAGTCGAGGTCACGCGGCGCGGCCGGAGATCTCTCTCGTCCCCCCTTTCTTCGGTCTTTTAGTCGTGGCTGTAACGAATAGGGTAGGTGCCGTGACAGGCCCTTTTCTTGCGCTTTTCCCCTTCTCTCTTTTTTTCCCTCCCTTTTTGTTTCGTCGTGCGGGGTGAAACGTGACCCATGTCTTTCCCCCTTCTTCTCCTCAGCATGCGGAACAAGCGGCGTGCTGTACCCCGAAAAGCATCCCCCCCTCTCTCCCCCCTTTTTTTTCTTTTCTCTTCCTTCGCGGATGAAGAAGACGGTCTGGTCGTCGACCATTTCTTTCCCTTCTCGGAAGAGGCAAGAGATTCATGCCAAGACGATGCCTTTTTCCCCTTCCCCCTTCTCCTCCTTTTTTTCGGGCGCTCGGGATTGAGGTCTTCTCCTGCTGCATTTTCTCTTCCTCTCCCTCTCCTTCCCCCAGAAAAAATGAAATAGCCAGGTGCCACATCCAGGTCATCGGAGTTTTTCGTTTTTTTTTTCTCGGCCGCGATAAAGCCTCAGCGAATCTCTTTTCCTTTCTTTTCCTAGGTAAGAGAGTTAAAGCCGTCGCATCCTAATGTTAATCTCGTTTTTTTTTTCTTCCCTCCTTGAAACAAGGACCTCGCCTTACCCCTTTCCTCTAATCCAGAGAAGAGTAGATGAGGAAGGGTCTTCCAGGGCCCTCGACGAGAGTTTCCTTTTTTTTTTCCGAAGATGAAAAGGAATGTGGCACCTGTTGCTTCTTTTTCAAGATAGTGAGACCCCTCCCAGAGACCATCCTCAGACCTTTCAACAAAGAAGAGCAAGGAAGGACCCTCTCTTCCTATGAAAAAGATGAGGGAGCAGCGTATTACCCCTTTCGGACGCGCCGTACCCCCTCCCTCCCGTCGGATTAATAAGGCGAAGCCATGCTCATGAGGAGTTCTTTTCCCCCCCCCTCTTCCTCTCGGTCGGGGGAACCGCCCGCCGTTTTTCTCTCCGACGGGGTGGACGAGGATCTTTCCATTGCCCCCTCCTTTTGGGCAAGTTAAAAAAGAACGACGACCCCGTCTTTTTTTTCCTTTTCCTTCCCCTGGATGGTCACGCTCGGCAGGTTCACCGGCACCACCCTCTCTTTCGACCTCCCTTTTTTTTCCTTTTTTTTTCCTGGGGACGGAGGAGCGGCCGAGATCTCGTTCTGGACCTCGTACTGCTGGATATGGAAAGGACGGAAAAAGGGAGGTAGACCGTTCCTTTTCCTCCCCCCTTCGCCCCGGCATCGACTGGACGCGACCGCCAGCTGAGGAGATCCCTTCTTTTATCTTTTCTGCAGACTCGGGGTAGAGGAGGAAGTAGCGTTTATACCCTTCTTTTATTCCTTTTTTCCCGTAAGAGAGAGCGGCCTGTCCCCCCCCAAAAAAGATTAGAGGGTTTGAATTTGGGACTTTTTGATGGTGAAGAAGGAAGTAGAAATGCGGTCGAGGAAAGGGCTCGGGTTTTTTTTTCTTTTATGACAGGAGCGATTGGACGCCAAGGTCTAGTCTCTTTCCTCTCTTCCCCTTTTCCCATCCCGCCTCGGATATAAGAAGGGGTTATAAGGGTGGTGGAACTTTCCCCAATATAGATCTCCTCCCCATTCCAGGAAGGGCCTGAATAGTCCCCCTTTCCCCCCTCCTTCCCCCCGGAAATGAAGGCAGCGGTTTTAGCGTCAAGAGAGGAGGAAGAGTGGATTGTGGACAAGCAGATCCTTGGCCTGCCCTTTCCCTTGGAGAGAGAAGTAGGAGCTGGCAAAAGCTTTCCCCCCCTAGGAGAACCCACTCGCTCCTTTTTCTCTACCCTTGGTTTAGGGAACCGTCTCCCCCCTTTTTTTTTCGGAACGGCACCAGAGACATCCCGGCCGCCCCGCCTTTATCTTCTCCTCCCAAAGAGATAAGAGCAGGTCAGAAGACTCCCCCCAGAATTGCAAGGGCAGGAAACGCAGTTCCCTCCCTTCCCTCTGGACCTCCCCGGCAAAAAAGGCGACCGGACGGCACGGGTAGCTTTTTTTTTCCCTTTTTTTTTTCCCGGACAGGCCCGACTCGTCAAGCAGTTCTTCCTTTTTTTATCCCTTCGGTAGAACGCCGCCCAGCACATGGTCGACCGGTCACCCCGGCCAGCGCGGCCCTCCAGCTTTCTTTCCAGGCCCAGATCATCCCGTCTGGGCCTCGGGCGGAAGTTATTAAAGTCAGACGACGTAGTACCTCCGCTTTTTCTTTCCCCTTCTTTACCCTTCTCAGCGGTCGCCGATTAAGCGTCTCGAAACGGCACCTCTCCTCCCCATCCTTCGAGCAAAATAAACCAGCAGAGTCCCCGCTCCCCTCCCCGGAGAGCCGCCTCCCCTTTTCCGAGTCAGAGGAATAAGAGACGCCCCGGTCCTTTTCCCTCCCCCTCCTTCCCTCCTGCTTCCAGCCAGCGGTGGAAAACTCCGTTGCCCCGCTTTTCCTGCCGCGGAATGCAGGAAGAGAAACATGCTAGACAGTCGGAGGGTAATTTGACTCCCTCTTTTTTTCTTCCCGGGGAAGAAAGAAGGGGAAGCCGTCCCGTCTCTTCAAGAAGAGGAGAGAAGAAGGTCTTTTCCTCCCCCTCCCTTTCCTCCAGGTTCGCCGGAAATAAGCCACGCCTCTTCCCTTCCTTTCTTGGAGGGACCAAGGAGAGGCGAGCGCCTCCCCTCTTTTCCTTTTTTTTTTTCTTTCGCACCGCCTAGTACCGCGTGTGCCTTCCTCCTCTTTGGCCGGATAGAAAGAGAAGGGTTCTCCGAGTACCTTTTCTTCCCGGACAGGGCCGCAAAAGGCAGCGCACGCGGCCGCGATCCCTCGCCTTCCCTCCCCGTCCCAAAAAAGTAGCAGGGGCAGCCGAGCCAGAACGCGGCCTCTTTTCTATTTCCTCGGCCAGCTTCGCGGTCGGAGCAAGCCTCGGCGCATTATGTTTTTCCTCGGGCCAGAGAGGGAAGGTCGGCCAAGTTCGCCCTCTTTTCTCCCCCCAGGCACCAGCGCGGGTCTCGGTCCAGCTCTTTCCTTTCTTGAAACAAGTGAAAGTGCGTACCGCGGACCCTTCACTCCCAACACGGCCGCCCACTGCAGGCCCTTGGCCGCCGTGCCCCGGTGGAAAGATTGACCGAGTCGGGTGTCAACCGCGGCCCCCCTCCTTTTCTTTTTAGGTGAGGTAGGCAGGAACGCGTCCCTCTTTTTTCCCCGTTCCGCGTCGGAGAAAGCTAAGGTCAGCGGCTTGTTTTCCCTTTTGCTCACTCGATGTACAGCCCGCTCCCCCCTCTCCCCACGAGCTCGGGCCAGACGGCCCCCCGAGTGCCTTTTTCCTTTTCCGCCAGCCGGTCTCTTTCTCGAGTACACCGACGGGTCAACCGAGATCGTTTTCCTGGCATCCCCCTTTTTTCTTTCCACGTCAGATCAGTTCCCTTTTCCTTTTCTCCTTTTTACGCTTAAAAAAGAAGCAATGCCCCCCCGTTTGCCAACGGTCGGCCGCCAGGGCTGCTAGCCACCTTTCCCCTTTCTTTTCCTATCCGGCCACAGGGAGAGAGTAAGACTTTCCCTTCTTCTTCCTCCACCGGAGAGTGGCCACGGGACGTCCTTCCCTTTTCCCTCGGGAACGACAACCTCGACCGGGATTGCCGGCGGTCTCCTTCCCTTTTTCTTTCTTTCCCCCACGCTTGCGGCAGAGCACCGCGATTCTTCCTTTGGCAAAAGTAATGGTAATCGGCGACCAAGCGTCCGCCTTTTCCCCTTCTCTTCTTTTTCTTCCGGGCGGCATGTGAAGCAGCCGGGTATATCCCTTTTTCCTTTGTCGAGAAGAGAGAATACCACTGCAGAGAGTGGACCTTCTTTCTTCTTTCTCTTTCTTTTCCTGGCGGCCCGCAGGCCTTCATGGATGCGGAGGCGCGTCCAGGACCTTTTTCCCTTTTTTTTTTTCCCATCTCTCTCTTGTAATAATAATAGTTTTTGTTGAGAGAGCTGGCCCGCCCAGAACCGCCCTCGCTTTCTCCTCCAGTGTAAGGCTGCGGGCGCCGAACCTGAGGTGCCGCGAATGGTCGCCCCGCCTTTTTTTTACCCCCGCCGCGACGAGAAGAGTGGATAGAGGACCAGATACCGGATGTTGCCCTTTTTTTCTGACGGCGCGGCCAAGGAAGGGGTCGGCCGCGAGGGACCCCTTTTTTTCCTTCCGAAGAGGGAAAAGTTAAAGGCGATACGCGCAAGGAAGAGGCCTTGCATCCCCTTTCTCTTCTCTCCCGAGGTCAAGGAAGTAGTGGAAACGATCCGGGTGATGCACGACCCTTCCCCTTCTCCCCCCCCTTTCGGATAGGAAAGAGAGATTGTAGAAATAGGGAGGAGGTTCCCGGTGGCTAGAACGGGCGGCCGACCTTGCTCTTTCTTTTCAGTGAGGAGGGGGAAGAGGAACGGCAAATGATATTCCTCCTTTTCCCTTTTCCTGTAGGAGACTGGAAGAATGGTAGAGCCTGTGACCCCTTTCTTTTTCCCTAGAAGGGAAGCTTTCCTCCCTTTTCTTTTGGCCGCCGAGCTGAGGAAGAATGAGCGCGGCACGCGGGGCGGCTTCGGTGGAGAGCACGCGATAGGGCCCCCCCCTCCTTCGGGTGGCGGCGCGGCCCTTTTCCTCTTTGCACGATGACAGGGACGAGTTCGCGACGCGCGCGCGGACTTCTCCCCGGTCCCCCTTTTTCTTTTTTTTTTTCTACCTCACCGCCGCCGAGGCGGGGAGTTCGGCCTGGTATTTCTTTCCCCACCGTGCACGCGGCCAAAGGGACTGCAGTGGCGGACGTGTTCGTGCCCGGGATGTCCGTCTGGTCTTCTTTTTTTTTCCCCCTCTCTGACAGAAGAACCCGCGGCTGGTGCCGTTCTCCTTTTCCTTTGTGGCCTGGGACGGCCGACGCGATGGGCTCCTTCGACGGGTCTTTTTACCTTTTTTTTTGTACGGGGCCACCAAGCGGGCGCGTTCTGGATCGGCTGCCACCGGACTGTTTTTTTTCTTTTTTTTCTTCCTTCCCTTGTTCATAGAGAAGGTAAGAGCAGGTGCGATGCCGGGGCGGGAACGGTTTTCTTTTTTTTCTTTTTTTTTTTTTTTTTACGCGGAGAAACCCGGCGCGGGGCAGATCTCTTCCCTTTTCGGAGGAAAGAGGGAAGAGGAGGGCTTCTTTCTTCCTTTCGCTAGCAGAGAAGGGCCGCCCAGGATTTTCTTTCCTCTGGGGGGAGGGAGTTTTTTTTTTTCTCTCCCCCCTCGGGGGGGAGAGTGTGTTCCTCCTTTTGGGGGGGGGGGGGTTTTCTGGTTGTTTTTTTTTTTTTTTTCTTTTTTTTTTGGGGGGTGTTTTCTCCCCTTCTCACTGGCAGGTGATAGCGGCCTGGCGGCCTTTGCTGCTAGCCGAGCGGGCCCCTCCGTACGGAGGAAACGTAGGTTTGCTTTTTCCTGTGTCCTCGATGTCACGTGGCCAGGCGACCCGTCTCTCATAAGGGGAGAATCGCGGCCGCCCCCTTCCCCCTCTCAAAACACCACCCCCCCCCCCCCCCCCCCTTTCTTAGCGCGGTTCGGGCAGACAAGTCCGCTGATCTCCCCCTCCCTTTTTTTTTCTCTTTTTACGCGGAAACTGACGGCGACGCTCTCAGTGTCGGATTAGAGGGGGTGAGTGGGGAGTCTTCTTCCCTCTTTTTTTTTTTTTCCTCTGATCGGCGACCGGCTGATCGGGGCCGCATCGTCCTCCTCCTTCGTCGGTAGAAGTCGTCGGCCTGGAAGACTCTTTGCCTTTTTTTTTCTCTCTTTTCTCTTGCCCTACCGGCTGGCCGGGCCGCGGGCCGGGTTTTTTTTCTCCTACGTGCGCGCGACGCCAACGGTGCGGCCCGCCGACTTATCCTCTTCTTTTTCCCCCCCCCTTTTTTTCCCGAGGAGTAAAGGAGGGATATAAGAGGACTTTTTTTTTCTTTTTTTTTCTGTAGATCAGGAAAATCGGGTCGGAATTCTCCTTGCAATGATGGGTAGGTTATTATGACTGACCTTTTTTTTTTTTTTTTCTCAGCTGCAAGGAGGGGCGGGATGTCCTCTCCCTTTCCGCACAGGAATAGTATGATCGGAGGAAGCCCTTGCTCCCCCCTTTCTTTTTCCCTCCCTGGCTGGAGAGCGAGTGGTGCGCCGCCCCTCCCTCCTTACGGCTAGGAAAAGGAAGGGAAAAGGCGCCCTTTCTCTTTCCTTTAGGGGCGCAGAATAAAGGACCGAATGAGGACTTTTTTTTGATAGACTCTCTCCTTTTCTTTTTCCTCTGTGGGCCCACGGATCGAGCGCTTTCCCGGAATGGATGTAAGTAGCGGCGTCGAGGACTTTGACCCCCCTCCCCTTTGGGTGGGCACCGGGCTGCGGCCGGTCCCTTTCTCCTCCTTCGACCCTTGAGGAAAGAGATAGGGTAAAGCCGGGGCGGACGTAGGCGAGCTCTCTTCTCCTTTTTTTTTTTTCCCCACACCTGACATCGTCCCAAGTCACCCTAGATCGGGGTGAACATGGCGTCGGTCCTTTTTTTTTCCCCCTTCCCTCGTCGGAGAAGTACTAGGAGACGTCCTCGCCGACAAAGATCTTTTTTCCTTTTTTTTCCCCTCCTCAGCTAGGAGGGGGCAGCGCAGGTCCTCCCCCTCCTCTTCTGAAGCAAGTCATGGTAACAATCTCCTCTTTCTCCTGTGCCAGAGCAAGAAGTCGAGGTCCGCGGCGCGGCCGTCTCCCTCCCGGCCGCCGTACACGCGGTCGCTGTCGGCGGATACTCTTTCTTTCTTTTCGGTTGCCGGTGAACGGCCGAGCGTGATCTTTTTTCTTTCTCTTCCAGAAAGAGTGATGATTCTCTCCTTTTTTTCAACGTGCCCAGTAGGGCACCACGCTGTACCTTTCTTTTCCCCCCCGTAGGAATAAAGAAGGAGTTTATCATTTTTTTTCCCTCGTCGATAACGGTGGCTCTTCGGAGAAGGATGAAGCCGAAGGTTTTTGTCCTCCCCTTCCCTTTTCAGGAGCGAGGAAGCGGGCTTCCCTACTCCTGATAGAGCGATGGTCTGCCCCTTTTCCCCTTTTCCCTCCAGGGATTGAGGTATTATGACTGCTGTGGCTTTTCCCCCCTCCCCCCCCACTGCAAATAGAAAAGGTGAAAAAAGCAGGTAATCGGTCGTCCTTTTTTTTTCCTTCGGGAGACGGCAGAGATAACTGCCCTTTTCTTTCTCTTTCTGTGTTAGAGGTATCTATTTCCTAAGAGAAAATATATAGATTAATAATAATCGTTGTGGTGCTTTCTCCTTGAGTGAAACCAACTCCCCCCCCCCCCTCTCCCTCGAATAAGAGAGATTCCGCTGAGGAAGTTAGAGATTTGCTCCTCTCCCTTTTTCTTCCCCCCGGACTGGAACGACGCCTTTTCTCTTTTTTGCAGTGGTTATGGGGAAAGATCGTGAGCGAGAACCCCCTTTTCTTTTCTTTTTCCCCGAAGACTCAAGCCCGAGCTTTTCTTTTTTCCCGCCGGGATTGAAATAGTTATACCCCCCGTTTCCCTCTGCAGGAATAGATGGCCGCGGCCTCCCCCCCCCTCCTTGGAAAATGGTAGAACGACAACCGACTTCTCCCCTCCCTTCCCAGGACTCATGAGGCGCTGTTCTTCCCTCCGCCGAGCTGGTTAGGGGGGAAACTTCCCCTCTTTTTTCTCGCCAAGGGGTGGACGATTTTCTCTTCATGTACAGAGGGGGTGAAAGACTTTGGGGAAAGTCCCTTTCCCCCCTTCTTCCCTTATCCGCGACCAATGGAAACCGGGGAATCCTTTTCCCCTGAAAAGAAAGAGAGGGAAAAAAAGACTCTCCTCCCTTACCCCCCCTCTCTCAAAGGGGGAGGAGGAAGAGGAAGCTACTCTGACGCCTTCCCCCGATCTTTCTTCCTCTTCCCCTCTTCCTCTCCCCCCTCCCCCCATCCCCCGTCCCCCTCACCTCCCCTACCCCCTGCCCCCCCTACCCCCTCCCCTTCCCCACCTTCACACTCCCCACCCTTACCGACTTTCTCTTTTTCCTTTTTTTTCTCTTTCCCCAGGACGTGCTCAGCCGCTTAGAGTCCGCCATCGCCAAGGATCGATGCCGCTTTCTCTCTTCTTCTCTTGTCAGAAGATAGGGTAGGAGAGGACAGTAGCTTTTATTTTCCCCTTTTTTTTCCGAGAGCGGCCTGCCCCACCTCCCCTTTCCCCCCCCCCCCCCCCTATTAGGGTGAATGGGACGAGGTAATGGGTGTGGTGAGCAGGCCGTCGACGCTTTGGCAGGGAGAAGCGGGAGTAAGAATCAGCTCAATTCTCACGTCTTTTCTCCTTTCTTCTTACTCCTCCTTTCTCTTCCTCCAACCTCGGCGGCTGACCGGCGGCCAGCCCGTGGCCCAGCCCGCCGCCCCTTTTCATCCATTCCTAGAGAGCCGCGACTTTTTCCCCCTTCCCCCCTGCCTCGATCCCGTGGGGGACCCAGAGCCCGCCATTTTCCCTCGTAGACGTAAGACTCGTCGGCCTAGACTATTTCTCCCCCCCCCCTTCCGCTCCTTGGCGGCCGTGGACGGGGGCCGGGGCCGAGCCGGTAGTTCTCTTCTTCCCCCCCTCTCTCGGAAAGAAAGGAAGTATCGATAAAAGTGGTTCGTTCCTTTTTTCGGCCGCACGGCACAGAGAATTTCAAGCCAGCCCGCCTTTTTCCCCTCCTCCCTCCGGCGGAAGTCAGAAGAAAAAACAGCCTCTCCGCTTTCTCCCCCCCCCTTCCTCATGCCGACCCCGATGATTTCATGAGCGACTGACCCGTCTTTCCTCTCCCCCCCTCCTTTTTCGCCCTCGATGAGAGAGGACAGGACCGACTAGTAAATTAGGTCTTTTTTCTCCCCTTGCACGTAGTAGAACGGCCGCCCGACACCTGGTCGACCTTTCTTTCCCTCCTTTTCCTGCGGCAAGAGGAACGGAAAGGCCCCTGTGTGGAAGCGGGCGGGCTTCCCTCGTACCCGAAACGGAGAGCGGCGAAAAACTTTCCGCCCCCCTCTCTTATCAGCCGGTCGCCGATTTCAGCGTCTGAACGGCCCCCCTTCCTTTCGCGCCACTCACCCGCTAGAGACTAGCCCACTGGAGCTTTTCTCCTTACTTTCCGGTCCGCGTCCTAAAACCTCTCGTCCTCGGGAGGAGAAGAGGAGGAGGACCCCCTCATGAGAAAAAAGATGTCTTCCCTCCCTCGGGGAAGGACTGATTTTCTCCGAGGAAGTAGGAATTCCCCTCCCCTTGCGAAAGCTAGGACGGCCTTTCCCCCCCCCCGTCAGCGCCGGGGAAGCAAGAAGGTGAAGAAGGAGTCGTGCGCCTTTCTCCCTCATTTCGGAAGGAAAGCTAAAAGGAATTTCTCTCTCCCTCCCGCATCGTAAGGATATCATTTTTTCCAGGAGAGGAGAGAGAATAATAGAAGAAGCGCCCTGCTTCCCCGCTAGTAAAGCGTTGACTTCCACGGAAGAAGTGGCAGGATAGGAAAGCGCTGCTTCCCCCCCGGGCTCGGAGGAACAAGGCAGAGGACCTCCTTCTCCTTCTCCTTCTTTCCGAGGAACAGAGAAGGGCCGAGCCGCGACACCGGTCCCCCTCTCCCGCTTGGTGGAAAGTAAGAAAGAAGTTTTTTCTCACTGAATAGGAGAAGGAGAAAAGCAGAGTAGGCGTAATTCCTTCCCCCTTCCTTCGAGAAGAGAAGAAAGACCCTTTTTTCCTCCTTTCCAGAGCTTCTCCGGGCGGGAACACGTGCCCGGCGCCCCCTCCCCCTTCCTCCAATGAAGGCAATTGGAAGCGTGCCCTTTTCCCCCCCCTTTTCCCTGTCACAGACCCGGCCGCCCTCCAGGCGCCCCTCCCCTGCCCTCGCCCAGAGTCGGAGACTAATGGTCGAAGAGACTTCCGTAGGCGAAACGCGTAAAGGTCAGAGGTGAGAGTTTTTCTTTCCGCGAAAGAAACCCTCTTTTTTTTCTTCTCGCGATAAACCTAGCACTCTCTTTCTCTTCCGCCCAGAGGGAAAGGCAGATACGCAGTGTTCTCCCTTCTTCCGGCGAGTAAACCGGAGGTCACCCTTTTTTTTTTCCCCCTTCTCCATGATCCGAAGTAAATAAGTGACGCCTGCTAAATTTTTTGTAAGTTTCTTCCCTTTTTCCGAGTCGGCCGCGGGCACAACCGGCCCGCCGCACGAGGTCCCTTTTCCCTCTGTCAGAGAAGGGAAAGGGCGTTAGGACGCCATGGGAGTGAATACTGAGATTTCCCCCTCCCTGACATCGGGAAAGGTGAGAAGGGACAGCCGAGTTTTCCTGCTGGCTCGAGAGAGGAGAAGTATAGAAGTAATGGTCCCTTTTTCATTCCTCCTCCCCGGATCCTGGTTACTAGCTGGCCAGAAACAGGGTTCCTTTCTTTCTTCCCTGTCCGAAGGTGAAGAAGAAGGGGGATCGGGTCCTTACACTCTCCCCCCTCTCTTCGCATACCACCTGGCGAGAGTGGCCCGCGGCTTCTTCTTTTTTCTTTTCCCCCCCCTCATTCCTTCCTGATGGCAGGAGAGCGTCCGGACCCGGAAGGGTGTTCCCTCCTTTTTTCGGGGCGGC
>Ga0179593_1420557_pt1 | contig 13250 bp, 10 predicted proteins | sample CZODoug2_1_08_16_FD_185931 | JGI IMG/M metagenome (GOLD analysis project Ga0179593, IMG submission 185931) | Vadose zone soil fungal communities from Angelo Coast Range Reserve, California, USA - CZODoug2_1_08_16fungal (PacBio error correction) | ecosystem: Environmental > Terrestrial > Soil >... | reverse complement strand
TCTCAAAATTTTCTCATTGATCTGTGCCGGTTCGATGGAATTTCTTACACGACCTGCATTAAGCGCCTTAGCTTATATGGGCGTTTCGTTTTGCCGCTCCTCGTCGCGTTTTAAGGTGGCTCCTTGCTTCCAAGGTTAGACTACTCCCAAGCAATCTTTGCTGAATGCCGATTTTTTTGAATTTGCGCGGTTGACACTCCGTACCTTCATACGGATACATGAGATTAGGTTTTCGCGACTTCCTGCTTACTTTAGTCGGCGTCTCATCCTCCGCTAATTTTAGCGCCGAAACTATTGAACCCTTCCCTCCCTGAGAGAATTTTTTTTCTGTGATCCTGTTGGCGATCAGAAGACTTTCGCAATTCCTTCCCCCCTTTCTCACTACCCGATACCTGTCCTTCAATTGAAGGAATAGATTATCCTTGATCTACGCACAACAGCTCGGTAGAGAGCTCGCCAGCCGCGCGGTCTATTTTTTTTGATTTGTGTTCCCCCTTGGGTTCTTGGTCTTTTTTTGTTGAATGCTGCCCCCCATTTTACTGCCAAGGGACGTGACTACGGATCTGATTTTTCCCCCCCCCAGCTACCTTGTTTCTCCCGCTTTTTTGCGGCTGGGTGGCGGTAGCTTTTTCATTTGTGGAGCGGCGTACCCCCTCACTAGATACCGTTTTCCTTTCGATTCACCCGACCCGATCAGGTGTTTGTGCAACACCTTCCCCCCCCATTTTGGGGGTCGTTTCCGAAGATACTCCTGAAAAATCCAGTTTCTTCATTCGGCGTCCTAGAATATCCCACGCCTTGTTTTCAACTTCCCTTTTTTCCTGGCATTTTTTTTGTCTTCCTTTTTGATCGCTTGGCTTGCGAACCAAGCGCCTGTTCGGCATCACGCTTTTCCCTGTTGAGAGAATGCTGCCGCGTTCTAACCCTTCGGGATCGTGCCTGCCGTTTTGACTCCCTCCCCTCCCTTCCCCCCCTTTACCCGGCTGTTCGTCGGCCAAATTATCGTGTTTTAACGGGTTTTTTGCTCTGTTAGAACGAAACAAGTTACCACAATCAACTCTGCTCCCCCGAATGACGATTCAGTGATTTTTTAACGAAGCCCAATCCGTTCTCCCCCCCCCTCCGTTCTGCCTGTTCTCCTTTCGTCGCCCCTGTCGATATGTTGGGTTTTATATCCCCTGTCTGCCGGGGCCGAAAGAATCTTGTCGCAAATCGGGCATCTGAGTTCTAGTCTTTGTGTCGTACCTCCTCCGAACCTTTCTCTTCTTGCTCCGTTGGTGGGCACTCACGCTCCCTCTTTTTGTTTTGTAGCGTTACTCCCGAAACCCCCTCATTATGTTGCACTTTCTGGGATTTGTGGTTTTTGTTACTGCGGTTTGCTGAGAAGCAGAATCAACGTCGGTTAACCTTTCTAGGACTGCCACGCAGCCGTACGTCGGATGAAATTTATTGACTAGACCTCTGGGGCCAGGAGTAGTCATGCGTTCACCACTTTTGGATCGCTCCCCCACCCCATTGTAGGGACTATCAACCCTTCTCTCAGGCTCAGTCTCCCGTTCTTTTTTCATATTCGCTTTTTTCTTTTTTTTGTTTAGTTGAAACATATTTTTTTGGTTGTGTTCATATCCCTGCTTTCGTGCAGCGCTCTCCAAGCTTACCTCGCTCTTTCATAACCGCCCCTTGCGGTGTCAAAGCCCTACACCTCCGCCTTTTAACGTTTTTTTAAAACCTTTCAATATCCGCCCTCTGCGTGTGCTGAAGTCTCTTTTTTCTGCTTTTTTCGTGCATAACGCCCGTTTTCCGGCTATCAAATGATAAGTCCCCCTTCCCCGATGCCAACTTTTCCTGTTTTTGTTCTCACCAGCGCACTCCCACTTCTTCCCGTCTGCATGACTCTCTCGTTCGGATCCCTAAGCGTCGATCAGGACCATTGCCTTTCTCCTTTAATGAAAGTGGTCTGCGCCCGAGGAAGGAATTCATTCATGGGAAGGCAGTATGCTCTCCAGTTTTAGGTTAGATTTAATTTCTTCCCTAGTCCCCCCCCCCTCCATGCGTTTCACGTTTCTCCCGTTTCTGAAGAAGTATTGCATCGCTTTTTTCAGTGCTACTTCTCTCTTTGTTTAGTCACGTATATCGCCTCCTAGACAAATTATCTTTTAGTCGCCTGGCTTTTTTTTTTTTTGCCGAGGTCTCCCTTGCCCGGTGGTCTTGAGATTACCATCAAACCTCGCGACCGCACCCTTTTCTCCATGATGTATGTTCCTGTTGAATTTCCTCTTTTTTCTTGCCTTCCTCCGTCCTAAAGCGGCCAATACCGTAGTCGTTTTCATCTTCCCCGAAGATGCGGAATTGGGACGCTAAGGGCACTGTCATGTTTCTTCGCATCTGCACGCGTCCTTGCAGCACCTCATTCTTCACCTTTCGCTTTTGAGTGTAGCATTGAGGGGTCGATTTGCACTCATGATGGGGAAGCCGGTCCGTTCCTTTTACCCTTTCTCCTTTTGATGTCGATCTACGAACTCCCGAAAAGTGGGATCTGCACACCCCCTTCCCCGAGAGACTTCTCAACTCGTCCCGCCGGCTTGGACCTGAACTTGACGGCGCTTTCTTTTAGTGTCTGTTTTGTTGTACCCCCGCCTTTTCCCCCCTTTCTTTCGCTCACGCAAAAAGCTTGTGTGGTAACCCACTTGGTTGTACATCGCGAGCTGTTCCGACGATGGTTCCACTGCCTGATCTCTTGTTGATCGTAGCACCACTCACCCCTCTCCCCCCCCTCCGGTTGTTGTTGTTGATCTCTCTTTTTTTTTTTTTATCCATGACTGTCCTTTCGAGAACAAGAGCTTGCGGTTTTTCCCCCCATCGTCGGCTAAGCTCTCATGAAGTCCAACACGCTTTTGCGTATCTCCCTCCTCCGATTTCCCCCCTGCATCCTCATGCTTTTACTTGATGCCATCTCAGTTCCCTTGAAGCCTCCTTTTTTAAGAGTTGCGCTTTCGCCTCCTCGTGGCTGCTTGAGTAAGTTTGCGTCTCGGTTCGTTGTAGATCCTCCTTCCACTAGGCTGAAGTCGACGGGTCCGCTTTCTGCGTTCCTTTTCACCGTCACCCCCTCACTTGCATTTTGATTTCCCCTTTATCCTGTTTTTACACCTCTTTCCTTCGTTCTTATTAACTTTCAGTGGCACCTTAAGCTTAAACTTTAAGCATGACCCTTAAATTAGAATCGGCCGTTTTACGTTTGCCATTTCGCTTTAGGACGGCTTGGTCCATTACGCTGCATTCTTCCCCCCGGATCACCATCCCTTCCCTTAGGAGCCGTTGTCCGTCGATAGCCCCTTTATCTTCATTTCCTTCGACGGGCCACAATGCTACCATCGGCGAATGCTGTTGCTTCCGATTATTCGATGCTCTTTCCTGAGCGGTACGAATCTAAGTAGGCCGTTTACAGCTCAAGAGGCTATGAAGTCCTCGGCATCTCTTCTTTGGTCTGGTCCTTCAGCCTTACTTTCTCTCCTCTTAACAGTCCTCTCCTTCCTGCCTTCCCATGGAGAGCTTGCCCGGTTTCGTCGCTATTACGCTTCCTATTCCATGTGGAAATGGCCAAACTTTTCAATTTCTTCGTTCTTTCTCTCACGCGCGCACTATCCTAATTTTTGCATCCGGGTTCCCCTTTTTTTCGTTATCCAAAATTCCCCGTTTGCATCGTTCCAGTGAAGACTTCTCATGGCTCTTTCTCTCCCCCTTCTATAGCCGATAAGCCGCCGCCCGCGGCGCTTCAGCCCGCTTCCCTGGCGGATTGATTGAAAACTTTTTCTCCTCTTTTTCTGTCCCCCACCGCAAGGGATGGATTCCTGAAACGCGTTGCTTTTTCGAGAGAGAAGTTGCGTGCGCTGCTTGAATTTACCACACATCGGAAAACGATGACCCCCTCCTTGAACCTCTCCCCCCCCTGTTTATGACCCAAGTCTACGTAGTCTTTTCCGCCCACACCTTTTTTGCTTTTTTCCTGACCGAGTACAATTGTAATTTGCTCCCCTCCCTTCCCCCTGTCCCATTTTCTGTTTCGCATCCACCCCCCCCGCTTCCAGTCTTCCCTCTTTTCGTCCGACGCCGGTTGAACAGACTGCCAATATGCGGCGTTTTAGTCCTCGACGAAGAACCGGTCGCAGCTGTCTTCAGCTTGACTTTTTTTACCGCAACCTCCCCAACGCTCGACTCCTTGCCAAACTCGGAGCCCTCATAGATTATTAGTAGGAGACGAAACGTGAACTTTTTATTCCTCTTTTCTCCTCGAGTGCTGCCCTTCTCCGAAGCTTGCCCCAACACTACTTTTCCTACCCTGATCAAACCCCGTGGATAGACCGCTTAAGGCTTTGGTTCCTTTTCTTTATTCCCGTCGGAAAGTAATTAGGGAAGATTTGTGGTAAATCAGGTGTGCTTCGCAGCTTTCCGCTTTGGATTTAAACCTCTTTACCTTCTCTCCGATGGGACAGCTCCATCCCCTTCTACCGTAGGTCTTGGAGCTGTCTTTCCACTCGGTCACGCCTAGAGAAGTTCCTTGTTCGCCGGCAGGCTTTGCTTCCCCGGCTTATCTTCTCGTGTTGCTGGTTGCGCGGCCAAACACAACCCTGCCCCATCCCCGTATGAACGCCCGCGGCCCTTTGTCGTAAACAAATTCTTTTTATTTATGCTCAGGGCACGCCAGGCTTGGAAGGGACGTCCCTTCTCTTCTTCAAAACTCAGACAATGTTCCGTGTGGAAGGCAACACCTCGGTTGGTGTTTCTCCTCCCTGACACTGTCGGTGATGATAGTTCAGAGGTCCGTCCGTCAATTCCGTTTCGCGGTCCCAAACACCCGCTTCCAAAAGAACGCCCACCAGCGGTAGTCTCCGTAGGCGTTTGAACGCGCGTCGGCAAGGTCTTTTTTCCAGTTGGGTTCCGCAAACGTCACCCTATTCTTGAACCTCCCACTCCCCCCCTTTGCCACCCCTTTCAGAAGGGCGAGTCTCTCGGCACGATGGCTGTTCTTCTACCTTCGTTTACCATCTTGTCTTCATTGCGGCTTCACGTCCATGGAAATTAATTGACCTTCTTTCCGTTGTATCGACCCATCGCACCTAAATCCCCCGCGTCCTTTCTTCCTCCTAATTGTCATTTTTTTTCTTGCGCGCGGACTTTTGCAGGCCTTCCCGCTGATGGCAGAATGCGTAAGGCCGTCTCATTTTCTCCAGGATGAAGTCCGGAGGCCGCTCCCCCTTTCACCCCAACCCCAATCGGCCTTCGGGTGTTTTCAGTCCCCTTTTCCGTCCCAGCGTCCCGCTTACGGCGGCCCCCCCCGAACTACATGAAGCGGAGGCGTTCCTCTGAACTTGTTTTTGTACACCTTCCCTCCGGACCCACGCGACCGCGCCTTTCGCTATCTCAACCGTAATGGTTCACGTTTGAACGGTGGGTCCGCCACCTCATGGGTTTTTGTTTAAACCGATAGGGTAACCTCATCCCCCCCCCTAGCACCTCCAACCTCACACCCTCCCCCATGACAAACCCGGCCCACGTGACGATATTTTTCTGGTCTGCGTCTTCTCTTCTTTACACGGCGCCATGCAAATGTTTCTCCTTCCTCAGGCGGTTCCGCTTCTCCAGCGTTCATCTTGCCTAGTACCGCGGCGGGGTTGTTGGTTTGGTTTTTTTTTGGGGTGGTGTTTCTTTTTGGGTGTGTTGGGGGTGGGGGTTTTTGTGCTACATAGGAACCTCTTTCATTTATACTGCGAGTTTTTTCTATTTTTAGCTCTTCCGGTATCGAGCCTGTTGGTTTTCCTCCGCACCTTCACCGATATATCTCTTTTCTCCTCCTGTGGTTGAGAGCTCGTTGACGCTTATTGGACCCCCCCCACGCCTCTCTGACCTTTTCTCCCCCTTTTTCGCCTTCGGCACCCCCAATAGTCATCCCCGAGGTTCCTCCCCTTTCCCGCCGCAGGGTCCTCCTTCCGTGATCGATACCCGGCTTCGCCCTTAGAATCAGTTTCACAGATCAGTGGCCCTGCGCCTCGGCTTTGACGCCTCCCCCTGGTCAGTTTTACTTTCTCTTTTGGTGTTGCCGTTGAATGGGGTCTTTGATGGTTTGGCCAATGTTGACAGAAGTTCAGGGTGTATATTTCAAAATGCCCCCCTCTAATTCGAGACGAAGTTCATCGTCGGTGTGTTCCCCCAAATTACGGTTTTCCTCGCATGTGACGTCTTATGTGCGCGGCCTTCTTACAGACCAGAATTTAGACTTCCTCGAGCTCGGGTTTTTTCTCCCTCGTTTCCGACTTATTTCTCTTTCGGTGCCGTAAGGTTTCTTTTCTAACGTTTCCTTCGACTTCAATAACCTCAAGCAAGCTTGATGCCCCTTTTTTTTGCGTGATTTTCTTTTCGCTGGGCCTGGCCCCCTTCCATCCTTCACCATCTTTTCTGCGCGATTTTCCTTGAGGACCGCCTTTCTTTTTGGCGAGGTCGTCTTCTCCTTTTTTTCCTCTCCTTTTTCAGCAATTCGAATGTCCCCTCAAAGGACCCTCTCTCTTTTCGTTTTTCCTAGGTTTTTTTGAAAGAACTTTGTTTAAAATCCATTTCTGCCTACGCGGACCCGTCAAAGCCCCCGAATCCTTCGTCTCCCTCTTTTTTTCCCAAGTACCAATCCACGGTTACAGTGACTCCTCGCCCGCGCTGGAACGTTTTATTGAAGTTTGGTGGTTCTATTCCTCCCCCCTGTACGTTTTTCCCCCAGACCGTGCCCCTACGAGCGTGATCAAACACTACATCTTTCTAGCACGCTTTTTGGTTGGGTAGCGTTTACAGCGCCCCTGACTTCGATCCTACGTCCAGCAATATAATCACCGACATTTTGTCTTGCATTTCCTCAACGGACTATCCTCTTTTTTTTCCTCAACCACTTGACCATTGTGCGACGGGACTTTCATCCTCCTTCTCTCTCAGACCGCTTTCAAGGTCCTGGCGTCTTTTTTTTCATCTTCAAGACTGTTTTGAACACCACTCCTTTTTACGCATTTGTTTTCCGACTTTTTTCTCCGTCTTTCCCGTTTTTTTGCGCCCCCACAGCCGAGTCTCTATCACGGGTTTAGCGACCAATGGATTTCGTAAAACGGGGGAGTACTTCGCCTCGTTCGTCCGTGGAATGAAGGTCCCCCCGATCTGTTATCCACACTTTGTCCTCTGACGTCGTCTACCGAAGTTTTATGTCCAGCGCATCGTCGACCTGCACACCTACCAATCAGCGCGCCCTCCTTTACCATGTGCGGACTTCGACAAGACCAAGCTTCTTCCGCTTTTCCTCTCCCCCTTTTTTCCGGTTCGGTCCTGTTGGTTGTTTCGTGGGGGAGGCCGGGGCCCCCCTCCCAATCGAAATAGAATCATCCCCATTTTTCCCGTGTTCGTTGTATGAAGAAGTCCAATTTCCCCGTCTTTTTTCCCGCCCTCTGTAGCATCCTTGTAGAGTTTTTTAACTCACCGAACACCCACTAGTCGCTTTCGCCTTTCTTTGTCTTCTCGCTCCTCCCCCGCCCCCCCTCTTTCCCTTCGTTATTTACTGGCGGTCGTTCGTCCCTAGGTCGTGCTGCCTTTCTTTCAGACGGCTCCCATAGGGCCAGTGTTTAAGGGGCCCAATCCCTTTTTTGATTCTCGACGAAAATATCCCTGTGTTATTCGAGATATCCCCCAAAATTCGACCCTACGTTCTGCTTCTCCGTTCCTTTAGTTTCGGGGTTAGGTATAGGTTAACTCTTTTTGTGCGTTGATATTCATTTCCCTGATCCCACGTCGCCTGCGCTCCCAAGCCAGTTCCCCCCTTTCTATTTGACTCCCCCTAATTGCGGCAGATCTAAAATAGGGTATAAGCTGATTTTCCCATACAGTTCATATCCGACATATCGTCGTTTCCTCTCCTGGCGGCTTGATCATAGTCGCGATCAACGCCTTTGGCCTTTCTCAGCCCGTCGCGCCGCAACTGAAAGTTTTTTGCGTACTCACCTCGCAACCCTTGCCACATGAGTACACTCTCTCTTCTTTTTATTCCAATCCTAGGGTGTCCGGCCCACATTGAGCCTTTCCTGGCACTCGTCGTTGCTCGACCGAATCACCTCTTTCCCGGCCTGATCCCTCCTCCTTTCTTCTCTTCTTTCCTTAAAGTAGACCCGCCTCGTCCCTGTTTCACAGTGTCCTTCTTCCGACTTCTTTTTTGCATATACGATTGCTCTTGTTCTTTGTTCCCTCTCCTCTCCCTAATCCCTATGCGCGGTCCGGTTTTCGTTTCTCAATTTTGGCTATTCGGACTATTACCCGGACAAATAGCGCCGCCCGGTCTTTCTCCTTGTGTTCTTTTCCCTCTTCCCTTTCTGTTTTGCTAAATCTTCCCCTGCAACAACTGGTGGCCCCCCCCGATTCCCTTTCCTGCTCTTCGTTGTCTTGGACCTATATTCCCCCCCATGATCTCATTTCACGCTTTTTCCTCGTTCTTTCGCCCCTATTGTCAGTGAGTGTGGCGGGGCAACCCCTGACTAAGTCTTTTTTCGAAGGCCCGTCGACTTCGCCGGTTTTTCCCCCGTCGCACTTTTTACACCCTCACCAACCCACCCCCAACCTAGTAACACACCTGCCCGACTCTCCCAACACCCCGGCTTTTGCCCCCCGCGCTAGACGCGCCACCGGTATTTCTTTACCCCCTCCCCCTCCCATCCACTCCTACCCCCCCCCCTCACTCACCCGCAATTCTCCTACCCATGATCCTAATCAGGACCTTTTTACTATCCCCACTGGGCGACACTCCCCTCCCCCCCAGAGACAACTCGTTCCCACCTTCCTCACCCCCCGCCCCTACTCTTTCCCCCTCCGCCACCGCCCCCTTCGATTCCACTCACCCACCACGGGAACGACCAAGAGTTTTCGAACTTCTGCCCCCCCTAGCCTCGAGGCGGCCCCCGTAACAGCACTTCGGAATGAGTTCTTGGCACATCGCCACCCACACCACCACCACAACGTCTTTCTCTTTTCTACTGCAAAATGTTTTTGTCCCTTATTTTCTTGAGGTGGTTTAGTCCCTGAGTCCCTCTCTTTGTTCTTTCTCCTGCTTCCCCAACCTCCAATCTCTCTTTACCCTACTCGTGTTGTGAGTAGATCTTTTATTTTTTGACGTGTTTTCTCAAAGTGATGCGAGTTGTTCCCATTGTTCGCCCCCTCTTCCGATGGTAACAAAAGCCGCTTTTTGCGTAGAGGCGGCACTTTTCCAACCTCATGCTTGCCCGCGTATCGCTCGTCATCGCCGTCCCTTTGATGCGGCCCGGCCGGTTGGCGTAGTCGCCTCCTCCTGTGCTTTCTCTCCTTTCCGGTATTCGATGCCCCCGGTCAAAGGAGGCGTCGTCGGCCTGCTCATTGCCTTGATCCATTGGCTGCATCTCCTTCTAACCCTTCCCGTTGACAATACTGCCCTATCACGCTTAAACTCGTAATCTACTAACTCCCAGATTCACCCGACCGCATTCAAAGAACGGCGTCTCGGATGCCGCGTGCAGGCAGATTAGGACGGCTTCTAGCCCAAAAGGCGGGCCCTTTCAACAGTCTCCACACCCACCTATGAGGTTTGCTAGTCATTTAATATTTTCCTGTTTTATCTTTTGACTAGGCCAATGAAATGTTACCGACCCTCCTGAGGAGATTTTGGAGTCTCGGCCTTGTTCAAAAACGTTGCGAAGCCTTCTCTTTTTTTGGGGTTGCTCCGGACAGTTCGATCCCGCCTCACAGATTCAGCTGTCTGGGTCTACTTTCTTTTAGTCCGCATAAGACTGGGCCTGCAAGTAATGGGATTTGGTTTATGCATGTTTTCGCTACCACGCCTTGAAGCAAGTTCCGGGCCATTTCTGACAAACTCATCTGAGGCTCTTTTTTCTCACTTCAGAAGAATCGGTTAGGTCTTTCTCCTTTGCTCCCCCCCCACTTCAGTTTTGCCCGTCAACGGGGTGAGAAGTTATTGCGCGGCCTTCCTCCACCCTTTATTCTTTCGAGCAGCCGCCCGCGTCGCGTCAGCCCGACCCCCTCCCTATGGGGATGATGAACACACTTAATACCGAATGCCTGAGGTTCGTCTTCCTTGACAAAACCGACTCTGTCTTTTCCTGCCAAGCGCGGCCGCTTGTCTCTGCTTCGCCCTTTCGCAGCTTTTTAATATTCCAAAACACCCACCCACATTAGTAATATGACCCCCGACGCCGCCCAACAGCGACCTTATTGCTTGCAAAAAACGTCCTACTGCGCCCCTTACTTCCTCGAAGAGGTTCTCTTCCCACCCCCTCCTTTCACTTCCTCCCTCCTCCCCCTGTCTTTCCCCCCACCCTTCTCCCCCCCCTCCCCCCCTCCGCCACCCCCCCTCCACTAGCCCCCTTCTCTCTATTTTCCCCCCCCCCCCCCCCCTCCCCCTTGCTCGCTCACTTCCCCGATCTCCCCCCCCCCTCCTTCCCCCCCTCCCATATCCCCCCCCTTTCACCTCTCCCTCTCACTCCCCCCCCTCACTCCCCTCCCACCTCCCGACCCCCCCCACCTCCCTCCTCCCCCTCCTCGTCCACCTCCCTCCCTCGTGCGTCGATCCACATCTTGGCTGCCCTTTCAAACGCTGTCCCAGTATGTTTCGTCGCCCTCACCCCCCTTCCGACTCTTTTTTCCTCTTTGCAGTCGACCCTCCGCGTTGAACCTACGTTAACCACTTGGATTGCGGCCTTTTGCCTGCTCAGATTTTGCCCCAAACTGGTCAGCCTATAGGATTGGGTTTTGTTCTTGTCTTCCCCCAGTGACACCCCCTCTCTCTTTTCCTTGCGTTCCCCACCGATGTACAATCCTTTTTTAGTTCCTGAATACAGGGAATGTTTTGCTGCCATTTGCGACCCCTCGGGTCTTTCCCCGCATACGCATTGCGACCCCCCACCACTACCTTGTCTAACTGACCGTGAGCTCGGGCCTCCTGGTCTTTCGTCGCTTCTAAGTTTCTCTATGGTGCGCTATTTTTCTTTTTTAACTCCTCTTTCGACGTGCGCTGACCAGTTAACCCGTCTGATAATTTCCTTTCCGTCATTGTGTCTCCAATGGAGCCGTTCACTCGTACGCCATGCGCCTTCTCCCCCCGGTATGCCGGAATTTCTCCGCTACCTTGACCCGTGCCTTGATGGACCCTTCCGTTGGATTGTTTCGTACCACGGCCATCGCGTTCCCCCCCCGTCTTCCATCCCCCCTGCCGTGCCAACCTTTCGTTGGCAACCCAACTTCTTGGTTGCCCTTGGCTCCTTTGGAATTTTTGCAGCTTGTCTGTGATTCTAGCTCCTTTATTCTGAATGAAGAGACCCCTGTTCAACCCAATTATGTGAACAAACCTCCTGCTCGTTTTCGTGAGCCCTTCCCACCCGGTCGGTCGATGCTTTGAATTCGCTCGCCTTCCTTTTTCTCGGAACTCTACAAAGACCCCATTTTCGAGGTAGGCTTGTTTTTCCCGCGCCTGGGCACGGTTGTTTGTGCGTCCCTTGGCCTTCCCCCGCCACCCCCTCCCCAGAACCGAATTAATAAAACCTCCAAATCTTTTCCTCCCTTCGTGGCGTTATTTAAGATGGATGGTGGAATTAGTGAAGACCGTCCCCTTTTTTCGGACTGAAGTTCTTTCCCTTCTAATGTTCCTTAAATTGCCTTCAAAGTCATTTTCTTTATTTTTTCTTCTCCCCTTCTCCCCTCAATCTCTCAGAGTTAGGTCCGTTTTTATGTCCGCTTTCCAACCTCTAAGTGCGCGTGTCCCTAACGAGCTGTCCGCCTTTGCTTCCTGATATGCTTTGAAGAGAAGGGTAGATGCGGCGTTGTCCTTCTTTGCCGAGAAGCCATCCCACCCCCCCCCCCCATCTGTCCTTTAACCTGGTTTTGCTTCAATAGGTTACCTAACGTTTTAAGCACCCCTCGCCTCTCTTCCGACTCCCGATACGGCGGCCAACCTTAACTATTGAGCTAGGGCTGTTTAATGCTTTCTTTTTTTAATTTAAGTTCGCTTCCTGTTTCTCAAGCCCGGCGACTCGCGACAAACTGGTCCCTTTACGAGCAATTTGATAGGAATCACCGATTTTCATTTTTGGTACAATCGGGACCTCCCTCCTATTGACCCCCCCACATACACCCCCCTTTCAACGGCTCATCAGTTTCCTCCTCGGTTTCCTGTCCTTTCTTTTCCCTTCTTTTTACCTTTTTTTAAATGCGATGTCATAATGGCTGTTCTGGATCTCCCCTATCCTCTGCTTAGTGCTTTTCTTCCCTCTTCACCTCTTTTTTTTTTGTGGCTATTGGGGATGGTCTTCTGGTATAGTCAGTATCGTTCGTGTGTTGTTCGCAACAACCCCTCTTCTTTTCATACTTTCCTGAACGTTGTGTTGTTTAGCCTGTTTAAGGGGTTTCCCACAACCTCGCTTTGACATTTCAAATGGAGATTCTCCCCAACAGCCACTCGCGTACGCCTTTCTTTTTACTCCCGAAGCCTTTCCTTCGATGATATAGCTTTTAGATCGAGTCTTCCCCTTTCTCATGATCGCCCATTTAAACCCAATTATCTTTCCCTTCTCTGATTAGACTCTCCCCCCTCTATGGCTGCCTTTGACTGGGTTAATGTTCTGGGGCTGTTATAGGCGGATGAGGTCAACTATATTTTCCCCAAATGCCCCCCTCCCCCGTTAGGTCGCGGACCTCCTTTACCTTTCGTTTTCAAATCTTGGTTATATGCGACTCTCTTTTACCTCCTTTTCTAATGTGCACCTCTGCTCGGCCCTTTCCTCACCACGGCATTCCTTTGCCTCTGATCCTTAATAGCTGTTCTTCAGCCTCTCCCTCTGTCGCAGCTCCTGCTGGCGCTCTCACCATCCCCTTCTCTAATGCCCAAGGCCCGTTGAGAATTTCCTTGTGGGGGTGATGTTCCCTCCGCCTCCATCCGTCCGAACATGCGGCTTCGACTTCCGTCGGCCCTTCCCGTCTTCCTTGTCTTTCCCTCTTTCTTCTCTTTAGCGCCCGCCAATTCTGATTCTTTTCGAAAAGTTACCTCCCCTTGATTAGTGCTCATGTCAGATTGACCGAACTTGCCCGTTTTTGCCCATTCTTTACCCTTTAGCGAAGAGCACCTTTCGGAATTATTTTCAGGCTTCTTTACAACCTCCCCCCTCCCCATTCCTCTTTTGAGAGCCCCAGCGCCTTGT
>Ga0179593_1419938_pt1 | contig 13250 bp, 20 predicted proteins | sample CZODoug2_1_08_16_FD_185931 | JGI IMG/M metagenome (GOLD analysis project Ga0179593, IMG submission 185931) | Vadose zone soil fungal communities from Angelo Coast Range Reserve, California, USA - CZODoug2_1_08_16fungal (PacBio error correction) | ecosystem: Environmental > Terrestrial > Soil >... | reverse complement strand
TCTTCCTTGGGGTCCTCCCTCGTTGTTGGTTCACCCCCAGAGACAAACCATTTTTGAAGATTTTCCTGTCACCCTTCTCATCCCTTCATGGAGGGCTTACGCTCCTTCAGAGGAAGTGATGGTTTTGAGCCCCCCCTTTTCCCCCCCCCCCCCCCCCCCCCCCCCCCCCCCCCCCCCCCTCCCCGGCCCTTCCGTCCCGACTTTCGCAACGCAGTCCTCAGATTACCAGGAAAGAGTTTTCGCCGTTTATCGGGCTCATTAATCTCACCCCCCGGGGAGGTCCTCCCTTTTCCCTCCGTCGTCGTGGTTTCCTTTTGACACCCCCCTTAATAACTTTTTTTGGTTGTTTTGAGCCCCAATGGGCTGGGTCCATTTTCCCAGCGGCGTTCTGCCCCATTTTAAGACTATGGTCTTAATATCCTACACCACCCACCTGCCTTTCCAAAGGTGAAGGTCAACTTTTCTTGTGTTAATTTCTTCTGTTTGCATTTTTTTTTTGTGTTTTTTGTTTTAAATTCTTTTTTGACCTCGGCAATCTTCTGTAAGGCGGACAGTTCCCCCCCCCTCCTTTTTTCTGCTCCCTCTTTCCCGGGTTGTTAATAGTATCATCTACCTTCCCTTTCCCCGGGTGTTTCCCCCCCCAACAAAACGAGATGTCCTTTCTTTCCCCTTCCCCCCCCTCCCAGCAAAATCTTTCAAGCGTTTCCCCCTCGATATCGGAATGAGAGGCTCGCGTACGTATTTCAGAATACACTTTCTTTGTCCGTTTCTTGTCATCACTTGGGTTTTTCCCTCGCACCCCTAACCCACCAACTCCTCGTTGCTCGGTTTGTGCGGGGCTGGATCTCTTTTCCGTCCCGCAGCTCCCCCCCTCCCCCCCCGTCCCCCTTTCCTCGGCCCCGTCCAAAGCTTTGGTGATAGGCGAACCCTCTCCCCCCCCCCCCTCATCCGGGTTTGACCCAACCGTTTTTTTTTGGACCCGCGCACCCGCACTCAGCTGCTCCACCTGCTTTTTCCCCCTTCCCAGGTTCCCCTTCGTGATTCTCGACCACGGTCCCCGGTTTGCCCCGCCCCCTCTCTTTTTTGCTTGTGCCCCCCCCTCTTGGTTTTGGCCTTTTAACGAGTTCTCGGGGCCCGTAAGATACTCTTATTTTCCTTCGTTTTTTTTTTTTTGCGAGGCTCTTTCTCGGACGCTCGAACCCTTCGTTTGAACGCTTGTTTTTCGGCCTTCGTTTGCCAAGCACCGTTTTTTTTTAAGCGTTTTTCGTCACCATCCCCCCCCCCTTCCGGTTCGATTCCCTTTCCCCATACACTTGCCGGAAATGTTTCGGAGTGGCCCAACAGAGGATTCCTCTAACGTTCGTTTTCAACTCTCCTGGTTCCCGGAGGGTTTTTGGTCCCAATTTTACCGCGAGTTGCGTGGGAGGGGACAGGTGTTTTGCTCTCGATTCTTTTTTGTTTCCTTGACTTTCCGATTTCTGGAAGTTTTTCTTTGAGCTTGTTGGTTTTGAACAGCTCCCCCCCGTCCCGGCGTTTTGTTGTTGGTGTTTATGCAGAGTTACCTTTCCATTTTTCTTTTTCCCGGGGCCTTTCCCCTCTTCCCCCACTCGGCAGTTTGCGTAGTTTTTTGAACAATCCTTTTAAAGATTGTGGATTTCCGTTGCTGTGGGAAGTCCCAGGGGCTTTTTTTTTTTTTTTTTTTTTTCCCCCCCCTCCTTTTTCCTTACGATTGATCGACCCTTTGTGCAGGGCCGATGCGGCAGCGCTTGGCTTTTAAATGTCAAACCCATAAACGTTTTTTTCCCTCCTTTTCCTTTTTGTACAAATAGTTTTCTCGTTTTTTGTCAACAATGTCAATAACACGCCTCTAACCTTGCTGGTCATTCCTGAGTCATTGGTGGGCCAGTTGTTATTTTTTTTTCTGGGGTCTTCAAATGCCGTACCGCTATTTTTCCTGTCCCCCTCAATAACCTTTCCGCGTGCATTTCCCGGACCCCTTGTCCAATTTGGTGGGCAAAAAATCCCCCCCGATTGTGGGTTGGAAACTTCCCCCCTCAGTTTCTGTAGTAGGCCCCAAGTCTGCTTCCCCCCCTGGAGTTTGAATTTAAGGCTCCTCACTTCCTGGAACCCCCCCGACCGCGTACCATATAGATTTTTTTGTCGGGGCCCCCCCGTTTGATGCAAAAATTCGTTGAGTGAACGGCATCTCATAGGGAAGTGCGCTATTTTTCCGTCCCAGTTCTTCTCTAATCCCCTCCCTTGTTCGGAGGATCACTTGCGGGCTTTCTCTTCTCCCCTCATGAGTGCTACTATTGAGTGGGCCCCACCCCCGCTTGGCGTCCAGATTTTTTTCTTTTTCTTGTTGTTCCCCAGCCGGTGGACTTCTCGCCGCCTGCCGCTATTCGCCCCACTGGACCTTCCTTTCCGTTACCCACACATCTCTTTTCTCCCTTGCTCGCTTTTTTCCACGGGGAGTCAGATTCTTGTTTGAACCGCAAGTGCAAGCTATGAATTTGTGAGAGAAGGCCAATGGTTTTTCATTCGCTCGCACTGTTGCGATTTGTTTTTTTATCCCTGTTTGCGATCCCCAGGATTTTTGTTCCTCCCATTACAACTTGACCCCCCCTTCTGGGTGATTTTTGGGCCCCCCCTGCTTTTGGGCACGGCCCTCCACGATTTTCGGGAAGGCCGTAAGGATTCTGCAAATTTCAGCCCCTCTGATCCCTTTTCTTTTCCCTTAGCCCTGGTTTTTTTTCTTTCCCCCCCTGCCCCAAGTTTTTCCATTGTTTTGTTTCCACTACCCTCTAGTTTCCCTTTCCTTTCTGTAAAGTGAGAATCCTTGGATTCTGGTAAACCCCTTTTTTCCCCCCCTTCTTCCGTTTTTTTTCACGGCCGTTTTTCCCCTTTTTAGTCTTTTCCTTTGGACAGATTGTTTTCAGGGAAACAACACTCAGATTCCCAGAAGCCCATCCCTACCAAAGCCCTGTTTTACCTGGGTTGTCTGTTATCCGTAATTCTGGGTCCGTCTTTCCCTTCTCTACGCCGGGAATAATTCGCGGCAAATTTTTCCTTTCAATTTCGCTTCTTTCCATCGGCTGGGGCTTTTTCTCCCTCCCTCCTCTTGCTCGGGATGAAATTTCTTTTCTGTCATTTACCAATACCCCTGTGCCCCCTTCTTCGTCCGGGGGGCGTTGGCCTTCTTTTTTTTGACAAAAAAGTTATTGTGTAGAGGCCGATTTTTTCCCTTTCCCGACTACCTTTTCCCTTCCCTGATGCAGGACTTTTCGTTACGCTGTTTTTTGTTGAAAGTCGGTCCTTCGTTCAAAGTTTTGGTTTCCACGGTCGTGCCTTTCCCCCTCTCCAACTCCCACGTTGTAAAGGTTCTTTTTGCTTCCCCGATTGTTGCCGGGGTATTTTTTTTTCTTTGTCTGACTGACCGACGTGGCATTTGTAATTTAGAACGTACCATTTGGTCACCCTACCATATTCCTCCCTTTCTTCTTTTAACTTCCTTCGCGGTTTCCATGAATTTTCTTGTTTCCAGGTGTGTCCCCCCCCCTTATTGGGTCCTATTTTTCCTCTTTACTGATTTTTTTTCCCTGATTCTTTTTTTCCCCCTCTTTTTCAATGTGAACCTGTTCACTTCCCGTTCTCGTTGATTTTTTTTCCCTGGGAAGTAGGTAGGTTTTGTTTTTTTTTTTTTCCTGAGATTCGAAGTTTCCATCCCCCCCCAACCAGGACTTGCGATTTTTTTTGTCTTCCCGTTTGCATTCCCGATGCAAAGATTTGATCCGGGCCCCCACTTCCTTACAAGCAAAATCCCTTCCTTTTTCAAGATGCCTTTTTCTTTTTTCCACCCCTCGGCACTTTTCTACGTTGTTGAGACGCCCCCGGGTTTTTTAGGGTAGTTTTCACTGGGGAGGGGAACTGCACCCCTTTTGTACTTTTGGTGCCCCCCCCCTTTCTTTCATTATTCCTTCCTTTGCGCGGATGGAAGGGTTCTTTTTTTTTCCCCCACCTTCTCGGGAATCTCTGGTGGCTGGTTGTGTGGACCATGTTTTTAGCGGGACTTCCATTTTTTTTCTTCCAATGGGCCGTTTTTTTTGACAGAACTTCTCTGCTCGTTTTGCCTTCACTGCCTTTAAACGGGGACACGTTTTTCGTTTTTTCATTAAGATTGTGAAACTACCCGTTGACGTTGGAAACGCCGGGGAAAACCCCCTCCCTTCGTTCCCCCTTCGTCCCCTTCGTTCTTGGCGCTCTATTGGTGCTGCTCCGTATTTTTGCCTCGGCATTTCCCACCCTCCCCTGCCTGATCTTTTCCCCTAAATTGTTGAGACCTCTCTTTTCCGTCTGTTGCCTTGCACGTATTCTCTTCCCTAACAATCCAATATTCCGTCCCCGGAAGGGACGTGCTCTTAGCCCCTTTTTTTTCGTTTTCCCCCCCCCCCCGTCCCAGGTTACTTTTCCCACATTCCCGACCGTTTTGTTTTCAGTTGTTCAGGCGTGGGCCACCCGAGACGCATTCTTCTTGCCCCCCCGCCCCCCCTCTACGCCGCAAATGGGCTTGCTACATCACATCCCCTTGTTCATCCGGGACCCCCCCCCCCTCCCACCCCCAGCAGTTCCTAGATGAACTATTTTCGTATCCCCCGCTTTTTAAGAAGTGGACACCTTTTTTTTTTTTTCCACCCCCCCTCAGGACCCCCAACTTTCCCCGTTGCCCTGTTTTTCCCCCATCTACCCACTTGACCCTTAAAGAGTACCTTAGTTGTTCTCCCAAACTTCTTCCTTTTTCCGGGCTTTCCTTCCTAGAGGCTTGCGTAGGCTTTCTTCCCCCTTGCTTAGTTTTTTCGGTCTTTGCAGCTGCCTTTTCCGGGAAGGCGAGTTGGAACCATCCTACGCCCCGCCTTTTGACTTGCTGGAATTCCCCTCGTCCGGGCGTTCCCCCCTCTTTTCCCAACTCCGCCGGTTGTTTCCGGTTCAGTGCGACTCCCGGTTTTTTCCCCCCCTTTTCCTTCGTCCTTTTGTTCTTCCTTGCGTTTCACTCCCCAAAGAATTCCCTTTGTAACATTCTTTCCAGAAGGGACGATTTTCCCCACCACCCCCCCCCCCCCCAATTTGTGTGCCCCCCTCCCTTCCTTCCTCTGAGGTCTTCCCCCTGTTTCCATTTTTTAACTTCCCCGTTTCCCCCCTTCTTTCGGGCCCCAGACACCCCTTCCCTATCCACATCGCCTGTTCACGAACATTTACTAGTTTTGGATTACGCGTCCTTTTTTCCCCCGGTGCGTTTTGAATCGCTCCGACTTTCCCTTTTCACGGTTCCCCGTCCCAGTTCAACACTTTTTTTCTGTTTTCCCCCCACTGATTAACTTGTTAGTCGGTTTAGTGTCTTTCAGACCCGTAAAAGGGTCGAGCCGCACACCTTTTTTCCCTGACTTGTTTTTATTTTTTTTTTTTCCCCCCCATCCCTTTCCATCTGGGCGCCCGGCAGTCGTGCCCGTACAGTGCTTCCCCTCCCCCCCGTCCCCCGCCAGCTTGAAAGGAAATAGCTGCGCATTGCCGCAAGGTTCTCGCGGTCCTGTTGCTATTCCTTCCTCCCCCCCCCAATTTCATGGCGGGCTTTTTGGGTGTTCCTTCGTTATCCCCTGTGCGTTGTTGCCTTAAACCAGTCGTTACTTCTCCCTCTGATGTGCCCCCTTTTTCGACTTTCACCCCCATCCGCGACATGTTTTTCACTGAATTTCTTTTCCACAGGGAATTCAAAAGGTAACCCCCCCTATTTTTTGATTTTTGTTGACCCTTCCCTTTTCTTTCGTAACGGTTTTCTTCTTCCCATTTCCCTTCTTTCTTGATTTCCGGTGCTTGATTCCATGCTACTCTGCGTTGCCAGTAAAAAGAGTCGCCGTTGCTTCCCCCGTTCCCCTCTATTTCCAAATGTTCCACTTCGCCCGTGTCTTGCCCCTTTGAAAGCAGCCCCCCTTTTCCCTGCGGCCAGGGCGGAGTTTCTCCCCGCCCCTGTTTTCCTTGCCCTTGGCGTAATTTTCCTCCCTTATCAGGCCCGTTCATCCGTAGGACTTAATGTGGTGAATTAACGCCTTGATGGGTCATTTTTTTTTTTTTTCCCCATTTTTAATAGCTTTTTTTCTCCGTGAGTGTGTCCCCCCTGGTCCCGTTTGGTCCCCCAGAAGTCCCACCTCCTTTGACGCCAAATTTTTCCTCATTCACTTAGAATGAAAGGGGCAGCAGGGGCAGGAGATTTTTATTCCTCTTCTCCCCCCCCCCCCCCATTTCCATCGCGCTCCCGTTTGCCCTGGTCCAGTCTCTGCGTCTTTCATTTTGAACGAGTTTTTGTTTCCGCCGTTTGGGATGGATCCTGTACCAGTTTTTGATCCCTTTCTTGGGACCTTTCTCCCCCCTCGGTTGCTCATGGTCCACACCCCCCCAGGTCAATCTGGGGGTTGCCCCCTTTCCCGTTTTCACCCCCTTTTTCCGCGGCGTTCTGCCCCCGTTTTAAGTAGTCATCTCTCCCTCCAAACACCTCTTCCCCCCCCCCCCTCTGGTCACCCCCTTTCTCCCCTTCCTTTTTGCCCTTTGTGTCTTAGTGTACTTTGGTTTGTTTTTAAAAAGCTTTTGCCGCGGTGGCAACCTCCTTTCTTTCCCCCCCGGTTCTCTGTTTTGACAGTTGCCCACCATGTATTATGCGCACGGACCCCCTTTTTGTGGCCCCCTCTTTCCTTCGTCTCCCCCCCCCCCCAGTGGGGGACCCCAACCACCCGCTCTTCGTTTTCTTTTCAAACGCTCCCCCCCCTTTTAAACGAGCTCGAGGTTCATGCGATTTTGGGAAGTCCCCTCCTTCCATCCAATGAATTGTACGTTGATGTTGCGTGGCCCCCTAACTCCCCGCCCGCCTTTTTTCCCAAACGCTGGGGTAGGATTCGGTACCAGGGTGCCCTACTTCCTTCTCCTGCCACGCCCTCCCCGCCCCCTGAATCCGGTTGAAAGACTTTTCACTCCCTTTTGCTTCCCACCTACCGGTGGGTACTTGACCAACACCGTGCTCATCGAATTTAGCCAATTGACTCGCGTGGGTCAACTTTCTTGTTTCTTGCCCCCCCCTTTTTCCTTCCTTTGCGTCCCTCATCTCGTGGGTGGCAGTGTCGTGAAAACACCCCATCTCGCTGGCTTGAACTCTGTAAACGTTACGATTGTAGACCCCCCTCTCTCTCCCCTCTTTTTTTTTCGCACTCTACTTTTTTTTGTTGTGTTCTTGATAGAGTAATAGTCTTCGGCCTTCCGAGGGGACGACATTGCAATCACCCCCCCATTCCCTTTCGAGCGTTTAGCCCAATAGTCTTTCTCCTTTTCTTTGAGGACTAACCACCCCTTAAGGAAATGATGGCCCACCCAAATACCCTTTCCCTTCCATCATTCTCCGTTGTCTGAGAGGTTCTCTGTTGGTAACCTCCCCTCATGAGGTCTTGAGTGCATTTTTTTCATATCGATTCTTTTTTTTATTTCGTCCTTTTCCGATCTTTTGACTGTCTTTTTTCCCGTTAGATGTGGGTTTCCAGTGGCAGGATACACCCTCTTCTTCTGTGATTTTGGGAGGTTCCTAGTGGGTTCATAATCCCGTTGGAAAAGCATTCCCTTTTATTTCCTTTATTTCATCATTTACTAGACTCCGTGGGGATTGGATAATTGGGTTCGTCTGTTGGAGAAGCCCCCTTGTTTTTTTTCTTTTTTTTTTTTTTTTAAAGTCTTGTTTTGGCGTTGATTCTCCCCAAGGCCAACCCTTTTTAAAGCACGGATGTTTTTGTTCCGTTTTGTCCCCACTCTGCGCTCTTCAGCGGGTTTTCGATACCCATTGTTGCAGGGGCCGGAATGCGCATACGATCTTGTTTTTTTGGGTACCTTCCCCAGGCGCGGTTTTAGTTTGGGCTTAAGTGGCCCCCTTGCCGTCCACCCCCATGGCTTTAACCACCCCCCCCCAGGAAACGATTAAAGTTTCTTCCCTTCGTCCCTTTTTTTTCCCTTTTTTTTTGCCTTCCTTTTTTTTAGGTTGAGTTGGCCAAATGACTCAAGAGCTTTGGCAACGGTGTCAGTCGTGGGGAACGCCGTTAGGTTACCCATGTTTACCCGGTTCATTTTCCCCTTTCCCCACCCCCCCTCTTTTCCTTTTTACACTTTTTGTGTGGCCAAGATTCCCCGCAGCTCCTAGACTTCGAAGTGTTTTCCCCTTCCCCCCCCGGGCTTTTTCGATTACTTATATGATACTTTCGAACACAACGCGGTTCCTGCTTCTAGGGAATTGAGTTTTTCGCAAGTTCCATAAGGGACATGCCTGCTAATTGGGGCCAATTTTTTTTCTCTAGAATCCCCCCCAAATCATGCAGCCTTTTCACCCTCGTACCCAGCCCTTGTCTTCCTGAGCTATTTCTGATTTGTTACACCACCTGGCGTAGTCTTTCACAGGGATTTTGCTCTGTTTCCCTAGCAAGCCGTGTCCCTTTCTTTTCCGCTCGCATGTTAAAGGCTCTAGTTACCCTTACTGCTGTTGCCCGTTTTCCAGTGGGGTGAACACCACATGTGAATTCTCGTTCTTTTTTCTCGTGGCCCTTTTTTTTTTTTTCCCTTGTCCCGATACTGAACCTTCCCCAAAGGCACTTATTTTGCTTCGGCCTTTGGTGCTCTCTCGTCCCTTCTTTCGCGTGGGTCTGTCTTCCAGGTCTTGTTCTAAATTTTTAACCATTGCCCGCTTTGACCTCCTTTTTGCCCCCCCGGACCTCCCCGTTCTTTCGGGCACAACGCCGAGAAGAATTGCCCTTCTTGCCTTTTCTCACATCTTTCCCCCTTTACCAGACGGTCCCCGCACCCTTTTTTTTACTTTTTTTTTGGTTCACCGACAAAGATAGTTCCTTAACTTGCGTGTTCAGCTTTCAGGTCCAAAAATGTAGTACATTTTGGTTTTTTTTTTTGAAAGTCGCTCCACCATAGGCGGCTTAATTGTCTTGGTATTGATTTCCCCCCAACGAGGGATTTCAAAGGCTCTTTAGTCCACCCTTACCCCTCTGAACGGTGGTTCTGGGAGTTGTAGGGGTTGGAACAGGGCGGAGACCTTCCTTACCTCATGTCCCTCCCCCCCCCCCTGATTTCTTTTCAAAGCGGTCTGTGGGCGTGAATCTTCCCTGGCTTTTGTCGCTAAACATGCGCCGACATTGATTTTCGCTTATGTCATCCCCTCCCCCACCGCTTAGTCTTTGTCTGGTCCCTTTTCCCCGACCGTTATTGTTTTCCGTTCTTTGTTGGGGTCCCATTGGGGGATCTTTTCCCAGGCGGGGTCATGCGCTACAACCTTTTCTTCCCGTTCTTGTCCCCATACTTTCATGCACCGCTGTCCGCACTCTATCGATGCGATCCCGGGTATGAAAACGTCTCCCTTTCCCCCCCCTCTAATAAACAGGTACCGTTTTGTTCTTTGTTTGCTTAGATGTGGATGCCCCTTTACATTTTTTTTTTCTCTGCTACGAACCTCGTTTTGAGAACTTTCCCCCCTTTCCAGGGGTTCCCCCTCAATAAACTGGGCAGTGGGGGATTGCCCTCCCCTTGCATTCGGCGGCAAATTGCCTTTTTTTTTTAGGAGGTGCCCCCCCCCTTTTCTTTCCCCCCTCCCTTTTTTTCCCGTGAGGTCTCAGATTCCTTGTTTATTTTTCCCGCGTCAAGAAAAACCCAAAACCTTCACACGACCCCTTACCTGTCCCCAGGCGAATAGTGATGAACGTCAGTATCCCCAGTAGTGACCCCTGATTGGAGCGGTATGCCCATAAATCCTCTGCGGTGGACCTCTTTTTTCTTCTTGATTGGCGTTTTTCACATAGTCCAAACGGCTTTTCACTTCTCGGTGCTGCACCCCTTTCCCCCCTCCCCATGACGTTTGAGTGGAAACTCACCCGGGGAGGGAGCCTTTTTTTCAAGGACGTAAGTGTCTCCCCGTCCGGTTTTTCCCTGCTTTCTTGTCATGGGGTTTTGAATTTCCTGTGTGCTTCTTGGTTTGACACGGGTTTTTTTTTCAGGTTTTTGTGCCAACAGCTGCTTTTTGCCCCCGGATTATTTCTTACTTTTCAACTTTTAAACCCTATATTTTCCCTATGTGTTGTGTCCCCGGAGGGGACAATGATTCTCTAGCCCCCCCGCCATTCACTTTTGTGTGGGGGCAGGACCAAATTATTGCTTCGTTTCGGGCAACCCCGCCTTCACACTGGACCCCCCCGTTTTCTTTCCTCCTCTGTGAACTTTTCACACCGCGTTTCCTACCTTTTAGGTTCTCACTTAGGGCACTGATATTGTTCTTTATTATGGCAGCGAATCCCGCATGTTTTACCTATGATTTTACATGTAATCTCCTTTTTGTTGTGACCTCTGTTTGTTTTTTTGGTACCTTTATTCGGCTGAAGAATAAATCCCCCTATTCCGTCCACATTTTTTTTTTCACGGGAAATGATAGTATGTCCCTTACCTTTCCTTGTTAGTTCACCCCCCTCTTCTTTCCCCCCTGACCAGGAGGTATTATGTTCCTTCTGAAGAACGTTCTTCCGCTTTGCATTTCAGCCATCCTTTAACTTGGCGGGTTCCTTTCTCACCTCCCCCCAACGAACAAACACATGGTGTCCCAATGTGGGTTGGACCCCAACTTGACCCTTGCAGATTCCTCGCTCATCCTTACAGAAACAACCCTCCCCCGCCCCTGTCCCTCTTGCTCCGTTGTCCCTTTTTTTTTTGTTCCCCCCCCCTGCAAAACAGGGTCAGCCACTGAAAAACTTTTCCCGACCCTACCGGTCGTTTTTTTTCCCCCCCCCTTCGGCTGTTTCCTTCCTTTTTCCCCTCCCCTAAGGATTCCCCCCACTCGCGTGATTTTTCCTTCCCGGTGGGGGGTTCTCCTTAACGGCTTGAAGTCTTAGTTGACATCGCGGCACCTTCCCCCCTACGCCTCTTATTTCTGCATTTTTACCCGCGTATCCTGTTCACCTCCGACGGTGATAAAACTGCCGTTGTCCCCGGTCAGGGTCTTTTTGTTACTTCAGCGATTTTCCCCCCTGTTGCATTGCGAGATTTTTCCCCTGGCAAAGAGGACGTCCAAAGTACGTCCCTTTGCATCCTGCCTTCAAGTGTCCCCTTTTTTCCCTCCCAGCCTATGTTGACCTTTCTCCTATTTGACATTGTCTTTTGCGGGACCCCAACCTTACCGTTTACATGTTTGACGTCCCCCCTTCCTTGTTTTCGACCACTGGAAGCGTCCTCACCCCATTCGCACATCCCCCCACCCTTCACCCCTTTACCTTGGGGGTATGTGTCGGCCGGTTTGATTCGTGGTGCACTTTTTCTTTTCTCTTTTCCCCCCCGCTTTGATAGAATTCCCACCCCTTCAGGTTAACTGTGTTTCCCCCCCCCCCCCTATAACTTTCTACTTTTTCTTTTCCGGGCCTCATCACATTCAGGACCAAAAGTTTTCGAAGCCCGTCCCGTTTTTCCTGTCCTCTTCCTTTTCTTTGTCAGGGACTTCATGTTTCCTGGTAGTATTTTTGCAGAACGTCCACATCCCCCAAGGGTCGATTGCATTCCCCTGCCAAGCTTTAACTGTAATATTGGCGTGATATTACTCGTCTTTCCCTTCTTCAGGTACAAGGAGGGCTACGTTCCTTCCCTCACAGCGGTTTCTGTTCTCTTTGCGTGTGAATCTCCTTTTTTCCCGAAAAAATCGAAGTTTTTAGTACAATTCCTCGCACCTTTCAACAAACTTCTTTCTCTTGTTGCCACTGAATCTTCCCCTTCCTTGCAGGGAGACTATGATTTTTTCGGTGACCCAATGAATTGTTCCTTCTCCATTCACATCGTCCCTTTTTCCCCCCGAATGCGATGTGATAAGTACTTGGATTTGAACTTGTCTCTTCCTTCTGCTTTTCCGGACACCTTTGTTCGGGGGCCGTTTTGGGTGCTATACCGCGAAGGTTAACATCCCTCCATCCTTGATCTGCCCCTCTTTCCCCTCCTTGGAGTTGTTTTTGGCCGAACCCACTTACCCAACCCCCCCTTTTGCCTCTTCCCCCCTGGCCTTGCGATCAGTAATCGCCTCGAGGCCCATCGCGCCTCAATTGGGTGAATTCCCCGTCTATGAGAAGTTCTTTATCTAGCCTGGTTCATGCCTTGTGGGGGACACCCCTCTGCTGTGGTGGCAACCGCTCCACCTGACTACAATTTTCCTGTGCCTCTTCCATTCCTGCAGGGTCTCCTCTCCCCCCCGTCGCAGATTCTGTCTTCTGAGATCACCCCCCTCACCCCGCGCATCCGGCCCCCCCCTTGCGCAAACCTCCCCTTTTCTTCAGATCCGGGCCACATTTTTTGTCTCCCTTTCCCTTCCTGATTGTCTACTCGACACGCCCCTGTGGGGAGCAAGTCCCTTGCGACTGATGGCGGTTTCCTTGGCCCACACCCATTTTTCACTGTGGAATCTGGGTTTGCCAGACCATGGAGGTTCCCGCGTTGTCCCCCCTCCGTCGTCTGCACCCTTCCTTTTGTTCCTCCATTTCCTCTTCCTAAAAAAACCCGATTTCCCCATCCATGTACGAAGGAATTCATTGTTTATTTTTGTTTCCTTGGTTGGTTTTTTTTCCAGTCTTTGTTGCCGGGTGCCAATAACCCCTTTTTCATCTTTTCCTTTTCCCATTCCTTTTCTTCTCTCTCGTTGCACACAAAAAGGGTGCTTGACCCTCATCCCTCTGATCCTTTTGCCCCCGCCCAACCCGCTTTTTTTCTGTGACTTCCTCACCCCCAAAGCACATAACTCTTATTATTCTCGGGCCTGATGGTCTTCGGAATTTTCCCCTTTTTTTTAATGAATCAATGTCCTTGTCTGTTATGACAGCCCCTTCCCCCCCCCCTTTTCCAATACAACAACTCTACGGGCTTCCGTTTCCCCACCGCCCCTCCCCTTTCAATAGGGCCCCTTCTCCCCATATACAAGAATCGCTTACCAACCCCCCAACTTCTCCCATCGCCTTTATGATAACAGTACGAATTTTTCGGGTCCTAACCCCCTACTTTCGCCTTAACTTTGTCTTTGTGACCAAGGGGGTTCTATTGTAAGTCCCCCTCGCTTTTCTTGGTGAGTTTCTGCTATTCCCTGTGGGGGTTGCCACGGCATGTTGTCCGACAAACCCCTCCCGTTTCCTTCCCCGATTAAGAGTTCTCCGATT
>Ga0179593_1329557_pt1 | contig 13250 bp, 13 predicted proteins | sample CZODoug2_1_08_16_FD_185931 | JGI IMG/M metagenome (GOLD analysis project Ga0179593, IMG submission 185931) | Vadose zone soil fungal communities from Angelo Coast Range Reserve, California, USA - CZODoug2_1_08_16fungal (PacBio error correction) | ecosystem: Environmental > Terrestrial > Soil >... | reverse complement strand
GCGCTTCTGCCACGTTATGTCAGCAAGTGGCAGGACGTCGGCGTGATCTTTGTCTCACTTGAGCTGCGTTTGTCTCTGTAGAGAGTACCAGGAGATTCTTTCCTGCCGTTGGCGTGGCAGTGCGGACGCGTGGTCCCAACGGCTGATGGCGCCCCCCCCGTACTCGCGGACGACGCGCGCGCGCACTCGGCTCTTGGCGGCAGCTCTTCGGGCACTGCGCGACCCTTCTTCCCCCTGCTCATCCTCTTTCACTTATCTTTTCCGACGCTGGTAGGGGCGTGTACTAGATCGATTCCCTTCTGCATTTCATCAGTTCGACCGGTTGCGCTGGGCTCGTTGACCCTGCCTACTCTAATTTAGAGTGAGTCTTGCCTCATCAAGATCAGCTTTCAATTTTTCTCTGGTACGTAGGATTCTACAAACAGCAGTTCTTCCCCCTTTTCCCTTCCCTCTAGGGGCGCCAGGTCCTTGAAACATCAGTCGAGCTTCGATGACAGTTCCTGATTGAGAAAAGGTTGCGTGGTCCTCCCAGATTGTAGTCTTCCGGGCCGCCTTTTAGACAAATGCCGGTTTTTGCCGGCGGCGGCTTTACGATTCTTTATGAAAGTTCGGCCCCAAATCTTTTTTCGCTTTTTTTTTTCCCCGGCCCACCAGGCCGGTCTAGGTCGGAAGCGCCCGCGACTCACGATTCCCTTCAGAGGGATTCTGTCCTGCCCACTCGCGTTGGTTGAATCGCTAACCACTAAAGAACCCCGCAGTATGAACTGCGCGTTGCGATCCCCTTTGCGACAAGCGTAAGGTGCCACTGGTTGAGCTGGTCTGTGGAATAGTTGTCCCTTCTTTTATCCAAAAATTCCCCCTTAGGGGACCCCATTTGTGTGGCCCCCGATCACGGTGCCTTTATTTTACTTTTCCGGATCTTCCTCGCGCCCGGCATGCGGAACATTCTCCCCGGCCTGCGGCATGAATTTCCAGTAGCCGAAGAGCGAGCTCCTTTCTGCTAGACGCTTACTGCGTTTTCTAGAATTATAAGTGGCGCCAATTTTTCCATCACCCCGCGAAGCCACTTTTTCTTGGAGTCTAACTCCTTCCGCCGGGTCCGGCTTCTCGAGGTCGACCTGCAGCATGAGCCTCTCTCTTCCCGTCGGCGGTCCTTCCTCGTTCTATCTGCCCCTAAGTTGCTCGGTTGCCCCCGTTTTGCCGGTTTGAGTGTTAGATGTTTAAAACGCGCTTTAATTCATTTTATCGGGGCACGATTCTTACTAGATTTTTGCGTTTCTGAAGGAGAAAAGGTGACTCTCTTTTCCTTGCCGTTTCAATCTTCACCTCTTCTTTGCAGTCTTGCTTGTTGACCGGAGATTCAACACGTGAGTTGTTTTAACGTCCTTTGCTTTTCCGCCACGAGACTTTTTTCAAGGTCTGTCAACCTCTCGGGAGAGGTATCGAAGCGCCTGCGATTTCATTTTTTGCAGAAACCTGGGTTTTTAGCCTTGCTATTCGTTTTTTCCCTCCTCCACCGCTTCTCCCCCCCCCTCGCGCGTCTTTACCGAATTCGCGATCTGCAGACTGGGCGGGTTTTGAGAAGACCTCGCATGCCCCCTTTTCCCGTAAGGCGCGTCTTGGTGGAGAGGTGCGTTTCAAAATGGGAGAGGTTCTGATCTGATTTCACATTCTTTTCGCACCCACACGGCAGAATTGTAATCCTCCCCCAGCTTTTTGTTAGAGAGGGAGGCTGATTGATAGGACTCGTAGATCCTCCCTTTTGTCCTACTCCCTGCGAGGTGCCAGACTACCCCTTCGTCGACTACATCTGTTGTCATTTTTGCAGTTCAGAACCACTGACGTAGGTTCGGAATCTCGACCTGTCAGGTTTCTAGGTATACACCCTGACTTTTTTTGGCCCATTTTCATCGCTGCCTTTGCCTTTTTACCTTAGGCTTCTCCTTTGGTTTCCCATGACCGGCTTTTTTCCTCGGGGCAGTAGCTTCCCCGGGCTTGCTTCACACAGACGTGCGTCTCCCCCCCCCCTTTCGACAGTTCTGTCCGTTACCTTGTAGGTTCGACTTTTAGGACTTAGATAGGTATGAAGAAATCCCTTATTTGCCGCAATCTGCTCAAAGGTAGACGATCCTCTTGCAAGTCTTTTTCAATTGAGACGCGTCACTTCACCCCCATGCTGCGCGTCGCAGTTAGGTCGAGATGCTATCCTGTCGCCGTTCAGTCTGACGTTTTCAGGATCCCAAGAAGAGGAACCTTGTGTACTTCTTCCTCACTTGGTATCCCCTCCCTGTCCGTGAGAATGCGCGCTCTTTGCGTCAGCTCAGCACGTTTAAGTCGGCACCCTTTTTTTTTTGAGTTTAATCGCATTGCCATGTACCTGTCCCCTCGGGGATCCCAGACTAGTACCCCTGGCACCTTGCCCTCCCTGCCTTCTTTGCATGCCGGATGGCGAAGCCGTCCCCCCTGCCGCCCTTTTCCTTTGTCTGCTGTTTTCTCCTTATCTGAGTAGATAATTCGTGGCCGCGCGGTTTACTGATTTCTTTAGAGCCGGAGTCTGCATTCCTTTTCCTACTAATCCTTTGTTGACAGTCAAGATTCGACGGTGGACCCCCTCATGCTCCCCTTCTCCCCGTCGCGTCCAAGAATGATCGACGTTAATTGATTTCTCCCGATCACCCCGAAAAAGACGGAACGACAGGACAAATGAGCTCCTGCTTCCTCATCTTCTCAGTTCCTGCGCAAGGAACTCGGTTTTTTGCTTTGTCACCCTTGTGCCTTTTCCATGACAGCTCTTTTTTTGTCTAAGGAATGGCTTGCTGGATCTGCGATCTTCGTATTTTCGCAAGTCCAGTTCATTTGGGTCCCCCTTCCTGCTCGGTGGCTTCCCTTTGCTGGCGTTGACTTTCTGAAAAACGTGACATGATCCACGAGACACGGAACCCCTTGCCTTATCCCCGACCCCGGCAACTGTTTCTCGTCGAAGCCGGGTGTCTTGGCCAGTTTTCAGTGTTTTACGTCTGCGAAGTATCGGAGACCTGGTATACTCGTCCTCCAAGTACTGGAGTTCTTCTGGCCTCTCTCCTCTCGTAAACGGTTTTTTTTCCTTATTTTTCCCGTCCGTTTGTCCTTCAAGACGTTATACTAGATTTTCGTCTCACTTGGACCGTTAACGCTTCTGTCCCGCCGCCTTCTCTTTTTTCGGCCTGGAAGCCACGCTTGTTGTTCCGGCCCATTTTTTGAAACTTGCACCATTCAGATGCTTAAAGAGCCCCAAGTTGAGTGTGATCCAGAGGACTCCCAGTGTCGAGATCCTCGACTACGAGTTTTTTAGGACTTACGTGCACTAGGTCAAACTTCCGATCGTCGACTTCCCGGAGTTCGGCTGCGCCGCTTGTTTCGTTATCATCTATAGAGGATTCCCTCGTTCGATGCGCCGGGCCCATCCCTATCGCACCACGTTTTTTTATTAACTTCTGCCCCTTGGAGCGCCAACGAGTGTGCCCTCTCTCCGCCTCTCCCTTTTCCAAGCCCTATCACCATATGCGCTCTGGGTTATTTAAGGGCATCAGTCTCGTTCCTGGAGACAATACCCCTGCCGGGCTTCTTCTCCCTCGTTTTCCCCTTTCGCCCGCTCGCGCCGCTGTTTCTCGAGTCACCGAATCGTGCCCCCTCGAGAAGTTAAAAGATCTTCAAAGTTCATGCAATCGAGGCTTCCCTGATACGCTCTCCCCCAGAAGGAGTTTCAGATGTTGAACTATCGGAGAAGGCGGAACCCATTCACTCCGTGCGGGAACCAAGTCTCGTGCCTCTTTTTTCCTCGGTCATACAACCTTCTGTCCTGTCGTCTTAGTAATATTGATTCTGACAACCCTTCCCCCCCAAGGAAGACAAGGGGACTCTGAGTACCATGGGTGCCGGTCTCCCCTCCCTTTGCACAGATAGCTTCCGGCCCGTGCCCTTTTAATGGAGGATTCCGTCTGCGTCTTTGGCCCTAAAATCGAATACCTGCGCCGTGTTGTTCCAAGCGGCACTATCTTTGGCAGCCTCGCGCACGCCGATCGGGTTTTTTTTAGCGCCCTCTGTCCCCTTTGTGGTTTTCCCCTTCCCGCGATAATCGCCCTTAACCCGGCTTTTCTTAGGACAAATGGAAAAGTTGGTTATTTGAAATTTGTTTCCTCGGAGACCAGTATCACGCAGTCTTTCCTCGTTCCAGGTTTGCGAGCCGCGATTCGTCACTTTTTTCCATTCTGACGCAAGTCCTTCTATTTCGCAGGCTTTAGCGCTCTTTGCGCGCTAGGCACTCAATGAATACCAATCCAGGATTTGTTCCCAATCTCCCTGACGTTGATTCATACAGCCCTTACGGAAATCCTTCTTCTTCCTCCCGCCACTCCGCCGTGTCCCTCGACCAGTAGCTGGCCAAGGTTTCTATCCTGACTGCCGAGAACGTTCGTTTATTTGCGTTCGCCTGTACTTCACCCCCCCCCCGCCTTTTTCGCAGAAAGCCGCTGAATGTCATCGTTGCCCTTTTCTCGCTGGCGGCGCTTCCGCTAGCGCATGGTGCTCTGTCCTTTATTTCTTGGGGCAGTCCTTTTGTTCTCGAGAATCATTGCCGGGTATTCCAACCCCTTCATTCTTCCGAGTTCCTGAAGTCGGGCCGGACTCTTCACCTTTTTCGGCTCCAGGAACCATTTTCGTCAATCCGTTTGCCCATGTCTCGCAGCTCGCTCGGACGTGTTCACGTGAACTGGCGCTTTCCAATGAAGTTTAATGAAGGAACGTTTTTTTTTTTTTCTTCCAGGATTACTCGTGAACAACTTTATGAAATTTCTTGCTGGGCAAGTCAAGTCCCGCACGCTCAATTTCGACTTTTTTCACTGTTAGCACCGGAGAAACCTTTCGTCTCCTGCTTCCGAGCCTCTCTTTGCGATCTGTTTTAAATCAAAGTTGCGTCGGCAAAAGAATTAACTCCACTCTTGACGGCACCACGCATTCAAGCAGGTCGCCACCCCCTGTGCGCACTCCATCCCCTTTTACCCTCTGCGCGCGCTCGGCGTCCCGCCGTACTTCCTAACGAGGGTTGCCCGTTTCTAAGACCGTCGAAGCGGCTCCTGCGTTGAGGAGGCCGTATCCTGTACGTCCTCCCATGGGAAGGACGGCCAGCCTCGAGTTTCCGATTCACGACTCAGTAGCCCAAAGTAGGTCTCGCCGGACTTTTCCTGAGAGCATAGCCGGCACTTCTCTTTTTTCCTCTCCTAGTTGTTTTTTTTCTCTCCCATGCGGCGAGGCTTTATTTGACACCTAATCTGCAGAACGTTGGCGTTCGCGTTTATCTTTGGATTCCTTTCGCTCGTTTTTTCGGCGGCGCCATGAGGGTACCATTTAAGCCGGGCCTGTGCCTGCCGTCCCTTCGTATCCTTCTGGGCAACGCCTCGCAGCGTTAGTACTTTCTTTTTTTCTCGCCTTCAGCGTGCCGGCTTTCTCTGTTTTTTCAAGCCTCTACCGTTTTTCACAACACCAGCGGCCCGCCAGAGTTTTCATGATCGCGGGGCCCCGGCATGGTAGGGAATTTGTCAATTCCTTAGTGATTAATTTCAGCGTCCGCAGGAGACTTTTCCTGTCTGCCGTTGCCCGGGCTACTACCGTGTGACCGGGGGGTTCCCCAAGTTACAGTCGGGTTGGCATTGCCCTCACGTCTCATGCTCGTTCCCCCTTCGTGTTCTGGCTTGAACCAACGCAAGTTTCACGTTCCGGCGATTCGCGTGACTTTAGACAGGTCCTTGAAACATCCTTTTGCCTTGATTCCCTTCGAGGATTGACTCCATGTTGTTTTGCCGAGAGCATCTTTTCATCTTCCCCCACACAATCCTCTCCTTCGCGCCCGCCTCAATGACTGTTAAGGCCTTTTCAAGGCGATTTTCTCCGGACTCAGCACCGGCTGCCCCCCACAAATCTGCTGTTATCTTCTCTCCAATTTTGCGCGGCAGTTTGGGGGGGGCCGGAAGTCGGCCGTCGAGAAGGTCCCCTCTCTTCAGACGGCTTTCCCCTTCCCAGCGCGTGTTTTTTCATCAGCAAAAAGAAACTCCCCCTCACTTCCTCCTCTTTTGGATCCTCATGCTGCAACTTGCGACAGGTTTCCTCCCTGTTAGTCTTTCGGCAAGGTTCTCCCCTGATGTCTTTCTTTTTGGGATTCAATCCTTCAAAACCTTCGTCACGCTTTCTTCAACCCAGGTGCGGTTATTCCTCGTCTCTGCATTCTCGCCGCCTCTGGCTCCTTTTCCAATTTCTGCCTGCATTGCGGCAGAACTTCCAGTCTCTGAAGGAGATGCCCCCCCTACCGGCGAGGTCCGTTTCATGTTGTTGAACTATTGGAGACCAACAAAACGTTTTTTTCAAATAACAACGCGAAGCTCCTTGGTTGCTCCGACCCCTTTCCTCCGGTACTTTTTAGCGAGGTAGCCCCCGCAGCATGAGTTCTCTGGGCCCTAGGCGGCCGTGGTAGTGCGCTGCTGAACCATATTTCGCGGTGCCCACCGCTCTGTCTTGATTTTAGAGGCCACATATGCGAAGAACATTATCGGTAATCGGCCGTCTTAGATATGGTTTGTCCCGTTACCTGGAGCAGGGGGTACTCTTGCGTCCTTTTTTCCCTTCAATATGACTTTTATTCTGAGAGGAGTTGGATGACCCGGAGATTCACAACATCGGTTTTCTCGACTGGGTCCCGCCGTGCTTTAGCTTATACGAGAAGTTCGGCTGAAACATCCTTCGGTCTCGCCACTAATCCCTAATTCCCCTTCGATTTTCACTTTTGCCAGACTTGCTTCTGCCTCTGCGTTTTGTCCTTCCCCCCAGATTGGTGATTTCTGAAACCCACGCGGAGAGATTCTGAGTAAGCCCCTCATCTCGATAGCAGCGGGCGGGGATATTTCTTTACCTAGCCCGTATTTACCTTTCTCACTCCGAGAGTATTGTGGGGTCTTTCGTTTCCAATGGTATCTGCGTCGGGGGCACGTGGACTGCTCGGCAGAGGACCTCCCATCTTGTGGCGAGTTTGAGAAAATGTGATCGAACGTTCTGCGAGATCGGTGCCCGACTCCTTGAGCCCGGTGCCGCGACCAACTGCCGTCGTTCGTCCCTTCTTTGATTTTTTCCCCTTTTGACTTGCTAAAAACAAGTGCCTCTTATCCGTGCGGTATCGGTATCCCCCCACTTTTCCCTTTCTGTCGTCCTTTTTTCCGTATATTGACTTTGCGGTGTCGGAAATTGCCATTGTAGCCGTCGCTGGCTCTCCCGCGGCGGTCTCTTTTTGGTAGTTGCGGGCAGCACTCCGGCTTGCATTTCCGTACGTTCGTTCGATCGCCCTCCGCGACTCTTCCTGTTTTCCTTTTGAGACGCTGGACGACCCTTCCGAGGACGAGTGCATGACAGAACTTCTTAATTCGCCGCAATCGTCACCCCTGTCCCCTCCTCGATACTTCGGCAGGGCTTTGACGGCGCCTGAGACTCACCTTTTTTGCGGTTCGTAGTGGCTTATTTCCCGTCCTCGGTCCCTGAGGCGTTTTCAGGCAGAATGAGTTACGGGTGGCGACAGCACATTCGCATATTTTTTCTCAATGCCTGCGTTTGCGAATGAGCGCCCGATGCTCCCATTCCTACGCCGTCTTCCACCCGGCAGCTTTCCCCCTTTTTGCCCTTTACCTTATTTCTTCCCCCTCCGGTTCTCCCCCCGATTTGACTTTTTGAGAGTGCACGCCTCGAGAGATTTCGTACTGTCGGCGCCGATTTTCCTGTCTTTACTGCTGTTTCTTTTTTCTCTTATATGTCAACCTTTAGCGTTCCTCCCCCCCCTTGCGCCTTGTTCTTAGGTAGTCGGCTTTTTCTGTCACCTTACTCTGTTTTTGTTTAGAGAGATCGACCACTGCGTCCTATCGTATCTTTCCCTGCGCGTGCCACGACCCTAAGTTGGCCAAGAATCCCTCCTCTCCCTCCAAAAAGAAAACAGCAGTGCACCTCGGCCATTTCTCTTGATTCTCTCTCTCTAAGGCGTGGACCTTTCCCCTCGTTTATCTTCTGTTTCCTCCTATTGTTGCCCGGCATTAGCCTGATGAGCGATGTCGCACTCCACACGGAGTGCGGCTTTTTCTAATTCGGCGCGAATTAGCCCCTTCCCGGCATGGAGACCACGCTTTTTTCTTTGGCGCCAACTTGCGGCGTTGATCCTGAAAACTCACTATCTGCGCCACTGTGACACGCCCATACTCGACCGGCACTGGGGGGACTTTCAGCAGGTGATGGCCCCGGCGGCGATCGTGGAGACGCCTCTCCTTGATTCTTTGACTTTTGACAGAGCTTTTTTTTTTTCTTTCCTTGCCTATCCTTCTTCATCGAGAAAGTCTGCTTCAGAGTCTTCCGTGCCAATGACAGGAAGCTGTCCATCGGCCAGATGGCTCTCTTTTTTAATCCCGGCAGCTGCTCTCCTGCCGTCGATTCCAGTTCCTGTTCAGACACCGCCGGCTACCGAGGTTCTTCTGACAGACGGGCAACTTTATGTCCTTTTCCACGCTGACCCCGGTAGGCGTTCCTTGTACCTGAGTCGTCTCCTATTCTCTTGTGGGGAGGAACGGCCCCGTCACGTGTTCCCCCGATGTTTTTTGCAAGTTTGAGTACCCGGCCGAGAGGGCTTCTTTCCCTCGCTCGACGAGGACCTGCCGTTCGATGCTAGTTCTCTCCTCCACCACGCTGGCCCTGCTTACGTAGGCCCACTAGGTGCCCTCGATAAGACTCCCCCTTTTCTTAACGCTCTTCCCATACGCGCTTCCGTTCCCGAAGTTTGGCGATTCTCTCCCTTCCCCCTGCCAGCGGAGATCTCACGCGGTTTGAACGACGCGCTCTCCAGCATCTGGGCGTCGAGCCTCCCTGAATTCGCTCCCCCCGCGGTCGTGCATTCGTCGACACGAAAGCCGTCTTTGGCCCAAGACCATGAACCTCTGCCTTCTCGTCACTTCGAGTCACGAAGGATTTTTCCTCCTTTTTGTTGATTGTTTCTGGGTAAACGCTTTTTGGTTTAACCAGTTTAGCTCGGGCCGATGTTGAATATCCGGGTCATCCCCCCCCAACTTACTGTCGTCATTCATCTTGAAGAAGGGAACCTTCCCCCCTTTGGCCAAGGAAGCGTCACCAATGGGCTCCTGCGTCCGCCCTTTTCCCAGAACGAAGTTCCGGCTCGGACTGATCCGACTGGGGATATTTCTGTTGGAATCGAAACCTCGGCAACCCTTTTGACTCAACCCATCCGAACGATAGGGGGCCTCCTCCTGCGCACGCGTAACTTCCCCTCCTGAATGGACGAGCTCGCTCCCTACATTTTTTGGTCTGATGGGTTTGACGCCCCTAGTCGAGTCCCCGTCCTGGACGGCGTTTTCAGCTCCCTTTTTTTCCAATCTTAGCGGTTTATTTCCCCCCCTTTTCCAAGGAGAAATTCACCCCCGCAGTCTTCCCACAGGCCTTGTCCGGAGCTCTCAGGATACTTTTTACATCGCAATGCAGGATCATTTCCGAAGGACATACGGCCCGGCGAGCTTGCGCGATGCCCGACGTACTTACTCCCGCACCAGTACTGGTCCTCCAGAGGTTGTCCTCCTTTTGGATTTGAATCCCTACCCCCATCACGGACATGTAAAGTTTAGTATCCCGACAGCAAGCCCCTTTCACTGGAACGCGTCTTTCTCAATTGCTCTCTATTCCTGCGCACTTCGTCATGCCTTGTTTCTTGTTTTTTTTTTACCACGAGAAGTTTCGACACAGAAGCGCTTCATTTTCATCTCCCTTTTTTCTTTTTTTTTCCCGGTCCCCGCTATACCAATGCTCCGCGTTTTTTTCCTGGTGTGCCGTTTAGCTCACCGCGATGTTGGCAAGCCCCTTTTTGTGATAGATCTGTCGTGGCAGACCGCCCTTAAAACTGATTCCTTTTTTCGCAGACGCGGCGCGGACTGATACACGCTGCTCTCGGCGCACCCCGGTCAACCACTTTTCTTCACTCCCGCCCAGTAATCGAAGCTCGCCTACTACTGGTCAATTCCCCTGTCTCCTTCACGCGATAGACGAAGTGTCCCTTGCTGTTTCATCCGACGTCCTCTACCAAATTTTTCCAGATTGCTGAGGTTGCCAATTCCAAAGCAATTCCAGCGCCCTCTTCGCGTCCTCGGTTACGGAAGAAATGAGACGAGTTCCCTAAAGGCTCTTGTTGCTGACTAGATATTCTTTCCTTCCCCATCACCAGGGGCTGTCCAGCCCTTCGGATTTTTTCCCGTCCTTACCTCCTGTACGCGTTATTTTGCCTGCACAACTTTGAAGGACAGGCTGTGCCTCCTTTTGCCTTCTCCTTGAGTACTTTTCTCGACCGTTTTACGGCGTCCGACCGTTTTGGCGGCCATGCACGGCTTTGATCAGTTATTTCTCCCCTCTTCCTGGCGACCGCCTTTTTTCCCGCTCCGCGTAAGTGATCTCAAACCATCACTACCGCCTTTTCTGCATCTTTCGTCTTCGCTTTGATGCGCCGTCTTCATGGATTCCGTTTTTTGGTGTCGGAGCATGCCGGACGAGGAGATCTCTCCCTCCTTAATCTGTCCACTGGCGACTCGCTCCCTGCCCTTTCTCTTTGGACCCTCCCCACCCTCCCCTTCTGTGGGCTGGAGACCTGAGATTTCCCCCGGATACGGCCGATTGCTCCTTTCGCCGTTCGCGGCGACTTTTTCTCGGGTAAACGCCTCGAGCGCGAAGTAATGCGACGCCGAGCCGCTCTCCTTTTCCTCCCTTTTCCGGGTCTTCTTGGGACAACCCTTTTTTGACATGATTTTCTGCTTCTCCTCCTTTCTGCTCGGTTTCCGAAGAAATGGTCTGGGACTTCCCCCTCTGATCGGGCCGTCTTCTCTTCAGCATTTCCCTGCTAGTTGATGGCTGAAGTTGCACTTAGGCCTCTCACATTTAGTTTGCTTTTTGGCCTTTTACAGCACTTGTTTTTTTTTTTGTTATAGCTCTCACTTTTTCTCGGGTCCGTTTTTAGTCCCAACTCCCCTTTTTCTGCACGGTTGTCGATTCGCGGACGGGTACGTTTCCTTTGAAAAGTCGTAGACGTCTTTTACATGTGCGTCTCCGAACAGGTTGCCTTTTTTGGCTTCTCTTTCGCGTTTTAGCACGGACGGTCCCCTCCTTCTATCCGCCTAATGAGGTTTTTTCGGCGGCGCCCGGGCGACTATTCTCAGAACCTTATGGGACCCCCCACATTCGCGGTGTTCTCGCCCACCAGGCGCGGTTCGTCTTTACCTTCCGCCCTGCGACTTTGCCCCTCTTACCTTAAGCTGCTTCTCCGGCCCCTGCGCTTGTTTGAATCTAACCGACATAACAGGTACGAATGTTTTATGATATGTCCTGAGAAAGCCCGTCTTTCCTGGCCCCCTCCCTTGGCGTTGGTCATAGGCTCCTTGCCGATTGAAGTTGTCGGTTTGTTTTTCCAAATCACTTTAAAAATTATGGCACCGCTGTTACACGGTCGTTTTATTTCGTTAAGTATCTTCCTTCAAGGCGCGCCGCCCCAGATTTCCTTGCGGAAATCCCTCTGCCTGGTCGCAGAACCCCCCGTATCTGCCGCTCCTATTGATCTGACTTCTCTCGTTACGCTTATGCCCTGTGAGAATTCTCAGTTTCGCCCCCTTTCTCCCCCCCCCCCCGTTTTTAAGAACTTTTCCATGGAGTCTCCCCCTACCCTTCGCCGGGTCCGGCGATTACTCTCGGTAGCACCCAGCAGCATGTACGGCTCTAAATTCCCTTTGTTTCGGATCGGTTGCGTGGCTTTTGCCCAATATCGTTTTCCTTTTGTTCTCACGGGCAGATGTAGAGGTCCCCCCCCTTGCATTTACTATCCAGTCCTTCTCGTGAACGCGGCCTTATTCGATCTTTCGTGCGGTAGTTCACATGGTGTGAATCCTTCTCCGTTCTTTCCTTTGCGTTTATCTTGAACATTATGAACTCTATTCACACAGGAGCGTGTGACCGGTTTTTCGACCCGGAGATTCCCAACATGGGTGAGTTCTTCACCGCCCTTTCTCCTTTTCAAGTTAAGGATTCTGCAACCGTATGTTCTCTTTTTTTTGTTCTCGACGTCCGTCTCTTTCATTTCTTTGCCAGAAGGGCTTTCCACTTGTAATCTTGGTTTTTTAGCTTTCGATTTTTCTCCGCCGCCGGCTCTGAGAGAGTAGTTACCCCCTCATTTCCCGTCGATCTCCTTTTTTCTTGGGCTCTTTTGCTTAGATTGCCTATGAAGAATCTTGTACTTGAGCTTTCGTTTCCATATGGAGAGTCTTTCCGAGGCGAACCACGGTTGTCTCTACTCTCTTTCAGCGTGGTTGAGATCCCCTGGTTCTGGCCTTCCTCAGCCTTCCTTCTACTCTGATTCGTTCTCCTAAGCCTGCGCTTGGTCAGAACCAGAGAAGTAGACCCGATACTTAGTTTTTTCCCTCTTTGCCTCCATTCTCCACCACGCACTTAGTTTTATTCCACTGGCCTTTTATTTCTCCCATTTGGACTTGGTAGAGTTTTCTTCATATGAAGTTTTTTCGTTCTTTCTCATCTCTTTTTTCTTTCCCTTTTCGTGATTTGTATCGACTGTAGTTCGGTTGCAGCATTTTCGGCTTGCTTTACATCTGTTCCTAACTCTTGCAGAGAGTACCCCCTGTCCGGAAGGGCTCTCTTTACGAAACCCCCCTCCGGACGTAGACTTGTGTCCATTAACATAATTTTTCTCCAGAAATCTTTCCCCTCGTCTCGATCACCTTTCGAGGCTTTTCTACTTTGCCTCGTGATAAAAATGAGGTGAGCGTATTGTGAATTTCTTAGGGAGTCTTTCCCCGGTCGCGTGACTTTGGACCTTTTCATGGATTCCCCTCGAGTCCTGTTTTCGAACCTTGTATGTGGTTTCTTCCTGCACCTGACGTAGTTTCTCTCACCCTCTTTTCATTCTCTCACGCCGTATTTCGTGTCATTTCTTACGGAGAAGTGCTCCTTACGTCCCCTACGGGAGCCCCCGCAAGTATTGTAAAAAGAGGTCCGTCGCCTTCTTCTCTGCCTCAGATGGAGAAGCCTTCTGCCCTCTTTCCGTTTTTCATTTTTCTTTTTCTCTGTTACAAGTCTCTTCTTTTTTTCGTTCCTGCCGCTTTCGTCAACGGCTTCCTTTCTTGAAGGAGTCGTCACCT
>Ga0179593_1712350_pt1 | contig 13251 bp, 18 predicted proteins | sample CZODoug2_1_08_16_FD_185931 | JGI IMG/M metagenome (GOLD analysis project Ga0179593, IMG submission 185931) | Vadose zone soil fungal communities from Angelo Coast Range Reserve, California, USA - CZODoug2_1_08_16fungal (PacBio error correction) | ecosystem: Environmental > Terrestrial > Soil >... | reverse complement strand
CATAGAACCGACTCCCTTTTTTTTTTCCTTCTAAGGTTCTTAAGAGAAGAGAGCATCTTTTCCCCCTTTTTCCTTTTTTCGCCTTCAGCCCCTTCAGGGAATTCAGGCCATGATACCTGTCTTGCTTTTTTTTCCCTGATGAAGAGGGATCCTCTTCTTCCTCTTTTTTTTTTTTTCTCTTTTTCTTGAGCGGGTTTTTTGTGGACCTTTCTTCCTGCCGAGCCCGAGGGAACGGGCCCCCTCTTCCCTCTTTTCTTTCAAAGGTCTACGAGTGAATCCAGGGCATTCCCTTCTTTTCTCCTCTTCCCTCCTCTATGCGAGTCTTTTTCGGAGCGTTCGATTTTCGGACTTGCGAAAAGACCTTCGCTCGACTCCCCTTTTTCTGCAAGAAAGAATGGTGGAGAATTTTCCCTCCTTTTTTTTTTTCCCCTTCTTCGACGCCCCTTTTATCAATTTTTCTTTCATGCAAAGCCAGCGGGCGCCTTGTCGTCTTCCCTCTTCCCCCTTTTTTTGTGTTGAGAGAGATTAGCGGGGCCTCCTCCCCCCTCCCCCTCCCCTCTTTTTTTTTTTTCCCTCCCCTTTTTTCCTGAACTTGGCTCACCGCCCCCCGCAGGGCGAAAGCGAGCGGGCACATTTGCCTTTTTTTTCTTATCAGGATTCGATAGAAGTACTGTAGTCGCCTTTCCCCTGCTACTTTTTTTTTCTCCCCCTTTTTTTAACGACCTCGCTATTACCCACCGCTTCTAACGAAGAATGAAGGAGAAATCGATCCCTTTTCCCCCCTTAAGCGCGGGGATAGAAGGGCCTTTATTCCCTTTCTCCCTTTTCCCCCCCTCCCCACCCGATCCAACACCTGCAGCCTGGGTTTTTAGTCAACCGCGCTCATAGGATAGATGTGCTCTCCCTTTTCTTCCCCCCTTTTAATAATGAAGGGAAGGTCCCTTCTTCTTTCCTTCTTTCCCCTCCCCTCTTTTGGGCGAATTCTCCATGGAAAAAGCAGTTCCTTTTAAGAAAACTGATGCCTCCTTCTTCTCTTTTTGGTGTTTCCGCGGCGTACTCGGCTCTTTTTCCGGAAGCAAAGCCCTCTCTCTTCTCCCCCCTCGTTGGTTCTCCGGTTCACCCCCCTTGTCTTCAGTGAAATAGCTACCCCCCCCCCCCCTTCCTTTTCCCCCCCCCCCAATAATGAAACGAATGCCCCTCCCTCCCTTTTTTTTTTTCTTTTTTAAGGTTCCGATCTTCGAGTAAATCACCCCCCCTCTATGGAGAACTTCCTTTCCACAAAAACTGTCCGCACTAAAGCCTGCACCCTTTCTCCCGTCGTAAAAAATCAGTTCCTTTCCCCCCCCTTTCTCTCTCCTAGTTGGGATCAACCCCGTTTTATTACAAGATCTAGTCGCTCTCCTTTTTTCCATCATTGAGACATAGGAGGAGGTTCTCTTCCCCCCCCTGCTCCCTTCGCCATTCGCTTTTTTTTCACGTCTCTCCCTATCGGAGCAATAAGGACGTGAGGTCACCTCTTTTCCCCCTTGCAGGATTTCTTCAGAGAAAATTCCCCCCTTTCCTCCTCAAATGTCATCACGTTTTGATCCACAGCACGAGTGCAGTAGCTCTTTCCTTATAGAAGGGTAAGAGAGACTTTCCCCTCCTCCCCCTCTTCCAGAAGTTTTTTTACCTTCGTAACGCCGGTCGCATGATGAAATGATAGCTCTTTTTCTTCTTTTTTTTCTTTTCCCCTCATGCGATAGAAGTTTCTCTTTCCCCCCCTTTCCTTTCCTTTTTTCCGCGGCGGATTTTTTTACGTTCTTTCCGCGAGAGGAGCACAGAGTCCACCTAATTGCCCTTTTTCCCTTCCCCCTTTTTTAAATAAAAATGATAGGAACCCTCCCCCCTTCTTTTTCCTTCCCCCCTTTTCCACCAACCCATCTTACTTCCCGCCTTCCCCCACCTTACTCGGCCGGAAGGTGGAAGTTATCTGCCCCCTTTCCTTTCCAAATACGAATGCAGATTCTGTTCATTCTTTTCCTTTCTCTGGAGCACACCCCACCCCCCCCCCCCCCCCAAATAATTAGACTCTTTTTGTCTTTCCCCCTCTCTTCCCTATCCCGGCGCTTTTCCACACCTTTTGTGAACGTGCGGCGGATTTGAGGCCTCTTCTCTTCTTTTCCCCCTCTCGAATAAGGAGTGAAGCCATCCTCTCCCCCCCTCCTTTTCCCCCCACTCTCGACCCCATTTGCCTTTTCCGCTATGTATTTCTCGGCATCGAGAATTCTTTTCCCTTTTTTTTTCCCTTTTTTCGCGACTCAGCAAAGAAAAATTCTCCTCCTCCCCCCCCCCCTTTCACGACCACCCAAGCTTTTTTCCACCAGAATGGGGGAAGTTGTCGTCCTGCCTTTCTTCTGAAAAAGAGAATCCCTCCTCCCTTTTCCTTCCCCTTTCCCTCTGTGGATGTTCCATTTTGTATCCGCGCAAGAAAATGTACGAAAGATTTCCTTCCTTTTTCTTTCAATGAGAGATTGGAGGAATTACTCCTTCCTTTTCCCTCCCTCTTACTACCGGCGTTTTTTTCCTTCAGGCGCGGGAAAAGCAGAGCCCCTTTCTTTCCCCGCAGGCCCCCTCCCCCCCACGAAAAGACCCCGTAAACCCCCCCCCCCCCCCCCCATAACCCCCAAAAACAGGAGGCATTTTCACTCCCCCTTTTTTGTTCAGGGATGGAAGATTTTTTCCCCCCCTTCTTTCTTCTGATCCGCTTTTCGCGTTTTTTCCGAGAAGAAAGGTTTTATCTCCCCCCCTAGAGAATTCTTATCCCCTCCTCCTCCGTTGCTAGATGCCGAATAGCTCGGATACCCCCTTCCCCCCCCCCCTTTCTCAGATTAGAGTAATACCGTCCTTCCTCTCTGCTTCCCCGGCTTTTTTTCAAATCTTAAATCCCTGGGACCCTCTTCCCCTTTGTCATGACTTGAATGCCTCCTTTCTTTTTCAGATTCATCCCCCCGCTCTGACTTTCTATGAATTGGACTTCCTCCCCCCTTTTTCCCCCCCCCTTTCTCGGTGCGGACAAACTTCTCTTTTTTCCCCCCCGCGCTCATTCATTTTCTTTTTCATTCCCTTAATATTTAGTCATGGGGAGTTCTGTCTTTTTTCCCTTCTTTCCTTCATTGTAAGGCCCCTTTTCCACCCCATTAGAGGTGGAGTAGATGGATTCTCGGTTTTTTCTTCCTTCCAATAAGTTAAGAAGACCCTTCCCTTTTTTTTTCCTCCCTTTTTCCCCCTGAGGTGGGCGCAGTGGTTCTTTCTTGGCGGAGGCGCGAAGAAATTCAAGGTCGCCCCCTTTCCCCTCTAAATACATAAGCGGAATCCTTCTCTTTTTTTTTTTCGGGATATCACTGTTTTTTGAGGTAATGGCTGCCCGCATTCTTTTTTTCTTCCTCCGCACCAAGGATGGCCTCTCTCGTTTCCTTTCCTCCGTTCACCCTTAATATTTATCCACCAGAAAATGGTTTCTCTCCCTTCGAGAAGAGGGCATCGATAATATCCTCCCTCCGTTCGGTTTCGACTTCTTGAAGTGAGAAATCTCATCCGATACTTTCTTCCCCTCTCCCCAGTCGTAGGGTGCTTCCCACTTGGACCCCCTTCCGGAAGAGTAGGAAGTTTTTCCTTCCTTTTTTTCTCGGTGAGGCTTCCTTCTTCTTCTTCCCTCGGTGCGGTTAATTTCTCCGTTGGGTTCTCCTTTTTTTTTACTCTGGATAAATGAGAGACAGGCTCTCCACCCCTTTTCTTTTCCCCCCTTTCCCCCTCGTCCCTCTCTTTCCCCCGTACATTTCCTCGTAAGATTATATCTGCCATTCTTTTTTCCCCCCCGTGACGGAGAGCCGGGTTTCCTTTAATCATTCCCGGCTTCCAAACGTCATGATGGAAAGGCCGACACCTTCTTTCTTTTGGTGACAGTCCTCACCTCTTTCTCCAACCAGCTCGCTGTCGTCCCCCCTTTTGATAAAAGTGTATGCCAGTTGCCTTTTTCCCTTTGGGCATTCGACCTCCCCCTGTCCCCTCCGGCATGGAACCTCCGGACTCGTCCTTATGCGACGATAGGGGCCTCCCCCCCTTTTTTTTTCCCTTTTCTCCTCTTGGCCGCCATTGTTCTCAGCTCCGATGTTCAAGGAGGGGTTTTTCTCCTTGCGAGACGTCTCTTCTTTTCCCCCCTTCATGGTTTTCCCCCCACCCCTTTTTGGTACATTCAATGATTGTGGGACCGGACGGTATGAGCACTCCCTTTGAGGAGGAAGTGAAGGTTTTTACTTTTCCCTTTTCTTCCCTTTTTCCTCTTGAAAGAGAAGTGAATGGGAGTTTTTATAGCGAAGGAGACCCAGCTCTTTTCTTTTTTCCCCTTTTTTTCTTTTACTTCTTTGAATTGGGCGCGCAGATTTCATGGTTCTTCCTTTTTACTGCGGGGACCTGGCCCCCACCTCTTCATGCGCTTTTCTTGCGATCGAAGCTCCGGGTACTTTCTCCCGAAAGAAAGGGAATAGATGGCTCATTTTCCTTCCTAGATCCCTTTTTCCCATTCGACCAAAGCGTTACGTACCTACGACGCCTTTTTCCCTTCCTTCAACAAGGTATGAGAGGTTTGCCTTCCCCTCTTTTCTCGCGGATTGGACTCGCCCCTCGGATTTGAGCGGGTGGAAGTGAATGAGGCTATCTTCGGGACGGGAGATACCTCTCTTTCTTTTTTTCCCTCTCCTTTCTTCCTTCCCCTTCATTACGTCGGCCCTTTCTTTTCTTCACAGTCAATATAGAGAGGTCCTTTTTGTCTTTTTTTTTTTTTTTCTTTTCAAGAATTCGAGAGAAGAATGATAAAAAATCGCGTCTTCCCCTTTCCGGTAGACATGTGACCGCTCTACTTCGCCCTTTCTTCCCCTCTTGTCTACAAGTTTTTTCCCCACGTTCCCCAGGCGGGAGAGGACGTAGTCCCGTCTCCTCTTTTTTTGTTGTTGAGAGAGATTAGCGTTTACCTACCTCCCCTTTCTTTTTTCTTGACGCTGCCCGACTGGCCTCCCAACCAGCAGGGCGGACATTCGCCGGTCACAGTTTTTTCCGCGATTTTGAGAAGGATTAGATCTTACATTCTTTTCTTCCTTTTTTTTTTCCTTTCCCTGCTCCCTTCCTAGCCTATTTTACCACACCGCGGCGAACGAGAATGACGGAGGACCCCTTCTCCCCCTTCGTAAAATAAGAGAGGGATCGCCCGGGCCCTCTCCTTTTTCTCCTCTCAAGTTCACCCTCCCCTCCGCCGCGGCATCCGGATGCGACGAGTCAATCCTCCCCCCCTCCTTTTTGCGAGAAAAGTTCAAACCCCTTCCCTTTATTCATGCCTGGCTTTCCACGACTTCAGAAACGCTTGGGAGGAAGTTTTTTTCCCTCCATGCAAGGGTGCCCCTTTTTTTCTCTGGAAGAAACCCCCCCCCATGAGCAAGCTATCACCCTTTTCTTCTTTCCAGGAGTACCTTCCCTCCCGGCAGTCCCGCCGACCTTCCTCTTTGGGGCGCCAGGTAACAACGCACCCCTTGTCTTCGTTGAAATAGCTCTTGCCCCTTTTTTTCCCCCTTCCACGACTTTTCCCAGGCCCCCTTCGAGGATCTGTATTAGCCTTTTTTCCGGCTAAAGGAATGTGTTCACAAATTAGGAATTTTCGCCCCCCCCCCCCCCAAAAACAGGAAAAGGCGGCCCCTCCACTCTTTCCCCCCCGTTCTGCTCCCCCACAATAAGTGATGTACCACCACTAATAGCTTAGAAGAATAACGTGGTTCCCCTTTCCCCTTCCCCTGCCCCTTCCCTGTTCGGACCTCCTTGAGAAAACACTTTTTTGAGGTAAAATTGCCCATTCTGTGTCTTTTCCCCCCCTCCGACTTGGTCCCTTTATAGTCTTTTGCTTTTTGAACGTCTTGTTACTTACATGCGGATCCTCTCTTCTTTTTTTCTCGAAGGCACACTGGCGCCCCTGGCAGGAAATTTCTCCCCTCCCCCCGTCGCCGATTTGATAAGGGTGCGCGACGTTTTTCACACCCGAATGAATACATGAACTCGATCGGCCCACTCCTTTTTTTTTTTTTCCACGGCGTTTTCCCTCTCGCCCTCTCATTTTGGAGTAAAGATCCGTGGTGGGAGGAAGACCCCAGCCTTTCTTCCGAGGAAAATGGAAGTCGATTCCTTTTCTTTCTTCTCCCTGTTCCGCGAATGGTTTTCCGCCGGCTTCAACCGAATATGAGGACTCTTTTCTCCACCTGGGTCAAGAAACACGGATCGGCCCCCCTCTCTTTCCCTCGAACTCCTTCCCTCCCCCCCCAACCATGTGCTTAAAGGGATACACATTAACTCTTCTTTTTATAGAAAACGAAAGGGGCTCCCCTACGACGTCTTCCTCCGCTCGTCTTTAACTGCCACAACGACCCTTCTCCTCCCCTATTGACCGCGATCACAGCGCGCGCCCATTTTCCTGGTTTCTCCTTTTCGGCGTTTGCTTTACACCATCATTGGTTGCCGGTATGAATAAGCTCGACCTCCTTCCCTCCGCAATACGCAAATAAAACGGGAAACTTCTTCTCCCTCCCCCCCGAGCGTTCCCCGGTTTTTCCGATATTTTGCAAGGAGAAATGGACTCCTCCAGAAAATGAGCCTACGGCCTTTTGCAACCTCCCCCCCATTGATTACCTGCAAAAGAAACCAGCTTTCCTTCTTCGGTAGCAGAAATGGCTAACCCCCCTCTCCTCAACTCCTCTCACTGCCCACTTCAACATCCGAAGACGATCCGCGTCCCCCTTTCCGAGCACCAGGGGTTGATCATTCCTCCCCCCCCCCCCCCCCTAATAGCCCTTGGATTTTTTGCACTACGGCCGTGGTCCAGCAAGAGCACTTCCCTCTAATGCATGAGATGGAAAGCTCTCCTTTTCCCTTTCACCACTTCCCCCGCAATACTGTCGTGATTCAAGGGATGGACCTTTCCCCACACTTTCCGCGGAAGATCGTCCTTTTTTTTTGCGCAAGAAATTTGATCTGAGCTATTCAGGCATATCTCTCTTTTTTTGTTGAGAGATTTGCCGAGCTCCCCTTAAAAATCGAGTCCTCCGCGGAGCGGATCGATTTTCAAAGTGTGTGGCAAACAGCGACATTTTCCCAAGAAGAAGGAAGGGTCAGCTTTTTTCCCGACGGTACTTTTTTTTTTTCCTTTCGGCTTTCTTTTTTCGACTTCCTCGGGAAGGTAAGTTCCTCCTTCAGGAGTGCCGTGTATTTCCTTCTTTCCCTTCACCTTCATTTCTCCCTCTGAACTCTTTTCGGCATGGGCAGTGAGAGGAGGTCCTTTTTTCCGGTAAGCCAGGAAAAATATCGCCGGCCCTCTTTTTTCTTGAATTTTTTTGCGGTCTTTTTCCTCCAATAAGTAAGACGACACCTGTCCTTCTTTTCAGGTAATATTCACTTGCCAGTGGTGTTGTGGCCATTCTCTTTTCTCTTGGACGGAAGGAGCGAGAAATCAATGTCTCCTTTCCCCACCCTCTCCCTTCCCTCTCGACCGTCTACCCCCCCGTGATTCGGAGATATTTTTTTTTCCCCCCTTAAGTAGTACGAGAATTAGCAGACCTTCCCCCCCCTTCTTCCCCCAATTTCGCCTCCATCCACTTGTTTCGCGCGAAGTGATGAGAGGGCATTCTGCTCCCCAAGAGTTTCGAATGGCTTATTTTTTTTCCAGTTTCTCCATATTATTCCTCTTCCAGTAGTAGGTGCATTTGGTTTCGATCACGTCCACCTGCCGGCCTCGCGTCTTTCCAATTTTGGGCGCCGCGGATTTCGCTGTCTTTCTTTTCCGCCAGTCAGTGGTTATTGCCCTTTTTCGGTAGATTTCAGCTCCCTTCCCTGGCGCGACGGGCGAGCAACCAATTCTCCTGCCCTTTTCGTACAAGGTAATCGACGGTCCATTTTCCTCTTTCTCCCCCCACAGATCTTTACTCCTTCTTTATCGCGGATAAGTTAAATCAGGCTACCGCCCCCCATTCTGGTAAAAATTCCACTATTCATGGGTATTGAGGAGTCCTTCGCGTACACGTAGAGCCCCCCTTTCATTCGACCGTATTCCTGCGATGTGGATCACTGAAAGTGAACCGGTTCCCCCTTGTTTTTTTCTCACGGGGGCATGTTTCTCCTCTTCCCAGTAGGAACAAGAGTTCACCTTTCTTCTTTTTAGGGCAAGGTCGAAACGAACGGAGAGAATGTCCTTCTGCTACCGCAGCATGGAAGACGAAAGCCGACTCTCTCCATTGAAGCACTCTAGGCTTGGAATCAATTGGAATCAATGGTTTCTTCTTCTGCGTGTGGTACCATTTTTTTAGAGGAACGCCCTTTCCCAGAGTTTTGATTTTCCTTTTGAGTTGAGAAAAGGACAGAACTTCAGTGCCTGGCTCCTCCTAGTATACAGATCCTGTCGTTGGAGTTTGACTTTCTTCCTGATTCAGTGGGTCCTCTCTTCATTGTTCTGCTGTCCACCTGGCGCAAAACAGGGATATTATTCGCCCCCTTCTTGAGGGCGGGGATGAAAATGCCGATTCGATCTTTCCTTCCTCCCTTTCTTACCCTCCTCTCTTTTGCTCGGTTATTAAAGAGAATAGAGCACTTCTTTTTTTTCTGAGCCTTCGCCAAAAAGCGTTTTACCCTTTCCGTCCTTCCCCCTTCCTGTCTCTCTGATCGATTTTTATGCAGAGGAGCGCGGATGACTCTTCTCTTCTGATGCTGTTTTAGGGGAGCGGGTTGGCTTTTTCTGATACCTTAGCCCTTTTCTCCGCGCTTATGTCCAGAGGATGGCAACTCCGGAGTTAGAAGAGGTGTGGTTTCCCTGCTCCCCCTTTCTTTCTTTACTTTCCTGGAGTTCCTTTCTCTCAAGAATTAGAGAGAAGCCAGATCCCCCCCCCCTCCTTCGCCCCTGTGCCGCAGAGATGGAGCCCTGCTGTTTGTTGTCCCCCTTTCCCCTTTCCCTTCAATGCGCCTTTGTCGCGGGCGTAGTCAAAGCGAAGTCTCTCTTCTTTTTTTCTTCGAGATTCGCGGGGATAAGAAAGAGCCCGCTGGGCTTTGCCCTTTTTCCCTTGTATTCCCCCAACTTTCCCCACCCATCCTGGCGAAATAGCGACGGGCCCCCTGTTCCTTCTTTGTATCAGGATTACGATAGAAGTATTCGCGAATTTCCCTTCTCTCCCTTTCCCCCAATCTCCCCCCACACAGCGGAGAACGAAGAATAAGTATTCCCCCCCCTCCCTCGGACATAAGAGCGGGAAACGTTCCCGCTCTCTCCTCCCCATGCCCCCCCTAAAATTAGGAAGGAGAGGCATCCCAGGCTGCGCGCTTCTGATCAGGGAGAGCACGTCAACCTCTCTTCCGTTTTTCTTTCCTAACGATTGGGAGGCCTTTCTTGACCTCATTTCTATCCCCCTTCTGCCAGTGCTATTACCGTTAGTCGCTTCTCCCCGCGGAACGCTGAGCTCCTTCCCCCTCCCTCTCCCCCCCATCCCTCGTTGGGAGGAAAGGTACAAGCATTTTTCAACCTTGTCGTGAGTGACATGCTTGCCCCCCCCCCCCTTTCCCCCCCTTCATTTCCCTCCTTGGAAACTTCGAGGATATGTATAAGAATTTGGCACTTAGAGTTAAATCACAACTTTCCCCGGGAATCCACTGACCACCCTTTTGCCTTCCCCCCCACAAGGGCTTGAGAAGAAGGTGTCACCCTGCCATATCTTAGAGAGAAGTGGGCCTCAACCATTTCCCCCCCCCTTCCGTTCTCCCCTTTGGACATCGTCGGGATGTCGTATGCCAGGTCCTTCTCCATTCGCTCCGTTAAGGTCGGCTCCCGGTTTTACACCGATTTTCTTTTCTTCCGTCTGAAAGTATTGAGTACCTTTCCCCCCCCCTTACGAGAAATGCCACCAGTTTGTTCCCCTCCCCAATCCCCCCCTTTGCAGGAAACGTTTAGAAAACAGAGGGGCCGAGCCCCTCTTTGACTAGACTTTCTTTCACCAGCATAATCAGGAATTCCTCCCCCTTCCTTTCCATAATGACGTTTCACCTTTTTCGGTTCGACTGATTGAACTGATCCGCCTTCTTAAGGGCCTTTTTTACCCATCTGGCGATAGAAGATTACAGAGGAAATGTGATTACATTGTAGAGGGCGAGGGGGTAATTTACTTCCTACCTTTTCTTCTTAGCCCACTCTCCGAGAGGAGGAATTCTACCCTCCTGGAGGCCCACCTCCCCTGGTGCCGCCCTTTAAATCAGGACAGCAAAAACCGTCTCTTTAACAATGTACTCGCGCTTTTTTTCCACCCCCCTTTCCCCCTTCTTTTCCCTTATCGAGAGGAGATTTCCCCCTCCTTCGAAAGAGTGGTGGCGGATATTCGCGATGCCCCGCCCCCTTTTTCCCCCCCCCATTTTTCCTTTTTTCTTAATTTTTCTCTTTTCGTCACTAGGCGAGCCAAGCATTGGTGGTCTTTCTTCCCCTCTTCGTGCAAGCCATGAACGCCGCAATCGCCAATCCTCTTTTTATCTCCTCCGTCGAATCTCTTTTCATATTTTCCCAATGCGACCGTGAATTCTGAGCGCTCCTCCCCTGCATACGAATGGCAAAAAAACTCCCTTTCCCTCCCATCACTACCCCCCCTCTCCTACCCACCACCCTGCCACCTCCGTTTCCACACCTTCCCCCCCCCAATCCCCTCCCTTCTTCTATTCCCCACCCCCCGCCCCCGCCCCCCCTTCTATACCTGCCTCTCCGTCCTCTCCCCACCCCTTGCCTCACCCAACCCCCTTCTAACCGCATCCCTCTTCCTCTACACCTTCTCCCTCTCCCCCCAACTTTTTGCACCCTCCCTTCCTTGCCTTTCCCGTTTCCCTTACCCCCCCCTGCACATCTTTTCCCCCTCCTCCCTTCGCCACTTTTTTCATCCCTTCCCCCTTACCGAAAACCAGATTTTTTTTTTGGCGGCGCCCTTGTCCCCCCCTCGTCCCCCAGATTTTTCCCTTCTTCTTTTCTCCCATTCAACATCCTCCCACTCCCATCTACGAAAGAGTTCAGAGACATTCCCCTGCAGCTGCTTCCCTCCCCCCTACGGAAGTGGTAAGCACTTCCTTCCTTCTAATCAGCGCTGGAAAGACGAGCTGTCTTTTTCAAAAAGTACCGCGGCCCCTTTCTTCTTCGTGTTACAGGGATGTCCCCCCCCCCTTGCCTTTTTCCTTCTCCTCCGAAAAGAGAAGAACTCCGTATCGATTCGGACCAATATATCTCTTTTTTTTTTTTTGAGAGTCCCTCCCCTCCCCGAGCAAAAACTTTTCTCAACCGGCGCGGATCCGCTTCGTTTTTCACCATTCTTCCCCCCCTTTTCCCTCCGATGCTTTGTCAGGATGAAGGAAGCAGGTATTTTCTCTTTCATCAAGAGATAGGATTTCATCTCTCCCCCTCCCTTTGGTAAGTGTTTTTTAGTTTCCTTTCGGATCCTCCAATTTTTCACCTTTTTTTCCCTTTCCTTCTGGGCGTGCGCTTTTTCTTTCCTTTCACGGGCCAGGCCAAATATCGCGGTCCCGTGCGTTTTCCCAGGCGAGGAAGACATCAGTCCGTTTTTTTTTCGGTTGAAGGGTAATCTTTTTTTTTTTTTCCCCCTTTTCCCTTCTCTTGCTAAGGGTTCTTGGCGGTTCCGCGCAGAAGAAATTTCTTTGTGCCCCCCCCCATTTCATAATAGCGGGAATCTTTTTTTTTTCCTCTCTTTTTCACCGGATTGGCGATTTTTGCCCGAGCTCCTCTCTCCCTCTTTCCTTCGAAAGAAGCTTCCTCCCCCTCCACGTTCAAGTATATGTAATCCACCCTTTTTTCTCTAATCTCCCCCCCCCTTCCCTTTCTAGCGTTTTTCACAGTTGAGCCATCTCCCCCCCTAGGTGTTTTTCTTTAGCGTTTCGTTTCGATGTCCTTTTTCCCCCTCCTGTACGAGGGAGGATAGGGTGGCGGTTTTCCTCCCTGTGCGGGGGAAGTCAGGGTTCCTTTCTCTCCCCCCCCTCCCCTTTTTTCCTGCCTCCTTCCCCTTTTCCTCCTTCCTAACTTCCACCTCGACGAGTACCCCTTTTTTTTTTCTATCGCCCCTTCTTTTTCCCTTTTCTTCTCTTCCAGGAAGGACATCCTTCTTTTTTTCCCTTTCCCCTTCGACCGGCGGTAAGCGTTGAAAGTCATTCTTCCGCCATTCTTTCTCCTTTTTCCTCTTTGGGTGACCTCCTCCCCCCTTTCTCGGAAAAAGCGATCCCCCCCAGGTTTTATAAACGTTTCTTCTCCGTGAGGGAGCCATTTTTCTTCAGTTCTCCTTCCTTTCCCTTTACCCCCTTAAAAAGAAGTTCATAAGACCTTTTCCTTTTCTCCCCACAGGAGAGGGTCCCGCATTTTACCGCCCTCCTCCCTTCTCTTCCTTTTCTAAAGGAGGTCGTCTTTTCTTTTTCCTCTGCTTTGAATAAATGGATCCCCTTCCCTTTTACATTAAATGTTAGACTTGTTCTCCCTCTGCGTCAAGCCCTTTTGCAGGAGTTTTTTTCTCCCTTTTTGAGTTCTCCCCCTTCCCTTTATGAAACCTCCCTTTTTTTCCCTCCCTGGATACAGTACGCGACTCTTTTTTATTTCGCGCTCCTCTTTCCTCTATGTCAATGAAGACAAGGTTTACTTTTTCTTTTTCCCCCCTCGGATATTTATTCCTTTTTCAGGGAGGGGCTTCCCTCGGTAATCCTTTTTCTAGGACACTCCTACGCTGGCTCATTTCTCCCGAGAAATGATTTTTAAATGTTTCCCCCTTTTTTTCCCCTCCCCCAATAGTTACTTCTTTAAAGGCATTTTGCTCCTTTTTTTTTCTTTGAGAGAAATGATGAAGAGTCTCCCTCTCCCCTCCCCTCCACCGGATGGAAGAGGCTGTCTCCTTTCTGTGTCTTGGAGTGCCTTTTTTTCTTCCTTCTCTCTCTAGGGAAAGGGAGATACCTCTCTTTGCAAAGTCCTTTTGTGTGGGTTCACTGCTACACTTTTTCCCCCCCCCTTCTTTTCGGTAAGGGAGAGGGCGATTTCAGGTCATCTTCCCTCTCGTCCTCTTTGATACAAAATTCGCGCCGGCCCCTCCCTTTTCTCCCTTTTCTTCTTCCCTGATGGTTGGTGGGAACAGGATGCGACGCTTTTTCCCCTCAATCTTATGCAAATCCCCCCTT
>Ga0179593_1550746_pt1 | contig 13251 bp, 21 predicted proteins | sample CZODoug2_1_08_16_FD_185931 | JGI IMG/M metagenome (GOLD analysis project Ga0179593, IMG submission 185931) | Vadose zone soil fungal communities from Angelo Coast Range Reserve, California, USA - CZODoug2_1_08_16fungal (PacBio error correction) | ecosystem: Environmental > Terrestrial > Soil >... | reverse complement strand
TTCATTTTTTCAAGTCTCTAAACTTTTTGGATTCTATTACCCCCCCTATTTATTAAACGTCTTGTTTGTTTCTTGCTTTTATATTGTCTTGTTTCCTAACTGCTACATGTCGGTGACCCGAATGTTCTCTATCCATCCAGTCCTCTAACCCTGTTGCGCCTGGTTTATGTTTGTTTTTCACTCCGTGTTTTTGATGTCGCCTCTTTTTTGGATGGGGTTTTCCTCCCTGCCCTCGGGCGGCTCCCCGGTCCAACTCCAACACATTTCCCGTCTTCACTCTTCCTCCTACCCCTCCAGCGAATTTTTTTTTTCCACGTAACAAAAAACCATTTCTCGTCGCGTTGTATGGTCTCAATTTTCTCTTTTTTTACTCCGTCCCACTACTTTTGACTCCCTTTTTTTTTCCCCCTTGAATTGCCAACCACCCGATCTGCATCCCCCTGTGATCAAAAGCAAAGCGGTCCCTTCTCGCTTGTGCCCTTGCCTGCCCCGCCCTTCGTTGGCTCTCTTCCCTTTTCTTTTGAGGAGGGTCACTTCCGGGTGCGTTCGGATTTTGTTTACCCAATAGACCGTTTCCCACATTTCCAGCCAATCCCTCTCTCCCTTCCCATTTCCCCCCCCCCCCAAGGGCCTCTTCCCTCTTTTTTTTTTCCGTCAAAAGAAAACACCGGCACTTTCAACTCCGATTGCGACCCCTTGGGGACCCCCCCTTTTTCCCCCCCAAGATCATGCCCCGGCTTTTTTGGAAATGGGATTTTTCTGATTTTTTATCCCAGTGATGACCTCATCACGGTGACACCTCCGGGTTTCCCCCCACCGTGCTTCCTTGCGTGTCTGTAAGCGCGTAGTCACCCCCCTGTCCTTTTTGTCTCCCTTTGATTTTGCATGTCGGTTCTTGGCCTTTTCCCTTGACTTCACACTGCCCTCCCCCTGCGAAGCTCCCAAAAGGGGACCATCGAATTTCCCCACTGTGTGGCTTGTCTACCCCCTCTCCTATTTGTTTTACCTCCTATCCCCACCAACATCTTCGTTTTCCCCCCCTTCCGGGCCCTACGGGCCCAGTATTTCCCCCAAACAGCGTCCGCCTGCTTCCCTACTCTTTTTTTTCCCCCACCTCCTTTTTTCTTTTTTTTAGTGTTGCCTCGATGAAGCCCAACGCTTTTTCCAAGTTTTCGATCCCGTCGTTTAGCGGTTTTTCCCCCCCTCCCCGTAATGTTCGTGCTTTCCATGCCGTTAGGTGCATTTTTCCCTTCTTTCGGTTCACGGTTTTTTTAAGTTTTTTCTCCAAAGTTGATCAAATTTTCTCCCCTCCTAGTCCCATTCTCCCGCACAGCCCCCCCCCCCAATTTCAGCCTTAACAAACGGTATTTTTTTTATAACATTTCGCCGAACTGAGTCCTTCTGTACCGACGGAAAAGATTCCCTTCCCCGTTGTTTTCCCTTTTCTTTCAAGGCGCTCCCCCCTTATTTTTATATAAGCTGTTTTCTTCGTCTTCGCCCTTTTGGTTTGGCTTTTTCTTGGCCGGATCCCCCCTTACCTGTTTTGATGATCCCTGGACGCAATCCCCCCATGCTTGGCGTTTTTTTTTGGGCCTTAATTATGGGAGACCGCCCCCTCCCAGCTGATCCCAACTCCTCACTCACGCCCCTTTCTGACTAATGCCCTTTTCCGGCCTCGCTGGCTTTTTTCTTGGTCCTCCTTGGGCCCTACTTTTTTTTCCTGGGACCTCCCTTATGCCCTTCCCTTGGAAAGCCAATGCCTCAATTAGCAGTACTTTTTTTTTTTCGCCGAACACCCTTTTTTGTTTTTAATGTTTTATTTCCCTTTGCTTTTTTTTGGGTTCCATTGGTTATTTGACCCACAGATTTGGCTCTTTCTTTCTTTGCCTTCTTCTAGGGGAACCTTTTCCTTTTTCCCTCTTGACGCACGGCAACCCTGTCTGTCGCCTTCCCCGGTCTCCGTTGATTTTTTTCCCTTTTCGGGAACCTCTTGTTTTTTACATTTGTATGGGGATGCACCTACAAGTGCTGCTCATGCCCCAGCGGTTTTTTGGATACCCCAGCGTCTCCTTTTGAGCGCTATCGCGTGTATGTAGTTTCTTTTGGTTTAAAAGGGAGAATTTTTCGTTGATATGGACGTCCCTGTTTTTCCCCGTTCCCCAGCTCGATCAGGTTTTCCAACCCCCTCTCTTTCTCCTACTCCGTTTCTTGAATGACGGTCAACCTTATCTGTACACGAGGCCGATCCCGGTCCCACCGCCGCAACCGTTTTCATAACTTTCCGCTCGTTCTTATTTTACCCCCATTTCTTGCGCTCCAGTACCCAACACGACAATTGCCCAGGTAGAGGCTTGACCCCCCTTCACCCCCCCTTCGCGTTTAATCCCCCGCCTTGTATTCTTGTTTTTCCAAATCTTTTTCCCCCCCAACCAATCGGTAACGAGAGAACTAGTGCTGGGTTCTCCGGGCGTATGAGTTTTGCCCCCCATCCCCCCCGGGTTTTTTCCGGTCGGCCTTTCTTCAAAGGCTTTTCCCGTTCGCCTCCTTCCTGAGATTTCGGTTGTCCATGGCCATACACCCCCCTTCCACCCCCCCCCCCCCCCCCCGCCCATCATTCCCCTTTTCCTTTTTCATAACCCCCTGTGCCCCCCCCGGTTTTCTTGTTACTTTCTTTGCCCCAGTGTACCTTGTTTTCTTCTACCCTCTGTCGGCCAAAACGTTTTGGTCAGGGCCCTTTCCATGACCAAATTCCGGGAACTTGAATTTCCCCGAAACTTTTTCGCAGGAACCCCTTTTTTTTTTTTTTTTTGGCTCGGGTTTTTTTTTTTTTTTGTTTTGGTTGAGGTTTCGTGAACAGGTCTCCCCCCCCCCCTTTATCGCAAGGCCTACCATCAGAGGGCCTTTCTAGTAGTACAGGGACTTTGCCACACCCTGTTCTTTTCTTTCCTTTTTTCTAGGAGCTTTACTCCCCCCCATCAACCCTTTCCTTTTTTCAAGTTCCGGGTCACAAATAAACTTATATAAACAACACCGCCTCTGATCCCCACCCATTTTGACCCCCCCTCCAGGCATTGATCATTTGTAAGCCATCAGCCGCCATTCATTCGAAGTATTTCTACAGTTTTTTTAGGTGCTTCCTTTTTTTTTCCCTTGTCATATTTTGTCGAGCCCCTTTTCGCAAGTGGCGTTTAAGCCAAAACAACTAACCCGTTTCCGAAGTTGCCAGTCCAAGTTTCAAGGCATCTAAAGAAACCGCGGTTTCGTTCGGTCCATTCCCCCAAAACCTCAAACTCCCTCTTTTTATCTTTGCCCCTTGTCCCCCCCCCACGGCTTGGGATCTTTAGTTCCCCAGAGCCGAATTTTCTTAAAAACAAGTGATGATTTGTGTGGACTCGTATGGATTTCTTTTCCCTCCTGGCACAGACTTCTGTTTATCTTGCCCTGCCTGGACAAATGGTTTCCCCATTTTTTGATCGGGACCTCCCCCCCCCATATTACAGTTTCTCTTCCAACCCCTGGGCTTCTTTTACTTTTCGGTTGTCGCATCTTAAGTTTTAATTTCCGTTCCCCAATTTCCCTCCTGCCACCAATCAGTCTCCCCCCCCTCACCGGCGTTGTCAAGTCGTTCACATGCCCTACGCGTTACTCCCCTCTACAGTTCCCGTGTTTGTCCCACGGCTGTCCAGGATTTCTTTTTTCTCAACGGGGAATTTTTTCCCCAATTAAGCCTCCCCCGTGGCCCCCCACCCACAGCAGTTCTTTTCGTGACGTGTTGTGTCACCACGGCTTTTCGACTCGGGAGTTTGATCCTTTTTTTTTTCTGAAACAAATCTGCATTTTACCCGGGCGAATTTGCCCTTCATTCTCAGTTTTCTTTTCCCTTGCTGGGACTTGGTCACGTCTCAGTTTCACTTTTCTTCCCCGCACTCATCCAGAATCTGTCGTGACCCTTTTTTTTTTTTTTGCCAGACTGATTTTTATTGCTTCCCTTTTCTTTTTCCACCTCGACTGGGTGACCTTTTCCTCTTTCTTTCGGCAAGCCCGCTTGCATTTGTTTGCTGTAGCTGGTTCCACCCCCTCCCTGTTTGGACTGGAGTAAACCTACTTTTAGTTCCACTGATCTCAACGGGATTAGATTTTTTTTCCTAATCTTCCACATTCGATTTTCCTTTCAGTTTTTTTTAAGTAGAAGTTTGATATTTTTGTTTCATTCCCGGAAGGTTTTTTTTTTTTCTGGATTGGATTCTCCTATCACCCTAGGCGTTCTCAACAACATTTTTTTACTGATGTTAACATACGGCGAACCCCGTGTGAGGACAATCGAAGTGCTGACGTCGCTCGCCCCCCCCTTTTTCGCCTGTCTCTGTTCTCTTCCGCTTTCCTTGCTGTTTCTGCTGGTTTTTTCACCCACCCTCTTTAGGCGGCACCATGAGAACATTTAACTGTAGCCGCTGAACCCCACCGCGTTATTATTTCCCTTTTTTTTAATGCCCCCGGTTTGAATCCCCTTTTTCCAAGAGTGTAAAAGGCGCCGACTGGATCTGCGCTCATCCCCATCTTTTCCCTGGAAAGTCCACCTCCTTTTCCCCACCGTCACCTTTAAGCCGTGAGTTTTCGGACCGCAGTTGTCCCTCCATTTCGACCTGCCACCCACCCCCCTTCCCCCCGTTCACTGCGCCCATCCTTTCTGTTTCCATCAGCAATTTTCCCCATCATCTTGACACCCCTTTCCGTTGATAAATTGCCCCCCCTCCCCCCTCCCAACCGATCGTCTTTCCCCCCTGGCGGATTTTGAACCTCTCCTCATAATATCTTAATGGTTTTCGCTTTTTTGCCTTTTTTCCCGACCCCCGTAGCATTCCCTCGTACCTTGGTTTTTCTACACCCATGACCGTCAATTCGATGTTCTTTTTTTTCCCCGTCTTCACAGATCTTTGAGTCCCCCCTTCGCAGAACACGTCCCCCGATGAGGGGTCCATTTTTCCTTTTCCTCTTTCATGATCCCATTTCCCCCTTCTTTTCAGGGCAAAAAGCTCTCTCCCCTTCCGTTGGTGTTTTTTGATCGGTCTCTTTTTTTCAGACAATTACCTTGTTCTAATGACCATTCCTTTCTCGAGAGGCGATATCTTTAGCCCTGATTCCAGGAAAACCTGTCCTCACTTTAGCACCTATGTAGCCCGCTGTCTGCTTTCGTGCTCTGTTCCGAGGATTTTTCTTTCCTTTTCTCCTTTGAAACTTTGCCTTCCCTCTTTCTTTCGTCAAACCCGCGTTTCATTTTTTCTTTCCCCACATGTCCCTCCGCAGTTTCCCCCTGTCTCTCGGGTTTTTTTTATTTCGTTCTCTTTTTTTCTGCCAAAGATTTGATTTCTCCTCCTTTGTGATTTTTTTCAACCGACTGGGGATGGGGTAATGTTCTTTTTCTTTTTCCCTCGCGGCTCAAGGTCGACCCCCCCTGGGTTACCCTTTGAACGCCCCCCCCCTCCGATTGTTTCCCGTTGTGTCAGGTCGTGTGTGGTTTGAGTTTTTCCCCCCCCTTTCTCATGTTGTAAGGTCGGTAGATGAGTCGACTCCCCCCCATATCGTGATTTTCATCAAGCTTCTCCAGGTGGAATTAAAACCTCTTTCATTAACGTCTTTTTTTCTTTTTGATACTCTTTTCCTGGAGAAAGTTTTTTTCTCCCATTTTTCCAACCTTCCCCCCGGGTTTGTCAAGACATGTTCGCGTATGCCAATGCGGAGCCCATGTTGTTGCTCCCCCCCCCCAGGGTTTTGGATTTCCCTTAATGAGGTTTCCGTGATCCGAATGGGGGATTTTGGTATGTCCTGTAATCCTCCCCGCCCCGTCCTCCTCCTCCAACCTCCCCCCCACACATTTGCTCCCTTTACCCTTACATTTCCGAATTTTGGGTCTTCATGAACCCTCCACCCCCCCCTATGATCGTCGCGCCCTTGTTGATGAATTGGCTATTCTCATTTTAGAACGTCCATTCCGACGGTGCTCCCATCTCCCTTGCCACACAAGCTCGCTGAAAAGCCCGTGTCTTGAAAACCCCTCCCGGTTTATCCCCCCTGTCGTATTGCCCCTAAGGTCAAGTCGTTTCTGGCTTTCCTTTTGCGACTCATTGAGGTCCTCCACATGAAGGGATGCCCCGGTCTGATGATTGTCCTCTTTTTTTTTCCCTACATGAGATTGGAATACTTACGTTCCATGAGGGTCAAAGGCTCTATTCTGCAGATTTGGTTTTTTTCCCCCCTTCCAAGCAGTACAAACCTTTTCCCCCCGGTATTCGACAAATCTTTGGCCAACACCACATCAACCCCATTCCCCTCCAGCTACCCCCCCTGCTTTTTGTGGGGACAATGGGGCTTTCATTGGTTTTCCACGCCCTACGTTGATGACATGACCTTCCACGTTTTACTTTGTTTACCCACTTTATGGTCGTTAAGCGTCTTGCAGGTGGTGACCTCCTGTTTGCCATTATTTTGCATGAGGCCCCCAGTTTGTGTTAATGGGAACTGAAACTCATGACCTATGGTAATCTCCCCCCCCCCTGTACTGAACCATTTACAGAGTCCCAAGTTGTCCTCACCTATCCGTATTTGTGTGTTTCCCCTGATTCAGATCCAAACACATGTTTGAAACCTCCTGCAACTTTGACCGGGCACGATCTATCCCCCCCCCCCGAAGTATGGGGACTTTTTGGTGAGTCATGGGAAGAAAAGGCATCCCCCTGGTGGGGCACTTTTTTCGTGTTTTTTCTGACCCTATTAAGCTTTTGACCCTTCCTTCGATTTTTATTCGTCGGTTCACCAACCCTGTTTGTTCGAACCCAACCCTGAGGCCCCCCCCTTTTTCCCTCCCCCTTTCGTTAATTTTTTCCTTTTTTCCTGGAAGAGTTACGAATCCCTTTTCTCGCTCCTGTCCTTACCCCCCCAGTCCCCCCCGAAAAATTTTTGCTTACCAAAACTTGTCCCTTTGTTGATAACTTCTCTCCTGCTGGGACTTTTACCGCCCCCCCCAAATCTCCCTCCAGGGTTGGTTTGCCTATTGATTCCGCCTTTTATTCTTCCTGTGCTGTTTGGACCAGTCAACGGCTTTCCCTTTTACTGGATCCTTGGATTTGTTTCTTTTTTCATCCCCCCCTCCCCTTGGACTCTTATTTTTTTCCCACCCCTTCTCTTCAATTCAGGCGGCTCCTATCCTTATGGTGCGTCATGTTCTTAAGTAATCTTCTCACCCACCGATCCCCCCTCCTGATTCGGATACTGTTCTTGACTTCTCGCCCGGCCCCGCCGGTTTGTCGGGCCTGGAAACGTTTCCCCCCTTTCCTTTTAGGATATTCATTCCAGGCCCTTACCCTGTCCGAGAATAGCTGTACCCCCAGAATTGCCCCTCTGGGGGAGATGGAATTGTTATTCTTTCCACCTTCCCATTTTGAGTTGGTTCAATCTTTGGGTTTGATTTTAACTTTCCACCGGACAGTTTTTTCCCCCTTGTTCGTTCCAGTTGAAAGTCCCAGCCCTGAATGAACGACCGGCCCCCTGGCCGTGTTCTTATAAGCCCTTTCTACACGACAGCTCCTTTTTTTCTCGAACCGATTGTTTTTCGTGGTTTTTTGGTGGACGCTTTATGGGTCCCTTCTGCTGCGCCCATGAATTTCTTTTTCTTTCTTCTACCGGCCTGGGACTGCAATCCCCCAGGTTGTTATGTATGTCCTTTTTTTCGACCATGGTTAGATGGTCAGATCTTGAGATGTGCGATTGTCTGCGTTGTTTCCTCTGACCGTACCCCCCCCTCTTTCGTTCTCTAAACATTCTCTCTTGTTTCTCCTGGTGATGATCTGTGATGTGCGTACTTCCCCTTTGTTAAAACTATTTGCTTTCAACTCCGACGTCCTTCATCTCAAGTCGTTATTAACACACTTCTACCTACAACGATAGCGTCTTTGCTCCAGGCGAGCTGGATCAACCCTCCCCCAAATCAGCCTTGGATTTGGCCTACCCATACCCTTTTCACCCACCGTTCCCGAGAGACTGCTGGTGAGGCAATTGCTCAAACACGGTACTTTTTTTCTGTAGGTCCCTGATGACAAGGCAATTTTCCCCCCCCTTTTACCGTTCCCCCAGTTAAACTTCTTTGCAAAGTCTGTTCTCAAACCCATTCTGCAGCACCGAATTAACATTTCCTTCCCCATTCCCCCCCCCCCCGCCAGGGTTTCTGCGCAGCTTTTTTTGCAAAGGGGCTGTTCTTCGCTGACATGTCTGATGGACAAACCCCCCAGCTTCCTTGACCCCCCCACCAGTAGTGACCTTCTCCTCTCCCCCCTATCCAGGTGCTCAAGATTAGATTCCAACCCATAGTTCACTCCCATGGGTGTGTTTTTTCTCTCGTGGTGATTTCTGTTCTTCGGATTCCTCTTTTTTTCTGAAATGGTTTCCTCCCCCTAAGGACTCTTAAACGCCACCAGAGTCAGTTGGATGGCATCCAGGTCTCATCCCCAACAAGTTAAAAGTGATTTTTCCGGACGACTCTACCAACGAGCGCTGCGGACTTTGGTTCACCAACATGAACCCCCCCCCTCTAAAACCTCCAGACGTGCTTATCAACACAACCCAGCAACGGATTTTCCCATCCCTCCATTCTCTGATTATGGTTTGACCCTAACCCTTTTTTTTGTAATGCTTAGTTGACTTGTTTTCCATTACTTAGAGCGATCTTTCCAAGCTGTGGAAGAAAACCCCCCCAAGTTCCACCATCGGCCCCACTTGCAGCAAGTTTTATTCCTCAACACCCAGACTTGGTTTAGTAGTTAACTTAACCCCTCATACCTTCGAGATTCAATTTTTCCCCCCGAGGTGATTCCTTTTCTTAGTCCAACCCCACCGCCCTTACCTGGCCCCCCCCCCATGATCTTCTTGGCATCGGGCTTTCTTCCCCAGCAGGCCCCCTGTCTTCTACCGACCTGTCCGAAGTTTGTCCCCGGCCCCATGGTTTTCTCAGCCTTTTTGATGCATCAGAGGTTCAACCACACTCACTTTGGGTTTATTGCCCCAGCACATTGTTTGACTTCGATGGTTCTTTCTTTTGAGCTTGCATAGTTAATATCCCATTGACCACGCATGGGCCTCCCCTCCCCCCCTGTAAAACCCACTTTTCCTGGGCCGGTTTTTCCCCCGCCCGCAAAGAACCCCTTTTCCTTTTTTTAGTTCCATTTCCCGTGCACCGTATTGGCTACCCCCGGTGCGTGCAAACTTACCTTCCATTGCCCAAACCCCCACACGCCGGGTCTCTCTTGATTTTACCGTTTTTGGATGTTTGGTCAGATGGGGTCCCTTCCCCTCGGGATGTTTTTTCTGCCTGTTGTGGTGGAAGTCCCCCATTTTGAATTTCTGTTGCCCTTCAGTAGCAGTAGTTTTTTGCTTTATTTGTTACCCCGGGTTTTCACAAGAGCCGGTTTTTCACCCCCAAGCCCTTTCACAAATTGCTTCCCCCCCTAACCCTACATCGCAGGTCAAGAGCTTTTACCCTTTTTCATTTCAGGGGCACTCGTACTAGAGGGTCCCGGTGGCTTTGCTTTCTGACGGCTTCCGGCATCGCTGTTTGGCCCTTGGGGGACACCAAGGCTTTTCATGCCCTTTTTTTTTTCGTCGTTAAAAAACGCCAAAATTAAGATAGATTCCAACGTTGCCTCTTCTTTGTCGTTCCTGAAATTAAACAGTTTCTTGAAAGGCAGGAAGGAGTTGTCCGTTGGATGTTCTCTCGTTTTGGCGCTGGGTTTTCCCCCCGATCCAATCCCCAATCACATGTCGTCCGCTTCCCCACCGTTTGGGAAGGACAATCCCCTTCCCTCGCAACCCATTTGTGCCATATGGATGTATCTTCGCCAAATCCCACCTAATGTGTCCTTCCCCTGTAGAAACCAACGCTGCCACCAAGGCGATTAAAAAAACCCTTGCCGTTTCTCTATGGGTGTTAATTCCCCCCCCACGTTTTTTCAATCAAGCTGTACCAGCGCACTGTTCCCGATCTGCTCCATATTCACTGGTCCACCCCACATTCCGCCGGCCTGAAAAAACGGCCCTCTGCGTGCCGTTTTTGTTCTTATGCATACCTTTTTTTTTTCGCTGTTTCAAGGTCAAACCTTCCCCTCTCTGGTTGTTAGAACGCTATCATTCCACTTTTTCCTTTTTTGGCATGAACCCTTTTTTCCCCCAATCTCAAAAAATGTCCGCGCGGATGTGTTGACATAAGTTTATCCACTTATGTTTACGCTATGCGCTTGTTTTGCCCTTTTTGCCCTCGAGCATATAATTTCGGCCTGGCCCATACGTGCCACTGACCCCTTTTCTCTTCCTCTATTTTCCTTGGTTGAAATATTTGAACAGTCGTTGCAAAGCATGGTTTCACTATATAAGCCCATCTTGTCTTCCCTCTGTAATGCGGGGAATTCTTACAACCCCTCACTTTCGGAGGGCACACAATCTATGATATTCTCCCCCCCCCTCGTTGTTTGAGAGGTCAGATTTTTTTGCCCTGGCCTTTTCCTCCATGGTTGAGATGACGATTCTCTCCTACCCTTGCTATATCTAGCCCCAGAGGAAATACTTTAAATAAAAACCCCGTACATTAGAACCGTCAGTTCAGGGTGGTCGTTTTTCAAGGCCCTTGTTTGTTGTCCTCCCTATCTTATGCGCGTCGGCACAAACAACAACAAAAGTAGTAGGTCTGCGGCACCCATGTCCTCTATGTAAGTCCCTTCCAAAAATACCGTCCAGTAACTCCCTAGTTGCTGGGTTGCGTTTTGTTGCTTTTGTCCCCGATTTGTCATTTCCCATGATTTTTTCCTTGCCTTTCTCACCCCGGATGGGGCGACCCCTTTTTTGTTTTCACAGAAAGGTCTTTAAATGCCATTATTAAGCGCCACTTTCACTCTTTTTTGCCGGTTTGTTCATGCCGTGTGTCCGTCTGGCATTTCCTAGATTAGGTTTTTTTTTTAATTAGTCGGCTACCTTGCCCGGGCCTTTTCACCCTTTCCCCCCTCTCTTTTCATAGCCTCTAAACGTTGATACCCCCTATGATTATTAAACTTTGTGTTTATCCATTGCCCTTTCATACTTTTCCGTTGCATCCATTTTTGCCGATTTCTGTTTGACCCCGTGCCTGCATCCACACTGCGATTGCGGGTGGCCTATTGGGGCCTTCATCGTTTCGCTGCCATCTCTGGCGTGGTCTCGCTCCCTTTTCCCCTCATTTCCCGCCGTCCTGCATCCTAAAACCATGTCCCTCTCCTCCGTAACTCCCTTCCCACCCACACTAGCCTTTGCTTTTAAGGACACTCCAAAAAATGATCGTCGTCGTTGTCTTTTTGGATCGTCTTATTATTTACGTAACGCCCAGCCTGTTGAGCCAACTCCTTTTCCCCCCCACGCCGCAAGCCCCCTTGCCTTTCACAAGCACAACCCCGGTTACCTCCTTTCTATTTGCCCCCCCTTTCAGCCTGGCGTCCAGCCTTCTTTTCTTTGGTACAGTCCGAATCCTGTGAGGTTTTTCATCAATGACTTGGGCGTTCTGATGATTTGTTCATCTTGGCGAACAATGATGTGCCTGGACAAACTTTACGCCCCCCCCTCCCTCAAATGTTTATAATGAAGAGGTACCCGTAACTTTATTACATTTTGGGGCTGACGCCACATTAAAACACTGGACATAAACCCGGATTCGCAAGCTGGTACAACCATCAACAATATTCACCGCACGGAGAAAAAGGCTTGTTTGTGTTTGTTGTTTAACAGGTCCCTTTTCTAATGTGTTTTTTTTTGCCGATCGTTGCTGTCCTTTGTTCCCGTTTTACCGAGGCATGGTCCCTTTTCGTCTAGCTGCGCTTGCCGTTCCCGATTTGTCCCCGCTTGAAGTGGGCCCGATTTCTTCTTTACCCCCCTCTCCCCAATGGCGAACCATCCTTCCCTTTGCGTCATCTCCCCGAAAAAGGAACCCATTTCCCCTGCGCGGTCCCCCCTTTTGGTTGGCTTGGCATCCCCTCCGTACTTGTTTTTTTTTCCCTTTTCCAAAACCATCTTTCTCCACCCTGGTGGTGTCCAACTTGCAACGGGCCTATAGACTTTACACCAAGCTTTCCTGTGCTGCCCGGTTGAACAATCCCCCTTCGGATTCCATCTATGACCCTCCCACTGTTTGCAGGGGCCAAAGGTTCCTTTTTTTCACGACTGAAGCTCTTTTGAACCAAGTTCGATCTAGTCTTTTGATTTTTGCTTGGGTCCTTTCCTAACCGAAACCCCGGCTGTCTCTGTTATTTTATGTGTAGTCTGTGGCCATTGCCATTCTTGCTCTTGGGTTAAATGTGTTTCTCCCTTGCGCCAACTCCGCTCTAGGTCCCTTCCCCTTCCCGCAACGTGCCCTTAGCCTTACAAAACGGATGTGTGGATAATTCCTTTTAATAATTCTGCTGTTTCTGGTACCCCCTGCAAGGCCCTCTCCCGTTGGTGTTTTGTTTTTTATGTTGATCCAGGGCCCGCTTTTTTTCTATAAGTGCTTTTTTTCCCAACTGGAAGGCGGTCCTTGCCGCCTTTGGATGGATCGGGGATTTATATTTCTCGCGCATGATCCCTTTCTTTAACTTTTGTTCCTCCTCTCCATTCATCTGACATAATTAATATGATCCCGACTGGCCATCATATTTCTTGTGCCATGTTAGTCACCCTCTTGACATCCAGCCCGACCCCTTCCAAAGATTATGCCAGCTTTCTTGACACCTCATTCAGGCGGTTTCTCGTTATTGGCTTCACGTTTTGTCAAAGGCCTCCTTTCCTGAGGCACTTCTTACGTCACCGCCCGAAATTAGCTCTCTCCCAACCTGGGCTTTTGTGGAAATGGTTATTCCAGTCCTTGTTTGTTCCCTCCCTTGGGGATTTGCCCTACTTGGCCCCCGGAAGTTCTTTTCTGCTGTTCCTCCGGGAAAGTAAGCCTTTCCCCCCCTTACCTCTGCCGACTTTTACCACCCTTGGCGTGTTTTTACGCCTTTTTTCCCCATCTTTCTTCGGGCCCCCGAGGGTTTGGTTTCGTGACAGTTATGCCACTATCCCACTGTTGTGCACCTGGCTTTCTCCCGTGCCTTCTGAAGGTCCCCCGATTATAGTGTTCTTCTTAGTATCTGCTCCCATTTCCTGTAGAACTCTTGATGCGGATGCTGGCGTTTTCCCGGTTCTATTCCGCTCGTTTCGCATCGACAGGTT
>Ga0179593_1536516_pt1 | contig 13251 bp, 9 predicted proteins | sample CZODoug2_1_08_16_FD_185931 | JGI IMG/M metagenome (GOLD analysis project Ga0179593, IMG submission 185931) | Vadose zone soil fungal communities from Angelo Coast Range Reserve, California, USA - CZODoug2_1_08_16fungal (PacBio error correction) | ecosystem: Environmental > Terrestrial > Soil >... | reverse complement strand
TCGCCTTCCGTCTTTCTTTGTCAATTTCCTCGGGGCTCAGCGCGTCCGATTCCTTCAGTCCTAGACTCTAGGAATTTTTCCTCCCGGCAGTATCTGGCAAGGGAATTTCCATTTTCCCTTGTTTTTCATTTTAAGAACCTGCTCCCTATTTGCGTGTCCTCTCCCATTGCGTGGATTCCGGCAAGGTTCGGTTTGATACCTCCCTACCCCTAAGCGTTGCTTCCGTTCGCGGGGGCGGAAACCTTTGTCATCGTTTATTTTGGCAGAAACTGCTTAACGGAGACGCTGATGCAGACCTCTATGGAATGCCCCCCCTTTTCGATCGGGTTCTCGCTGTACTTCCCTGTATCCAGGGACGCCGTGATAACGGAATCGATGGATTGCAATTTTTTTGCTTTTAGACCCCTCCTTATCCCCTGACGAGTCGCTCGCTGCATGCTTTAATGTGGGGTCCTCTAGCGCGGAGAATTTTCCTCAAGTGTTTTTTCCCCCTCCCCCTTTGTCCCTTTCCCTCCTCTTGGTAGCCCGTGAAACGGCCCCCGCCCTTCTTGCTTTCGAGTGCACTTTCTTTCCGCTTCGGCTTCCTGTCCCGCTTTTAAATTGGTATAAACCCCTCATGTCCGGCGCTTTACGCAATTGGCAGTGTTTTTGACTTCGAGGTTTCGTTTCATCGTCTCGTTTCCAGTTCAACGCTCTTCTATACGAACTCCCTCCATAGGTTGGCTCAGACCTCTTTCGAATACGGAAGCCAGTGTACACGACCGAATCTGTCGCTGGTTCTCAGGTGCATTCCCCCTCCCCTCCTATCGCTTTTACACCCGCGTCCCTTTTCGTCGTTTTGAACAGGCCTGCCCTCCTGCTCCGGGGCGAAGCAGGTCTCGCGAAAAGCTTCCCCACCCAAAGATTCGCGCTTCGGTTCTAAACCGGTCTGCATAACTTCTTTCATTGCCGTTCAGGAACGGCAAATCCTGTGCCTCGCCTTTTTCGGTGAAATTGCTGCGGGTTCAGCAGGGCTTCTCTTTCCTTTGCACAGGGTTCAACATTTCGCAAATCCGCGTTTGCCAACATTTTTCTCCCATTTTTTTTTCTTAGACCTTCCTTCCGGCTGATCTTATTTCTCCTTATCTCGTCCCCTCTTCTTGAGGCCAGGTCCCCTCCGTCTCCTTGCTCTGTGGGTACCAGATTGCAACACACTGAAAGCTTGCGCGACCGCATCGCTTCTTAAGACCAGATCAAGCCTGGAATTCCCTGGTCTTCTTCACCCTTGGCACCTGTCCTTCTGTGGCATCCATTCTTCTTCCGCTCATTTTTCTGCTCGCCGGCGTTTTCTTCTTTCCCCGCGATTTGCGCTTTTAAGTTGGACGAGCCCCGGCAGCCCAGATCCCCGACGTCTTCTCAGCCCCTCCCCTTTAGGTCCTTCGCCATCGTGTCCCCTTCCCCCCAATGATTTTTCCGCAAAGTAGCGAAAATCTTTTCCCGTGCCCTCTCCGGCAAGTCTTCACCCCCTCCGAAACTGGCCTTCTCTCGGTGAACAACCCTGACTCTTTTTTTTTCGCGTTTCCCTTCTGCGTCCCGGCGTTCTGGGGTCTGGCTTCGACAACTACATGCGCTTCATTGCCATCTTTCTCCCCCCAAAAACTCATCCTCTCAGCACCACGGGTCTCATGGATATTGCAAATCCCCCCCCCCCTACCTCCTCTCCTTTTTTTTTTTTCTTTTGCTGATGTGATGGTCTTTATATCCAGGAGCCCCGTGTGCGGATCGTCTCTGTAATTCTGAGCTACATGATTCTCAGATGCAGGGTTTGAAGTTTTCCTTTTTTTGCGAACGCCGACCAGGCAATCGGTTTGAATCAGCGTTTCCTCCCCCTTTTTTCCCCTCTCCTTTTCCTCTGGTTTTCCGTGCGACTTTTCTTGCGAAGTTGAGTGTCGCTACTTCGGGCACGTAACTGATTCCTCTGGAGTGAAGGTTTTGTCCCCAAGCACAGTTCGCGCACGCCTTTTTGCTTCTTTGGAAGCGTTTGAGCCTTCCTTCTTTTTCCAATTTTTCACAGCGCGGTCTCCTCCCAGGCTCGATCGCTACGATGTGACAATTCACTCGTCATACTTTCTCCGATGCCGCAAGTGCGCATTGGTTGTGGTCTTGAGGTAAATCCCCCCTTTATTCCCATTTTACTACTTCTTTTTCATATGTTTTGTGTTGCATGCGGTCGCGCTTTCCGCTTTTTTTTTCCGCGCGGTAGCCTTCAACTGCTTTTCGATGTCAGTGCCTCATCGCTTCGGAGAGATCCGATTTAGCCTGTCCTTTCCCCTTTTTTTTTCTCATTGGTGTCTTACCCTTTTGATTCTCTTGAAGAAAGTTGCGGAGACCGAGAAAGTAATAAGGCCTGCCCAAGCCGTTCAAGGAAAGCGTGGCGTTTTTTCAAAGGAATTTGCCGTGCTGCAGTGAGCAATCAGGTGAGCTTCTCCCTCTCGGTCCTTTTGACGCTTTTTCTTGGCACCCGTCGTTCCGAAAAGGTGCCCCCCCCCCCCACCCCCCCCCCCCCCCCCCACCCCCACCCCCCCACAACCCACTCCCCCCCCCCCCCCCCCACCTCGGCCGCCCCCCTGCCTTCCGATTATTCGGGTTCCGGCTCAACGCATTCTTAAAGACATCCTAAAACGGATGCACTTTTCGATACACATACGACCTTGGGTTTTATTCTTTTCTTTTCATTCGAGGAGGCTCCCCAATTCACACACCCCCCCCCCCTCCCCCCCCCCCCCCCCCCCCAACCCCCACTTTCAGTTTCCTCATCTTCCCCGAAAAGAATTGGATGAAGCTATCCTTTCAACGGCCTGATGCCGTCTTGTTTTTTTTTTTCTAAGCCCGGAAATTTTCCTTTCCCCCTGTTTTCGTTACAGTGCCTCGCGAACCAGCTCATAGCTTCTTTTCGTCGTCAGCCGCGTTTGCTTTTTTTTTTTTCGCCCGAAGGCCCTCTTCTTTTTTCTTTTCACACACGTTTGATGAGACCTTCCGCGCTCGGAGACACCCTTTTTTTTTCGCCAGGTAGCCGAAATAGTCGTGTGTCTGTCCCCTTCTTTAAGTGGTGATATTCCCCCCCCCCAACCGATTGACTTTCCCATCGATGAAGGATCCCGGCGCCCTGGCAAAGTCCTGTACAGAGACCTTTCTCTTTTCACCCTACCAAGCTTTCCTTCAGTGTCACTGCATCGGCGGATAGAAGGATACCATGCCCCCTCGCTGTTTTCAATCTTCGCGATGAGTCTTCCAAGTACGGACGACATGGCCCGACACCTTGCTGGTTACGCCAAGCCGTTTTTTCCCGTCTTCCCACGGCGCCTCTTTTTTAAATGCAATTTTTCCCTTGGACAGATACTCTCATCATATCGCATTGCGTTTTCTAGCTGCTGAGCCGTTTTTCGCCGACCGCGCTCCTCCACTGCATTGACCTCCTCTGCCCTTCCCTCCTCCGTTGTGGAGACTTGCTCGAATTCCTTCTTTTTACAATGCCCGGCGTTTCAGGCGTCTGGCTTCGCGGACATTATGCCGACTGACGACGGCGTATCTGGCCACATTCATTTAAGCCCCTCTGTTTGCGCCTCATCTGATCTATCGGTGCCGGAAGCGGACCTTTGGCTTTCCCCCCCCCTTTTTTTCTCTCAGTTTTTCTGACCATCATCAGACTACGCTTGATCCGGCGTAGTTCTTGATTTTTACGAGACGCCGATACTTTTCCCCCGGACCCTTGCCGACTTTCGCGTGATGCGGAGATATTCGTTCTGCGGCCGAAAGCTCTTTGCCTTTCCCTGTCCTTTCCTTCCGTGGGGCCTTTTCACACGGCATCGATTTGATTTCTTCTCTCCGGACGTCGTAATTCCGATTCTCCGCTTCGGCGAGCTGGCATCTCTTTGCTCCGCGTCATTGTGAAAAAATACCCCGCTGGTCTCGCGTCCCGACCAGCTTTCTTTCTCGAAAATATGGTTTGCTATGCACTTTTTTCGGCCCCCAACCTTTCCCTTTTTTACATCCTTGCAGCTCGCTTTGTTCTGAGCTTCAGCCTTCCTCAGACTTTCCGTTCCAGTTCAACGCTCTAATGCCTTCCCTTCTTCCGACTCCTTCTTTCGATTTATCGAAATGCATCCCTCTCCTTTGTTCGAATTCTTAACACATAGCCCCCCTTTAATTGTGCCTTCGAAAACCGGCTATGTTCTTTTGTTTCTCCACTCCCCCCCCCCCCCACACGTCCTAGTTTATATTTTAGAGTCTTCTTCGTCCTGCTTGCTTTTGTCTGTCCGTCCAATGCCGTTATTGTGGTGCAGTGTGTGTCTCTCCCCTTTGTGTTTTGTTCCACTTCAGACATTTAGCACAGAGCTTCCGCCACCCCTTTTCAGTGAGTTTTTGGTTGTTTTTCGGTGGAGAAGACGTGGTGATCCGGACCCACACACCCCTCAGTGTCTGAGACTGACCCACAGCGGCACACTGCATTGACCCCGCGTTGCCTTCAGCACACTGTGATTTCTTCGGTTGATGAGACTCAGCTGCCTTAGCCCTCTTTCCCCCTTTCTCTGTGCGGGCTCAGGCTGTCTTGCAAAAAACGCAAGCGACAATTTTATAGTAACCATACCCTCTTTCCCCTAGGCACCATAAGTGCGTCACTGTCTTCGGGATGGTGTCCGAAATCAACCCCCCCCCTATGACCTGTCCTTTTCCCCCCCAGGCTCCTTCTTGCCAATCCGTCTCTATCGTTTCTTGTAATAGGGGCGCGTTTGAGTCACCCGGAGCTCCCTTCCTGACATCCTCCGCCGGCTCGTCAATCGCGCCCTATCTTCCCTTTGCTGCTTTTTTCACCTTTTTCAAAACTGGTTCCCCAATTGCGTTAGGTCGCTTTTTTCGCTGCCCGTGAATCGGATAGATTCAAGCTTTCAACCGTCCAACCCCTTTCATTCTCGGTTCCCCCCCCCCCATTCTTAAGCAGACGCGATTCAAAACCATTTCCCGGTTTCGCCTTCTCTCCCCTTTCTACCCAGGACTTGCGATTCCCGACCGCATCCATTCTTTCAACACCAAAACTATCTCCGTCACTTTTTTTCCTTTCCCCCCAACCCTCAGTTGTGTTCGCTCTGTATGGTTCTTCAAGATCCTTTCCTTTTTTGATGATAGTCGAGTTGTTCTGTATGTGAATATTCAGATGCCGGGTTCGAAGTTGTCGCCGCGCACTCCGACAGGCCATCGGAATCTCTTTTCACTTCTTTTTTTTTCCCCTCGACTTTTAAAGCTTTCCGTGGCTCTAGTCCAGACGCCGATCAACGAGTTCTTCTCCTTACCGCACTGTTGTCTTCTTGCCTGTTTGTGGTTTGTACCCAAGCCCCTAGTTCGTCGCCATTTGATTTTCTTTTTTTGCTGGCGAGTCCCCCACTGTCCGAGCAAGATGGCGGCCGATTACATCTTCCGATCCACCTTTCACTTTTCTCATTCTGTATTTTCCCCGTTTTTTCCCAAGTGAGCCATTGTTGGTTTGCCCTTCTCTGATGTACGTTTATCTGGTCTCCTCGTCCTGCGATGACGGTCGCAATTGCAGCTTGGAGTTTTTTTCCGTTGTTTCTCCCCACCTATCTGTGCCGGCGATTTTTCTTGAATAAATCGCGGTCGAGATAGCGATGTCTGCTGTTGCGAGCTCTTTTTTTCGCTCATCTTCTTTTTCCTTCCCCCCCGCGGATTTCCGCGAGCAACGCTCTCCTCTATGTCCTTCCCGGTCAGCAAAGTTCACGAAAGCTGTGCTTTTCCCTTTGGGTCCTCTTCCCGGCCGGCGAGTACGGTTGAGAACAGATCGGGCCTCTTTTTTGTTTGCCTGTTCTTTCCCCCCCCTTTTTTTTCTCAGTTTTTTTTCCCACGTCCTTCCGGTTCCGGGTAACGCCCTCCGACAGAAGATTTCCGACCTACCTCTTTTCTCCTTTCAACCCACTCCTTCTGCTTTGTGTAACGTGGAGCCCCTTCAAATCTTCTTCCCCAACTTTTCAGGCGCCTTCCCCCTGAATAAGATTATCGAACCCTTCCCTTGCCTGTTTCCGCTCTGTTCCCCTTTTCACCGTGAACGTGATCCTGCCAATTGTCGAGTTATTCCGGAAATTCAGGACCCTTTTTTGTTGATCCTGATACAGTCCTCGTGCACTCTCAAAGGTATCTTTTTTAGTTCTTTCGTTGCGCGTTCGCGCGCCGCCCGTTTTGCTGCCGGGGTGTATTTTTCCACAACCCCCAGTGTGATGCGACCCCTTTTCTCTTTCTTCATTCTCGTCGGGCGCGCTTGACTAAGTCAGTGAGTTATATTCACATATTACATCCCCCTTCCGTTTGAATACCGTTGATTCAGAAGTATCCTGACCGACTGAGGCCGATCTTCGAGCATTCAAGAATATCTCCCTTTTGTCCCTTTTTTTCCGTTTCTTCTTGTTCCGCCCGCTGCTCCCCGTTTCTTACGACTGTCAGACCAATTCCACGTCCGGGACGTGCCCTCCTGTAGTTTTTTCCTCCCGTCGCCGGGTTCCCTCAGGATCTATAGATGCCGAACTGGCGACAGAGCTTTTCCCTGTCCCATCCTTCGGAATACTCATGCAAGGTCGATGCTGCGCGCGACGAAGACGTATTTTCTGGCCTTTTTCCAAGAACTGGCTTCGGAGCATCTTCGTTTCATCCCTCCTCCTTTTCTGTGTCTTTTTCTTTCTTTTGGGTTTTTTTGTGCTCTTTCTTTCTGTTGTCGACGCCTCATCCTCCCTAACGCAGCCGGGATTCCAAGTATTGGTCCCACTTTCCCCTCCCTTTGCACAGTCCGGGCGCGTTTCTTCTCTCCAGCCTCCCGGTTTTTCTTTCCCCCTTTTCAGTTTTCTTGCACGGGAAAGTGGAAGGTTTTCGACGCTACCGTGTTGTCCGGATCTTGAAACGCTTTTATCCGCCGATACTTTCTACCCCGTCGTTTTTTCTTTTCCTCATTCGCGGATTCGGCCCTGGAATTCGGCGGTCTCGTGGTTAAAGACTTCCCTGGGCGCGGGTCTTAAATTTGTGAATCTCCCCTTGATTTGGCCTCCTCCTATTTCTAGCTGTTAGAATTTAAGTGGGCTCTCGTCCGGGTGCACCCAAACTTTTTTTGTGACAAACAACCGTCTGTTTTACAACCGTTCGTGTCTCCTGCCCTCCGTGGCGGACGACGCGACCGTTGTATTGCTTTCGTAGTCACTTCTCTCTTTTTTTAAGTTCCTTCCCCCTCTCACCCTACACCATCGTGCGCCGTTAATCTTTCAATTTGCCGACTTAGGTGACCGCGATTCATTCCCTTTTTTTTCTCTCATCTTATGTGTCCGTTCCCGTCAACGAGATTGAGCCCTTTGCTTTCCCTGGACAGCCCTTTTCCCGGTCAACCGGAACTGTCGATGGGTATCGAAAATTTCATGGACTCTTCTGTTCATCGTGAGCCGTAACCGCATAATCGGAGACGTGGGCAACCGGCTGCTTCCCTGATCGGGTCCGTCTTTCGCTCTTTTCCCCTCCCCCCCCACTGATGTCTAAAACTGTTGGCCTCCGGCTAGCCAGGGCCGCCAATGCCTTGGCCAATTCCTTTGCGCCCCGTTTTGTGACCTTTCTTTCGGTCCTTTTTTTAGGTCTTCTTTTTTTCCCCTTTTTTCTTGCCTCATCCACCCCTGAAAGAACTCCCCTTGTTCCCTGCAAAACCCCGTCTCGCCGTTGAGAAGCATCGCGTCGGGACGCAGCGATGATGCCTTCACAATCGCGGTCTCCCGTTTATGGTTCTTTTTTTTTTCCACGTCTGCTTCCGTGCTCGCCTCCTAAGACCATTAACGCCGGAATCATTTTCCCAATGGTTGTGTTTTTCCCCCTGACAGCCCCACCAGATGCGCAATCTGGTCCTCTGGTAACATCCCATTTACTCCCCGTAGTAGCCTGTCTTCTCTTTTTTTTCTCTGGTCTTCCCCTTTTTTTTCTGAGGACCCTTCCTGGTATGCATTTTCCTTCTCGGTCAACTCGTCCCAGCAAGCTGTCACTTGCCAGCGAAAATGTATTGGTCTTTTCCAGCCCTCGTGCCTCCCCCAGTAGCTTCCCTTCCTGCTTTAGGCGGGCCGGCCCGTAGCGCCCCCTCCTTTTTCACACATCGACCTTATCTTGTATATCTTTAAAACCACAAGTGATGTCGCGACGCTCCATTACTGTTTGCTCACAAACTTCTTCATATCCCCCTCATGGTCGACAGCATCATTCACCCACTAGCTCTCCCTCTTCTCCCAATGGTTTTCCTTTATCAAGACCCCATACATATCTCTCTTCCTCTACTAAGTTGTGGTTGGTGTTTTATGTATCTCTTTTTTAACTTTTTCTTCTTCTTCTTTCGTTTTGTTGAGAGGATGCGGTCGAAATGCGTTCTCCTCTTTGGTAAAGTTGTTTTCCTCCCCTCTCCTGCGCACAGGTTCGGAATTTGAATGCGTCGCACCATTTTTTTCCTTCGATGCCCCGTTTCTTTTCCGCTTGTTTCGCCGCGGCCGCGATCCCCTCTTGTCACTTGTTGCCACGCAAATTGGGGATTTGAGCGTTCGGTTGTACCCAAGCCCTACAGTCGCCCCGGACAGTTCGTTGTTCTGCTGTGTTATTCGGGTCCCTGGTCCCTCCTCGTTAGGTCCCTCGACCAGCTCAGAAGCTAGCCCTTGCCATCGGTTGAGAATACTTGGATTCCCCTCTGCAATTCGCATCTGGTGTCTTTTCGGGAACATCCTTTTTTCCCATTTTACTCTTTTGTTTTCCTTTTTTCTGCCATCCCTCTTGTTTTTTTTTCCGCCGATTTCCGCAACAGATCGGCGCCGGCTGTGTAATCAGGCGCTCTCTCCTCTCTGATCCTGCTGTCTTGCTGAGCTCGTTCGAGTTCTTCGCCCCTCTTCTTCCCCTGGTCTTTTTTCCCCCAGCTAGGGTTTTCCGCTTCCAAGAATATCGCCTGCCGGTCCGCCTGCCTCTTTCCCCCCCCCTTCCAATAGGCGAGATGCCTTTTCCCGGGCCTGTCACTCCGGCCGGAGCCATATTGAAAAACGATTCTTTGTTTTTTTCCTTTTTTCCTGCGTTCCTTTTTTTTGGGCAGGTGTTTCCCACCCTGTATTAGTCTAGGCGTTTGCCCAGATACCTAGGTCTCTTCTTAGGATCTTGAGCTCCCCCCGACAGATGGGCTTCGTGGGTGTTCTTCTCTAATCTTTTTCACACCTCTCTCCTGCCTTTTTTCGTTTGAACTGCTTCACCCCCTCCCCGTGATTTCTCTAAAGACTTGATGATCCCTGTCACTGATCTGCCCCTTTCGCTTTCCCGCCGGAAATGATGGTCCTGACCAGATTGTCTCTTTTCTCTTCCTCCCCTCCCAGTGTCTTTTCTATTTGTTCTCATTTGTCCGGAGAGTAGCGGCGCAGCCCGGTTGAAGCGTGTCTTTTTCCAACACCTTTGTTTCCCCCCTCCCGCGGCTCGCGGTTAGTCCACTTAAAATTCCTCCTCCAGACCTTCTTCTTTCGATTTCCCCCCTTCTGGGGACTTCTTCCCCTCGCTAATCCATTCTGATGGCCCTGATCCCACGGCGCTCATCCCTTTACCGCGCCAGTCTTCCCCTTCCCCGATCTTCCCCTGCCGCATCCGAATAGATCGGCATCCGCTCTCCCCTCGTTTCTCCGGCCGTATTTCTTGACCTTATTTTCCGCACGCTCGTGATCAACAGATGTCCTGATGACTGTCGACCCCTCCGGAAAGCCAATGACGTACCATTGCGAGGGTGAGGTCACCCTCGCTCTGGCACAGCCCTTCCCCCCCGGAGGTTGCAACTGTTTCCCACATTACCTTGCCAGATAAGCCGCGGACTCTCCTGCGGAGCTGCTTTTCGCGCGCCCGAAGACTGAGCCCCGCGGGCGCAGAAAGCCGGCATTTTCTCTTCTTTTGTTTTTTCGCTCGAATTTTTCAATGACTCTCTAGCGCGTAGGCCTTTCCTTTCACCGACCGCCTTCGATCGCTATGATTCCGCGGCGTATTGGAAAAGGGCCATTAGTTCCCCCCCTTTTCGACCTCCTATCCTCTTACCCCTTCGGGAGAGTGAAAATCAACCTCGACATGGTGAAAGGTTCGGGTCCCGTGAAGTGGATCGACATCATCGGACTACGGATGCGTCTCCCGGGCTTCGGCCCCTTTCTCCGCTCCAATTTTCTTTTTTTTTTTCCTTCTGATGACCTTTTTTGAGCTATCGGGAATGCCCCCCGTGCCGTGGGGTTTCGCCGCTTCATGCTTCCTTTTCGGCATACGTGTTCCCCATCTGTTGGTCATCGACCCGGACTGACTTCGCTTTTCCTATCGACATTTGACTATTTTCGTTTTTTAGTAATTTAAGTTTTGCCTCCGCGTGGTGGCCTTTTCTTTTCACGTTTAATATGGCAACCCTTTTTCTTCCTTGACTTGCGGCCGATACAGTTGCTCCCCGATAAGCCGGTTGAGTCTTAGCTAGTTCACTGTATCGTGCGGAGTCTCAAACGTCCCTGGTACTTAAACATTCTCTCGTTGTTGCCATTGCCCGAGAGTTTGCAATTCTGTTTTTATCTCTGTTTTTTCAGACGAGATGGCATGAATTGCCCCCGTCTCCTCCCCCTTTTTACCCTCTCCTTCTTTCCGAAGCACCTCTCTGTTCTTGGGTATCGTACAAGTGCATGGCTTGCTCGTCTTACATGGGACTTTTTCGGACCCCCTGCCCTCCCTTTGCGTGGGAAAGGCCTGCCCCGGTGCCCTTTTTTTTTCTTCACTTAAAAGCGTCCAAACAAAGATTAGAGGGCCCGTTCGCACTTCGGCCCGCCGGTAGACGCCACTGCGCACGGCAAATTCCGGTTCTTCCGCTTTTCGTTCACTTTCTTTCCGGCCTTCCCTTTTTCTTGTTGCTCTTCAAACCTTTCGCAATCTCACGACATAGAACCTTCCCGACGCCCTGCGCGACACTCGACCCCGCGTACGGCTTCAGCTGCATCTCCGCTCCCCCTGTTCCTTTCGCCTTTTTCGCCGGATCTGTTGCTTTCCCTCTTCGACACAAGAAAGCTGCCCTGCGCTTCCTCCCTCTTAATCGTACTCACCCCTCCCGGCGAGAATCATGAGTAAAATATTCCCCCCTCCCCCCACTTTTTTTGAATCCCAGGTTTTTTCTCCATGCTTTTCCCTGCCCTTAGTCGAGTCGGAGCTCCCTCGTTTGCGCGTCCCGGTGGGACGCGCCCCGGTAGACCGCAAACTGTCTTTTCTACGTTAGATTGGCGATTTTTTTGTTACCCCAAACCCCCGCCATCGGGGGCAAATCCCCTGGTGTGAACCTCCTTTCGTACATCCTCGGCGGACAGCGGACTCCTTCATCGCAAGGGCCCAGTCTTTTCGTCCCTTCCTGTCCCCCCTTGATGTTCCGCCCGATTTCCCAAGGACGATTTCTGGTCGGAAGTTCGCTTCGACCGAACTTCTCCCTTCGATCATGTTCCGCATCAATTCTCAAACAAAAATTTTCCTCGAAGATCAAGCACCCTTGGCTATGTCCTTAGACCCCCCCTTCCCTCCGGTGTGTTTTGCTCGTCTTTCTTTGTTGTATTGTCCCTCCAGGAGACCCGTGGTGCGATCGGCGAGGATTTTTTTTTCTGGTTGTTAATGATATCCTCTGCCTGTTCGACATTGTCCGCAGCCGCGAACGCCGACTTGCATCGGATTCTTTTCGTCCCCCCCCCCACCCCACTCCAACCCCCCATGTTTTTCCCGACCTCCTGATGAAATGATGACGGGTGCAGATTGCCTTGACTCCCCTCGGCTCTTTCCGGTTCCTTCTACTTACCTTGGGAACGTTCCCTCTGGCGACGTTTGTCCCCAAAGCAGTTCGCGCCAAGTGGACAGGGTTCCCTCTAGTTGATTTTTGGTCTTTCTCCGGTCCCATTTCTGTTTGCGCGTCCACCGGGTCGCCAAAGATCTGTCGATTACCCCCCTTATTTTCAATTGCCCCCTTTAGAGGGATTCCCAGATGAGACCGTCACTTTGTGAGTTTTTTTTCCCCTACCTCCTTACGCCTGATGTCGAAGTGATCTCTCCTATTCCTGTCGATTCACTTTCCCTCATTGTCCCTTCCTTTCGCCGCTTGGTGCCCCCTATTCCCTTTTCCGGCGTTCTTTTTTGGGCCGGGCATCTGTCGGTCTTAGTCTTCTTTCTCGAAGTTCTCTTGTTTCTTCGCTCCTCTTCGTCGTCTGGTTTTCAATTTCCATTTAGCTCTAGCACTCTTGCTCTGGTCCCTCCAGCAAGTTCCGAAACAGCGGGGGGCGAGCCACCGTGCCGGATGCGGCATCCCCTCTAGCCAGACCGTTGCTGCACCGGATCGGGCTCTAATCTTTTGTTTTAAGCTTTTTTCCTTGTCCGAGACCCCTTTCGCCCCCTATCTGTTCTTTTCCACCCCCCCTGGTTCCTTCACCTCTTTCCTTAAAGACGTATTCCGAAATATGCTGTCGCCCTTTTCGCTCCCCTTGATTGCGGTGTGTGTTCCACTGGCTGTCCGGACTCGCCTTTTTCTTATCCACACCGAGGAGCCAATTCGTGCGTTCAAAGGCTCTTTCGACCCGAACATCCTGAAGCTTTGCAAAATTTCAGGTGCCCCACATTGTCGATTTCCGGACCTCGTTAAGGGGACCAGCTGGTTTTTCTCCCCGCCTTAAGTTATTCTTTTTTCCCGCTTGTCATTGTTTCGCGCCGCCGCCCGGTTTCCCGTATTTCACACCCTTTCTCGACCCTTCCGCTCGCGGAGCCAACTTAAATTTTTTGCTCCTTCTACCAGTCGTGCGATCGCTTCAGCCCTTCCCCCCTCCCTGCGATTATTTCCAAAACCTATCATCCACCGATCCCGCGCCCGTACTGATGTCTGTACCCCTTTACAGAGGCGGCCCTTTCTTCGGAATGCCTTTCCCCGATATCCTTCTCGTCTCGTGTCGGCCCTCTTTGCCGGATCCTCTTTTAACATCGTCCGATGTCAACTTTCTTCGATGATGTCGTCCCCCCTTCAAGTACGGACCGAAACCTGGCCTGTCCCCTCGCTTCATCACACCCGGATAGCTCAGCTTCCTCCCCTGGCGCCAGCGGGAAATGAAATCATTCCTTCCTCCCGAGGCCTTGCCTCTCTTCCCCTACTCTTGCTTTCTTCCTCCCGCATCCGCTGATCCGTAGGACATTGCACGA
>Ga0179593_1580283_pt1 | contig 13252 bp, 11 predicted proteins | sample CZODoug2_1_08_16_FD_185931 | JGI IMG/M metagenome (GOLD analysis project Ga0179593, IMG submission 185931) | Vadose zone soil fungal communities from Angelo Coast Range Reserve, California, USA - CZODoug2_1_08_16fungal (PacBio error correction) | ecosystem: Environmental > Terrestrial > Soil >... | reverse complement strand
CTGTCCCTTGGATTGCCGGGCAGGTGTGCTCCGAGCCGTTTCCCCCCCGCGGTTTTGACAGCGTTTCGCGTCGATGATCCCCCCTTCTGTTTGCCTGCCCCTACAAAAAATGACATAGCGCCCCGACACGTAATGCCCGCATTTGGTTTTCCCCATTCGAATCACCACGCCACTCACGTGATGCCTTTACCCCCCTGTTTGTTGGCGTTTTCTTGTAGTTCCGTTGTTCCCCACCGGAGGATTCTAAAATCTCGCGTCCGCTGGACTTCCCCACGGGTGAGGCCAATGGGGAGTCCTGGTGTCGCTGCGCCGTTCCTCCTTTATCACGCCTTTTTTTCCGCGAATCTGGAAGAGAAAACTTTGCTTTGGGACGGGGAGACTGCATATTTCTTCTCATATTTTTCCACCACGTTTCTTAGAAGGTCCCGGTGTGATTCAATTATTGGTGGAATGCCGATGGGCCCTATCCCTTCCGCTCTTCGTTGATTCCTTCTTCCCCAAGCCCTTCTTTCAAGCTTTTTTAAACCAAGCCTCCATGGGCTGCGTTTTTTGAAAAACGTGGGAGGGACGCCTTCTCGTCGACGCCCATTTCCCGGACTTCCAGTTCCAAAGTTGCGAATTGCGGCAGATTTTCCATTAGTGCCCCGCGCGGGCATTTGTGCGACCGCTTCAGCCTTTTCGCAACCGCCGGTCAGGCAAAGCGGTTACTCGTAGGCATCAAGCTTTTTCTGACTTTTTTTTTTCTCTTCCTCGTGTAGGTGGAAGTATATTTATTTCACAGGTAGTTTACGAGTCAGCCCTTTCTAAGGTCACGCGTTCGGCGGACGCTTCCCCCTTCTTGGTTCCTCTCCAATGCAATTTCCTTCCAGTCCCGGTTAAAATGCACGCCTGTCCTGGTTCATTCCACTGACGGCTTCCGCGTTTTGCTGCCGGTTTGAAATTTTGAAATTTGCTAGTAGTTCCTTTGATTTTTGAGAGTCGAACCACTCCCCCTTGTATTTGGCATGGGAATCCCCTTCCGGCCCCCCCTCCCTTGATCTTTCTGTCGCCGGTCCTTTTTGATGGAGCCGACTTAGCTTTCCTTTCTGACCTGACTTCCTGCGTGGTTTGAACGAGACTTTTTTTTAAAGAAGGCCGCCGACCGTGGTTTTCACAGCTCTTATTTTCAGCGTTCCTGGAAAGTTAACGGAGAGGCACGCGTGCGCCCACAGAGGCCATGACTCCACCCCCCCCCGGGCTGCATTGGAATTTGTAAGGGTATTTCGAGTTGACCTTTTTTCCCCGGCAGATTTGCGCAAGATCCTCGCTGAACTCAGTTTTTTGTGGTTTGATTAGTTTCTACCCTGATGTGGCTTCAGGGGTCTTCTGATTTAATAGGAGAGGAGACCCTCAAAGCTTCCCCCCCTGACACAGACCGGGCATCCTGAATAACTTTTTGAGAGGGATGTTTTTTGCCGCGTAACGATCTCGGATCAAGAGGAGACTAAACCCTTGGACCTAGGTGACCGAGCTCCTGAGCGAGTATCCTCAAGAATTTTGTCCGATTGCCTTCGTTGACCATAGCCTTAGATGAGTCTATGGAGATGAGCGCATCGACCCCATTTCCCCTTTCGGGTTGCCGGCTGCCCCCCCGGAGGTGAGGAAGTGTCATGCGAAGGTTTTTGGAAAGTCGGGCACGTGCTTTTTCCGTTGGTTTCAACGCTGGCCCTGGCATTATGTTATGGTTTCTACCCTTGCCTGTGACTCGGGGTTGGGCCTGGGGGGGACGCCCTTTTTCCATTCTGCATCTTCAAGAAGATCAAATCTGTTTCTCCGCGTCCACCTGTATCCCTCGCCTAATAGGCCCCTTCCCCCAATTTTTTTTTGGCGGCTTGATTGACTCGTCTCCCCCGGTGAGTCTCCGATATCTTCTCTTTCTCCTTCATCCTTGTTGGAGATATCCCCGGGGGGCACCCATAATTTCGAGTCACCCCCCCCCGCCACAAACGCTCTTTTCATGGAGACCTGATTCTCCGGGTGGGTCTTTTTTTCCTTTTCCGCGGCATAAACCACCAAGTTGATTCGTGCCAAGGTTGAAGAATGTCCAGAGGTGGTCGTCCGCCCCCCGGGACCCGTTCCCTCCCCTCGGGGATTTTCAAGGTATTTTTTCCCCCGGGTCTTACAAAACCGCCTAATAAGGCAGGACGTTCCCTTTCACAGTCGCTTTCACCCCCCCCCCCCCCGAGGAAACACTTGATAGGATGTCCGGGAACACTTCCCAATGTCCTTCCTTATCAACTCCCCTCCCCCTCCGGCCTTTCTGTGATCAGGGAACTCATGCTCTCGCGCCGAGGCATTTGCATTCCTTTCAAAGGACTTCCTTCTGTTCTGCCTATGCCACCGCGTAGGAAGGACTAGTGCGCTTTTTTTCGCGCCGTTCACACTCAATAACAGCCACTTCAGGCGCCCGTGATCAGTTCTTCCCGGTGCGTCAGAATTCACAGCCGCTCCGAGTAAGGCCCTGTCCCTTGGATCGGACTTCCCCCTGGCCACATCTTTGAGTACTTATTAGGTTCCATCAGCCCCCACCTCATTGAGAACTCGATATGCCCTCAGCACTTCCAAAGGATTGTCGGATCGCTTTTCGCCCCGAGCCCTCTTTTTGGCACTCCCCTTACCGTCCAAGCCCCTCCTTAACACCTTTGTTGCCGGCAATGGAAGAGCTTGGGGGACGTCGCGCTAGTGTTATTATCCTTTAACACCGTCATTACCTAGCTCTGCTTTAGGCACGACCTTCTGATTTTCTGTTTATTGTGAAAAACCCCCCCATCCCTGCAAATTTCCCGCACGGACGCTCAGTAAGGCTCCCGGAAGTGCCGCACATGATTCCATTCGGTTTGGTGAAATGCCCCCTTTCTGAGTGTTTCGACGCCGCCCCCATCCCAACGGGCCTACTCGGGCACCTTCCCCCTGGTAAAAGTTCCCCTCCACGAGCCGGGGAAACATTCCCTGCACGGTTTCCCCAAGACTGGGAAATTTGATTGAGTTCCTCAAGTGTCTTCCTCTTTCCCCTTTTGTCCCTCCTTTCGGCGCTCCTGTAGCTTTGATTCGTTTTCTCCCCGGGATTAAAGATGGCCACCAATCATTGAATTTGAAGATCCCCTTTTCAGGACAGATCACGCCTTTGAGACTAGTCTGCCTGATGCGGCGGGCATTTTGACGATTCCAGATGCAGCTTTTTCTCTACCCATGATCTCGATCATTTTCCCCTTAATTTGTTTTTCGGACCCCCGTTCAGCGTATCCTGCGTTGCCGCTTTTGCATTTATCGTGACTCGCCTTTTGACACTCCCCGTTACCAGAACGAAGCCCCTCTCAGGCGGTTTTCCTTTGGAAGCGCTCTTGATGATCCTTTGTGACCCCTTATCCCCTACGGCGCATGGAGGTGATAGGTCCCAGGGATCATGCCACAAATAATACCCCCGCCAACACGTGAACCCCCTTTCTCAGTCTAAAAAGTTTGTGCACAAAGGGCGTAAGCTATGCAAGTCCCCCCCCTTAACCCTTCCGTTCCAAGGGATTCTCAACTTGATTACCGCTGTGCGATCTTATTTTCCCGCAGTGCCCCCGCCCCCCCAATGGGTTGTCCCAAATTTAAGAGGACCATGTAGGAGATTTCTCTTTCCGGACTCCGTTTTTCCGGAAAGGCAACAGCTGAACACGTCGACCCCGCCACTCCTCCCCATTGTTACCTCCCCCCCCCCTTGAGTTTTTCTTCGATTGAACACCCAACATGCGAGGCAAGTACCTCGTCTTTTCATAAGGTTCCATTGTTTTACTGCTCCCAGGCTCCCCCCGAGGCCCCCTCCCTTCTGCAGCTTTTCTTCCGGCTGGGGGATGCCCACTTGATCGTTAACAACATGCCCCTCAATCTAGACAAGAACCTTTCTTCCCTTTTCCTCCTCTAAGTTTTTTTTTCTCGAGACTTCCCCCCTCTTTAGGTCCCCCGTTACCCAAGACTCCCCGGGGCAGCGCAGGCTTGATCCGCGATTGTTGCCGGCCTCGAAGGTCAAAACCCCCCATTGCCCTTATTTGAGTCTCTTCCTTCCGAGCTGGCCACTCGAATTACAAAGACCACTCAGGTGTTCATCAAATTTGGGCTGAGTTTTTGGCGGGTTCCCTCCTGTTCTTTTTTTCCCGTCGCCCTCTATAACCCTGCGGCTGGACTTTCCACCACGGGGGGTGCGCCTCTCTTGGTGTCCTCCCCCATCCGAACTCCGAAGTTAAGCCCGTTCCTGGGCGTTTCAACAGGCTGAGTTGGTCCGTGAGGACTCTCTTTTCATAGCTTTCCTTTTTTGGGTGGCCTTTCGGCGCTCTTTGGTCAATTCTGTTTCCTATCACGCTGGTTTTTATCCCTCGCCGATTTCGGCTTGATGAGAGGCTGCCCCCATTTGAGCATCACCTCCCCCCCCCTCCTTTCGGACCCCCCCCCGACGCCCGTTTCTTTGGAAAAATTTGTCCGGCCTGCTTCGACGGGGCCATTACGCCGAGCTCCGGATTGCGCCTTTGTCAGTTTGCACAATTAGTGTGCCCTGCGCGTGTTTTTCGATACTCTGCCTTCCCCTTTTTGACCTCTGCACCGCGGTCGAAGCGGGACGCTAGCCTCAGCGTTGGGTTCCCCTTCCCTTGGATCTTTCAGCTTCTCTTTGGAAGCCCGTAGTTACTCGTGAAGTCAATCCATTTATCTCGAGAGATTACGGAGGCCGCAAAATCTTTCACATTCTCTACATGCCATCACTGCAGAGTCCGGTCACGGCTTGGCCACGACGTGCATGGGAATTTCTGCGCTTCCGTCTTGGGTTTTCGGTTTTCTGGTGGAAATTTGCCCTCTGTCGTCGTGGGGATATTTGGTCTTCTCCCCATATTTCGGCATTTCATTAGGCTCACCATGATCCGAGCTCATTGTCGCCGGTAACTTGGATGGACTTGACTTATCGTCATTTTTCTCCTCTTTTCCTGATGTTTTTTCCTTTGCCACCCGACAGGCCGCCTTGTAGCCTTTCAAGCAGGAGAGTATGAGCGTCGATAGATTACATTTAACCGGCGCGGCGAACTCCCTTCTCCCAACAGTCGAAGCCACCCACTGTTAATTGAGGTTCCCCTGGACTTAGTACGGTATCCCTTTTTAGTTGCCCTACTCGTCCTCGGGCGTAAAATCCTTCGAAAGCCCGTTGCTTGATTCTTTCCTATGTGCTCCACTTTCCTCGATGGCGATGAGATACATCATAAATGGCCCGGGCCTGTCCATACTGTCCTAAGTCCTCAACTGGAGCTTCCGGCGGCCGGATCAGGTTTTGACCCATGGCTTCTTTCATTGCGGTGAACGGCGCTGCGGCTAGTCACTTGCCCTCGGTGACGCAGGCCTTCACCCAACTCCCTTTACCGATCTTAGCTGAGCTGCGCCAATCAGGGCGTTACACGCCCTCTGGTGGCCTTCTGCGCTTTTTCTTTAATCGACATTCCGGAACTCGAGCCTTGTATTGCGGTGGTGCTGTTGGAAAATTGATTCTTTGTCCAATGTTCGGTTCTGGTCTTGGATCACCAGGTTTTCTACAAGTGCCAGAGTCACCTCGGCGTTTCCGTCCTGGAGGGCGGACTCCACATAGTGGCCATTTTCCAATACTGGGGAAAGAAGCCCCCAAGGGGGGGCGGGCCCGTCCCGCCGGGCCCACCACCCCCCCCCTCCCCCCCCCAACCACCTACACCCACCCCCCCCCACAAACACCCCCGCCCCCCCCCAGCACCACATAAGGCGTCCAGTCCACTTCGCTTTCGGTTTCTTTGAGTGACCCCTCGGCGAGCTGATGGTGCCGTTCCCTCTCTTTCAGAGTCCTTTTTTTTAGATATTTTACCACTTTCCTCTCAGCCCCCCCCAACACGCTGTTTGGACTGGCTTTCTCGGTTATCGTGTGTTCCATTGTGAAGGACTGTCAGGCTGAGGACCCCCCCTTCTTCTCTTCGTCCCCTTCTTCAGACCGGAAATATGTTTCGCCAAGTCCGACCTTTCTTTGACTCTGGGCCCCTTAGGACGAAGGTCTGTCCCCTCCATCCCCCCTAAGTCTACAGCGCAGATGGTTCCCAGGACGCACCACGGCAATTAACTTCCCCGATGTTCCTTTCCCTTTCCAGCGCACATGTCAACCAGCATTCTCAGGTTAAGAATGATTTCTCGACGCTCGTCCCCTATTTTCCTGTAAAGTTTCGTTCTTGTGGTTGCACGCTGCCTCACTCGTCCCCGCGTTCGCAAGGTTCGTCGTGCCAGCCCTGAAGTTCTCCTCCACGACAGTTCCACCACGTGATCCTCTTCCGCAGGCAAACAGCCAGTTTCTCTCTTCAAGGGATCGGGCAGGCCCTTGCGCACCCTACTTGCTTCTTATCGAATTTATCAGAAGACCCCTGAATGGCACATAAGGCTCCTGAAAGGAAGAATCCCTTGCTCTTTCGGCTATCTTTTCCTCGAGAGCCTCTTTTTCAATCCACCCACCGTAAGACTTTTCCTTCCCCTGAACAGTCATTTGTTTTCGTCAATGGACAGCGCTTTGTGGAGCTGCAGTTCCGCTGTTACTTATTACTCTCCCCACGCTCATACATATTCGAGACTTTTTTTCTGCCGACCACTTCTTTCCTTTCTTGTATGGAGCCCTTTTTTACCGCGTACCCCCACCACACGTTTGCAAGTCTCTTCTACGACCAAGGAGCTGAAGTCCTCTCCACTCGAATGTGACCTTAGTTCCCTGTAGAAGACGGCTGAAAACATGCCAAAGGCTTTAGTTGTTAGTCCCCCCCCCCAACCCCCATTGGAAACTTATTCACCATCAACGGGCAGCGCCCAGCCAGGACAGCGCAGGCAACTCCATTACGGACGTCTTCTTCCAAAGCCCCCATTGTCCATTAATCATTCAGAGTACTTCGACCGAAGGAATCGGCCCTCCTCGAATAGGGCCCCTTTTCTGCCAGGCTTGACTCTTAAAAACTACGTGATAAAATATTTAACCAAGAAGTCCTCTGCAGATCCCCCCCGTGGACCCCCCGGATTCTCCCGTTTAGAGATGCGATGCCTGGGGAGCCAGATTACTCCTTCTACAATGATCCCCCCCTAGAGCCTCCTGTTGTACGCTCGGCCCTCAAGAGAATAGACATCAAGTGGGACCTCGGTTGTTGCTATGACATTTCCTCCCTGGAGGTTTTCCCTAACACTTAATGGTCACTAAGCCCGCCTTTTTCATTTTAGCGGCATGGGCCTTTCAACTGGCGTGCCTTTCTCATAACAACGACTCTTCGACAGTTTCTTTCCCTTCCGGAAACCTCCAAGAACCCAGTACACCTTTGAGAGAGAGCTCAACTTGGTTTTGGTCTGCTGCTCGAATTAAGATGAGTTTTCCCCAACTCAGCGTTTGCGCTTGGACTGGCCCTTAGCTTATACCGCGCCAGTAAGGCTTGGCGCGACCCCCATTGTTTCTTTTTCCCCTTGGGTCCACTCCCCTTTGAGATTGGGCTGCTCCGGTGGATTACAGCTTAACCGTCGAAGGACCCCCCGCAGCCCATTCAGCCCCCCCGTGGCGTGCTTCTCGATTTGCCCTTCGCGGATACAGCGCCTTCCGGGCAATTTGTTTTCCCTTTTTTTCTAAAAGGCCCCCCAACAATCTTTTTTAAGTTTTTTTTCTCAACCGCGTTCCAACGGGACAAATTCCTCGTAGAGAAACACCATGCAAATCTACGCACTCCTAGAGATGGTAATAAATATACTTTTTTTTTTGTTGAGGAGCCTTCATTGATTCCGCGCAGTTTCCCCGCGGTTGCCGCTAAGAGCGCGCTGATCCTCGGACCTTTGATTCCCAAAACTTTCCCTTTTATTTGACGGCGTTTTTCTGACAGCCGCCCCCCTCGTCCTTACCCCCTTAACAATCAATTATGAATGGAAAACCTTTTGGCTGCGTGTTTGCTTTTTTTCGGTTCCTTCCCAGCAATCTCCTCGTGATGGATTGTGCACCAAACGGGTGCCCCCTTCCCTTCGAATGGTTGTCGTGCGCAATTCCTGAGTCAGCGGTTTCCGGGCCCTGGTTCACCTCAAACGGCTGCTTGTTCCGGGCCCCTGCCATTTTTCATTCTCCTCTGGTTCCCCCCCCCTTTTGTAGTGCTACGCCTTCTTCACTTTTTGGTCAATTAGTTTTCCTGGGTATCCAGCCGATTCGGCCTTCTGCGATTTGCTCTTTTGAGCATACTTCTTTTCCGGAACGCGTTTGACCCCCAGGTGTTCGGTCCGTTCCCTCGTCGACTCCCCCTTCAGACCGAATCGTCTTGTCTTCCTTGTCGTCGTCGCCAAATTGTGCACTGCGCTCCCATTTGTCCCTAAACTTAAGCCCTTCCCTCAAACTTGGCATCATTTTCGAGCTTCCGATCGGGGCACCAAGCTGGGGCTTTCCCCCTTTCCCCTTCGACCCTCCCCCACTTCATGCCCCATATTTATTTTCCAAGTAGTTTAAGCTAGTCAGCAGGTCCCGGTAGCCGTTCGGCGCCCCGAACCCCCCCTTTTTTCCACTCTTCCTATGCACTTGAATTCCCGGTCACCTTCTTTTTTCAGGAATGTTCAGGTGTTGCCCCTTCTAAGAGGGTTTAGCTCCCCTTGGAATTTTTTATTTGAACGGTCGAATTTTTCTTATTTGACTATTAACAACTCAAGATGATTGGCATTTCCTCCACACTTTCCCCCCGACAATTTCCCCTCTTTCATGTCCCCCCCACTTTTTTCGAAGGACTTAGCGTCCTTGTATTTAGATAATTTGGATTTGGGTTGACCCTCCTCCCCGACATTTTTTTTCAGTGGTCCCAAGATCGAGTTATGATCGGGGGCGAGTTTCTAATTACTGGTCTCTTTTCCCCGAGCTTCCCACATTGACGCAAAACAATACGGTAGGGCTCCTTTCTTCTCTCCGTATCCTTTCGCGCCTCTTCGGCATTCTTTGGCGACAAATTCCCTTTTCCCGAAAAGTTTTGCTGATTTTCCTCTCCCTCATTATTTTTGGGTCTCCTTCCCTATTCTGCCTTTGATTGCCGAAAGCTCAATGGCCTCCTTTCCGAGCTTTCCCATAAGACGGAAAACTGTTTAGTCCCTGGCTGTTGCCTCTCTCCGATAAAGCGCTCTCACTCCCCCCTGGCGTTTCATTGTCCCTTTGAACGAGCGGAGCCGGCCCTTTCGAACTCTTTTTTTCCTAGGAGGGCGGGACCCCATTAAAGCTCTTGGCGATCTGCTCTCGAGGAACATCAGGGGTCCTGCGCATTTTCTTCGCTCGACCGGAAGGTGCCCAATCGATCAACTTTTTATTTGCTTTTTGCGGCTTCTTTCCACTCTGCTTCTCATGACTAGAGTTATGGCGTGCCTGAAGACGGTCCCCCCTTGAATACACATGCCCCTCCCCCTTCGCTTTTTCTGTTTTGTGACGCAATATTGGCCATTCTGATCTACTTTTTCCGAAGATAAATATTTTTTGTCGACACCTGGTCTCCCCTGATACATAACGTGCGTTCCCAGTACCAATTCGTTGGCTTCGTTGGTTCCTCGCTCCTTTTTTATTGTGGCTCTATCCTCTATTTTAAACCTTGGTTGGTGTTGATCGAGAGAGCGGTGACGGCACCCATCATCGAGCTGTCACCCCCCAGCACGTTCCCCTCGATTGGTCCTCCCCCTCCGGATTATAAGTTCCTGGTGCCTGTCCCAGTCAGCGCGTCCACCCTATTCTATATTCGTGCCGATGCCTGACTGGACCCTTTGTAGCCGTCGGCCTCTGCCCGCTGATCTGGCACTGTAGTAGCCCCCCTTTCTTCCACATTCACGTCCAGATAACCCTTCATTCCTTCCCAGCAGCATTTTCCCACGGACTCCCATAAAACGGACCAAAAGGGAGCGTTATCCCTTCCCCCAGTTTTTTTTCCCCCCCCCCCCCGGAACCTCAATGGTCCTTAAGACCCCCTCCCCTCATGAGGCTCACGGCTGTGGGAACGTCATCTTCTCCCCTGCTCGAGTCCCCATCTTGCTCATCAAGGCACTTTTTTTTTTGGCACGTGCCTCTGCCCCTTTTAGCGCTTTCTTTTGCCTCCCTCAATGACCGAGGCGACCTCAATCCGGCGCGTTAGCGGCCGCCCTTCCAGTCAGCTCCTTCTTTTTTTGCTCGGACAGTCCCTTCATGGAGCGTGAGGTTCGCATTCGAACTTCTTCACTCTCAGACCCCTTCCCCAAGTCTTACAGCCGACAAAGGATTTAGGATCTTATTTGCGACCCTCTCTTCCTAGTAGGGCAAACTACTACCCTCCCAAGTCAATGATCACTAACTAAACTATGGTTGTGCTCAATGGACGCTCTCTGTGGTCCTCCAGAGAGATCCTAATGTCCACCTCTCGAACTTTTCAAAGATACATCTCAGAGCTTTTTTGGACCAGGCAGCCCACTTCCCTCGGACTTGGCCTTTAAATCAAACAACATCAGGCAACTATACGCAATTCCCTCGAACCGCCCTCCAGTGTCTGCTCGATTTTTTTCTTACGACCCTGTTGATGGACACATGCCCCCCCCTAAGAAGGGTTTTCCTCCACCGAAACCCCCTTTTTCTTGGTCAAAATCCACGGCCTCACCCGCGGAAGCGCATTGTGACATGACCTGCACGGCGTTTTTCCCCAAGCCTGCTTTCGTATTGCACCGAAGGAGTGTGCTTATCCGAAGCCTCGGCAGCCGTGCTGACTTTTTAGTAAATTTTTTTCTCATATGGCTTAACCCAAGAAGCGAAGATCCAAAGGGGAAGTTCCCCGAAGGATTTTTTCCTCCCTCTTTTTTTCCCCAGCTGACCCCTTGCCTCTTTACTTGGAAGCTTTAGCTCCAAATCTCCCTCTCACCCTCCTTGCCACTCTCCGTTACCAGAGAATTCTTCCTCGGTCGGTTGCCCCGTCTGAGCTCTCCTGACTTTTTAAAATTTTTTTCCGCGCCCCATTCGGGAGGGTGTTCCGGCGGGTCTCCGATTTTCTCTTGCTCAACTCCTGAGCCCGCCGTCTCTCTTTGAGCCAAGGGACATGCCCCCAATTACTCAACAGAACCCTTGAAAGTTCCTCGCGACTTGGTGCCCCCGGAATTCCCTCTTTTTTCAGTATCAAAACTCAGCCTTGCGCTGGAACAATTTGCGAACCCCTTCCCCCCCATGACTTCTTTGACGGACCCCTCTCATGCCGCACCCGTGGGTTAAAGGCAATCTTCCTATGTAGCTCTTCTTATTTGTGGTTTTTTTGACCCGTCACTTTGGACCCTACAGCAGACCGGCCAAAGGAAGCCATGGGGGATTTTGGCGTCTCCCCCCAATGTTTTTCCCCCCCCTCGCACCCGTATATGGTCCCTTTTTGGGGGCCCCCAGGCGGCAAAACCCTTTTTTCGTGGTATTTTCAGCGCGTGACGCTGCAAAAGCGGGAGGTGTCCAACTGCGCTTTCTCTGCACAACTGCCTGTCCCTCCCGACCGATTCTCTACTACTGTTGATGTTGTGCTTCCGTGGCAGGTTTTCGCCTTTTTCAGTTTCCCACCTTGCGGTTGAAGCGTCTCTCCCCAGCTGATACCGCTTCTTTCCGATCTTCTCATTGACAAACATTTTATTTGGGTAATGCAGCGCTTTTGGTTTGAAAGCGAATCACCCGCCCACTCAACTTGGTTAATGGACCAATGTGGGTTTTTTTTTGAGGGTTCGGTTCCCTGTAGAGAATCGCCCCCAATCTATGAAAAGTTTTCGGTCAGTTCCTTGGACCGGCCTTCTTGAGACCCCCAAGATATTAAGGTATCCGAAGTTAAGAGCCGAAAATGCGTTCCCCCCAGCATGCACCGGATGGGACTTTTTTTTTCCCTCCGGCCTTTTTGGTGGCCACGTTGAGTTCTCCCTCTCCCTTTCATTGCTGGTCAATTGTATGATCCTGCATACGCTTCTTTTTTTGTGACGATGCTGCACCGCGCATTTCGCGCGCTTCCGCCCCCTGAAGAGAAGTTTGCAAATTTTTTGAGGTCGCGTATCTTTTTCCTGCCGAGTCCCCCCCCGGAATTCTCGACTGTCGGCCCTCGCCCAATTAGTGCCATTCTAGTTTTTTAAACCCCCTCATGAATTCGCAATCTTCCCTTACGTCACTCGAAAGCGGTCCGCCTAGGTTCCCCAGCTGGTTCCCTTTTGCATATTATGGTTGAGCCATTATCACCCCTTTTTAAGGCCCCTCAGCAGACCTTTCCCCCTTTTCTCGATTGCACCACTTTTAACGGACTCTCCCCACTGAAATTCTCAATCGTCAAGGTCATCCTTTTTTTCGCCGTTGCTTTGTCGGTGCCTTTTTCTTTTCGCGGCCGTTCTTTTTTGAATGGTGTCGCCGTGTATTTTGCTCGTCGAACCCCTCAGTGCATACCTTCGGTTTACCGAACCTTGATCGACGAATGTTTACTTTTCTGGGATTTCCTTTTCGTAGACGACTTTGCCGGATTTTTGTGCAATTTACCCGCGACATTAATTTCCTTCGAAGTTTTTTCCCAACGAGCGATGCGCGAGCAGGAGAAGGAAACGTCCCCGGCAGCGCTGCAAACCAGCGCTGAAATTGTACGCCCAACCTTCGAGGGCCCTGGAAGAGTCCGGTATATTTCCCTATTCTATATTCATATCTCTGATGCTTGCTCTTAATTATGTGCTCCTTCAGGGAGTCTTCTGATGGAACTTCCCCCCGATGCCGACCCCTCCCGCTCAACACCCGATCTAAGAGGCCTCAATGCTCTTTGTTTATTTTTTTCGGACCTTCCCTCCCCTGTAGAATGCATGTCTTTCGTTTTTTTTGCGGTGGCTGCCGGCGTCTTCATTACCGCGGGGGCCCCCCCTATGACCTTGGCCCCCACGGAAGTCAGAGTTCGATTCATACGACTCTCTCTCCCTTATGACGCTTTCCGAGTCTGGTGGAAGGGAGGTGATTCCTTACATTGCCAGGACCTTGCTTCCTTGGTGCGTGTGGAAAATGCTGCTGCTCGAATGCCGTTTCTTTCTGTGATTCCTCTTCCTCCCCCGTGCCAGCGTCACCAGCGGGCGGTAGACTTGGTTCTGTCAAAACATGTGGCTTAATCCAATCCGCGTGCCCTCCCCAAAGTTGGACAACTTAACCAGCCGGATAATCTCCGGCCAACCTCTTTTTGTGGTTGGTGTTTGCTGTTTGCCGCCGGAT
>Ga0179593_1492310_pt1 | contig 13252 bp, 24 predicted proteins | sample CZODoug2_1_08_16_FD_185931 | JGI IMG/M metagenome (GOLD analysis project Ga0179593, IMG submission 185931) | Vadose zone soil fungal communities from Angelo Coast Range Reserve, California, USA - CZODoug2_1_08_16fungal (PacBio error correction) | ecosystem: Environmental > Terrestrial > Soil >... | reverse complement strand
CCCCATGTACCGGAATCGAATCTCCCATTCAAAGTCGCGTTTTTTTTTCCCCTTGTTCGACCATTTTTCCTCGCCTCCAGTTTTTCTCCTTCCAGACGAACGATTTACTTGGACCCCCCAAATAAGGTCGTTTCGGTTTAAACGACTGTGCTTCCTGCCCTGCTCGGTTTCCTCTGGTTTCTTTTTCGAATTTTATGCATCAAACCTAACCCGCGTCCCCTTCGTTTCCTCATGATCATGAACTCGATTTCCGACCCATCTCCCTCCCTTGACCCATCCCCTTGGGTTTTCAGTTTGTTGCCCCCCTCCCTTTTTTTTTTTTACTTTCAGTCACTGCTTCCGGTTGCCTACTTTTCTCTTTTCGCTTTCCCATCCCTTTTTCCGTCGTCGGGTGTTTTGAAGGAAATATGACTTCCCCCTCCTTTCCACCGGACCCTCAGCTTCTCTGTTGCACATGTTCCCAGTTCGGGGACCCTCACAAACTTTCGGTTGGAAGTTTCTGTCGATTAGAACTCCACCCCCTCCTTTTTCCCCCGAAGTGTCCCCCTTTTAACGATTTTGGCCCCGTCCCATTGTTGCCTATTCCCCCTCGAAAATCATTTGTACTTCCTTTTGGTCCATTTTCCCCACCTCTTTTTTCTCCCCGGTTTTGTAACGGAGATTCCCCTCATTTTTCCCATTGGGGCTGTGTTGTTTTCCCTTTCCAACCTGTTCCACTAATGACACACAGACCCCCCTCCACCTCCGTTCGATGTGTGGGAACCCGTTTTTCCGTTCGGACGGGACAAAAACCTTCCTCCCCTCTTTCCTTTTACTTGAGGTCAACCTCGTCCCCCTTAGGGGGACCTCCACCCCCTGACAAGAACCACATCCTTCCCCTGGATGACCTCTCCCCTGTGTCCAAAGCCTTAGGTTTTTTTACTTTCCCGCCCCCATCACTAAGCATGTTGCAATTTTCAGTCCTCCTCTATAGCTTTCCGTTTAGCCCCTGTCTTTTCCCCTCCCTTCTTTCCGAGTCGAACTGTGAGCGCATTTTTTGACCCTCCACCGTCTTTTTAATGAAATGACTTTCCATGCCCCGAGCTTGTGCACAAGACAGACTAAAGTTTCTTGTCGTCTTAAGGTTTTTCTCTTTACCTTCCCTTTTTGCCGGCAATACCCCTCCACAGCCCCCCCCCATGAGGACCTGTCCCAGTTCCCAGCACTGTCCGCCCTATGAAAAATGCCCCTGCGGGACCTTTGTCCTTTCCTGTTCTTTCTTCCCGGACGGTTTTTTCCTTAGCTCTTTCCCCACAGTCCATTTCTTTACATTATTCTCCAGCGTGATAGATACATCTTTCCGGTAGGTATCGGTGACCTTGGGTATATTTCCATCCGCCGTCCCCCTTTTTTTTCATGCGGCATTCCCTCCTTTTCTCCCCGACTTTTTATTGAAGGGGATGATTTGTTTTTTGTACCCTTATGAATTTTGACCCCAGTGTTTTACCTCAGGGTAGCCGACTTGCATTCCCCCCCAACCAGTACCTTCTTCCTCTTCCCTTCCTTTTCCTCCTTCCCCCCCCCTCTTTTTTTTTCTGACCTTCGATGAGTTTGGACACTCTTTGGTCCTCCCCCAATTTTCGACCCTTTCTGACCCTCCCATATTCATCGTTACCCACCCCTTTTGTCCTTTCCCCCCCTGCCATGCGCGTTTCAGCCAAGCGGCCTTTCAGGCGAGGCTGCTTCCCCTTTTTATTCGCTTTCCCCTTTCCCCCTCCTTTTTTTCCATTGACGTGCCCGCTTTGAGTCGCTGTTTTTTTTTTCCCTTGGTCGTGTAAAAGTACCTTTTTTGATCGTACGTTTACCATCCCTTTCCTCTTACACGCCCCGTGGTCTTAAGTCTCCTCCACAAGGCCCTGTTGCCTGTGGACTTCTTGCCTTTTCTCTTCAAAATGGGCTTTGCATTCCTTTTTTTTCTTGGGTCCCCTTTTTTCCTGTCCTTATCCTCGAGGGCAGACGCGACTTTGCCGGCGGTTACCTGTACCCCCTTTTTTTTTTTTTCACCATTCCTCGTTTTCCTTCGGATGGTCCGGGAAGGAACTTTTTTACGGTTGTTTTTCCCGAATTGCTCGTCCGTGGTTGCGCCTTTCCTCCTTTTTTTTTTGTTCCTTAGGTCCAAGCCTCCCGTCGCTTTAAATGACAACCCCCTTCCTCTCCGGTTTGAGTTCGCGCTGTGGGAGTTCCAAGGTGTGCCCTGGCCCCTTTTTATATCCCTCTGGTTGAGTTTTTTCCCTTTTTCTTTCCCCATAAACTCTTTTCTTTTTTTTTCCTAATCAAATTAACCTAGTTTAGCCCGAAACCTCCCCTCGATGGTTCAAACCCAGAACTGTCCCCCCCTTCTTTGGGGTGGAAGGTCTCCTTTATTTTATTCTACAGACGCTCGGTGTTAAACTTCCCCTCCCCTTGTACCCCCTCCCCCCTGACCACAAACTTTGCTTAGGTGGCTTGGTTTGTTATGAACTTTTCTGGTCTACGGCGATCATTTTCTTCCCCTTGCATTGTAAACTTTTTCCTTTCCGTCTTTCCCCTTTCTTCCTTATTGATTGCGAAACTTTTGCCCTCCCAATACTTCCCTTTTTTTTATCACGTAGGTGGATGTTCCTTATAATGTCCCCACCTTTTAAGATCCTTATAAGGTGTCGATAAACTTTCCCTCTGCCCTTGTGTAACGAGCCCCGTCCCTTTTCAGCATGCAGCGTTATGCCACCTGTCAAGGCCGTCCCCATCTTTTTTACAAAAAGGTCCAACCCCATAAAAAAGTTTAGATTCCCCGTTCTTTCTTAGCTTGTGTCGGGTTCTTTATGAAGCTCCCCTCTAATAGTGTCCCCCTTTTCTTTTTTTTAAATTTTCATTATTCTTTTTTCCCGTACCCGTCCCCCTCTCATTTTTTCCTCTCTCATTGGGAAGGTCCGTCGTATTCCTTTTTTACCCGGGATTTTTTTCCCTATTTTCCCTCTTTTTGTTAGAATTCCGCGAATTTATTTTCTCTCGCTTTATTGATTCCCCTCTTGCACCGTACCTCCAACCTACAAGTTTGGCCACTTGCTTGCCCTTTTACTACAGCACCCTTTTTGTGCGTCTTTTTTCTTCTACTCCCATGCTCCCCCCCTCCCCCCCAATCCCTTAGATTCTGTTCTGAGACTCCCCCCCCTTATGTGATAGGATGCCTTTTTTCGGCTGCTTACTCTTGCAGCTTCGTTTCTTTTCTTCACCTTCGACATGCTTTTTTTTTTCCCTTTTGGATTATTTGATATCGGCCCATTCTTTCAATTGGAACCCCCTAACAGCATCAGACTACAACCCGAACCCATCTCCTAAAATATGATCCCCTTCTTTTGAAGTGGTCTCCCGGCCCCACAGATTTCTTCCTTCTCTCTCTGGAGGTCCTTCCCTCCCCTTTGCACCGTACTTAGCGATCAGGCGACTTTTGGAAGTCCTGCGGGCTATTTTGTCCCGCCCGAGCTTTCCTTTGATTCTCCAGTGGGTTTGTCGCCGCAGTAACACGGGCTCTTTTCAGTCCAATGTGGGCTATTTGGTATCTGATTGCCTTTCTTTTCCTGAACTTATGCTTTTTTTTTTCTGCCGGGACCCCTGTTTGTAGAGAGGATAGCGCTACTAGGGATTGACTTGACTTGCTTCCCTCTTGACCCCTTTTGATGATCTTGTTTTTCCCCCTTTCCTTGAAAATTGGTTTAGCCGTCTCTGGTCGCTTTTGCTTTTGAATAGAATCCCTGTCTTTGACCCGTATTCGGTCCCCTTCCCCCCCTGACCAGAACTCTTCCTGATCTTATTCGCTCCCCCCTTTGTCATCTCCCTCGTTTTTGTAGAGATATCCTCTGAATACTCTCCTTGCCTGGTTCTAGAATTTTCATCCCCTCCCTCGGTAGCTTCCGTCCTTCAATAGCTTGTATCGTTCTGGCCAATCTCTCCCTAGCTACAACCCCTTCGGTCCGCTAGCTAGCCCCCTTTTTTGCCCCCTTTTTCATATATCCCAATAGAGATTGGCTTTCGTATTACTCCTTACTTCTTCCCGGCCCCCTGGGCCTTCCTTTCCTTTTCCTTTTTTACCTGCTCCGCACTTTCTCGCCCATGGTCCCTCTGCGTCTCCCCTCGATTTCAGTTCAGCATACTTTGCCACTTTTCCTTCGGCCTGATTACTGAATTCAGGATGGTTCATCGTTCTATGGATACCCCCCTCATGTCATGACCCATCGACAGTGGTTCCCCGCCCGAGAGGATTTCCCCCCCCTGTCCCCCTTTTTATAATATTGAGGTTTCGGTTCTCATTAGAGTGGTTGACTTTGGTAGTGCAATTTCGCCTTTATAAGCTTTTCTCAAAGTAGCGTCCCCCCCTTTTCCCCTTTCCTTCCTAGTGAGCTGGTTCGACCACGACCTTCTGTCCTTTCTCCAGAGGTTACTGCCCTAAAGACTCCTTGTTCGAGAACCCCTCCCTCTGTTGGCTCTTTCTTCCATCCTCCGAGGTTTCCCCTCTTTTTTTTGTGAATAATTCTCTATTTACCATGTTAATCGGTTTTCTTCGTTCTCGGCTTGCTTTTTTTTAAGGGATTTTTTTTTTTCTTTCCCTTTTGCCCCTTTTCCCTAATGGTCATCAACGTTTTTTTTGCTTCCTTTGCTTTCCAAAGGGTTTCGTCCGTTGAGACTCCCCCTTAATCCTTTGGAATACGCTCCTGGCAAAATTCTTAGGGACCTGGAAAATGGAGGGCATCTTTTTTAGTTTTCCCTTTTTCTCCACTTCACGTTTTTTTCCTCCCCCCAATCCCGTCAAGGTAACCTCCTTGTAAGTTGCATTGTCATCATATTTCTTTTGACACCAGTTCCGCCCTTCCCGCGAAAAGGTTTTGTTTTTTTCCCCCCCCCCCTCTAGGTAAGGTCTGCTTTTCCGACCGTTTCTCTCCTATTTCAGAAAGGGGTCCGTTCGTCTATGGAAGCGAATATCTTGCTGCACCGGCCTCTGACTCTTTACTTTGCCTTTGGTCCCTTGCTTCTTTTTCTACCCCCAAAGGCTTTTTGATAAACTTATTTCCGCGTTTTCCTTCCGGGAAGAGGGCGACTCCCATTGACTTCCTTAACGTCTCCTGGCCTTTCCCCAGTTTTTTCTTGCCCAATTCCTCTGCAGTCACCTTTTTTTCGAACCATCCATTCGCTTGATTAGGTGTTTTTCCTTTTTTTTCCATTTTTCCCTTTTATTTTTTTCTCCGGGGTTTCCAACGCCCCCCCCTTGCCTCCCCACATGCCCCAGCCAAGTAGACCGGTTCGTGTTGGGAACATTCTCGGGTTCCTTTTTTGCGGCTTTTCCCTCTCAGTCATTTCTTTCTTTTTTTAACGTACCCTTCCTTTTTTTAGGGGACCCACTAACCCCCCCTGCACCCTCCTTCCCCCCCCTGGGACACTTGATGATAACAGCTTGCCACCCTTTTACCAACTCTCACTCCACGCCCTCGTAGACTTTCCACAGCTCTTAGTTGCAAATCCCTCCCTCTTTCCTTCTTTTTTTGAAATGTTACGTCCCTCGCCGCGCCCCATTCACTGCGAAAGTCAGCCCTTCTCTCCACGCGCCTTTCGCCCCCCCCTTTTTTGCCATGACCGGCCTCCAGTTTGCATTCCCCAACCCTTGTCCACTCCGAAACTTGTTACAGTACGTTTTTTTTCCTTTAATCTCTTTATTTTTTTTCTCTTTCATCGCTTTCAGCACCCCCCTTTTCCCTCCCTAGAGTCATACCGGGCCCAGGCCTTTTTTTTGTTCTGGACCATGTTCTGGGAAATACTGCAGACCCTTCCCGTTCTTGAGTTCTGCTTACCATCGGGCTTTCCTCCTCCAGGCCTTGTTGCCTTGGCATCGGTCCTTTTCTCGTTGCCCCCTTTTTTTTGGACGCGCTTCTCCCCTTCAGATTCCTTCCTCTTTTTTGATCGTTGGTCTCCGCGCTTTCTTTTGACTCAAACGCTATGTGTCTTACGAGCCTACCTTCTTTTTTTTTTTTTCCCTGGGAACGTACCTCTCCCCCCCCCCCTAACTTCCTTCCCCTGTTCCTTCGTTTGTGTGAGAGACTTTCCTTCTCCCTCCGGTGTAATGGGTTTTGAAATCCTTGGGAAGCAAGTCGACCTTTTCCATCGACACCCCCTCTGTCATATTTCTCCATGCCCCGTCATACCTTTCCCCTTCCTTTTGAGCCCCCTTTCCTTTTCCCCTCCTTTCTTTTTAAGTTTTGCTTTCTAAGGTCCTCTAGCCGGTTCCCGATGCCCGAGGACGCTGAGTGATGAGCGTTTTCTTCGTTGTTGCCTTCGTTGATACCTTTTTTATAAGAGCATTTTTTTCCTTTATTTTTCTCCCCTTTCCCCTGACCATTGTGTTTTTCCGCTGCTTTCGTTTTGACCCTTGGAGTTGCCGTCGGTGGGCATTGATGGTAAATTTAGCTCAGACCTCCTCTACTTTTGCATTCTTCGGTCTTTTTTCCCGCCGTTTCTTTTTTTTTTCCCCGCCGTGGCCCCCCTGGTTTTCATGGCAGGCTTTTTTTCTTCGACGATGATTTTTTAAGTGTAGACACGTTCCAATTTTTCTTTTCCCTCTCTGTGCGAACCAGGTTTCCAGAATACCCTTTTTCTTTTCCCAACCCCATTTTTTTTGTTGTTTTTTTCTTGTTACATGTTTCCTTCTCTTTTATTTTCCTTATTTCCTTTGATTTTTAGTCATTTGGTGATTCAACCCCGATTTCGAGATCGTCTTGACTTCCTCTCATGCTAGAAGTTTCCCCAAACCTTCCCCTCTCTCCCCACCGTTGCTTTTGCTTGGCAGGTCTCATTTCCGTTTCCGAAACATTGCCGCCCCCTGTACCGTCATCATTTAAATCTCCCCCAGACCTTTCCTAGTTTTTCCCTTTTTTTTTTGGTGCTTCCCCCTTTTCTTCTGCTTTTAAGTTTCGAATTATCGGTCCCACAATTTGTCCTTACCTTTGCCGTCAAGGTCCGTCGTGGAATTCGACCCTGGCCCCCCACACGGCCCTTCCTTTTCTTTCCAATACCCCTCTTTTTTTTTTTTTTCCGTAATTCACTATTCATTCGTGTCGGCCTTTTTTTATTTCGAGGCATGTGTTATTTAAAGTGGCTCTTCCTCCTTCTCCAGTCTTTTTCTTCCCCTCCCTTGGCCCTTTCCTTTCCCCTCCTTTGCCACCCTCCCCCCCCCATCACCCCGTTAAAAATTTCTTTTGGTTCCCCCTTGAGCGGAATTCCCCTTTCCATGCGCAGTTACTTACGATCTTTTAAATCCCCTCGCGTCGTAAACGTTCTTTTCTTTCGGATCCTTTTTTTGGTTTTTGTCACGCTAGTCCTCACAGCTCTTTTTTATTTTCTATACCAACTTCGGCCTTTACCTGTGTTTCGAGCCCTTTTCCTTGACCCGAATTTGCCATGTAGCATTCCCCAATTTTTGCAAGTGTGCACCCCCCTTTTTCACGTTCTTTTTTACACCATTCGAACTTCAGTTCCTCCTTCGTGACATGATGAATCCCCACCCCCCTCCTATATGTCCCCTATGCTTTTTTCCAATAGAACCTTTTCCTGATTCTTTGCCTTTTCTTCTTTTTTGTACCCCTTTTTTTTTGAAGCGCTTTGATCTTCCTCCTCCGTAATAGCACAGGGCCACTGGTTTTTTGATCCTTTATGAGCGGTGACTGTCTATCTTGAATTCCTCTGACCTTCCTCCCCCTCTCATCCCGTGCCCCCCCCCTCGGCAACCTTGGGATACTTTTCAATCATTCTTAATTCTCGTACTTTTTTTGACAACTCCTTCCCTTTCCCCTTTTCGACCTTCTTTTCTTTTATGTGTAGTCTTTTTCCCCCTTATGGGTTAGTTTTTCTCCTACCGCTATTGTTTCGCCCTTTACAGGGTGCGTAGTGTCTCCCCCTGTCTCTTGGTTCCCCTTTTTTCTTTTTTGAGTGTTTTTTTTGCACGTGACGCATCCATTCTTGCCCTATTGAATTTCTTTTTGATATTATTTTTTTTCCCCCTTGTATAGTTAGTCATTGAACTTTCCTTTTCCTTCTTTCCCCTCTTCTCTTCTGGTGACTTATTTTATTTACTATTTATGCTCTTCCCCTTGTGCCACGCTATTTTTTTTGAGTCGACCAGATTCTGATAACATTTTTTCGGTACCCCTTTCTCTTCTGCTCTCACTAAGTTGTTGTGTTCTGAGATTCCTCTTGGAGATACGTTATAGAATTTTTGACTTTTCCTCTTTTTTTTCAGGTTCGGCCGTTTAGTTTCCCCTTGGCCCCGATTCCCCCCCACTTCTTTTTCTTTCGGTCCGCGTTCCTCGGTCTCGCGCCTTCATAGCAAAAATTGTTCTGCCAATTTCGCTGCAATTCTAGGAATTATTTTTCACACCTTTTCTCCCCCACCCTCGTTCTTTTTTTTCATCCCCCCTTTTTTTCACCCTTCCGTCTCACACTTGTTTCCCAGGATAGATCGTAATTGAGCTCCCCCCCCCATCCCCTTTAATGAACGGTCAGCGACCCTTTCCCTGCTCCCCGTCTGGATTTCCTTCCTAGTCCGCCTCACCGCTTCTACCTTTTGACAAACGAAGGGTCTTACGAGTCTACATCATGAGGTTCCTTGCCTAATTTTTTTCGGGTTTCTTGAGCCTTTCTTTTTCTTTTCTTTCCCCACTTATCGGTCCTTCCACCCGTGTCTCCAACAGTTCCAAGAGAATGCGCCTAGATTTCCTGATCAACTCCCCTGGCTCGGTCCTTTCCCCCCTCATTTCCCCTTGGGTTTTAGTGGGGACTAGCACATTCTCGAGTTTTGGCGGAGTGGTGATCAGAGAGTGGAAACGCTCATTTCCCTTCATTTCTTTTTTTTTCTTTTTTGTCTGTTTCTCCCTCTTCGACTTCCTTCCCTTTTTTCGTGTTCACCCCACCCCATTGCAAGCTTGTCTTTAGATCCCGAATTCTCCCCTCCTCGGCAGGCTTCAAAGGGGTTCGCCCTGGGCCCTGATTTTCGAGAACGCAACCAACTTGGCCAAGATACAGTTTTGTCCCCTTTTCCTTCCCATCCTTGATTTTTTTTTTTTCGGTGCTCTGATTCCGTCCTGATTAATATCCCTCCGCCCCCCCTTTGGACGATGTCCGCCGTTTTGACACTTAACTTTATCCCTTCCCCCCACGAACTTTTTTTTTCCTTTTCCCCTTTGGTTTTCTTTAGTTGTCCCGGGTTTTTTTTTTTACCCTCTATTATATTCGATCGCTGAGCTTTTCCGTCGTCGGACATGGCTTTATATTTTTCCTTTCCCGTCTCCTTAGATTCCCTTTGAATGCTGAATTCCTTTCCCACTCGTGGAGATTAGACCCCTGTTCCTTAGTTTTTGACTTTCCCGGGCCCTCCTCCGAATATACTCCCTCTTTTCTTCAATCTTTTAAGGTGACCAACTCTTTCGACAATTTTTCCTCCTTAGGTCCCGTTCAGAACCCAAAGAATTCTTCCAGGTTTTTCATTTGACCCAGGCTTTTTTTTTGCTTCCTTTTTCCCCTTCAAAGCAATTTGACCTGCCCACCATTCCCCCCTCCGCCTTTCGAGGTGTTGGACCCCCTTTTTTTCGGCGGTTAAACTAAGTCTTTTTTCTAGTGAGAGTTCCTCTCCCTCTTTTTATGGTACCTTTCCCCCCCATGCCCCAAATTCCTTCCCCCCCTACATAATCCTATTTTTAACGATCCTCCAGACCCCCCTTGGACAATAGTTCCATTTTGCCGAAAACCCGAATTGACCCCCTTCAGATTTTTTTTCTTTTTAAAGCAGGAGTTTAATTTAGTTTCTCAACCCCTTAAGACCGAAGAGTTCCAAGTTGGAAATTCCATGATCTCCTCCTCTTCGGCTCAGAATCCTTGACATGTCCCCCTCTGCAATGACTTTAACGCGCATTTTGCACAAGCCCCCCAGCCGAACTTTTTCCTGATACGCAGGCATGCCTTCGTTTCCCCTGATTTCGAGGCAATTAAATCAGGCGGGTCCACTCTTTTTCCCAATAAATTTTCCTCCCTTTTTCAACCCCTTCCCCTTTTTTTTTTGAAAGGTTGTTTTTTACATTTTCACCCTTCTCAACTTTTTCCTCTCCTTTAGGGAGTCAAGGTCAGATAAATAGTACATACCTTTCCTCTTTGCTTAGTTTTCATTTTAGTATCGTTCTTCTTTTCAAGCGCCCCCTCCCTTTCCCTTTCTCCCTATAGAAGATTTTTTCCTTTTTTCAGAGCTTCCTTTCTCCCTATTTCTTTGCACCGATTATGCTTGTAGTCTGTTGAGGGTTCTCCTTCCCCCCCCCCATAATTCTCTTTCCCTTTAGCCATTCTTTCTTTTACTTCTCTTTTTTTTGTTTCAGCTAAGCAGCGGTAAAGGCCCAGTTGGAGTTCCATTCCGTAGTTGAGACCCCCTTCCCCATCCGCAACCCATTAAGTACCCTCTCCTTTCCTCCCTTGCCATGTGGACTCCTTTGTAGATATGTTTCGTCTCTGGCCCTGGCCCGCTGTTTTACGTCTCTTAGGACGCGAGCCTTTTTGATCGGTATGTAGCCTCCCTCGCAGTCGTTTGCTTTTATCAATAACCCTCCTTTTCTCAATTATTTGCCTCTGTCCAAGTGGTGAATGTTTTTCCTTTTTCCTTTTCGGTTTTTCCCTTTTCTTTTCCTCCTAAGTTGGTCCCGCGAATTTTTGTATGACCTGTTCAATATTCTCGGCTCCTCAATTTCTGCCGGCGGTCTCTGTACCCGTGTCGTTTGGTGTTCCCCCCCTTAGTTCCTTATGTCCTTTTTTTTTTGGTATTTTTTCTTTTTTGCGCCCGAATTGTTTTGGATAGTGTTATCTAACATGAAAAGTCGCGCGCAATTTTTGCGACCCCAGTTTTTAAAAGGTTTTTCCTTCCCCCCCCCCCCCCCTTCCCCCCATTTTTTTCGAGGTGGGCGTCTTCAGATTTAGTCTTTTTTCTTCTTTTTTCCTTTATGGGGTGAATTTTGTAATGTTCACTAAAGATTGAGTTTTGTATGTTCCCCCTCCCTGACTCTTCCAGGAGTGCCACCCTTCTCTATTTTTCCCCACCCTTCCTCTTTTGCGAAGGTCGTCCCTCTTGGCTTTTGTCCCCGAACATGCAGACCCCTACGAAATGAATGTTTCCCTTCCACCCCACCCCTGGCGCCATTTTTTTTTTCCCTGTCCTTGTTTCCCCCCTTTCCTTCTTTAGCAATGGGGGGTTTGATTTTTCACAATGGGACTTTTTTTTGACTTCGGAACTGTCGGTTATTCGAAAGGCGACCCACTTCACGTTTTCTTTTGTGGAGGTACTTTCTCTTCCCCAAACCCCTCCTTTTTTCCCATCTTCTTTCCGGATCCTCCTTTCCTCGTCCTCAGACCTGGGAAAAGTCTGCCCATCAGACGAGTCTTTTCGCTTCTGCCCCAACAGGGATTTCTTTGACAATCCCCCCCCCCCCTCCAGGTCGTCAGATATGGTTTCTTTCTCTGACTTATCACGTTCCCCCCTTCATGTGTACCGGGACGATGAAATACCATTTCTTTTCTCGCCGTTTCAAACCGAAGCCCTTTTTTCCTTTTTTTCCTCCCCCTATTTGTCTTCTCTCCCCCTTTCTCCTGGACTTTGTGTATCTAACAAGTCTTCCTGTGGGCTATGCCCTTTTTCCTATTCCTATGAATGATAGATTATTTCCCCTTGTAAAATTTCACTCTCAGCACCCGCACTTGACCCGCTCCATTTCCTCTCTCCGAAAGTAGCTTTTTTCTAGTCCTGCCCCCTGATTGACCCCCTACCGACTTCCTCCTGCGGATCCTTCCCCCCCCATCGAGCATTTTTCCTTGGAGTATTCTTCTTCATCCTTGCTGAAGTCGTCTTGCACCTTAAGTCTGACCTTCTTGATTGCTGAATTAGTTGTTTTTTTGCCCCCCTCCTTATCCGTGCCCTCCCTGGCCCCTCTTCCCAATAACTAGTCATTTTACCCTGAACATCCTCCTTTCCCACTTCTTTCCCCCTTTTAAAACTCATTTTGTGGGAACTAGGGTTCCCCCTATTTCGAACCTCTGGCTGCGAGACCCGTTCTCCTAGCCCACGTCGGTTTCTTTTTTTAACGGGCTGGACCTCTTTGTCTTGTGTCCCTTTTAAAATGGATGGTCTCTCCTTACGATAGGTCTCATCGGTAGTCGAAGAGCCTGAGAATTTTGTCTTCCCCCCTTTTTGTTCCTTTTTTTTTTTTTAGCCTTCTGATTCTTTGCCCTACCCAAATTCATTGCTTGAGGGAACCTGGTGACAGCCGAGGACTACCATTATATTTTCCTTTCCCCCAGAGAGAATATAGGTCAGGACAATTTGCCTGCTCCTTTTTCCAGCTTATTTCGGAGATCCCAATTACTCCCCTCTTTGCCGTCTAGTTCTCCCCCCTATTGACCTTCTTCATAGTATTTTCGCCCTCTTCTCTCTTCCTCCAATCTTGTGTTGTGTGATATAGACCCCTTAATACATCTCTTGACCCCTTCGATTATTGTTTTTTTTTCCCCCCTCTCACGCGTGTTGGGGTCTGAGTTGTCAATCCAACTCTCCGTCTTTTTTTCCGTCAATTTTCCGGTCCCTGAAAATTTTTTGGTCGTCTTTCACCTAATAGATCTTAGTCCTCCCCTTCTTCTAAACCCCCCCTTTCCCTCCCGGGATTAGACTCTCGTTTCCCCATAATAAGAGATCCAATGAGTTCAAAAATTTTTTTCCCCCCTCTATCAATTTCTTTTCACTCAGTCGTCCGCCCCCCCCCCTCTCCAATGCCCCTTCTCTAGAAGTAACTCCCGAGTCCCCCTAAGTTTAATTCAAATTCTGAGCTCTTCATTTTTCAGTGTCTACTTTTTTGCCCTTGAGAAGAGTTTCTCGCTGATACCGCGAACTTTCAAGGTCTTTTGACCTTTTCCCTTTCCCTCTTCCCCCCTTCAGGGTTGCTTGCACCTTTTTTGTCTTTTCGTTTCTGAACGAGCTTGCTTGAGATGTAATTCAATACGAGGGTTTTATTCAGTTATCCACCCCCACTTCTTCCCCCCCCCCCTATACCTTGCGTCTCGTCGATGGTTGTTAAAGCATCGGCTCCCCCAATGCAGGCGTTACGGCTCCCATACAGAAGGAAGAGCAAAATGCGCAGATGTGGGTGCCTTCTGATTTTCCATCGTTTTG
>Ga0179593_1394745_pt1 | contig 13252 bp, 11 predicted proteins | sample CZODoug2_1_08_16_FD_185931 | JGI IMG/M metagenome (GOLD analysis project Ga0179593, IMG submission 185931) | Vadose zone soil fungal communities from Angelo Coast Range Reserve, California, USA - CZODoug2_1_08_16fungal (PacBio error correction) | ecosystem: Environmental > Terrestrial > Soil >... | reverse complement strand
AGGGTTTCCATTTTTTTTTCGGTTCTACATCATGATTTCTGGTGAACGTTGTTAGGTTCCAACATAGTCCAACGGCGCACAGTCCCTCCGTTCCCTCCGTCCCCTCCCCCTTATGGAAGCTTGACTATTGATGCATCCCCCCCTCTTCAGACCTTTGAATGCCTGTCCACCCCGTATGCCGTCGTCGCCCGTTTTCATTTCTCTGCCTTAAATGGTCCTTTTGCAGTACGGCTTCCCTTCTGCAGGTGCCCTACGGCACAGCTGGTTTTGATCTCTTCTCTCGTAATCGTTTGTGCTTATCCGCCGTTCCCGCAACTTGATTTGTCATTTCCCAGGACCACAATCCCATTCTCAATCGTGTTCGGTCGCACTTTTCGAGACCAATCATGTAATTCCGTTCTCTCTTTCCTATTTTGTTTTTGATTTCTCCCGGCGCCCAAAACCTTCTCAGGAGAGGTTGGCGTTTCCACCAGCCGGATTTTTTTGACTCAACTTTCAAAACATGCACAAAGTATTTGCAACGAAAGTTTCCACTTCCTAGCCAAAGCAAATCGGTCGACTCGTTTCTCCCATCCATTATTACGTTGACCTAAGTTGCAACGCCGGTTAAACCCTTCTTTCGCTTTTTATTTCCCCTCCGGCGCCTGCGGTATCATTTATTTTTCGATCTTCACTCTTGGGTGAACAATTTGTTTTTCCTCCTGTTTCTGCGTCGAATCTTTCGCATATGTCATCCTCCCCCCTTCCCCATTACCTTCCCTCTTGAGGTTCAAGAATTCTGCGCGGCTCTCTCTTTTTTGACCTTCCTACTTATTTCCTAATCGCTTACAATTTTCTTTAATATTCCAAGTTTTGCGTCCAATCGCAGCTGAGACCGTGTGGTGTCGCCTTTTTTTGGACCTTTCCGAGCTTCTTTGTTACACCCCTACCGGTCTCGTTTTTAGCGTGAACTTCGACTTGCCGCCTACCGTTTTCCGTTTTCTTTCCCCCCAACCGTTGAGGGGATGGCCTCTTTGTCCTTTTTCCGGATTGCCTTTCCACGGTGCAAATTGCGCTGAAGCTGATGTGATAGGTGTTTTTTTGCACTTTCTTCTTTCGGACACTCTTTTTTCTCCTTCTTTTTGGTGTTCCTGCTGAGATTTTAATCTGAAAACACTCTGCCCCAGATTCGCGCAGTTTTGTTCACGTGGAGGTCTTTTTCTTTTTAAAAATGCCCGCGGTATCATTGCACGGACTGGTGATTCGCGTCCCCCCCGTTGTTTTTTCACCCTTCCAAAGAGACTACACCTCGTCTTCGCGCCAAAAAAAGAAGTCCCTTCTTTTGGCCCCCCTAGCGCGTGGTCTCAGTGTCCGAACCACTTTCGCAATGAGAGGACAATTTTTGGAATTTTTTTTTTTACCCCCACCGTCCTTCGTGCCTCCCTATGTTCGATCTCCTGCTTCTGTAAAGACTTCCCCCTGATCCATAGACGATTAACAAGGGGAACTTCCCCCTGAGTTCCCTTTTTTCTGGATTTTTTACTTGTCCCCTCCTTAGTATTCGACTGCTTACATCGTCTTATCTCCAAATTCCGTTCCAAAGGTTTTTTATTTATGGAGCCCCCTCTGGCGACCCGAGACCGCCGTCTAGATGCACCAAGACCGATAAGTAAAAGGCTTTTCTTACGGTGTCACTTCTTGCCTTCCCTTTATCTTTCGCGTCTCCCTGATCTTCCCCCCCCTTTCGTTTAGCCGGAGTTTTTCCGGCCAATTCTTCGCACATCCGCTTTTTTGCCTGTTTGACCCTCTTCTAGTCCGTGATTTAAATACCCCACGATTCAGTTTCTTCTGGTTACCATCCCCACTGTTTAGAGTAGCTCCTCTTCTGATTGGTCGCGTAAACCCTTTTTTTGAACCTAAACTTTTTTTCGTCAACCTGATCTGTGTCCCTGCCGAACACTAGTTGAGGCGCTTTTTCGTTGGTGATCTCATTTCCTCCTCCACCTTTCCCACTCTCCCCTCTTGCCCTTCTGAAGGAGACCTGAATAGACCCCTCTCTGCAAGCGCTCACCCTTGCGACGTCTGAATCCCAGGTTTACATTCATGGCATTGGCTTAGTCCGTCCCGTTTCCTGAATTTCCCCATGTTGCATTAGCTGTGCTCCTCTGGCATGCTTTGTTTTCAGTTGGCCCTGGTCTTTGGCCATGTTAACTCCCAGTCCATCCCTTCAAGATGTAATCCACCCTCCTTCTCGAAACGTGTTACCCTAGCTCAAAACCGGTAATTTTCCCTTTTTCTGAGGAGTACAGAACTGTTCAGGTGGATCCCCTTCGTTTCCACTACTTTTTGTCTTTGTAAAAGTCATAGTTCTTTAGCTGGACACGTCCTACAATTTTTTCCCCCCCGAAAGTCCCTCTCTTCAATAGACGGACGGACGTTTGTTTGGTCCAAATACGGCTCGGCGGATTTTCGGTACGGTGAAGGCCGGCTTTTTTCTGAGCTGCAAAGTTTGCCAGGAAATTGCGCTGCGGATCTGGTCCACCCCCCCCCTTTCCCAAGGTTCATCTCTCCGGCGCACCTTATGTCTGGTCTATCCAACCGAGTCTTCAATCTGCAAAAGATTCCCCTTTCCTTTCTTGGCTTTCTCTGTTGGTAAACTTTGGTCGTCTTCCATTTCCTTTTTTTCGTCAGAAACCACTCTCCAAGTGGGTTGATTCTTTCTGTCCCCCCTCCCTCGGTAATTAATTTTAACACCTACCCCCCCCAGAGATGCCTGAAGAGCTGAGATCCTGACCTCTCAACGGGCCAGTTTCACCCCCGCTTTCTGAAACTATATCTACTCTGATTGACCTCGCCTTTTTTTATGGTGATTTCCCCCCCCCCCCTGACCCACCCGCGTTCCACTGATTTCCCCTAGTTTCGTACTTTTCCCCCTTCAAGTTTCGACATTAAGGTTGCGCATTCGTAAGACGACAGTCCTTTGCTTCGTCAGAGACTCCCCGAACACTTTCTTATCCCCCCCCTCCCCCCATGTTCCGCTTACCCGCAGCGTTCCCCCTCTTCCCCCCCTTTTTATAGGTGTGGTTGTTTTTTTTTTTGTCCCCGCTTTGAGACCCCGACACTTTTTTTCTACTCGAAAATGGAGGTCTCATTGTAGAGAACCCATTTTGACTGAGCGGCCCTCTTCAGCTCCCTTCCGCCCTTCGCTTGGTTCCTTTTTTGCCCCTTGACCGTCTACGCCGCACTTGTCAAACCTGTTCCTTGAATTCACACCGCCACAGTCCTCTTCCTTCCTTGTCTTTTTTTTTTTCTTCACTAGCTACTTCCGCTGTCTAAAGCTTCCACTCCCCCCTTTAGGGAACTGATTGACTGCCCCCCCCACATTTCCTCTTCTGGCAGGTTACGGCCACCCCTTTTTACCCGTGGATTCATACGCCTTTTTTGAGCCCTTTCCTCCTGACGCTTTCATTTATGATTTTCCTCGGTGTTTTTTTTCCATCTCCGTCCATACCAGTTTGGACCCCTGCAAAAAACTTAATGAATCATTATTAGTCCCCCCTAGCTTTCTATGTGCACACCCTTTTTTTTTGGTGCTGTTCAGGTAAGGGGACCCCCGAAAGAACGCATCTCTCTTGCGCTAATTACTGATCACCCTTCTGAAGTTGTTCGTATACCACTTGTCCCCACTTTTCCCTTTTCCCCCTAGGTCTGATCTTTCTCGCGGATTGAAGACGTTTCTTCCCGTCTTGATGGCTGAGCAGGTGTAGATTTAGAACTTTAGATAAGAATGACCCCTTTTCCCCGTTTCCCCCCCCCCCCAATTTCCCTGAACCCCCTCTCCCTTAGACGTTGGTTGGAAACTTTTAATCCCTCCGTCGATCTTGGGTCATCCGTGGGTCCCCTGATGGGCACGGAGAGGATGCCTAATTTTCTTCTTTTTTATCTTTGGATGCCGGCCGCCAATTCCCCCCCCCTCTTTCCGCTCTTTTCTTACCTTTTATTTGTGGGTATTCGAGCTTTTTTTTCCTCATTTGCGCTTGCTTTACCCTTTCTTTTTGCGGTGGCCCCCCCCCCTGTCGCATCGCGCAGGGCTCCCAACAGTTCGAACCTTCCTGATAGGATAGACTAAACCCCGAATCCCGAACTCTCTTACTCTTTTTTCCTCTTCCCCCTCACTTTTTTGTTGTTTGGCTCTCGAGGTTTCTGTTGGTCTCGTCGCGACAAGGTGGTCTAACGGGAATCATGATCGATGTCTCCCCGTCTTTTTCCCCAGGAACCATCCTCCCGCCTCCCTTTTTTTGCCCCCCGAACGCGCACAAATCCCTTCCCCCAGCGTTCCGACGAGACTTGTTAGCATCTGGATGCGAATTTTTTTTCCCCTTCTGTCCCTCCCAATCAACGGAGCAAATTCTCGGAAAGAGCCGTTCCCCTCTTGTCCCCCCTTTTCCACACCGATCGCGATTTTCTTTTGTCCTGAGTTTTCCCAACAAAGGAGTCCTATGATTTCGTCGGTGCGTATTGGGGTGGACTTTTCCCCATGGTTCCTCTTCCGACGTGTTGTCCAGTTTATCCGACACCGTCCCCAGCCCAAGTCCTCTCCTCCAGCGGCATTCCCGCGCGGTCAATTATCCAGAATTAAGGGTTTGATGTTCCCAGCAGTGGATCATGTTTTTTTATGTTTATGCTTGTCTTTCCCCCCCCCCTCTCCTATGTTACTTCTTGAACTCTTATGTTATTCTTTTTGGTTCCCGTCCCCTGCCCATCCCGGCACGTCTGAAAGATTCCTCCCTAAACTCTAGTCCGCGATCGATTCCCTGCGGCGTTCTGTCTTCAACACTTTTTGTAGGTGACGCGGTTTCCCCCCCCCACAAGATAGGAACATACCCTCCTGCTCTCCTTTCTCGTACTTCCCCAGTCGGCTGGAATTTCCCAGGCCCCTTAATGGTCCCCGTTCCTTCCCGGTCACTCGGAAAATTTGAGTTGCATGTCCGATATACTCCCATGTTGTAGTGTCCAGCTTTCCTCCGTCCATGAGCTGCTTTCCGCCCACCTACAGCGCTGTCTCCTTCGGATGTTGCTTTTCCACGCGTTTTCTCCCTCGTCATCCCAGAACTAGAAACCTCGCCTGCGGACAATTCTCTGACGTGTACGTCGCCTCAATTGCTGTATTAGGACCACTCCCCCTTTCCCCCTCATTTTCCTCCCTTCTTCCCAATGACGTTTTCTTCTTCTCCCTTCGGACCGGCTGCCGAAACCGTTTTGTCTCTGCCGCCTGCTTGTACTTTCGGCCACATTGGCGGGCTTAAAGCCCCTTTCCGCCTGCTCGGACGATATCCTCTACGACGATTGTTTCCGATAAGGCTCCCCTAATGCGCTGAGCTGGTTAAAATACTCTCCCCCGAATCTCAAAGGTTTTTAATTTCTTTGTTTTGGTCCTTTGATTCCCCCCCCCTCACGAACCATTCTCCGTTTTTCCTAGAGCCTCTCCCGGTTGCTCAACCTTCTTTTTTGAACTTTCCGTGTTCTCCGATCAGCTCTTCAGCTTAAATCAGGGCTTTTTTCTTGGGGCCAGATTTCGAGAGTATTCTTGAGCCCTCTAGCTTTAAACACCCTTCTCTGTTTTCGGCCGTTCCCACCCTTTCCCCGCCCCCCCGAGTGTCGCCCTCTCATCCACCTAATCCTACATCTTCTGGATTTCCCTTAGCTAAATACTTTGCGCGATATAGGCCCCTTTTTTCTTTGTTTTCCTCAAGCCTCCCCTTCTCCACTTGCCTTTCCGTTGCCCCCCAAATTAAGTATACCCCCCTCCCTCTCGCCGTATTTGCACCCACTTCAGTCCGGAATTGGAATTGATTCCTGGGCATTGGGAAAAACCCAATTGTCGTCCGTGTCAAGCGAACCGAAAGCTTTTCCTTTTTTTCCAAACTTCACACGTATCTGGATGGACGCCGTTTTCCCCTCCCTTTCTCCACCGGGGCAAATTTCTGTCAGTCTTTTGTTTCCAAGATAGGGGACACAGTTTCAAGTTGATTCGGTGTCCCATATGATTTTTAGGGGAAAGTTTTCGGTTCCAAAATCGACTTCTAGACAACGAAGTAGTCGGTTCGCCGCCTTTCGATGTTAGCGCCGAACTGCCATCTTCAGTCCCTTGAGGTCCGTCAATTATGCCTTCTTTGTCCCACCGTCATGTTTTCTCCCGGTTGCTTCTCGTTCCTAAGCATGTTCTCTTCGTCCTTCTCCAGACGTCCGCCGTGATTTCGAGAGTCCTCCTTTATTCGTCACTTTTTGTTTGTAAGACAACTTGCGTCCCCTCCCCTCCCCCGTTTTATGGCCCAAGATCATCTCACTCGTGATTTTTCATTTTTTCGCCTCCCCCCAATCCTGTTCGGCTTGTTCCCCCCGATAATATAATTCTTTTTGGACTCCCCGGCTCCCACCTGACTTTTTTTTGTTTTGGACAACTCCCTTCTTTTAGTAAAAAGTTCAAAATCACCACCCACCCTTTTTTGAACGAAAGAATTTTCGATTCCCTTGCTAAGCAACCCGAGGCCGCGACGTCGTAGGAGATTCTTCCCTTATGCCCTCCTTTGTCCCCCCCTCCTTTAAACTCCGAGTTCCCCCAGTTCCTTTGTTTGGGCATCGGTTCTGGCTTATATCCCTTTCTTTCACGCCGCGGCTTTTTTGGACTTTACTTGTAGATTTTAGACCCCTATGTTCGCTCTTTCGAATATGCCCCTATCCACTTCTCCCTTTCACCTTTCATTGGCGCCTCCCAGTTGGCTCTGCTTTTTGAGCTGCGTGACATCACACTTCTTCTCATCGCATTGCACGCATTGCGTTTTTACCAAGCTCTAATCTTCCAAAATGTCGCTCATCTTTGCGACTTTTTTTTAGACTTTCTTCCCAATTTTCCGACTGATTTTTTCCCCGACTCTTTTTTTTTTTTTCGCTTTTTGTAAGGTGCTCGTGTTCCGTTTGACTCAAAACAAATTTTGTTCTTTAGAACTGACAGTTCCACATTACCCGCTTTTCCTTTGTTAAGTCCTCAAATCCTCCTAACCGTTTCCCACCTGATCGGAGTTGCCTGTTTTCTGGTTTTGCAGGGATATCGTCCTCTATATTTACTGTGTTGTGTCCGTTTTCCGACATCCTGGCAAACACCCGAGAAATAACGCTTACTCTCATTGTTTGTTCACAGGTACTGAGTTCTTTGGATCCGTAAAAATTCATCTTTAGCATTCCTTTCTTTCTCGCAGCCCCTTGTTGTCTCCCAAAACTTTCCTGAGCTCCCCACTGTAAAAATATACCGGCGTTGGACAATAAGAGTCTGAACCTTGTCTAAAGTCTATCCCCCCCAGTTTCCCCCTGCGCGACCCTGTTTATTAGGTCTAGTGAGACCCCCGGCATTTTTCCCTTCGATTAGATCCCTTATTTTTGATTTCTTTTCCCTGAATTACGACGCTAATCTCCTTGTTGCCGGCCGAGTCCTTGTTCCATAGGATCAGATCCCCACCCCTCCTTCGTCGAAATCGCCACCTCAATTGTGCCAAACCCTATATGTCTCTTAGAGCTGCAAGATGAGTCTCGAGGACCGCCCGGCTTGATTGCACAAGACATTTTGCTCTTTCTCATTTTCTGCAGGGCACTTCGGCATCTTTGATGCTTTTTTCCCCCCCCGAGTCCCATCTCCTTTTTGCTTAGTTACGGACCTTTCTGAAAGAGGTAGTTCTTTTTTGCACCCTTCCCCTCTGGGGTGCCCTTTTTTTGACCTTTATTCCCCTCGACGAATCCTTCTTGTGGCCCCCCCTCCACACGGTAGTTTTTTTCTCAGTTTTATCCCCAAGCCCCCCACCAAGAGTAGTAGCTTAACAGCCGTCAGGCCTTGTTGCTTTCCCCCCCCCCCCCTTTTTCCCTCCCTCTGTAGAAAGATTGGTGTCCTTTTCCCTCCAAAGAGTTTGCTTTCTTGGATGAATCCCTGACTGACTCAGCCTCATCTTACCCTCCTCCCCTCTTTCTTGTGCATTGGTCCTTTCCCTCCATAGGCTCGGCATTCCTGAGGAAAGCTAATGAACCTGCGACGCGGATATGCTTTTCCCATAGCCTTCATTTTGAGCGCGCTTCCACGTTTCCTTTCCATGAAATTAGTGCATAGAGAGAAATTCGGAACTCGTTTCCCCCGGCGTACGGCTTTCTTCTCCGTCGTCTTTTTCCCCCTCCCCCCCCCGTTCCCCCATCACGATGACGATTCTTGAACGTGGTCGCCATCTTTTTTTTCCCCGAAAACCCACTTTAATGACACCTTTTTGAGTATCGACCCAGGGTTTCCCGTTGCGCCCTTCGTTTCGCCGTTCTTTTTTCCTTGTCAAAGTAATGTCGCTGACATGTTGGTGTGCCCGAGCGCCCATCCCAAATAGGGTTGGTTTTTGGGGGTGGGTGTTTCCTTTGTTTGAAAATACGGCTTCTTGGCGACAGTTAATACTTCATTTTCCCAGTTCCCTCCATTCCCTTTCCCTTCGGCTGTGATTTACCCCCTTCCAATAGAGTTTGGCAGTATTTTAGGTTTGATACCTTCTTCCATCGCAAGAAGATGTCGTTCTTCGGGGATTAGAGGGGGAGCCACCTTTTTCGTCGAACGTAGTTCTTTTTTTTCCACCAAGAGGTCAAGTTTTTTTTTCCGCTATCGGATAGTAGGACGCTACCCCCTTATCATTCCCCCACCCTACAAAGCTTTAAAGTAGTAAGTTTTATAAGAGAACGGGACAAGTTCAAAAATCTTCGCTACAGGTAGTCTCTTTCCTTGTTTGCGCGCACTTTTTTCGGGATTTTTCTTCAAATTCCCCACTCTTCCAATTATTTTCCTTTTTTCCTCGTAGTCCGGAGCCTTTTACCAGATCACCCGGGTGACATTAACGGTGCGCCTTTCTCTCGCCTACCTCTGGAGATACGGATTTAGAGAAGGTCTGAAAAGTTTCCATCTCCCTCCCAATGTTTTTTTTCCCCGCAGCCTTCTTTCCACTTGTGTGGGTTTCGGCTTTCTCCGTCCGCCTGGAGTCCCCAAAGAGACACAATTCTAATGCCGAAAACCTTTTGGCTGCTCAATTGTCTCAGAAACCATGACTGCGCTTTGTTTACCTCGCTGCATTCTCAGGCGATTCCATCTTGGTCATTGACGATGCACTCCTGCAACTTTCCCAACCCTTTCTCGTTTTTTTTGCCGTTTTACACCATCCCCCCGCGGTACGATTTTTAGTTTTCCGCTGGAGGGCTTGTTTCTTTGACCTTTTTTCATTTCATCCGCACTGAGAAAGCGGGACCAACCCCCTCCACCTATTTTCCTCTCGACCTACTCCCCATTGTGTGCGTGATCTGACCTTTTTTTACAAAAACGTAAGTTTTCCCTGCCCCACCGACTGAGAAACTTTTCCTCATTCCCCTCTACTATTTATGATTTTAATTTGTTGTATCTTTCCCTACCCCCCGACAACGTTTGTCCCTTCCCCGACCGTTTTTTTTAATGATATGGATAGCGGTTTCGCGTTTCTCGCAACCTCTTCGTCCCTTGTGCCGGTTTTTTTTTCATAATGGTCAATTCCACGTCCGCATTCGATCTCTTCCTGGTAAAATGACCCTCCCCTTAGCAGAATTTTACTCATAAACCCAAACGAGCAAGTTGTTTTTCCCCCCCCCCTTAATCAGACAGCGTCTTGCGCTCAGTTGAATTGCAGCGTTGCGTTCCGAGATCTTTTCTGTTTGATTTTGTACGATCTCTACGTCTCACTCAAGTTCTCTTCCTGAATACCCGCCCAGGCCCCAAATTTTCGCCCGTACCCTCTCATACCGGTTTTTGGCCAACCGGCGCCCAACTAACACGTATTGTGCATCGTGTGGAAATGATGTTCCGGCTCGTGATGCAGACCTTCTGCTGCAGTTATTCTTTTTTTCTACTTGCAGAACCCGTAAGCTCTTTGCTAAATGCTTTAGTGGGTTCTGAGCAGTTTTTTTCACTCCTTTTGCTTTTCTCTTCACTTTTCGGCGGTTTTACGGGAAAATCAGGGCGCATAGAGCCCTTGGACCAAGTTTCGACCCTTTCCCAATGCGTAGCTCCTATCACCCACCCACGACCCCTAAACTCTCTCTTCCCCATTAACCTCGTTTTTGCTCTCGATTCGGGTGTTTCGATTTTTTTCTATATATAGACACCGGTAGGCCTTCCCGTTTTTTTGAACCTGCTCATGCCGCCGATGTTACGTCCACAGGAGACTCCCCGACAGTATGATAAACGAGCCGCCCCATTCGTTTTGGATTTTTTTCAAATTTCACGCCCTCGCCCCCTCATAATAACTGAATGGAGCCCCAAATCTCATCGGGAATTCCTGACCGCCATCCAGAGCAAATCTAAAGAAAATATTTGCACTCATCCCTGTTTCCCCCCCTCCACTTCTGTCACCCCTTTTTCGGCCGTGAGTTGTTCGGCCGTTTTTAAACAACCCTTCGAGAGATGGTTTCCGGTTCCTTCCGGCATTTTGGGTCTTGACAAGTCCCCGGATCGATTTTTCGTGCAGATCTTCCCTACACCGCGAAGACCCCAATTTAGGACCCCTTTTTAACCTCTGACCTCCTCGCGTCAATCTCCTTACCCTTTCCTGGAAATTTTTTTTCAAGCCCGGTCTTTTTCCCATCTGTGGCGGTAGTTCAACCACAGTCCCTCTCATACTGTCTCCTTCTAAACATGTAGAGACCCCTTATCGACTGGCTTCCTTTTCGGTTTTTTGCCACCGTTTCCCTTACATTCCCCCTGCAAATTCGAAATCTGATGCTCGAAAACGCAGTCGAGCGATAACATCTCCAGGCGGTTTGGATTCCACCCACGTTGGCACCTCGAGTGAAAACCCGCCACCTCATAATGCGCTGCGTCCCTTTTTTTCGGTTTGTATACCCCGTCTTATTTCACTCCCTGTTCCACCGCCCTTTTTCCAAAATTTCCAAGTCACTGCGGACAAAGGGTTTTTATTTGGGTCCTTTCTTTCACTAATGGTTTTCTTGTCCTGCGTCTCCCTCGTTACCTGCCTGCTTGATGTTCCCGTCCAATCTACTCATGCGCATGCACGGTCTGTTTGCGTGAATTCGCCCCGTTTGCAAGTTGCGGCGTGAATTCTCCCTTCCCTCCATCGCCCCCTTTGGATGAACTGCCCATTGATGCCTCTGTCCCCCTTTCCCCGTCACAAAATGTCTGTCTCTACATGCTCTCAATTTTCTCCCCCCTTTTTCACCATGACCTTTAGGGTATTTGCGTAGTCCCCTGCGGACGGCGCCCCTTATTCTGACACCCCCCGATGTTTTTTTCCTTCGGCCGCGCTTTGGTTTCATGCTTTTTTACATTGGTGTCTTTTCCCCCCCCTTACGTTTCGCCTTCTCTTGACGATATGATCTCCTTCGGCGGGATTTCCGGCGCGCACATTCCTCGGCCCTTCTCTTGTAAAGACTCCCCTCTCGACGCTTTTATTTTTTTTGAAATATTTCGCGGGTGTCTTTGAGCACCATCACGGCAAAACAGGTGCATTCCTTATAGCCCCGAAACGTTTATCACCGGGTTTTTGCACTTTTCCGTTTCTTCGATCCGCTTTTTCCTCCTAGTGCTTTGTCGGGGTCATTCTTCTGCTTCTTTCCTCTAGCCGATAGCTTTCCCAAAAGAAGGGGTTTTTCTTCAAACCAATTTTTCTCCCCCCCCGCAACAAACTCTTTAGCCCCCTATCCTCCACCCTTACTCCCCCCTCCCCTTTGCGATTTCCACCAAGGTTTCTTCCCTTTTCACATCTTTCCTCCGCTCTATGAACTTGGCCCTTTTCCAGATACCTGACTCTTACCAATTTTTTCGTGTAATTTTTTCCATCTGCTGGAAGAAATTCAAGCCTTTCCGCTGTTCCCCCCTACTTGCTTCGCCGTCTTTGTCACTTTCCCTTCCCTTGATCTTGGATGAGATGGCGTCCCCCCCCCCAATTGTCGTCCGTGTCATCGACCCTAAAGCTTACTTACACCCGGCCCAAGTAGTAGTGGGCGACCCGACTTATCCCCACGCCAACCCGGTATCGGACTCCTCTGGTCATTCCGGTGTGTTTTTTTCGAAAGATATGGCCCACCCGCTTAAATATTTTTCATTTTGCTTACATCACTCTGATTATAGTGTCGTTTGTTTCTGTCCCCCCCCTTTCTCCCAGACCCGCAGTAAGCTTTCCACCCCGTCTTTCCCTAATGCCTATTGCCTCATTTAAACTTCTGTTCCTGACAGGCATACTGCTCTGTCCACACTTATTCCGCTTTTGCCCTTTTGCCATCGCTTGCCCCCAAGGTTATCAATGGCATCGAGACTTCATTCGAGCAAATGATCAAGTCATTGACCGGCTGTTCGTCTCGCTTCCTTCTTTCTGAGTGGCTGAGTTCCCTTCTGCGTCATCCCCTCCCCCCCTGCAGCCCCTTCCCCCTTTTTCTCTTGCCAGGAACAAGATCACCTCAATCGGGTGTCTCACTTATCTCACAATCCGACGGCGGTTCGCGAGTCAATATAAGATGGTGGCTCCAACGGATCCCCCCAAAACTGCCTCTGGTGGTCTTTCCCCCCTCCTTTTCTTTTACATAAATTCCCCAAATGCTTTATTGGCAACGAAAGAATTTTCCTCCAGTCCGTCCTACTCCACCTAGGAGCGCCTAGTTAGAATCATATTCCCTTTCCCCAAGTTCCCCCTTCCTGGGAACTCTTTGGGGTCACCTCTTTTTTCTTTCCTCTTGTGTTAATCGGCGCCGTACGGTGGATCGTCGCCCCATCTCTTCGCCGCTGCCGGGGGTTTGGACCCAATTTTCCTTTTCGATTTTCCGCTAGATCGTTCGACTATGCCTTGCCAAAATTCTCCAGGACGCCCTTACCCTCTTCCGTTCCAGTTGGGCCTCTGGCGTCGATCCTTTTTTTCACTCAATCCGTTAGATCGATTTGACCCACCGACTTTGCTTTTTTCCAGCTTGCCTGTTCCCCGCCCTTTTCGTTTCGTTTTCTCCCCTGGTCGTAGACGGTTCTACCTTTCTGACTCCATCGCGTTTTTCCCTCCGAATGGTAACTGCCTTCCGTGTTCCGTTTTGAAGTCCCAACCCATGTGTTGCGGATCACTGACCGCGGCAATGCTACCCCCCACGTCTTCTCTTTTTTTCCTTCTCCCCCCCCCGCTTCCACTTTTGCCCCCCCCCCCCTTTTCGGAATCGGGATTGCCGGTGAGATTACGGCACA
>Ga0179593_1381832_pt1 | contig 13252 bp, 20 predicted proteins | sample CZODoug2_1_08_16_FD_185931 | JGI IMG/M metagenome (GOLD analysis project Ga0179593, IMG submission 185931) | Vadose zone soil fungal communities from Angelo Coast Range Reserve, California, USA - CZODoug2_1_08_16fungal (PacBio error correction) | ecosystem: Environmental > Terrestrial > Soil >... | reverse complement strand
TTATTGTCTGACGTTGTTTTGCTAGCCGGTTTTTGCCAACCAAACCCCCTTTTTTTTTTCGCTCTTTGTTCCTTGCCCCTTTTTTTGCCCTCTTTTTTTCAGTTTTTACGGTGCCACCACATTGAGCCCATTTTCGTCCCTTCCACCGAGCCCGTCGATGTTTTTTCGCCTGGATCTGCTGAACCCCCACCAAATCAGCACTTTCTTTTTTGGCCGACGGATTTATACTCTGATTCCCTCCGCATTTCTCTTCCATTCATTAGTTGCGCTTTTTGTTTTTTTTTTCGTTGTTTTTTGTTTCCTTCCATCTTCACTTCCGTTTTTTTTGACGCCTTAACGCCGTTTAGCCCTGGCAATTTGTCCGGGTGCTGCTCTTTCCGTGCTTGTTCCGCTCATTTTCTACGATTTTCTCGGTCCCGATGAGCGCTTGTATCCTTTCTGTTCGCAGCCTTTTTCAATAGAGGTTCATTTGGCCCGCTCGTGTCCCTGGCTTTACCCTGCTCTTTTCGGTTCCTTTTGCTCTTTTTTTTTTTTTTAGTGACACCGCGGGCCCCCTGCTGTTTCCGTTTCGCGACTCCTGCGTAAGATTCGCGCCCTCGTCGGCCAGATTTTTTTCCTTTGGTCCCCCTGTTCTTTTTACTTTTTCGCCTGCGCCTTAGGTTGCCGCAACGACCCTTGCCTCTTTTGACAAATCTAGTTCGCCGATGCCATGGGGTTATACAACCTCTTTTTTGTCCATCGCTCAGCGCCTTGTACCCCTTTTTCCCCCCCAGTCCCCCGGCCTCTTTTGGTTTCGAACCCCGCTATTTCGACGTGTCTATTTTTCTTTCTCACCCAGAGTGACGCGACCCCTTTTGCCTGCCCTTTGCTGCCCCGAAAGGCGGACGCGAATGGTTGTTGGAAGTCTCAAGCCCCCATGGTTCTTTTGTTTCCGCCTTCGTTCCCCCCAAAGATTTTTTTTTCCCGGAATGAGTTCTAAGTAGCACATCAGGATCGTGGTAGTGTTTTGTTGTTTAGAACAGCCCGCTGATTTTGTTAACATAGTGTTCCTGATATTCCTGTAAGTCGGCGACCTTTGAACAGATCCCCTCTGATCCCGTTGGTTTTTCACCCCCAATTTTATCTTTTGAATGTGTTCGCGCCATCCTTACTGTTTAGGTTTTGCTGAAGACCGTAAGCTTTTAATTCCCCTTTCCCCCGCGCTTTTTTCATGGTACTATTTTTAGATTTCCAGCGTCTGTAAGACTAGAACTTTGGTGAACCCCCCGTTCTAAAACCCTCATTGGCTTCCTTCCCCTTGTTTAGAGGAAGTTTTTTATCTTCATACACAACCCCTGCCTGATTTGATTCCTCCTTGTTCTGCGTTTTTTTTTTGATGTGATGATTGTTTTTTTGCACCTAGGTCTTTTTTTTTCCGCGCCTTTTTTGTGATCGGGCGATTTTGGACCGGGATGCCGGTTTTGACGGGGACTCCGTGCCGGTATTCGTTTTATTTCATTCCGAGGTGCTTGCATATGTTAGCAAGCTGCATATAAGTTATAACGGGTCCCCCCCGATGCTATATAAAAGCCTCTATGAGGTTCATCAGATTCCAAGTCCCCTCTAATGATTTCGGTTTTAACCACCCGATCGGCTCTCGCACATACCCCCATCTGGGACCCCCCCTGATTTAATATGTGTATGAGATAGAGAATTCCCTTTTTCCAATCGATATTCTTTTTTTAGATTATAACAGCACCTAGAGTTGGCGCCCGAGTTACAGTTGATTATTTTATCGGTTCCTATTTTTCTTTAATTCGTTTCTCCCCTTTTTCCCTGTTTGCTGGCCAGAATAGTTTGTTTTTTAGTTACCCCGTACGCCGAATGCTCAAACCCTTCTTGTTCTTCTCTTTGCCCACCTCTCCCCCCCACTCAACTCCAATTGGCGCGCTCTGCCCACCCGATCCACCCCTGCCTTTTTTTTCTGGTCCTGGAACGATTGCCTTTTTCTCGACACTAATGTTTTATTTTCCCCAATTTTGGGCATGCGATCCACGACTCTTTCCGCTCACCGCGTTTTTGTTCCCGTTTCTGGTGTTTGCCTTAACTCCCAAGAAATTTTTCTTTTTTTTTTGTAATTCTTTGCATCGCCCCAATGATGTTCTCTTTTCCCGTTCGTTCCCCGTGTGGCTATTATTCCGGTTTGTCCATTCGACCGCGCGTTTTTGGCCAGTCTCGACGCCTTTACTTTGTCATCCCTGGACCTTCCCCTGGATCACCCCCTCCCCATTTTTCTTTTTAGATATCTTTTTTTTCCCTGAGTCGAGTACCTTCCCTTTTTTAGCTTTTCTTTTTGCTTTTCCATTGCTCACCCTGCCAGAATACCATTTCTTTTCCCAGCCCTCTGACTTCCACTTTTCCTGAGGTTTGTGAAATTTTTTTTAGTGTGATTTTAGACCAATTTTTTTTCCGTGTTCCCGACCACTTACGTATGCTTTCTTCGCATGGTTTAGCCCTCCTTTCTTTTTTTTTTTTCTTTTCCCTTCTTTTTTTCTTCATGCGGAGGCACTGTTTTTGTGCCTGCTATGCTAATTTCTGACTTTAAGCACTGGTCGTAGATTATTTCTTTGGTCCCCCCCTCTCATTTTTTTTTTCTGCACTGGTGTTTGTTGTTGCCTTCGGCACCTCCCGCACCAAGGGTTGCGACTCTTTTCTGCTTTTTTGTTTGCTTGTTCCATGTCCTTCAATCTCGCCACCCTTGTGAAACGAGGTGGCCCCCACCCAAAGTCCCACCCCGCTTGTTTTTTTCGCTTTAGCGTTGAAGGGAAATTTTTGTTTTCCATGAGTGTCCATTTTTCGTGATTGGGCGTCCGCGATGTGACTACTTGGCTTCCTGCCTGGACTTTTTTGAGATTTGCGGTCTCTTTTTCCTCTTTTTTCCCAGTGCCGTTTTTTTTCCCCTGACGTGGACTGGCCCCCACTTTGACCCCCTTGGTGTTTACCTTTTCCCGGGCTCTGTTTTGCTTGTGATACTTTCGTTCGGAGTTCCAGCTTACACACTCTCGTTGACCCCAGAATTACCTGTCCTATTTGAGGCGCCCCCCCCCCAAAAGGCTCCTTTCTTTGGCCCATCCCCTTCTTTAGCCCAAAGGTTCTTTTTGAACCCCCTCCGTGCCGCGGAAGTATAGGGGGTCGATTGCATCTTTTACGTATCTTTTCTTCGCTTGGTTGCCCCAGTCGCACACACCCTTGCTTGCTCCTTGATCAGTCTTTTTGATTCCCTTGCTGGTAAGCTGGTCTTCCGACTTGCCCCCCCCCCCTGCACTTTTTTTCGAGTACGCTGATTCTTCTTTTCGCTCTTCTACTTTTTGGTTTTTATTTTTTTTGGTCTCAACAGCTGTTAGAGTATATTCTTCCCCCGGCCGTCCTACCCCATTTTGAACTTGTCCGCCGGTTTTTGCTTTTTTTTCTGCTTTCGTCCCCCCCATTTTTTTTGTGTGTTTTTTGATGGGCTGCGTTCCCGGCCCAATACCCCCCTCGTTTCTTCCGCCGCGCCATCCGCATGCTGGGTTTGGTCAACCCCACGCACCCCAACCACAGTCAATTTCTTTTTGTTGCATCACACACAACTACCGTGAACGGGGCCCTGGTGAATCATCCCCCACTCTCTTCTTTTTCTTCTTTTTTATTACCCGTCGTTAACTGGGTTCCCCCCTCTTCTTAGTTGCCTTTTTGAACTGTTCTCTTCGCCCATCCTCTTTTTGATTGGGCGCGGCAACCTTTTCCCTCCTTTTTTTTTTTTTTTTCCTCCTCCTCTTTTTTGTTTATCTTTTTCTTTTTCAATGTAGGTTTAGTTTTGCCCACACCGGTCGTTTAGGATTCCATATTTGTTGGCGTGATCCCCATTCTGCCGCTGACTGGGGGCCCGTCCGTTTGCGTTGGACGCTGTTCATTCCCCCCCACTTTGGTCTCATTTACTAGGGATGTCCCTTCTAACCATTTGCCGTGTGGTTTATCGTTGGTTTCATTTTCAGAAATTCCACTTGTGGTGATGCCCCCCCAGATGGGCGATCTTGAGTTTTTTGGTCTCCTCCCCCCTCCGTTTTTTTGACGTGTCTCGTTTAGTTGCGCCAGTCCCCCCCACCTTCCCCCTGGGTGTTCGAAGCAGTCCGGCGTCGGGTTTTTCCCTGGATGTTACAGCCGTCATTTGTAGTGGGAACTTTCTTTTTCGGCTCATCCCCCCCCCCCCCTCTGTTCCCTCCGAATTTCTAACTAGACTTTGGCTAGTCTTGCCTACCCCTCGACCTCCGATTTCCAAGTTGTGTTCTTCCCTCTACGTCTTTCGGTGAACTTCTTGTTTTCTGTCGTTCACTAGAGGTCCACTATCTTCCCACGTCCCCCCCCTTGGTACCATCCTGAGGATTGCCCACCCTTATGAACATACTGCATGTTCTTTCCCATGGTCCCAGAGCCCCCCCCCTTTTGCTTGCCCCCCCCCCCCCTCTGCTTTTTTCCTTTCATGTTTTTGATGTTTTCCCTCATCCCTTTTTTTTTTATCTTTTTTGCAACCCCCACCTTGGACACACAGTTGGTGGTTTTCATTGGCCCTTCCAACCTCGCCTGCTTTTTTTTTTTTTTTCCTGTTCTGCTGTCGGGGCAACCCTTTGAATCCCTGCAATACTTTCGACCGTTTCTTTTGTGCGGTTGGTCCCCACAAGTCCTTGCGACAACAACCCATATCCTTTTTCCCTTTGGCCCCTCTTTTTGAGAAGCCGCTTTTTTGTCTTTTTGTTCAGTTGGTTTTTTGGCGTTTGCGATCTGGCTTCCCGTCCCGCAACCCGGCTCCCGCTCGCTTCCCAGTCTTGGCTGGTTTGCGGCCCCCCCCCCCCGTTCAGAACCAATTTTCCTTGGGGTTTTTCCCTGATTCCATCACTATTTTCCCGTTTGTCGCCCAATTTTCGGTAATGGTGCCAGTGTTTCAGGTGCCCCTCCCCTCCGCCCCCCCCCTGTCTGTTTTTTTTTTTTTCGGATTTTGGCAATTATTTCTGGTTTTCTCTGCGTCTTCGGTTGTCCCATATTCGGTTCCGGTGCAGTGGCAACTGCGCCGTGCTTGCCTCCTTCTTATTTTTTTTGCGGCCCTCCACCCCCCCCCACTTTTGCTTTTTGCTATACTCCAGTCCTAAAAAAGCGTTTTCGTTCATTTCCAATCTGTTTCGTCGCACGTTTTATGGCGGTCATGACCGCGTTGCAACTCTACCTTTCTCGTTCACCTTTTACTTACCCATAGCCCCCCTTTTATTTGGTTCTTGATTTTTCGTCCTTTTTAATTGTTGGATTGGCGTCCGCGTTCGCATTTATGGCACAACCGGTACTCTCCTGTCCTCATATTTTTAGATCTTTTCGCCTGATGCCATTTGGTTGCCTTTTGACCAAAAACTTTTTTAGGGTCGTGAGGACCATGCTTTTTAGACGTCCTTTTGTTCTACACCTTCGTTTTGCCCTTGGTCTGCGCAAATTTTTTGAGGTGGTTTGCCGACTTTGTTATCGTACTGAAATTTTTGTATCTTTTTTGATTTGAGTTTTCCAATCAACAATCCTAAGACTGCCACCTTGGTCCCCGGGCCCTTCTCTTCATCCACCACCTTTTAGTGTGACCGTTTGTTGATACCTCCCAAACCGGTGTAATTCGAAGCGATCCCCGCTTCTTTTCGGACTTGGCTTCTCCTGCCGACCGGCGGCGTTCCCAGCCCTCATTTTTGCCCATATTTTCATTCTGGTGCGCAACCGCACTTAGCGGTTGCTCGTCTCCCTCTATTTTTTGGGAACTCCTGGTTACCCGTTTCCCCAACCAGGGGTCTAGAATGTTACTTACCCGTTCCGTCTTATACCGAGAGATTCAATAGACGACAATGCAGTGCTGCCATTTGTTCGCCCGGGCCCTTCCACCCCTGTTCCTTTTTTTTCCCTACCTCCCCCCACCGTGTCCTCCGATCCCCAGGCTTGTGTTCCTTCAACCCGTGTGCATCGTGTTTTTTCACTTTTGGGTTCGCGGTAGATCTTTTTATACCCTCTCGGCGGGTTCCTCGGCTTCTTGACTCTTGGCTGGTTTCTTTAAGTTGCCTCTTTTTCAGGTTTCAACCTGGAACCCTTCGTTTTTCAGCCCCTTTTCGTTTGTCGGGAATCCCTTCCTTCTCGCCGCCCACGGTGGGATGTTGGCCGGGGACAATTTGGTCCCTTCCTTTTTTCCGTCTCGGTTTTTTTCCTCCGCTTCCCCTTTTTTCCGGTCGCGTCTTTCTTGGACAATTTTTACCCGACCTTGGTGTGAGCGCTACCCAACAACCCCGGATTTTTGTTTGTTCGTGCTCTTTGATGGTCCCTTTCCCGAAGGTTTTTTGTCCTTTCTTTGCTGCTATTTTACAACGACCACCTCCTGGCTTTTTACCCATCATCGTTTTCTGCTAGGGCTTCGTTAAACACCGGTTTTTGTAAGACCTCAGGCTTCTTTGTTGTTTTTGGATCAGGGTCCTCTTTTTTTTCTCCCTTCCCCCGGTTCACCCCTGCTGTCCGTTCTGACTTTCCAATTCCGTACTTGCTTCTCCCACGACTTTTGTCGTTTCATGGAAAATTTCTTTGACTGTTTTTACGTTTTTGCCCCTGTTTTCTTGTCACCATTTTTTTGCCCTCACAACGGTGTTGGTCCGTTGTTTTTTTTCTCTTTTCTTCGCTGCGGTGAAACGTGAATTTCACTGGCTTTGACCCTCTTTGGTCGCATCTCCGTTCCCCCCCTTATTTTTCCTAAGTAATCGACATGGTCCCCCCGTCAGGCGTAAGTCCCATCGTGATCTTCCTAGCATTTTCTCCGTTGTTTCGCCTTTGCCCCCCCAGGTCTGGTAATTTTGTTGATTTTATATTTTGTTTCCATTTTTTCATGTCTGCTTGTCCCGAAATCGAGTGTGGGTCAACCTGCTCTTTTTCGTTTTTCCGCCCGACCTGTTTACTCGTGATTTCTTTAAGCGTTTTCCCAGGCATTGCCGCCGCACCTTTTCCCGGCCCCCCGTGCGCTTCGTTCCTCCCTTGACGTCATGCCCTGCAAAACGGAGTGCGCACTCCTCTTCCTTTTTTTTTTTCATTCAGTTTTTCTCGCGTCGGCGTTTTTCTCGGCACCTTGAAGAAAAGGGATGCTGGGTTTTCTTTTTTTTTCCACTTCCCCCTCTCGCCCTCTGCGTTTGTCGTTCTTTTTGGAATTTGAGACGTTTGTTTTCTGCTTTGCCAGTCTTTTCTCTGACATCTGGTTGAAGTTCCTTTGCACATTGCCGTGATCCCCCAGGTTCCCCCCTTTTTTTTCTTCCTTTCTTCTCCCCCAAATGTACATCAATGCTCCCTTTTTTTTTTGCCCATTAGTTGTTTTTGCTCTTATTGACCGTTCTTCCTTGTTTGGTATCTTTCTTTCACACCTTTCTTTTCCCTTCTTTTTTCTTCCATGGCTGGATTCCCTCTTGTTTTTGTTTCCCACCCATTCTAATTTTTTTTCGTCCTCATCGGCCGGCTATTTTTTTCTCCATCTATTTAACAATATACCCCCCAAATCCTTTTCGGGTTTTTCCTCCCCTCTTGCTCCTTTGCTTTTTTGAAAATTCTTGATGCCGTCCTTGGAGTTTTTTCTCTTCTTGAGTGCCACTCTTTTCTTATCTTTTGCAACGTCCCCAGCTTCTCTACTCAGATTGACCTTTTGACCACCTCTGTTGCAATTTATTGGACCTTTCGCCTCCTTTTTTATTTTAGGTCTTGGTGATTTTCTAGTTCTCTTGAACCTTCCTTTTTTTTCTATATTGTCTAACCTTTTTCTTCTTTTTGGAAATTTACAATCTTTTCCCCCTCCCCGGCCGACCCTTTTTTCCCCTTTCTCCCCAATTTTTTTCTGTCGTCCCCCTGGGAATGTTGCATGACACGTTTCCGATTTTGGGGCTAATCACGGTCGTTTTTCTTTTTTCTACCTCTTTCTTGGTAGTACTTTGCGACTTTTATTTTTTTCGGTTTTTTTGGAACTAGCCCTTCTGCCTCCCATCTTTCCCTGCCCCTGCACCCTTTTTCTGGGGAAAATTTCCCCCCGTTTTAGGGCTCCACCAATCGTTTAACCGAGACTATTTTCCCCTTTCCCCTGCTTCTTCCCTCTCTCGCCCCGCTCAGCGGCGCTTCGCCCCTTTCCCCCCCTCCTGAGGGGACACCTCGTGGCACGCGTGCGTTTTTTCCCACCCTGCCCCAAACGTATCCCCCCGGCCTTGGTGTTTCCCGTCTTCCCCGGTGCTAGGCGCGTGTTGGTTGTTTGTCTCACCATCCCTCGTTGTTTACAACTCCCTTTCCTTGGTTCTCCTCCGACTCCTCTTTTTTTCCTTGATAAGACCCCATGACTTCTTCTTGTGCTGTTGCCTCGTTAAAGGGGACTTTTTTTTTCTTAATTTTTTTGTCTTCTCCCACTCAAATGTCCCCTTCCACTCTTACTCTTTTCCTTTTTTGGTAAATCTCCCTGCCGTGATTGGATAGGTCCCCTTTGGTTTTGTTGACACACAAGCTTGCTGCAATTTTCCCCTTCCCCGGGAACACAAGTTTGAATCATCGTTTTCCCCCCAGCTTTCGGTGGTTGACCACCCTCTTCCTCCCCTCTCCACGGTTTCAGCGGTCTTTTACCAGGCCCAGATTCCCTTAGTTTTTTTTTTTTTTTTTTTTTTTTTCGGTGTGTGCTAAGACTCCGGTTGTGACTTTGAGTAGCTTTGGTTTCCCCCCCCCCCCCTTGTAAGATGTTGAGTTTTTTGAACCCCGCTGATTTGTTCCTTTAAATGACCCCTTTGGATTCATTCCCTGATTCTATGAGACTGCATTTACCCATGCCGATCGACCCCACGCCTCCCTTCCCCCAAGCGTAGATTCTCAGTCTTGTTTATTCCTTTATTGTTTTACCCTATCCTGTATTGATCGTTACCCTGCCTTTGTTTTATTTTTTTTTTTTTTCCTTTTTACACTTCCTTTGGAGTCATTTTTTCAGGGCGGCCCGTCCCCTTTAATACCCCCTTGTTCGAGTATTTCGTCTCATTCTGGCCCCGCCCTCCTTCCCTTGTCCCTGGCTTTAAGGACCGTGTTTCCCTTTTTTTTTTTTGTCTCACTATTTTGTATCTTGTTCTCTTTTTTCCCTTTCTTTCCTTCCCGCGAGCCTTTTTCTGGGTTGACCCCCCCCATTTTCTTGTTTTTTTTTTTCCCGACCGTGTTTTTTTTCTGGGCCATTATTTTTTTTCCGCTGATTCTCGTCCTTCCCCTTCCTCATTCTTTACGCCTTTGGGCAACGGTTTGCCCCCCGTGTCTGGTTTTTGTTCTGCCCCAGCGAGTGGGTTCTTTTTATTTCCTCTGCCTCCTTTTTCCTTTTGAAGTCTGGGTCGGTTTACTCCTTTTTTTTCCTGATTCTATACCCAAAACCGCTACCTTTCCATCCCCAATGAACCCTTCCCTTTCTTGACTTCCCCTCTTGTTTTCCCGGGTTTCTGGACCCCCTTAGCCCCAACCCACCGCATTTGCTTCTGGTCCCTTCTTTTCGGGCTCGCCCCTAAAGACAGTTTAGCCACCCACTTTTCCCCCAATCAGGCAGACATCTCGCCTATTTGTTTGTTTACCGATTTTGCCATCTGCAAGGTCCTCCCTCCCTCCCCCCCACCCTCTGTTAAAGTTAGGCCAATATCCGCAATCGTTTCAGGATGTCTGCTATTCCCTGCTTTTTCCCCCTGATCATTCGTGTTCCTTTCCTCGTCTCCTCTGTGTCCTCTTCGTAGGCTCCTCTTCCTTTTGTTGAACTTGAGAAATGTACTTCTTTTTTCAAAAACGCATTGCATGCAGGTGGTTTTTCATGAGCCACCCATCCTTTTTTTGTGTGGGTTCCCCTTTCTCCCCTGTCTCCTGTTCAACACCTTTTTTACGACCGATTTGTTTTGCTGTCGGTAAGTTTCTTTTCAATTTGCAGAACACACCCCCCCTCCTGCCGGCCTCTTGCCTCCCACCGACCCGTTTTGGTTACGTCTTGCGGCTGTTTGCTTTTTTTTTTTCTTGCGATGTTCCTTCCCTTTCCCTTCGTCTTTTTCTTTCACCTCCATCCCCTTTGTCCCTCCTTTCCTTTTTGTTAATCCCCTTCTATTTCTTTGTTTTTAACCTCTTTCGCGCAGTTTTTCCTGTTCTTAAGGCGGGTTTTTTTTTTCCTCTTTTTTTTTCGTTCTTCTTGACCTTTGCATCTGTCTGTCCCCTGTTGGGGGGTCTTCCCAGATCTTGACCAACTGCCCCCCCCTGAACCCCTGGGTAGTTTGGACAACCACCACAGACGGCTTACGCCTTCTCTTTTTTTTTCTGGGGATCCCCCCTCTGGCCTGGTCCCGACTTTCCCCCTTTCTGGGTAGGGAGCCCCCTTTTTTTTTCTTGGTCCCTGTTCCTTATTTGCGTAATTACGTTTGGCCGCTGACTCGCGACCCGTGAGTTGCCCCCCCCCCATTGTTTACCCCTTTTTTCCCTTTTCCCTTAATCGTGATTGTTTTTTTGCGCTAGTTTTTCGGCTGGCAGTAAACCCCATTACCGACCCCCAAATCAGATTTTGTTTTGAGAAAATCTCTTGTTTACCCCTTGGCCCCATCCTTTTATTATCTTGTGCCCTCACGGTCATTTTTTTCCAACCGTCTCACCCTTTGGGACTGTGGGTTTTTTGATCGGTTGAGACTTTCTTTTTATCTGTCAGTTCCCCGACCACTTGATTTTTTAAGTCTTTTCCCCGTTTTTTCTCCTTGTCTAAATTGTCCTTTTTTTGATAGGGCTTTTTGGGGCTCTTTTTTTATTTGGCGGACGTTCGATTGCTTTTGCTCTTTTAGGCTCCTTTTTTTTGCTTGTCCCCCCTTCTGTCTTCTTTTTTTTCCAGTTCCCAGTGAATTCCTTCGATTTTTTTTTTTCCATCTGACCTTCGACGGGAGCTGTTTTTGAACCTTTGGGAAGGGTGGTTGTTTTTTTGGCTCCCCGTAGCTCCAGAAAACCCCCCCGAGTTTTTCTGCGCCTTTGGATCTATTTGCATGGGCTTTGCGTTGGGTTCCCTGTCCACATTATTTGCCTTCTTTTCACCCCCCACTCTTTCCCTCCCTTTTGGAGGATTATCCCCTCTAATTCCTTTTGCGCGTTTTATTTCACCGTCTCACCCTGGTTCACCGCGGACCGGGCTTCTTGGCAGAAAGGCCTTCTCGTCCGACATAATCATTCTGCCTGCTGTGTGATATTTTTCCCGCCCGGTCTTTCCGTTGCTCTTGCATCTGTAGCTTGTTCATCTCCTGTTTTTTGTAGTGCCTAGCTACGAGTGCGGCGCCACATCCCCCCGGGGTGATGATTCTTTCGGTTTCCCGATGTTGGCTCTTTTCTCGCCGCCCGCCTTCCCCGTTTGAGTTTCCCCTTTTTTCCTCCCGGTACTGCAAAACGCTGTCCGTTTTTTCAATTTTTGATACCATTCGTTGCGGGGTTGTTTGGTGACTTCCCCTCCCATTACTTGGTGCGGGGGTGCACTTCGCGCGTATATTTCGCCGGGTCTGCAGACCCCCGCGGTCTTGCCGGAGGTCGACGCCCCACCCTTTTCCCACACCAGTTTGGTTTCGCCGCAGTCGCACTTTTTGGTCGGCAAGGTTTTTTTTTCTGCACGAGTCCTTGTCCTTATCCTTGCGCTTTCCTCTTCTCCAAGCCTTTTCCCATTCTCCATGCATAAATCGTCATCTCTCCTCCCGTTATCCCAGTTTTTCAATGCGGTTTCGCGCGATTTGTTTTTCAACATCGAATGGGCATGGTAGCCGCCAGCTCTTTCTCCGATTTTTCCTTCCTTCCCCTGGTCCCTTTTTTTTTTTTTTTCTTTTGCCTTTGGATCTGGGTTATCCCCCTTATTTTGTTTTGTCCTGGTATGGCCAAGGGTCCAGAGGGCTTGGGGGTGTTTTGTCCCCCCATATTGAATTTCTTCCTTTGGTTTCCCCCCCTTCCCCGTTTTCCTTACCCCTCCTCTTGTCCCCCCTTGGACTGGGTTAAATTTGTCCTGGTAAATCTTTTTTCGAGAGGGCGGCGGCGGTTTTTTTAAAGAATACTACCCCATCCGTCTTCTCGCGGCAGGGCACTTGAGCACACCCACCCTTTTGACATCTGTGGCGGCCCGATCCACTCTCTTTTTTTTTTTTCATTTCCGCGTGGGTTCTGTCTTTGATGGTTAATGGCGTTGGTTATGGTATTCTGGCCCCCCTTTCCGTCCCTTTCCTTCGTTTTTGCGTCCGCCATTTTGGTGCTACCCCCTTTTGTCATTTTGAACCCCCTGCGTCCCCCCCACTACATATAGGGTTGTTTTTTGAGCGCCACTTGCCTTCTGCTCATTTCTGTTTTTCTTGTCCTGGTTTGCCTCCACCTCGCCACCCCGCGTGTTACAAGTTGGACTTTTGGCGACATGTTTCTTTTTGGTCTTGCATCTGTTGGCGGGTTTTTTTCCAGCACCCTTTGCCTTCCATTTTCGCATTCCCCCGTTTTTTCTCTTTTTCTGCCTTGCAGGCTACTGGACATCTCTTCTCTTCAAGACCCCCCCAAATTCTAGGGTGGCGTTGGTTTGCTTCCTGAGCTCATTGCCTACCCCCCAAAATTCCGTCCTTTTTCATTCTTGAATAGCATCCAGTTTTCGTCTTTTCCCTTTCTCCCCGTTTTTGCGTAGACTTTTCCCGGGGCCCCGTTTTCATTTGATTCTTCCCAAGAGACATTGCACCTCGCACTGGTTTGACCCGTTGATCTGCTTCCTTAATGGTCCCATAGTCGTTTTTTTTGCTCCGCAAGGTTTGGGCCCCCCTTCCTCCGCCTATTAAGGCTAGCTCTTCTGCTGTCTGTCCCCTTTTTTTGCGTTTTTCCTTTGTGGTTAGTTTCCAATTGATTCTTCCAGCATTCAAGGCGTTTGATATTTTTTCCCCTTCCTTTTCCACACTTTCTTTTTTTTTTTTCCTGTCGTGGTATAGTGTAGGTTCCCCCCCTTTTTTGATCTCTTTCTTTTTGACGCGGGTCACCGTACCCCAACACCCCCCGAGAATCCGGCGAGCTCATCCCCCCCCCGCCGTGCGGACCGGTTTTTTTTTTTCCAACCCCTTGAGCACACCCTTGGTCACCTCGCTGTTTTTTCTCCTGACTTGGTGCGCGGCCCTGTTACTTTTTTTTTTTGCCTCCCCGTGGGGATTCTTCTTCTACCTCCTGTCTTCTT
>Ga0179593_1376297_pt1 | contig 13252 bp, 16 predicted proteins | sample CZODoug2_1_08_16_FD_185931 | JGI IMG/M metagenome (GOLD analysis project Ga0179593, IMG submission 185931) | Vadose zone soil fungal communities from Angelo Coast Range Reserve, California, USA - CZODoug2_1_08_16fungal (PacBio error correction) | ecosystem: Environmental > Terrestrial > Soil >... | reverse complement strand
TCTATTTTGTCCTTTACTGCTATCGACCCCGACATTCCCGTTTTCCGAATTCTTTTTTCCCTGGTTTTTGGATTTTTGAGCAAGGGGATCCTATCGTGAGAGCACCGCCCAGGTTCATCTGCCACTTCGCTGACTCTGGTTTTTTGATGCCTCGTCCTTCCTGATCTCTTCCCCCCCCTCCCGTCCCTTCCTTTTTCCCCATTTTGGTCAATGTCGAGACGATGAATCTCCCCCCCCGACTCCTCACCCCCTGACGGATTCCTCCTAGAAAATTGAACCTTTCCCTTGCCTTCAGCTCTGCTTCCTCCTTTTGGCGCTTGCCGGTCTGCTTTTTTTTTTTTCTATCACCGAAACACCTGAGCCTGCGGACCCGCCGAGCCGTGCAAACTTTTCTTTTCTTACTTTCTCCCTGTATTCCGCCCGCCCAACGCCTTCGATCCTTTTCCCTCTTCCCACTTACGTTCGGATATTATCAGCTTTTTCTACTCCTTTTATCTCTTCCTTGCGCGGCTTATTCCCTGAACTCTCCCTTCCTTTTTCTTGCGTGACGTTTCTGATTGTCGACGTTTTCTCATTTCAAACTCGAACAGAAGATGTCCTTCCTCCATCATTCCCCTGTCCCCTTTCTCTGCAACCATCCGTCCCAACTTTTAGATCTTATGTTACGAGCGATCTGATCGGAGACATGCGGTCCTCCTTCCCAATGAAGTAATTGTGCGCTGAGGTGATTTCGCTTTTGTTGCACCGGTTTTTTCAACGGGCCTATCTTTTCCAACTATTTTTGAGTTCTGGTTTTGGTTGCTCGATCGTTACGACTATAATGAAGCATTTCGGGTTTTCCCCCTTACCGAGTTCTTTCTGTCCGCCGACCCCGTGACCGAGTATTCTCTTTAGATCCGCTGTTCCCAACCTGCGTCTCGATTCTTTCTATTGCTCTTTGCTCTTTTATTTGGGTTTTGGCGTGATTTTTTTTTTTTTTTTTGCGTAAGAGAGGGATTGCCCACTGATTGCACTCTTTGTCTTGGTTTCTTCTGTCTCTTTTAGAAACTGACTTTCTTTTTTCCCTTCCTGAGAGGTGTTCCCCCCCTTTGGTAGGTTCTCCTTCCCCTTTAACTGTCTTCCTTTCCCCCCTTGAATTCTTCTTTTTTCTAAATCTCCAGATTGGACTGGGCTGTACGTGTTGTTCTCGATGCTTCGTTGCTCTCCCCCCCTGAATTCAACCCCCCTTTCTAGTGCCCTTCGGATTTAACTGTCCAGATTTGCACGGTTTCACTTGCACATTCCAGCCAAAGGTCTTTCTTTTAGATGCTTGACCTTCTCTTGTCTCCTTCTCGGTCTCTGTAAGTCTCTTTCTTCTTTGCGGTTCCCTTGTTGATTTTTAGGTCCTTTAGTTGGCCTTTCCTCCCCCCATTTTTTTAGCCTTTGGCTGTTAAGGCAGGATGGGACTTTCGCCCCTTCCCGCCACTCCCATCGCCCTAGGCTTTTTAGGTTCCCGTTTTTGTCCCCTGTCCCTTGACCAGATGGCCGTTTCTCGAACATCACGCACCGATTTCTAGTCGTCGGCCTCCTTTTTTAGAACTGGCCTTTTTTTCAGATTCCTGAGAATTTTTCCGCTTTACTGCTTCTCCCCAACCCTGCCATCTCGTTAGACGACAATCATTCGACTTTGTCCAGTTCTTCTGTGGAGATGTTTGTTAATTTCTTATTGTTTTTATCTTTTTTTCTTTTCCGCTCTTTATCGGCCTATTTCCTTGATCTTGTGAACCTTTATTTATTAGACCAGTTCCCTCCCTTCTTGTGCCCTCTCTTCTTTTTCTCCCGCCTCCCCCTCGACTGTTTTATGATACTCTTTCCAGTCTGATCGGAACGGTTTTTTTTTTTTTCCCCCCCATTTCCTCCATCCGTTTTCTCTCTTTTTTTGGTTCTTGCTTCCTGAGTCGGCCCCTCTCTTTGCCGCTGTCATCTCCTCCCCTCTGCCCTTCCCCTAGGCGTTTTCCGACTGGTGTTCCCCATGCATTCTCTCCTCTCCTAAGAGAAAATCTCCCCTAGTTTTTTTTTTCACTTCTCTTGACAATTGCCGCCTCAGGTGCTTCTTCAAGCCCATCTATTTGTTCTTTTTCATCTTTCGGCCTCTCCCCTCTGTCTTGCCACATGCCTGACGGCGGTTTTCTCCATCTGTTAGATGTGGAGCTCCCACCTTTTGCCTAAAGCATGGTATCCGTCTTGCGGGTCTAGTGTCTTGTTGTGATCTTTATATCCCTGGTTCGCCTCCGGTCTATCTCTCCCTTTCCCCTTCCCCTTTTTTTTTTTTGTTTCGATTATACGATCCCATTCGATCACTCTTCACCCCCTCCCCTAGACCGTCGACTCTTTTCCCCGTTTTGGATAACCATTTCTCATTTTTTTTTCCGCGCTCTCTCCATTTGTACCACTCTTCCTCTCGGCCTGAACGGTTTACTACCCCTCGATTTTTCTTGCTCTCCGGCCCCCTTCCTTTTTTTTGCCTTTTTCACCAAAGCCCGATTTAGCTGTCTTGAGGAGACACTTCCTTTCTTCTTCCTTTTTCCTCTTTGTCCTGCTTACCCAGTCGCTCCCAGGTTCCCTCCTTCCCGTTGGTTCGATATAGCTAGTTTTTCAGGTTTCGACTTTTCCTTGTCTTTTCACACCTTTTAATTCCGCTCCCTGTTCGCTACCCCCTATTTTTCCGACCCCACTCTTTCCTTCCCCTCCCCTTTCTTCCATCCCTTTTCCTCTGGAGCCCTTCCTCTTCATTTTCTCCCTATGGAGACGAGTTCATCCCATTGCCTCCCCCCCTGTTTTTGGTCCCCTTTTTTTTTTCATCCAGACCTCTTTAATCACTTTCTTTTTCTTCCCAGAGTTGTGAATGAAGCCCCCCTCCAATGTTCATCCTGTTCTTTTAGTCTCGGTTTAGACGGCGATATTTTCCTTTTTATTGACGAGAACTTGTTATCCTTTCCGATCGGAGTCTAACGTATTGTAGAAATTCGATTATGTTCCTATCAGTTTGGTGTCCCCCTTGAGTTTCACGGATACATATTCCTCTTCCGTACATGCCGTCCCTGATTCTAAGGGTCTTATATTTTCTATGCCAGAAGACATTTAAAAGGTTTTTTCCCCAAGTCTTTCTCCCTCTCGGGTCCCTTTCCTTCCTTCCCTCCCGACCAAGCACGACTTCCTCCGCCTTTCCTTTCATGGTTTCGACTGTTCCTATGTCCATTTCTTGAATAACTTTCCCTATGCTGCAATTTTTTTCCCACGATTTTTTGACATCACTCGCAGAGAGACCACTCTCCCGTCCCCGATCCTCTCTGGCTTGTAATCCTTCTAACCTCCTTCCCCCCCTTCCTTTTGCAAGCCTTTCTGGCCTTCGCTCCTCCCCCTTCTTTCCACCTCCAGGCCCCCTTCCGTTGTTTTCTACCGGCTGTGTGGTCCATCAGGGAGAAACACTTATTCTCACTTCGCCCCATTGAGCCGTCTAACCCCTCTCCTCTCTTCGATCGCAGTTCTCCCTGTTCCTTTCCTCCCTCCCTCCTCCGCCCTCGGTCCTGCTCTGGCCATACGCTCAGGCCCTATTGCCCCCCCCTTTTTTTGGCCTCCACAGTTTTGCTCGGAGAGAGAAACACTTTTCACTCTCGTGCTTCCTTCCGAACCGCCCTGTTCCACAACCAGCTCCTCCTGGCCATCCGCCAGTCTCTTGGATGCGGATTTTCTGTCCCGATTCACTCCCCTCGGATGAACCTTTCCCTTTCCTTGGGCCTTATCTTGTCTGACTTTCTGGATTCCAAGCGTGTCCCCTCGGGAGTTTTCCTTCTCTCTCCACTTCCCTTCCATCATCCACCCGGCTCTAGCAGCTACCCCCTCCTTCACCTGTCTTTGGGCTGGTGTTTTCACGTTTGGGAAGGACTCAGTCTCTATTTCTTGGTCCATCCCTTTACCCCCCTCTCCTGTTTGATGGTAGGGCTCCTTTCGGGTCGTCTTATCTCTCATTCTCTTTGCCTGTTTGTCCAAACCTACCCCCTCTCAGCCTTCTACAAGAGACTAAGCGCTATTCCAGGTGGAGATTACCCTTTTCAGATTGTGTAGCATCCTTTTTTCTGTGATTATTTGTGTTCTCCTCTTTTTCTGTCTCCTTCCCATTTTTTCATTAGATTGCCTTAGAGCTTTTTCTTATTTCGGTTCCCCAGAAGCTCATGGTGGAAGACCGGCTTCGAATTTTCCCGTATGTCTACCCCTTCTTTTTCTCCCTCAATCCGCCTTGGACCCCCCCCATCCCTTCTTCCTGTGATCGTGTCGATCGCCGTCCATCCTTTTTGTTATATATTCTCCTTTTATGTTGTTTTTTTATCGGGGATAGGATTTGCGTTTTACTTCCCGCTCTCCCCTCCCCTTCCCCTTCCCTTTTTCCCTGAATGTTGTTTTGTTTCCGGTCTTTTTTACATGCCAGTGGTTCTCCCCGTTTCGTTTGTCGCAACCCCAAAGGTCTGTCCCACCTCGATTTTTTTGTGTTCATGCCGGTACTCTCCTCTCTGAGTATTCTTCCCTACTTCAACTTCTTCAATTTTGTTCCTTTCGAGCCTAGTAGTGACCCCCACCGCTTACGGTTTTATGCCTCCTCACACCCGGTGAAATAGTTCCCTTTGTCTTAGCTCGTTCTCTCTTTTTCTCCTTCGGGTCTGGTGTTTTTCGCTTTCACACTTGAGGTCCTTATACACCTTTAGCCTAACCGCCCCATTTTTTTTTACCCCTTTTGATTCACTCCCTCCCCATCTCGCCTGTGCGCTTTTTTCCTTTCCCCCCCCTCCGTCTACAACAGCCCCCCCCTCTACGTTCCTCTTTCCTTGGAGGACGGCTACTCCTGAGACTTTCCTTTTTTAGAGTGCGGCGTTCTTGTCTATCCCGATCCCTTCCCTTCCCTCTGTACCCTCTCTTTGTAATAATCCTTCCTCCCTTGCGTCTCCTTAGAACCAACTGTTGCATTATTCAGGTTAGAGGGTGTTTATGACCTTTGCCTATATCCATCCATTGTCACTTCCTTTTTTTCTTTATTCCCCTCTGCGGTTTTTCCACCGGTTTCGAAGTCTCTAGTCGTTAAAGTCTCAGCTGAAAGGGTTGATCTATATTTTAGGACGCATCATTTCTCCCTTTAATTCGATCTGAGCTTCTTCCGACAGCACGGTCCCTTGAGTTTCTCATTCGTCCTTTCCCTATGCCCGACATCCTCGATCGCATGTCTTTTCTTGAGTTAATTTTGGCGCTGTTAAGATTTCGGGGGATTTTCCCTATTGCCATATGTCCTTCTGTGTAACCTTATTGCGACCCCTTTGAGGTTGTCTCTTTTTTCCCTTCCCGGACCTTAAATTCTTCCTAATTACTCTTTTTCTCTGGTATCATTTCTTTTTGTCCCCATCCTTAATATTGTTCATTCGAGTTTCTATGATAGTTGGATTTCCCCTACTCAACCGGTTTTCTTTGCCATCTCCTTCTCCCTTCCATATAGGACTTCTTCTCCCCCATTCCCGCGTCCCCTGAGACTTCTTCGTGGAAGCCAATGGTTCCCGCGTCGTGCGGAGGAGTTCTGTTTTCATTCTACTTTTTTTTCTTTTCTTCCCTCCTCTGCACCCGATAGATTCTTCCCTTCCCTCTTGTCTTTATTCTCCTTGCCCCCAGTTTGAGAGGAGTATTAGATTTAGCACCTGCTACCCGCCTTTTCTATTTAGCTTTTAATACCTCCTTTTTGTGGCTTCTCCCTTGCTTCTCAGGACACACCTTATTCTTCATCAAATTTTTGCCCCCTTTCTCCTGTGAAGCCTTTTCCTCCCGGCACTGGAGTGTCAGTGGCGTTTCGGCCTTCAGATTTATAGGCTTTCCTTCCGGACTTGACCAAAGTTACTTTTGATGAGAAACTTTCCCTCGTTTTGGCCTCTTTGCTTACCCCGTTCGCCATCTAGTGTATGTCTTTTCTCTGCTATTCTTGCCATTCTGAAGGTTTCAAGGGTAGTTTTTTGTTTTGATTTTGTGTCTCCGTACTCCCTTTAGGGTTTTCCCTCCTCGTTGTCTGTTTCTTGCGTTTGATCGGTCCAACGATCTGCCCTCGCGTCTTCCCTCCCTTTGTTGCAGTCTGACTTAGTCAAGAACTGATGTTCTCCCTCTAGTTCCCCTTTGTTTCCCCCTCGGACGAAGATTAACTCGCTCCACTCTTGCTTTTTCCCCCCTTAGCTGTCCCTGCCGCCTGATCACCGCACATCCTGATTGTTCTTTGGCATATTCAGGACGTAAGACACGGCGGAGATAGTGCCCCCTGTCCTCTAGTTTGCTCGAAGCACTTGCAGGCCATCTTTGACAAATTCTCCCTCTCGTGTTTTCTCTTGGTTTTTATCGTGCTCGAAGGGGAACCCCCCCCCATTGGACTATATTTTCCATAAGTAAGTTGTAGTGGGGAGGGATCCGGGCTACCCTCTATTTCCGATTCCCCCATCCATCTACCTGACCCGTCTCTTACTTATCCCTGTCGGGCTACGTGGCCGTTGTAAAACTATATTTACCTCTGGGTAATCCGACGATTTTATCCGAATTTGTTTAATTTGCTTTTTTCCCCCTCTTCTGAAACCTTTTCCTACCCTCTTTTTTTTTTGCTCCTCCGAGGCTTCAGGGCCTCGACGTGTTTCCTCGCCCCTTGTGCTCGAGTGTCTCTTTTCGAAAAGGTCTTAATGTTTTCTCCGAGCCCTTCTTCCCATTCGTCCGCCAAGGGTCACCATCCCTTAGCCCGTTACGTGTTCTCTAGTCGCGCTCCTTAGACTTTTTGCTGACTTATCTTCGCCCCCCCATTTTGCCAGAAACTGCGCTAACAGCTGTCCCGACTTGCCCCCCCATTCCCCCCTCCCGCCTTCTTTTCCCATGCGTCTAGGGTGGGGGTCGAAAAATTGGCACTGGAGTCCCCCCCTCACTGCGTCTTCTTCGTGGGAGAACTTGGAGGCCAGCCCTCTATCTCCTTTTGTTCCCCCATCCGGGTCCCTTTCTCCATCCACGTTTCATTTTTCAGCTCCCTATGACGATAAGATTTCCTTTTACTACCCCTTTCCACCCTCCACCTCCTTGGCCAGGTGGTTTCCTTCTTTCGGTCGCCGGCGTTTGCAGGTTTTTTCAGTAAAGTTGTTCAAGCCCCCTTCTTGCGCGAAAAGCCGGCTTACCTTCTTCTCCTTTCTCCCTCCTATTCCTGTTTCCTTTCCTCCATCCCTTCGCTCCCTTTCCTCTGTTTCAGGACCACTAGGGCCCTGGAGGTTTTCATAGTGTAGTTTTGAACAGATGCATCCCCCCTGGCCGCTTCCCAACCCACTTTCTGCTCCCTAAGCCCTTTCTCTTCGGACAAGTCCAGGCTTTTCCTAACTAGATCTATTACGTTGTGTTTCGATTCGTTTGGTTCCTCTGGTTCTTGTCCACTACGTCGCCCTCTTCCCTCCCACCGATTTTTTCTTCCCAGATTAGGTAAAACCACTAGACTTTTCTCCTTTTTTCGACTCCCCTGGAGGTCAGCACTTATTCCCCCCTCCCACCTCGTACTTTGAAAGATTTCTTATGGACTTAGAGACCCCCCCTGAGTTTCAACCCAGGTAGCCAGGCTTTCCTCGGGTTTCGCCCTTCCTATTTTTAGCCATTTAAATTTTTTTTCCCTCAGTAATAACCGCCAAGTATCATAAGGGATTTTTCCCACCCTTTTAGCCGCAATTACCCCAACTTAGTATTCAGTGCTTGATCGAATTCCCGCGTGGGGAGATAGCTCAGCATCCACCCCTCTTTGTCATCATGCTCGGCCTCCTCTCGTCACCCTGGTTACCCCGTGAATTGGTACGTTTGCTTCCCCTCACTTTTGGCTTTTCTTGTCCTCGGCTTTCATCCTCTCCTGGTTTTTTGCCGAATAGTTTCATTCAGAACCCTAGTTCACTTTTTCTCAGGACATATTTTAGCAATGACTCCCACCCTGGCGGCTTTTCTTTTCGCGTCCACTCCCCCCGGTCAAACCTTTCCTCCCTTCCATTTTTCGGTCTTTTTCCCTCTCCTCCCATTGGCCGGGTTTAATTTCAGATTTCTTTTACACCCCTTTTATGTTTCAGGGATGTCTCTTTTTTCCCATCCCCGTCATTTCCTTCCCTTGTCCGTTCTTTTCTTTTCTTCTCGTCTCCACATTTGATCTTCTTTTCCATTTTTGATGCTTTCTGGTCGGCGTCTAGCCGAAGTTTTTTGTCCTATGAAGGCTCTTTGCGGTTCTCCTCCTCCTTTGTTACGATCCGGTTGCTGGTAGGTTCTCCCCTTTTGTCTTACTAGACCAGGTCTTTTTTTTGATCTAAAAAAATCTTTCCTCCCGCGTCGTTTAAAAGTAGATTTCCCCGAGCCTCACTTTTTCCCCTGTTTTTTCCCCTCTTTCTGCCCTTCTGTGTTCGGTCGTCTCCCTTCCCGTTTCTGATGTTTAGTTCCATTATCTTGAGACTTAGTACCCTCCTCTTTAAATTACTAGTTCGAGGATCTCTCTTTTCCGGCAGGGAGGTCCTCTCCCCAATTCTTCTCTCAGTTTTTCCTTACCTTTTCTCCTCTACGATCGTTCATGCATGTCCTCAACCGCCTGGTGTCTCCCACCAGCATCTCACGATGTCTTTGGTCCGTTCCTTTTCCCCCGGTTTTTCCTCTCCTTTCTCTTCCCTCCTCCTCCTCCCCGTTTTTTTTGTGCTCTCTCTCGGACGCGGCTTGCCGGGTCGCTATAGGACACACGTTTTCATCCCAGCCTTAAGGTGTTCCTGGCGGCTGATTTGCTTTCCACGTTTGTTCCGATTGTTCTGGCCGTGCCCCTTTCTCCACTTCGCGATTTGTATTTTTTCAACCTTTTTCTATCTTTTTAGGCCCTCTTTTCCCAGTGGGACTCCACTCTCATTTTTCCCCTCTCCCCCTCCCACCGTGCGAACGTGATGCTCTCACAACGGTTTCCCTCGACACTTGCTCTTTCGTTTCGCGCTTTTTATATCTTTTCTCTTTGTTATCGGTTTTTTCCGATCAATTACAATCACGAGCTGAGGGATCTACCTCCCCCCCTCTCCTATACCCCTTCCCACCGGATTTTTTCATCTTCTGCCGACACAGCAATATTTTAGTGTCCCGACTATTCTTTTCCCCATTTTTAAAACCTCTGCCCCTTCCACACAGCTCACAATCCGTTCTTTCTCCTTGTTCTCCGTATCCGTCCCTACTGTCCCTTTTTTCATTCCGAGTTTCCTGTTTTGAGACCTTCTCTTTTTTTTTTTGGTAGACGTTTCCCTTGACACCATCCGAGGACGTCGCTGGATCCTTCCTTTCCCTTCCGCCTTGCTTTTTTTTCTCGGCCACCCTTCTAACCTACCATCCTTTCCCCGAGGGTATTTCTTCCTATTAGCCCTTTTTCCCCTTAATCACTGACTTTCCTGCGATTTTTCCCTTCCTCTTTTTCTTGTGAACCTTGTTTTCGAAGGTGTCTCTCTTCCTTTGCAACGAGCGGAAAGGTTTTTATTGCTCCTGCGATTTCGTCTCTTTCCCTTTCTTTTCACCCTCTTTCCTAATCTTTTTGGTTCCGAGCCCGTTGAACCCTCTGGGAGTTTCTTCCTCTTTTTCTCGCCCTTCTTTAATGACATCGCTTTCTGTAGATTGATGATTTTTGCGACCTTGGTTTCAATCTGCGGTCTATGCCCCTATTGCCCCTCTTTGGAGGTATGATATTAGTTGTGAGAACCCTTTTCACCACATTGAGCCTTGCGCCCTTTATTTTGGACCTGCTGTGGCTCCTCGATTTCTTTTGGAAAGGCTTCCTCACACGCCGTTTCCTTTTTTTGGAAGCGTTTTCCGTATGACCCCTCCCCCCTCGATAGGATTTGGGAAGGACCGTTCGGGGTCGCCCCGATGTTGCCCCGTTTGGATTACCCTTCTGTTCTAACCAATCCTGTGTTCTTTTTTGTTTTTTCCTCTCCATGTCTGCCACTGGTCCTTTTCGGGCAATTTTTAAGCAACCTTTAGGGACGGGAGATCTCTTTTTCTCCTTTCTCCCGTGCCCCTTGGTCCGCGAGGAGTTCGTCTTTCTTTTTGAAGTCCGTTCCTGTTCGGTGATTCCGTCCAGAATCGCTCAGTCTTATACTCCTCCCTTCATGCATCTCCCCTCGGCGAGTCGACGATTCTGTTCCCCTTTTATAAACTACCGAGCTTACCGATTGCGGTCAGTCTTGAGTGCTAGAAGATTTCTGAAGGCTCAAGTTTATATTAATCCCCCATTCCACGTCCTCCCCCTTCTCTCCGCTCAGACATGAATCCTGGACAGGGATTTTTTGATTGTCGTTTTTGTACAGGAGTATCCAGACCCCCTCTCTTTGCCCCTGTGTATGTTTTAAAGTGGTACCACTCTTTTACTCGCTGGGGTTCTTCCCTCCGTCGAACCTCGACTTCCGACTCCTTTTTTCTTAGCCTTTTTTTATTTGTTCCGAAAGAAAGGTATCGGGGAATGGGTCTTTACGCCACTTGTGTCTCTTCGTGTGTTCTTTTATATTTTTCTCTCATCCCTTCAACGTTAGAGACCCCTTCATATCTGTGTTCGAGTGGACCCTTTCATCTCCGACTGATGCTGCCCCCTACTTTCCTCCACAATGTCTCCTTTGCCCTCCTCATGAGCTCCCCTTCTCTCCCCCCTCTGTGGTTTGTTTCCACTTTATCCATGCAGTATCTTTTGCCTACAAGAACCCCCTTGGTGCCGGTGGACTTCTTTTTACGCTCGACGATGATCACTTGTTGTTTGCCCCATCTTTTACTCTTGGGGCCTTGAGCACTTTTCATTCCCTCCTTTCCTTCCCGATGCGGGCGAGGCTGGTTTTCTTTCTAGCAGGGTTTCCTGGACATCTAAGTTTTTGATGAGAGATATCCGGGACTCTTTCTATTCATCTCCCCCGCACTCACCCTTTTTCTGTAGCCTTACTCGGTTTCCGCCCCGTTGATGCTCCACCTCTCGACCCGATTGGTACTCCGGATTACGCAGTTTGGCATCTTCTCTCCTAGCTCGAAAGTATTCCCCCCCTCCCCTTCCCCCCCTCGATGTTGCGCCCTCTAGAGGATTCAGTGTCTTCTCCGGGTTTCACCCCCCTCGTGGCCTCTTGTTGTCTCTGTCTCCCACTATTTCAATGGGTTATTCTATTTTTCTAGAGGCTCGCAGTTATTAATTTCCCGATTGGTCTTATATTTCGTCTCCGAGCCGTTGCCGCCTCCTCCCTCTCGAATAGAACCTAAAATTAGAGTCCCCCATAATTTTTTTTGCCTGGACCATTAATTTCACCCATCCCTTTCTTCATTTCAGTCTTCCCCCCCCCCCCTCGATACCGTAATCTACGCTTGTCTAACGGTTCGGGGTCCAGCCGAGATTTTTGCTCTTGCTTCTTCTTTTTTTTTGTGCTCCACAATGCGGTTTTTCCCCTATTCTCATACGCTTACGTTCAAGATCCTTCTTGCGATCCATTAAGAGGTTTTCCCCCTCCCCTTCTCCCCATCCTGGCCCCGGGTTCCTGGTATTTAGTGAGTCCTGGTTTGGCGCTCCCCAGAGACTTCTTGATTCCTCTTTTTTATTGTCGGCTCTCCAGTGGTTTTTTATGACTCTCTTTCTCTTCTCTGACTTCTCTTCGGGGATACCTTTTCTCCTCTTTCGCCATCGACTCTGGGTCCGGACATGAAGGGAAATCTCCCGGAGTTTAGCTAGTGAGAGATGATCGCACCCAGGTTCCCCAATTCTCTCCTCCCCCCCCTTTCTCTTACCCAATTCCCCCATTGCTTCACCTCTGACCTCTTCCCTCCCACTTCTAGCCTTTAGGCGCATTTTTTAAGAATTTGCAACTGGACTTTGTTTGAAATATCGCGATGATCTAACCTGTTTTTTTACGCGAAAACACTTCTTCCCCCCCTTCTCCTCCCGATCCTATTGTCTTTTTTCCAGTGGACCCCCTCGGCCAACCGTTCTGTTCTTTTTTCATGGATCTCAGAAACGAGGGCCCCCGGTTTCAGAAGGATCGGGTGTTCCACTCCTATGAACTTGCCTTTTTAAATCTTTCCCCCCCCCTCTCCCTCGCCCTCTGCCCCAAGTCGCCCCATGAGCCTGCAAACTTATTATAAGGATTTTTAACTTCTACCATTTCCTTTCCTGTGGCGATCTCAATCCTACCGAACCTCTAGGGAAGTGTTTATTTCCCTTTTGTGCACGTTTCTCTGTTTTTTCAAGATTGTTTGTCCACCTTTGCCCCCTTTTCCCTCAACCCTTTTATTTTTTTTTTTTTTTCTGATGTTTTTGGCTTTCTATCTCTTCCCTCAAATCCCCCCCCCCTAACCCAACATCCCAATTTTTTCCACTGGCCTTTTTTCGCCTTCTGTTTCGCTTTCTCAGTTTACATTTCGCCAACTTCCCCCCGCGTGCTTCATGTTACCTCCGTCTTCTGACTTCAACGGCTTTTTGAGGCTTTTTAATCTTTCTCTTTTTTGTCACTTTTTCTCAGCTATCTAATCCCCTTTTTTTACGGCACATGCATTGAATTATAATTTAGGCTTTCGCCGATTCCAATTGTGTTGCCTTTTTTCCCTTCTCTTCTTCACCTCTTAGTCTACTTTGATGTTCATGGATCGCGCCAAATCTTGATTTTTTTTTTCCCACCCTACCTATCCTTCGTGCATTTTTTTTTTTTCTTCTTCTTATCCTTTTCCGGAACTGAATCCCGGATGAGTGGTTTGCGTTTGTTGTAGCCGCCGTGCCGATCGACCGGCGTTCTCTTGATGTTTGTTTTTTCCGGGTGACGATCCTTTTTTCCTTTTGTGTTAGTTCTGTGGCGTATATCCCGCCCTATCTTTTTCCTTTTTGATAGTTAAACTTTTAAATTTATCTCCAGCCAGTCCTGCCCCAAAGAGATCCTCTTTCACTTTTTTGTCGCTTTCTCAACCGCTTGTTTCTCGGGAGCATTTCGTATCTTTTTGAGATAGTTTGTAGACTCAGGTCTCCAGTCCACTTGCTTAATTGACTTTACTGGATATGGATCTCTTTCTTCTTTTTCTTCCCCACCCGATCGCGACGTGGCCTGAACTGTTTTCTCCTGCCCGGTTCACCTTTTGCCTGTGCCCCTTCCTCCTGAAAATCAAGAATTCTTTTTTCTTTTTTTGTCGGTTGGGTCGATTCGGTTTCCTCCTTTGTCTCTTTTCTTTT
>Ga0179593_1681544_pt1 | contig 13253 bp, 28 predicted proteins | sample CZODoug2_1_08_16_FD_185931 | JGI IMG/M metagenome (GOLD analysis project Ga0179593, IMG submission 185931) | Vadose zone soil fungal communities from Angelo Coast Range Reserve, California, USA - CZODoug2_1_08_16fungal (PacBio error correction) | ecosystem: Environmental > Terrestrial > Soil >... | reverse complement strand
CACCCCGGTATCACGCCTCCCTTTTCCGGCATTCGCCGCCCCCCCCCAAAAACCCTTTGTTTTTTTTCCGGCTTCCCCCCACCTCCCCATGCTCTTGCCCAATAATGATTTTCCAAGGAAATTTGGAATTTGAAAGCCACTTTGTTTTGAAACTTTCTGTTCAAATTGCATTTTTTTTTTTTCTGGGACCTTCACGTGGATTTTTTCCCCGAAGGGGGGATCTCTCTTTCTTTTTCTTCCTCACTTGTAAACTCAACTTCCCCCCCCCCCATTGGGGCCGTGCGGGTGTTTGGAATTTTTATTTTACCTTCCCCCCTTTCCCCCCCTTCAACGGACGCTTTTTTTTTCTTTTGGATGATGGATTTTTCCCTCCCGTGCCTTTTTTTTCCCCGATTTTTTGTTTTGCGCTTAGGGTTTTTCTTTTCAAAGGATATATGGAACCCTTTTTTCGGACTGGCCACTTTCTTTCCCCCCCAAACAACCTGTTTCCTTTTTTCCCCCTTTGTTCCCCATTCGCTTTTTTTTTTTTACGAATGGTGTTTGTTATATTTTTTTCCCGTTTGTTTTGTTTTTTTGTTGCTTGATAGATCCCCCCCCTTTTCCCGGTGCCTTTCTTTGTCTCCGGTTTTGCCATAAAACGTTTTTTTTTTACCTTGGCCCTTTTTTCACGGTCCCACCCCTTCTGGGAACCGCCCACTTTCGAGAGATCCCCCATGTTTCCCAGTTTCGGTTGCCCTTTCCCATAAAGTCCCCCCCCTTCCGTTTTTTTTTTCTGCGGCCTTTCCTTTCCCCCAAACTTTTCCCGGATTTGGAGTTTTTTTTTTTTCGGATTTTTCCCTCCCTCGAAGGGCTTCCTTCTTTTTTTCCTTCCCCGTGACGGTCCTAACTGCACCCTTTTTCTTCCACCAAGCACCCCCGTCCCCCCCCCCCTCGAAAAGTCCCTCCCCCATCATTATTGCAAAGGCTTTCTTTCCCTCGCTGTTGAGAGCCTGAAAAAAAAAACCCCTTTTTCTTTTTTTTTTCCCCATTTTTTTTAGGCCGGCCCCCCTTTGGGATTAGTGATTTTCGATTTTTTTTCCCGCCTCCCCTTCCCCCCGTTTAGAGAACACTTCCAACCTTACTTCTCCCCCTTTGATTTTAGACATTTCGGCAGGACCCTCGCCGTCACAAGACCCCCCTTCTTCGAGCTCTTTTTCCCCCATGGGGCCCGTCCGCCCCTTTTCCCAGGTTTTTTTTTTCTCCGGGTTTTTTTACTGAGGCATGGCCCCTCTGTTTGTTTTTTTTTTTACTTGGCTTTTTTTTCAAAGGCCACCCTTCTTCCCCCCTTTTTCGAATTTGGCAGTTCCCCTTTTCCGATGCTTTGTGCAGGGTCAAGAATTTTTTTCTTCGGACTTAACAGACCAATGTGAACCCCTTTCCCCCCCATTTTTTTTGATCGCCTTTTTTTACCACAACCCTCCCCCCTAATCTTGGCCTTGGTTCCCCCTTTTCCACCAGGCAAACTCAGTTTTTTTTTTTTTCCCAGATAAACCCATGACTTCCCCCCTTTTTCTCAGGTAAATTCCCCAGACCTCAATTTTTTAATTTTTTAGCCATTGTTTTTCCAGACCCAACTAATTGGTTCACCTGGTGAATGCCCCCCCATTTACGGCGTTTTTCTCGGATTTTTTTCCCCCCCCCACGCTCTTTTCCGGCCTGGGCCTCCAAAACAGTGCGTCCCTTTTTCCCCCTCTTCAAGAAGATGGTTTTTTTCTTGAAGAAGCCAATCTTTTTTTTTTCAAAAGGCCCTTCCTTTCACCTACAGCGGCTGCCTCCCGGACTGAGTCGCCCCCCAAGTAATTCTTTTTTTCACAAAAGTTTTTTTTTCCCTTTCCCTGTTGTACTGGCTTTCCCCCAGAAGTTCCCCTTCCTAAAGATTCGTCCCTTTTCTTTGATTTCATGAGGTTTCCCTTTTTGATAGTCCCCATTTTTTTCCCTTTTACAGAGTTTTTTTTTCCCCCCCTTCCCAGAATACATGGGCGCTCCCCCCCAAACTGAAGCGTCATTTCTCTCTTCCCCAAACTACTTTTTTTTTCCGGGATCATTTTTTCTTTTTTGAGATTTTTTGGGCTCCAGCACTTTTTTTTGTTGCCAGCTTGAGTCTTCCCCAGGGCCAAACTTTTCCTCGAAAATTCCCTTGCTCGTACACCTTTTTTGTTTTTCACGGCCCTATTTATATTTTTGGCCCCCCTTTTTTTCTTTTTTTCCTTTAAAAAAAACTCCCTTTTCAATCTTTCTTTTTTTGCACGCGTTTCCCATGAACTGGTTTCTGTTCTTTCCCTTCCCCCCCTTTGCTTGTTTCTCTTTTTTTCGAATTTCCCTTTTCCCCCGTGTCTTCTTCGAGCCTCTTTTGCGGATCGCTTTTTAACTGTTTCCTTTCTCCCGGATATTATTTTTTTTTTTTCCCCCTGGGCAAACTTCCCCGGTGAGGGACATAACTCTCTGTCAGGGAACTTAACCCCACCTCACTGGATTTGGATCTCCTTTTTTTCTCTGTTGGCCTCCACTCCGGTTTACTTTCCCCCCCCTCCCTTTGAAAACTTTTTCAGTCCCTTTTTCCTGTTTGAACCCCCTGCAAGGAGCCCCCCTCCCCCCTTTTTTTCTCCCTGAGGGTTTGGCCACGTTTTTTTTTCCCCCCTCGAGGTCAAAAGAACCCCCTTTTCCGGTAAAAGCTAAGGAATTAACCCCAAATACACCCAACAGTTCCAACTCTCTCCTCTTTAAAAGTTTCCCCCTTCAATGGGCTTTTTATGGGACCTTTTTTTGCGAACATGACCTCCAGTTTGTCACTCCCCTCGGGGGTGTACAAGTTTTTTTCTCTGGGCTTTTCCCCCCTTCTTCCCGTTTCAGAAACTTCCCCTTTTTTCCCCCGAATACTGGCCCCAAACTCCGAAGGCCTGGGAGCGTGTTTCCTGTTCCCCCAGGGGGCCCTTTTTTTTTTTTTTCCTTTCAGTCGAACCCCCTTTCCTCGATTAACGTCGGACTTTTTTTTTCTGTCATGATCTTTTTTTCCAACCCCCCCCCCTTTTTTTTTTTTCCGAACTCCCCCCCAAAAACATTTTTTTTCTTTAACCCATCTTCCCAGGGCCCCCCTTCCCGATATCACCCCCCCCTTAGAGGCTCGACTTTTTTACAATTGAGTGCTTTTCCCCCCCACCCAGGCTACTTTTTTTTTCCCGGCCGTTTAAAAATAGAGTGCCCCTCTGATTTTAGGTCCCTTACGTCAGCCCCCCAGTCGGTATACGCCTTCGTTGGATCTTGCCCCTTTTGATATTGCAAGATTTTCTTTTATTTTTTCTTTTTCCCCAGGAGCGTTTCCCCTTTGAGGGTAACTTCCCACCCCACCTGTTCTCTTCTGGAAACTTCACCAAAACCCATCTCATCCCCCCTTTTTTGTTCTTTAAGAGATGGTTCCCCTTCCCCCAAAAAAATAGTGTTTTTTTTCTTGGGTTACGCTTTTTTTCTCTTTTTTGGGTATTTGCTTTTTTCCTTCGTTCGTTTTTTCCTTGCCGAAAACCTATTTTTTTTTCCCTTCAAGAGAATACTTCCTTCCTACCCTTTTTCTTTTCCATTCGGGCGTTTTTCGTTTGTACTCCCCAAAGAAAAATTCTTTTTTTTTTGTGCCTTTTCAACCCTTTTTTTTTTTTTCGTATCCCAAACGCCTTTCTCCCTCCTATTGGATTCCCTTCTCCAACGGGAGTGGAGTTTTTCACCCCCCCCTCCGCTGGAATTCCCTATTTTCTTTTTTTTCCTCTATTTTTCCTCATCCTCAGTTGTTTTGCCTTTTTTCCTCATGCATGCCAGTCAATGCTGCTTTTCAAGCAAACTCACTTCCCTGGTCTCTTTCGGTTCACCCCTCCCTATGATTTGCGACACGAAATCTTCTTTTTCTGAAATGTTTTTTGTCTTGGTAGTTCTGCTCTGCAATCCAAGGCCGGAGGAACCTTCTTTCTCTTAAGGGATTTTCTTGTTTTTTTGTTTTTCCCCCTTTTCCCTCGGACCGGACTCTTTTTTCAATTACAACCCCCTGCGGACCTCCTTCCCTTTCCCTTTTTTTCCTTTGGAGGTTTGAGTTTTCCTCCGCTTACTCAAGGGGCCCTGTCCCCCTCCTTCCAAAGAGTTCTTTTCTTTCCGCTCAAGGGGCCCCTTTTTTTTTCCTTTTTTTCTTTGGCACCTTCCCCCATCAAAACCCCTCCGATTGGACAAGTCTTCTCCTGAGCATTCCGCTGGTTACTTCTTTTTCCTCCCCCTGTGACGACAAATCCCGGGTTTGGCACCCGGGGGCTCATTTTTTTTCCCTTTCTGGGCAAACATTTCCCCCCTTTAGCCTCAAACTCCCCCCCCCTCCCGTCCTGTCGGATCCTTTTTCTTTTTTTTTTCTTCATGGGTGACGCTTGGACGTGAGCCTCTTTTTCAAACATTTTTTTTCTTGGTGAAATCAACTTCCTCCTTGAAAAAAGCTTTTTCTTTCTATCGGGGAATCCCCCCTGAAAAAGAAACCCCTTTTTTTTGTTGCGCGAACGTCAACCTTTCTTTTTCCTTCTGAGATTATTCCCGTTTTTTTTTTTTCTCCCTTTAGGGGGGAAGCCCCCCCCCCCCATTGGACACCCGTACTTTTTTTTCCTTTTTCCAAATTTTTTCCCTGCGCCGTCCATTCCGGACATGGTAGTGGGCTCTTTTCATCAGGGATTCTCTTTTTTCTTTCTTTCAGTCCTGCCTTTGTTTTTTTTTTCTCTTTGCTTCCATGTAACTTCCCCTCGTGAAAACTCTTTTTTTTTTTTTGTTGCGTTGCTGTGTTTCCGTCTTCTTTGTGCCGGCTTTCCCCTTGGACTTTTTTTACGTCTTCGGGGTGATTTTCCCTTCTTGTTCTCCTATCATTTATCGGGTGGGGTGTCTCTAAACATTTTTGTTTTTGGGCGTTGGTTTTTCCCTTTTCGGAATTCCGTACCCCCTAGAGAACGACCCACCTGCCGCATCTGCCTTTTTTTTCTTCTTGACGACGCTCTTGACGAGTTCCTTTTTTTTTCCCATTTCGATACCCTCCTTTTTTTGAGAAACTTTCCCAGTATGTCTTGCTCCTCTTTTCCCGGGTTGAAACCCCCCCCCAATCCTCTTCAAACAATTTTTTTTCTTCCCCCCACGGTGTGACTTTCTTGAATTCGGTTTGTTTTTCTCTTGGGGGATTTTTTCATTTTCGATGTTCCTTTTTTTCTCGGCTGGAAAGCCCCCCTTTTCCCTCTGTGAGGGCTCGTCTTCCTCAACCTTTTTTTCCCCCTCAGTCGTTTAGGTCCTTTTGCAACAAACTCGTTTTTTTTTTTGGCAGACGACTTTTTTTCCCCGGCGGCCCCACCGATGGAATATTTTTGGGTCATTCCCCTATCCCCCCCGGGGCCCTTACAATCCAATCCTTGAAAGATTGTCCGTCGATTTTTTTTGAAAAAATGTTTTTTTTCCCATACATTTCTTTTTTCCGGCTTTGGAAAACCCCCTCCCCCCTTTTTTTTTAAGATCATTTCTTTCTTTGGGCTCGACTCCCCTTTTCCCCAGGGCTGTTTCACAAAAGGTTCTTTTTTTCAAAGGTTTTCTTCTTGCTTGTCCCCCCCCTTTACCAAACCCCCTTTGCCGTAATGTTCCATTTTTTTATTTGTTGGCGTCTTTGCTGGCTCGTGTGTTTTTTTTTGAACACCCTCCGTCTCCCTTTCCGAACGAGCTTGCGAATCCGTGACACTTTTTTTCTCCCAAAGGGGCCCTTCCCTTTCTTTTGCCAAACAGTCCCCCTTGAAAATTTTTCAGGGTTTACCCCCCTTAGCATTTTCTTCCTTTCCCCGAAGTGGGTTGTTCTGGGCTTTCCCAAGTTCAGATTTTAAATTTTGTTTTTCTGAAATCAACAAACCCCCTTTCCGGAGTTTACACTTTCGGTACCCACCTTCCGATCTCATCCTTCGGATTCCCCCCCCCCCTTTTTTACGGCAAAGTTTTCCTTTTCGGATGATTTGGCCTTTCTTCCCCCCTTTTCGGGCACAACCTTCTCTTTTTTTTTTTTTTTCCCGGGGGCCGTGCTCGTCTCGTCTTTTTTTCTACATCGGATGCCCCATCTTTTCCTTGGCTTTCAAGACTCCCCAGGTGTTGAAGTCGTTTTTCCTTTTTTTTTCCGATTTTCCCTATTTGTTCTCTGACATTTTTTTCCCTTATGTGCCGAGGACTTCCCCCTTTTGCTCATCACGCCTCACCCCCCCCAGGCCCACGGCCCCTTTTTCTTTTAAAAAACCCCCCAGGTTTTACGGTTTCCCCCCACGCTTCTCACTTCCTCTTTCCCCCCCTGGATGTTTTTTCATTTTGGTATCCCCCTTTTCGAATTTTGAAAAGTCTTCCTGGAGGTTACACCCCTTGTTGGCGATTTTTCTTCTTTTTTCTGCCGGTCACGTTTGTTTGTGCCTCCTGCGAAGGCTTTTTTTTTTTTCCTTTAGGGAACCTTTACTCACTTTTTCCCTTTTTCCCCCCCCTGGGGACGTTTCCGATGGTTTTTTTCTCGGAATGCCGGTTTCTTTGACGTTGTCCTTTTCTGCGAGTCCACTTATTTTGGGAACCTTTTTTTCTCCTCTGCGCTTACGGGGTCTCTTGGAAAAGGGCCCCCTTCCCCGTGACGGCCTATCCACTTTCCCTCACCAAAAACGGTTTTTTTCCGGGAGACATTTTTTCCCGAATGGTTTTTTCCTCCTCTAACTCTTTTGTTTTTTTTTTTTTGGATCGATAACTACGGGGCATCCCCCTTTTGATTTGTTTTTTTTTTTCCCTAAAAAAGTTTTTTTTTTTTTTTAATCTTTACCCTTTTTCCGTGCTCATTTTTTCCCGGTTTCCAATATGCCCATATGTGTTTCCCTTTTTTTTTTGTCACCATAGGGCAGCCAGATCCCCCCCCCTTTTACCATTATTTTTTTTTTTTTTTTTCTGGGGGATTTTCCCTCCAAACTTCCCCCCTTTTCCTTTGGACGGTAGGTTTGAGGAGTTCCCTTCTCTGTCCCCCCCCAAGGTCAACCCCCTGGATTTGCGTTTTTTTTCTCAGTCAGTCTTCTCCTTTTTCTGCATTTTTTTGGTCCCTTGACGGCTTCCCCTCAACTGCAATTTCCCTGCCATCCCCCTCCCCCCGTTGGCCGGAAAAGTTCCTTTTTCCCAAAACCCCACCCAACAAGTCCTTCCTGCTCCCCCTTGAAGCTCGTGTCTTTTTTTTAGGAAAAAACACTTTCCCTAAAAAAGTTTTTACAATTCCAGCGGCGCATTTTTCGGAATGTTTCTTTTGCCCTTTTTTCATCTTTCCTCCTCATAGGCACATAACTTTTTTTTGCTAGGGGGACCCCCCCTAATGTCAACCGTTCAATAATTATGATTATTTTTTCCTCCCTTCACACGGACTTTCACCCCCCCCTTTTTCTTACCTGCGTATTCATCAACTTTTATATTGATAATGTTGGCGGAGACTTTTCTGAGGAATGGCCACCTTTTCTCTTCCCGGTGTGTGGCCTAAAATTTTTCTAAGGAAAAATCATCCCTTTTTCCCCCTTTCCCTTTGAGTCCCCTTCTTTTTTCCGACTCCTTTTTTTTTTTTTGCCTGATGGACTTTCATCGTCAATGGAATTTTTTTTTCTTTTTCGGGAACACGTTAGAAAAAAGAAAAAAGAAGATAAGGAAACGGAATTTCAAGAAATGTTTTTTTCTTTCCCCCTTTTTTTTTGATCTGCCCTTCCCCCCCCCCCCCCCAATTTAAACCTTTGTGACTTGGGAAAACCCCCGAACACCCCCCTTTTTTCCCACCACTTCGTTGGGTTCTTTCCACCCTATTGTGTTTTCAGGGACACTCTTTTCCCCCTTTGAAGCCATTTTGGAATCCCCCTTTTACGGAAGGCATTTCCCTTCTTGGGGCCCTTTAACCCCTTTTGAATCCATTTCTTTTTTTTTGGGTTTTTTGTAGGCTTTTTCTTTGTGTTTGCAAAACCCCGCCCTGGATTTTTTCGCCCAAACCCCCAGTGCGACACGTTTTTTCCTTTTTCAATGTTTTTTTTGGCAGCTCAAAAATGCGTCTTTTTTTTTTTTTCAAAATCACCATTTTTGTAAAACCTTTTTTTCGGCGAACTTTTTCCTTTGAGTCGATCCACCTTTTTTCCCCCCCCTGTTATGATCTTTCCACCTGTTTTTCCCCCTTCGGCCAGGATCTCTTCTTTGGCGCAGCCTTAGGTTCCCCAAAAAAAAAGATCGTCTTCCCCTTCCCTTTTTAATATTCTTTTTCTTTTTATTGCCTTTTTTTCCGGAAATTCTTTTTTTCTCGTTCTTGAACCCCCCCAACTTTTTTACATATTGTGTTTCCCTACGGGCGTTGGACCAAAAACTGAAATCCTCCCCCCGGGATTAGATCCCTTTTCCCAGGGTTCATCTTTCTTGTTTTTAATTGTTTTCGAGCGGGATCACACCTTTTTTTTTCCTTTCAAAGCCGAAAACTCCCCCCCTTTTTTTCATGAAACCAGGGATTTTTCCTTTTTCCCCCAGCTGCCTCACTGTTTGATTTCATATTTTTGGGGGCCACCGTTTTTTTTCCTTCTGTCCTAAAAAACTCTTTTTTTTTTTCCGCATCAAATCTTTTCTTTTTGGCAAACGATTTTTGAGCTCCCCTCCTGGTTTTCTGTCTTTCCCCTTTTTTTTGTCCTTTTATCGAAGTTGTTGTCCCCTTTCCGATGTACTTCGTCCTTTTTCGGCAGAAAGATTTCTCAGATTCGTTCCGGGATCCTTTTTCCTTGGAGTCTCTTTTTTTCTTCTGAGGATAATCCGGCTTTTTCCGGCCTCCCTGCCACACCCCCACTTTTGCACGACCCCCCCCCCCACCCCTCCCTTGGAAATGGGCCCCTTTTAGCTTTCATCGTTGGCCTCAACACCCCCCCCTTTTATATTAAAAAACCTTTCCCTCCGAAACTTCGCTTGTAGGAACATGCCACCTCCTACTAGCAACGATCCCCCTTTTTCTTCTTTTTTTCCCTATCGAGGTTTTGTCCTTCTTTCCCCCCTTTCGAAGGAAATTTTTTTTTTCCCCCAAAGGAAACTCTTCCGGACAGGGTCAGGTCCCCCCCAAAAAATTCTGGACTCTTTTCTCCCAGCCACGACATGGCTTTTTTTCATTGGGACGGGCGGGTGTTCCCCCCCTTTTTCATCCACAACTTTCGTTTTCTGCCCAGCCTTTCCTGGCTTCCCCTAAAACTTTTTTCTTCCAACCAGGAAGATCCCAAAAAACTGTCCAGAATCTCTTTCGCGCGGAGGAATTTTCAGTGCGAAAACCCCCTTTATTTTCCCCCGTGAAGATAACGTTTTCTCTTTTTTTTCCCCAAAGTTCATTCTCCCGAGGGCCGTTTTTTTCCCCCCAAAAAACCTTTTCCCCCAGAGGGACTCACTGCCCCCCCAGGGTCTCCCCATTTTTTTTTTTCCCAGATATAAACTCCCCTTGAGATTTTCCTTAGACGGGCTTCCCCCCTTTTAGTGGAGGATTTGTTGGTCCCCCCAAGCATACGGTGTTTTTCAAATCGAGCACTTTCTCCTAGATTTACGGTCCGTCCCTCGTAGGGGGGGGGGGGTTGGCCCAAACAGCGGGATCTTTTTTTCCTGTGGATCTTGGCACTTTTGATTTTTTGGATTGGTCTTCCGCTTTTTCCCAAGTCCCTTTGCCCAATCCTTTTTTTCCCAAACCTGGAGCTCTCCCCGTTTCCTCTTTTTTTTGTTCAAGGTTGCTCGGCAGGCCTTTTGATCCCTTCTTTTGTCTTTAATTTCCCCCCAAACGGGGACCAACCTTTTCCTCGCCTGGTCCGACGCTCTTTGTTTTTTTTTCCTTGATGTCAGTCTTTTTTTCCTCTTTTTTGACGTTTTTTTAAAAACCTTTCCCTTTCTCTTCCTTTTACCGTAGATAATGAAATTCCTACTCTCTTTTTGGTGGGTCACGATACCCTCCTTTACAAGGAACTTCGACCTCCCTGTGCAGAAGCAGGTTCTCCCCCTTTCGGTGTTAGTCGGAAACAATACCTTTTCCCAATGGATACATTTCCTTTTGGCCTTTGTAACCCTTTTGCCGCAGATTTGATGTGCCCCCTTTTTTTTTTCCTCTTTTTTTCTCCCTACGCATTTGTTTTTCCTCGAGAATAGATTCTCTACAAAACCCTCCCCACAGCAGGTTTTTTTTTTTTTTTTTTTCAAAGACCCAAACCACGTTTTTTCCGTTCGGGAACTTCCCCTTTTCGACTCCTTTTCGATAATACTGTTTTTTGGTGAAGCGTCGATCCTTTTTTTCTTACGTGCACGCCTTTTGACAGAAATCCCCCCTCTTCTCTTTGCACTTATGATCTTACGTGTCTCCCCAAAAATTTGTTTTTTTAGGCACAGCCCCCCCACAGGACTCTTTTCCTGACATCCCCCGTTACCCTCCCCCCCCCTTTCTCAAAGCGGCCCCCCTAGTGGGTACTTTTTTTTCTTTTTTTTTTTTTCTAAAGACAAAGCCCCCCTCCCATTGCCGTTTGAATTTTCCAAGAGGAGAAAAGTTTTTTTTTCGTGCAAACCTTTTTTCATTTGATTTTGGGCACCGCTTCACATTTCTCCTCCCCCTCCAACAAACTCTGGTGCCCTAGCGATTGTGCCTCCGACTTTTTTGGAGATCTTTTTTAAAGGCTTCGGTGGTTTTTTTTCCCCTCGAAATTCTTTTTTTTTTTTCCAAGGTTTCCCTTTTGAACGGGCCCCCTTTTTCCCCCCGATGGCATGGTTTTCCCATTTTTCAACTCAAATTTTTCTTACGTTCTTTCGCGCTCTTTTTTTTTAGTCTGCTAATTGTGAAGAAATGGGGAACGTCCCCCTTCCTCTGGGTCCTTCCCAAGAAACATGTTCGGCTCGGGTGCCTTTCCCAGATCGGCAACTTTTTCACTTCGGACGTTATACTATCCTTTTTTCCCCCCTTGTTCTTTGTCGACTTTTGACCCAGTTTCCCCCCCCACAAGGGGCGCTTCCGTCCGTTCTTCCCTCGGAAGTTTTTTTTTTTTTTCCTTCTCCCCTTTCCGGTGGGAGTGTCATTCCTTCAAACAACTTCTAATTGTGCTTTTTCCTTTCCCGTGAAAGGTGTTTTTTCACATTTACACAAGGGCCCTTTTTTCTGGGAAAGACCTTTCCTTCAAGATTCAGACATTTTTTTTTTGGTTTGTGAAGTACATTTTCATTTTTGATTTCGATTTTTCTTTGACCTTCCCTTTTTTTTCTTTTCCCAGATTCACCCCCCCCACCCAGAGTCTTAACCTCGTTTTTGGGATTTTTTTTTTTTCCTCCCCCCCCGCGCCAAAGACTTTACGTGTTTTTAAGTATTTTTTTTTTCGGCCAACGATTCTTTTCTTTCACATGAGGGCCATTCACGTTTTTTTTTTTGTTAAGGTGCCCCCTCGATGGGTTTTTCTGGTCCCTCCCCTTTTTTTTCACCCCTGGAAGTCTCAGCTTCTCTGTTTTCCCTCGTAAAACCCTTCACGAATCTTTAAGAAGTTCTCCCGTACAGTCGTCACTTCTTCCGCAATCTTGGTCGCCCCCCAGAACCAACTCTTGTTTTTCATCTGCCAACCTCCTCAAGATTGTTCATTTCTGAGTTTTTATTGGGGCCCCCCCCCCCCCTATGACAATCTTTTTTTTTTTCGGAGCGATTTTTATTTATCTGGCCCTTTTTCTTTCGATGTTATCTTCTCGGTTAGCTTTCCCAGCCTCCAGGACTTTGCAGGACCGCGTTTTCCCCTCAATCCTTTTTCGTAGGTTTTTTTTTCAAACCCCTTTTGTAATCAGTTTTTCCCTGCCGTTCTGTAAAGGCGTCCCTTAGTATTCGTCACCTTTTTCAAACGTTTTGGTTTCCCCCAGAAACTTATCCAATTCATGAAAAATTCAACTTTAGACGAATCTCGGATCACTCCCTTCTTTTTTTTTTTCCCCCCAAACCTTTGACGGACACCTTCACAGGCCCTTACGGGGCTTTTGGGCCAACCATTTTTTATAGAACTCTCTTCCTTTAACCCTTTGTGTGAATTTCGACTTCCCGTTTCTCCCCTTTCCGATTATTACCCCAAAAGGTTATGGCCCCTTTTTTCCCTGCGATCGCCTTCAAAATGGCCCCCCCCCTTTTTTTTCATTATCCAGGTCCTGTTCCCTTTTTTGGTCCCTGGGTTGCTCGTGGTGTTAAAACCCGCTCTACCCACTCTCTCGCCAGTTTTGTCAAGGTTTTTCAAGTCTTTTCCTTCCCAACATGGGGGGTTTCCCCCACAGTGACCAAAGGTTTCCCTGTTACCTGTGAGCAATGTGCTTTTCCGGATTTTTATTTGCTGTTTTGTTACCGAATTCTTCTTTTTTTTTCCGGCGAATCCACCCCCCCAATGGTTCCGGAGTCTTTCCATTTCTGCCGGTCACCCCCCCCAAAATTGCCTTTTGAGGCCCTCGCCCATTCTTCCCAAGTCGAGTGAGTTCCCCTCTTTCTTCCCTTTCTTCAGTAACCTAGTACCGGAGTCGCCCCTTGCAATGCTCCGCTTTTTTTCAAACATGGTCTCCCCGATGTCAGATTTCGGCTGTGATGGTTTCTCGAGAAGGGTGTTTTAGTAGTTGTGGAAGTGTTCCTCTTCATATTTTTTCTTTCCCCCTGTCCTTGGTCTCTCCTTGTTTGGCGGCCCCCCCCCCCCTCTGCTATTCCCTCTCAAAGACATTTCGGTTGGTCCTTTCCTTCTTTTCAATGAAAACCATTTCCGGCTCTTTTACTCTTCACTGTTTTTTCAAAATAATGATGTTTTCACCTTCCGTCAAAAACTTTGACTCAAAGCACATTTTTTTTTTTTCTTTGCCGGTTCAACCCCCTTTCAGGTTTGGCGTATCTTTTGTAAAGGCCGTCACGGGGCCTCTTTTCCCTCGAAAAAGTCTGGCTGCCTTCTCCTCTCCCCGGTAACACCAGTTCCTATTTTTTAAAGGGTTTTTTTTTTTTTGGGGACCTTTGGCAAGCTCCCTTCCCCCCACGGAAGTTTTACTTTTTTTTTGAACTCTTTTCATGGGACTTTTTTTTTTTTGGGATTCTTTCGGGTCCTCTTGAAATTCTTTTCCCATGTGGCCCCTTTTACGGCCCCTTCCCCTTCCCCCAAAAATTTTCCCCAAAGGCGAACGGGTGATGTTTTTTCCCGATGGTTTTT
>Ga0179593_1531591_pt1 | contig 13253 bp, 9 predicted proteins | sample CZODoug2_1_08_16_FD_185931 | JGI IMG/M metagenome (GOLD analysis project Ga0179593, IMG submission 185931) | Vadose zone soil fungal communities from Angelo Coast Range Reserve, California, USA - CZODoug2_1_08_16fungal (PacBio error correction) | ecosystem: Environmental > Terrestrial > Soil >... | reverse complement strand
CTCACCTCTTTCGTCAGGTAACCCTAATGCTGTCCCCCCCCCAACTCAACAGCATTTCGACGGCGGACCCCAGGAAGGCATAGTTTAAAGAGAGAACAATATTTTCCATCTGACGATGGCCTGTTCCCCAAGGTAGTTCCCCATAATAGCAGCTTCCCGACACCACATATAGTGTAGCTGGATATAGACTTCTTTGTCCCCTCAAGTGTGTCTGTGAGAGCTGATGTGGTTTCACTTAGCGGTCTCTCGACCAACGTGCGCACCACGGGGAGAATAGTTGAGGTCGCTTCTTCTGTATTCTTTATCCCGGCTCTCTTTCTATTTCGCCAGGCCCCCCCAATGACCCCAGCAGGAGGAGACCCCAATGGCAAAGGAGAGTCCGGCGACCCCGCAAGAGAAATCATTCTGTCACATTCCCTAAATACTTTGACCAGTCTGTGAGCGAGACTACCCGCTCTACGGCCAACATGCTGATGCCCCCAGTGCAGAAAGAGTCAGGGTTCTCTCTCAAGTTGACCCTGGCGGCTCGTATAACGCCCGCTGGACGGATTTTGCTCACTATCCGCCGTCACAACCGTATCTTGTCGTAGAGCAGGTCCACTTCGGCACAGCTCTTGTCTCTTCCCTTGAATTCCGGTATCCGATAAGTTGCACTCCCGGTAATTGTTGTACTTCATCGGCACCCCGTCCCGATCCAGTTTGGTTTGGCGAAAGTTGAATTGAAGTCCTCCAACTCGTCCTCCGCGCTTTTTTTTGACACGGCACGGCATTTATGTAACCCTCGGTATTTTCTTAGGTAGTCCAAACATGGGCTAATCCTAACCCCCTCGCAGCCGAGCCACCTCGGGCAGGAGGAACTCCCGCTTATGACAAAGCCCCCCCTCCTTTCCTCGTGCCTCGAACGAACGTCAGCTCCCTCCGAAGTCGATGTCTTACCATCGACCGTCCGTGCGCTCTCATAAGATCCAGTTTCCCTGGATGGTGTGATTAATCTTCTTATTTTTTTTCCTCGCCCAGGATACGATGGGCGAAACTTCCCCCGTTCTTCCCCCCTGCAAGATTCGCCAATGGTTTAGCGCATTCTCTCCCGTCGCCCCCTACATCCCTGTCTCAGGCAAGAGTTTTCCCCTTATGATCTAGGCCTCAGCAAATGGTCAAGACCTCCGACAAAAAAACCCTCCGAATCTCACCAGCCATACGAGAGCTACATACGTGCTACATTAAGGCAATGTCAACAGTTTAGACTTTATAAGGAGAGCCGTAGATAGGAAAGCGAACATTCTCATTTTCTTTCACTGTGGAGTCCCCTCTTAGTAGAGAATGATTATTTGTGACATGCGAACTTCCCCCGAAGCGTCAGAATGATATTCCTTCCCTAGATAGTAGATTCCCAATATTTCGGCCATTTCTTGATATATGCGCGCTTTTCGAACGATTTTATAGGAGGACCACCCTAGTCTTTACACCTAGTATTTTATCGAATTAGTCAGCATATGAGGGGGTCTTTTCGCTTTAGCTCACCGGTTAAGACCGGACAAGAATAGACCCCGCGTTCGGGTTCCATGGCTGATAGACCAGGGGTTTGGGGGTTCTTTGGGTGGTTTTGGGTGCGAGAAAGTTTCCTTCTTTTCCTAACGTAAACTCATGGGCTGGACGATTCTCAGTTGTCTGCTATCTTCTTCTTTAGACGGCTAACAAATGAAATTACCTCTCATACCACCATCTCTGTATGCTCTACCTTACGGGAGGCCCTCTACTCATGCTGGCTCAGATTCCCTTGGTAGAACATTTCATCCAGAGAGAGGCTGAAAGAAGTTCCTCGGCTCGGCTCCCCGAACCCACAGTGATACCGATCTTGCGTCTAAGCAGTTTTTTGTGATCCTGCGTTTCAGAATTTTCCCTATGTGCCCTGACCGCAACCTTTTCATCCTCAAATTAGGATACGTCAGGTATTCCTGTCCCCTACACCCGTAGCGGCTAAACGCGTAGTTGTTTTTTTACACGCCCGACCGGACTTGTCCTTCCTTCCCGTCCTTATATCGGGCCAATCCCAGGCTGTCCCTTACTCGTACATGAAATAGGTTAGATAGTCCCTTTGAAGTCCTCTTTTTCATAAGCCTGGGGGTTTGCTTCCTGAATCTTAAAAACCCTGCTAATGAGATATCATTTTTCTCCGCGCCCCTCACTGATTCCCCCATGTGTAGTGTCTCCTTCATCAGTCGATGTGAAATAATGCGTGTCCGTTTGATCTTCTAATTCAAAATATTAGTTACCCCACATTCCGTCGCCCACAGAAAGCTCCTATCAGTTTAGAAGGCCATCACTCTTCCCAGAGGTCAATTGTTACTTCCAAGATCCCTGAAACAGGACTCCATTTTCCAGATCTTCCGAAAAAAGTCCCCCTAGGAGTCGTGAGTTGCTCAAATAGGACTTGTTTTCCTGGTGTTGTGCTGACCTACTGAGTATAGCCTGACCCTATGAAGGAACTTGCCTTACAGCGCGCTGTGCATATCGAATTTATCTGGCCCTGACCAGAGATAGTTCATTCTCTACAATTTATCCCTCATCGAAGTTTCAATGCAGGAATAGATGGAGCACCCCCAATTATTTTCGGTCTTTGTAGGATCGGTCGTGGAAGCTTCTATCGTAGCTCCGCGCCCCACGTCGGTCCAGGAAAATTAAAACTTTCGTCAGAAATATCCAATGCCGCGGCGGTATTACTCTCTCCGCTTCCAAACTCTACTTACTGGATGCAGGGCAACTTCTCCGCACTTAATCTCATCTGGAGCTCTATTTTTTCTCAGTTGAAACTTCTAGTCTCCTCTCAAACCTTTAGTTCTCACCAGGAACATCTCTCCCTAGATTTCGCCGGTATTGACAAGCGGATATAAATTTTCCCATCAGTCTGCTTATCGCCTTATTCTCAAATCGGAGACAGTACCTCACTCCTAAGATAAGAGATACTTTATCTCCAAGCTTACTAGAGTCTGGCAGTCACCCTTCCTCTACTTTTTATCACCCTTCCAGTTTTTTGAGCTGAGTCCCATCTTACATAGAGAGACTTTTTCCTTTCTGAGACCTATCTTCAGTGGTTTTTTGCTAGTTTCCGCTCAACAGTACTTTTTTGTTGAATTTTTCATACTTCTTCAGCCATGACTGAGTCACTTCTCATGCGATTCTCTTTCAATACAGATGCGACTCGCTCTGCGAGAGGTTTCTCGTCCGACACCCCTACAGGAGTCACTTTTGAAGTGGAGTTTTCGAACTCTCAACCAGAACTTCTTCATCCTTCCCTATGTAAAAGTTCTTAACGTGACGACTTACCCTCCATCTACAAAGGTTGTTGAAGCGGATTCAGCCCTTCATTGACCGACTATCGTTAATTCTTTGGGCTCTTTAAGGCCAGTATTTCTGTCGTTCGTGGCGTGTGCCCGCGGCTCGTTCTACGCTTTTAGATTAATTACCCTGCGCCTACGACCCCCAGGTTTCGGTTGTGTCACATCTGAATAATCCCCTTCTCCGCTTCGTGGCTAGGGCCTTTCAAGGCGCGTGCCGCCATCTGTAGCTCCCCTCATTTAGATATTGCCCCTTCCCTCTCTATAATCCTGGAAGGGCCCCGATTCTTTCGTCTATTTCGTTTGAATAGTCTCTCCACCGGAGAGATGCTTCTTTCTTGAGCTTCTTTGTTGTTCCTCGTCCAATGTGTTAGGTCGACGTATCACCCTTTTCCTAGTTAGTACAGTCCTTCGCATCACGGATGAAGCTCAAGATTAGCGCAGATCCTCTAGGGTTATTAGTCTAATGTTGGATCGGGTTGCCATCCGCCTTTCCCCACCAGGATAGCCCCGGCACAACTGAAGTCTCCACGCCCCCCTTTTATGAACCCGTTTGGGCGATACAATGCTCACCATTTTCTTACACGTTTTAGACCGTTAGTCTCACTTATTCTTTCTAGACCACTTTTTCCCCTTTTCCCGTCTGCTCATTCATTTAAAAGTGAGCCGACCGCTGTTAGCTCCTTCTTTTTTTTCTTTGGCCGATAATTTCTCCTCTTCCTTTTTACTTTTTCCAATAGTCTTTGGCTCTTACAACCAGTGCAAAATATCGGTCAACGCGCCCCTTCTTCGACGGCTTACGTTAGGGCACTCTGGATCCTAACTTTTTGATGAGCAACTGAGGCTAGGTTCCTACTCGTAACGAAAGAAAGTTACATATGAAAATCTTCCCAAAACCCACGTACCGAATATAATGTTTCTCCAGACAATATATCCCATGATTATTTTTCATATCGATGAGACTTCGATCTGCCTAATACACCCCCCCCATAGGTAGTTTTTGTAACATTACAAAGGAAAAGAAGGCTTCTAACCGTCTTGTGATCCTTGGACTCTTTTCATTCTGACCTTGTAGACATTCAATTTAGAGCAAATCTTCTAAGACACTCTAGTTGACGATAACTTCCTGTTTCAAAGTGCTCCCGCACTTTAAGCCCCCTGAGGGAGCACCAGACACATCATCCGAGATGCTGTTCTTTCTATACAATTCTGCGCCCCGGCGCCGATGTCCATAGATATAGTACGAATATTTCGATTTGATCCGATGAAAGTATTAGTGACCCGAATTATCGTCACATGCCCATACGCCTCAGCCTCTATCGCATCCAGAGATCTCCTCCGCCTTGCTCGCCTATTTTTTCTAAATGATCGATACGGGACCTCCTACCTCTCACTTCCCCTTAGTTAGTATTCCGATTAATCTACATTCAAAGTCTTCCGTTTCCTCAATTAGTCCGTGAAGCCTGGGATTTTCTGATGAACTTTGAGTTATACAGCGGCCTGATTCTCTTTCTCCTTTTCCTAGCCTTCAAAATGGCTAGTACGAAGCCGCCCTCCTTTTTTCGCCGCCCCAATTTAGGCGAGATCTTCCCAATTGACGTTGGTGTTGTTAAAGTCACAATTTCTCTCTCCTCTCGGCAGATTTCAGGGTGTCTTATCTTCGGCAGACCACCCACACAAATACAATTCGGTAAGTGATTGCCCGATATCAGATCTGACGCCCCTTTTTCCTAGACTTGCTTTCCTAGAATACCTGCGAGATATCACCTATCTAGAGTCGATAGTTCCCTCTGTAACAAACCCTACCACTCATTAATAACCAACTCTGGGCATGGATTCTAATGAGCTTATCTCCAGCTAGCGAGAGGTCGATCATGATCTTAGTTTTCTTTTTAGAGACTGGCTTCTGTGATTTGCTTTGATTGAGGACGCCTTCAAGTGTGCGTTCTTGGCTTCAATATTCAGTGCATTGTCCTTCTAGGGAGTGCTTTCCTTCCCCCCCCCCCCAGGTCACTACATGTTTCGGGCGATTTTTGTCCTATCAAAGAAATTTCTTCTTCCTTTGTAGTTAAGCGCGTCCCCATCGGAGGAGAAGGATCCCGCTTCTGCGAAGCCCATTAAAATGTAGAACCGCCTGTATGAATATTTTGAAAATCGGCATTTGCTTCCGCTTCCATTCATGACTCAGGTTACAATCTAGAATAATCGAAACTTCCACGACTTTCTCTAAGTTCCCCACCTTACCGGCGCTCACCCACAGAAAGCCAGGCACAGTGTCCTTTTCTTATATCTTTTCCATTTTTAATAAGGAGAAATACATTGAAGTCAGTTTTACTGACAAGACTCCTGCGGATGCTTGAATGAATGGGATGTTTTTGTCGTTCTCTCTGATTGAAGCTCTCTAATAGGGGTGTTGGATAGAAATCTATCTTCAATGTTCTTATGTCTCTGGATGGGTCGCTCGATAGCTGGGCTAAAAGTCTCTGCCTTTCTGTTAGTCAACTTCCGGCAATTTGCTCCTTGAGACTGAGCATCATCTCTAGATGTAGCCGGATCTCTCAGTTTACCTCTTCAGAGCCTACATTAATATGACTTGTTTTTGAGAAATATCACGCACATAGACCAGGCCTCTTGGATTTAAATTTCTCCTCTTCGCCTATCTTATGCGGAAGAGCTCTATGTAGAATTCCCCCACACTTAGAATAGTAGAGTCCTCAATCGTCTTATTTTTAAGAACTCCGATCCTCCAGTCTTGAACTTTCTTTTCCCTTTTCGTTTGACCCGAATTCTTTTTCATTATAGCCTTTCAAGCTTGGGATTATTTCCGCTTAGGTTTCCATCTAAAAATTTTTCTCTACTTCTCTGTTAGTGGTCCTGACTCCCTCCCAACAAGTATGGACAAGGCTCCCCGTCTGTCTGCCTGTGTTTCTTATAAAATCCGATAATCACTGCCTGGGCTTTTCGGTGACTCTAGACTCTCATTTCTCCTCCTCCTCCCCTTTTTTGTGCTATTCTCCTATGGAGGAGCTCCCCATCTTATTTCTCCCTGCCTTTTATCAACTCTTTCACAGATCTGCCGTGTGCCAGTACTTTTGGATCAAGCTTTAGAAGTTCCTCCGGTTGAGCACCCTGTTGATATTGCACCTCCTCTCCTTTCTCCTTCTCCGAGAGTGCGTCCTTTCATATGGGCGAGTGCGCACCGAACTAATTCCCCGGTCACCAATTGACATCCTTCGCCGGCTTTCCCCTTTGACTGAGCGGTTTCCTCCCCGCTTGTAACTCCCTTTTGTAAGATTATAATGGATCTCTACGTTTTCATCCCCTTGGCCCGCCTCACCCATCAGTTCGCCCCTTCCGATGTCACTGACCCATCACTCACATTGCTCTTTGCGTTGCATACGCCGAGCCACTCTGCAACAACGGCGTTTTTGTTTTTCCTTTCCTCCTGGTGACTCGGCGCCGATCGTTTTTCTTCTCATTCGCCAGTTCTGCCCAAACAATTCATCCCGCAGGATTTGCTCACTGACGATGACCGCCCGCCCCCACTAGGGAGCCTTCCCTTTATTTCTCGTCACTCTCCCTTGTCGCTTCCTCCCTCCGATCAGCTCTCTCCAATCCAGCAACGAGCCCTTCATGGCGTCCCCCATTTGTTGGTGGGGGGTCTGGCACCTTGAACAGGGCCAGACGTTTCGTCAAGATCACCCCGAGTCACTTCATTGGCCGACTCCCCCCCTCCCCTCTGCCCTTGAGCGTGGGCAGCGTGCCGTCTTTTTCCCGGCAACGGTGTTCTAGAACATTTCTCCATGTCTTTCGGGTCGCCCTCACGTCACAAAACAATTTAGTCGCAATTTCTGTGAAGGATTGATTTCCTATAATGGAATCCAGCGCAGATAAGGAATCTTTGAAGAAGGTTCTCAGTTTTAGCTGGTCACCGTAGTCTCTTCTGGGGCTCAGCACAGGACAACACTTCCCTATCATAGACGTCAGAGATGGTTCTAGCACGACCGGACTTCCCCTTCTTTATTAAGGCAATCTAGAAAGGAAAACACGTGACTAAGTCCTCCTGACGACATCCCTTCTTCCGAAGGCAGCATTTTGCCATTGCAATTTCTAAAGCACATTCTAGTGTATTTTTTTCCTCAAAGAAAGAAATACGTCCCTTGGTTTCCCTTCTGAAAGTTTTTAATTTTTCCTCATCGATCCATACTACCCATTCTTCAGCCTAAATCCTCTCCGCTGGTTAATCTGGATGTTTTCCTCTGAGCTAACACGCTCCTGTATCAGTCTTATCCCGGTATTATTTCTCTTCCAGGAAGCCATCCCGGAGCAGCTGCTCCTTCTTCCACCCGAATAAGCAATCATTGGGAGAGAATACCACCCCTTTCTGATGCCCGTTAGGCTTCTAGAGCGCTCCGGAAATGACTGCACAAAATCTCTTTCTTTCCTCGAAAGACGTCAGATTGCCTCTCTAAGGCGGTCGTCTCTCTAAGGCCCGTGAACGGAACTTTCTCTTCTGTTCGTTTTATGCGTCTTTAATCACTATCCCAGTTGCAACCCTTTAGCAGATAGTCGCCTCACCTCTTTTGATGTATTGGGTGAACAATCTCCTCTCCCCTATCGCCGCCTCTTTTCTTGAGGTTCCGATCATGTCGTGGCCTTACCCATGGCCCGCGGCAGATCTGACGTTCGCGGCGTATGCGCTTCCTTTTCGTAGGGAACTCTCTCTTCATTATTGCAGATTTGCGGTCTATCCTCTTAGACAAGCCTTTCCTTACTGATAGATGGTCTCTTTATCCGGTTATTCTGCATACATGTGCGCCAGTATTTATACTCTTGCGGCACTGTGAGTCCCTTGCAGATGGTTTACCTTTTTTGCCATCAGGAGTTTCCCCAAGAGGCACTGCTTTCTTTAAGGCGTTTGATTTATATTAGTTTCTTTTCAGGCTCGACCCTTTTGCCAAGATCCCCCCTGCATCACCCACGAGGTGCCCCTTCTTTTATTGCTTTTCCATCCGTGAAAAACGAGAGTTGTCGGGTTCCCTCTGGACAGAACCTGACCAGCGCTATTCTCAGTTGCTCTTCTAGGATTCCTCTCTCATCATTGCATCGGTGCTGTAAAAGGGCGGGCGGTCTTTTTCCTGAATGTTCCTGTTTCGGGCCGATGCTATAGGTACGCTCCCCCCTCTTTCCATAAATGTCTCCTGCTTGTATGTTCTCCCTTCTCCTTCCTCAGAAGTGGAGCTTTACCCTATTTCTCCGGTGATCCACACCTCCCGTAACGGTACCGGAACGCTCACTTGCTCATCGTTCCATGAGGGTTACCTTTAATTGGTAGCTTTTTTCCCTTGACAAACGTTCTTCCTCCTGGTGAGTTGGAATTGGTGCCGATCAAGCCGACTTGATATGACCTAACCCCTTAGGTTTTTGGTCATTTTTAAATCAAGGTTTTGACTGAATGGCCCCTTGCTTGGGTCATGTCCGCCTTTTCAGCGGTCGAGACCAATTCCTTGGTCCACCGCAATGCCAACTAGCTTCGTCCCAACCCTCTCACAGCGTTATAGCCCTTCTATCTCTCGCTAGTTCTCTGTAAGCTAATACTTCCCGCCGCCCTAACGTGATCCTCCCTTCTACCAGAAACCAAGTATCCCAACCCAGAGCATTCTTGCCTCGTCTAAGCGAGAATTTTTGTTCAGCAGAATTCTTTTCCTCGTCGGCCTCTATTTTTCCCATTCCGGTTTGAATTTGTACCCCCAATTCTTCCTCCCCACCCTATTTTTTACGGCGAGTTGCCGGCCCCTAAGCTCTACTGTATCATGCTGTCCCGTCCTGGCAACTTACCCTTTTTTAGGGCGGCGCTTTTTCTTTTTTTTCACTCCTTTTTTTCGTGCCGCCGACGGCCGGCCTTATTCGGTTTTGTACCCCGACCATACCCTCGATCGCTTCCTATCACGCTGACCGTTCTTCACAACCGCTAAATGTTCGTTGCTTGGATCCGACTGGTAACCACTTCTCGTCCCCTCCACGTTTCCTTTTTCACCGAGGTCTCACCTGTCTACCTTTCCTCGAGCCTTGCTCTAATTGTAGTGCGCCCAATTTTTTCTACCCTCCTCCTCATGATAAGATTTAAAGCGTATGTCACCCGAGACGCATCTCACAGTTCTCCGTTTCGGTGCAGTGCTGAAACCTTTTCGGCCCTTTCTTTTCTACTGCCATCGGCCGATCTATCCGACAGCCCGGCTTAAGACTCTTCCTCCCTCTATTTCGCCTCATACTAACCCTTTTTTGTTTAGAGAGCCCCCTTCCCTGCCATCGCGCGTATCGTGGATGCGAGTTTTTTAGGGAGCTTGATAGTCCGCGTTCTCTTCTCCTCTCTATTGGAGCTCATTTCGCGAACTTCCCCGAGACTTGCGTTGCTCGCTCTCGGACTTTCTTGAACGAATTTGTTTTTTTTTTTCTCCGTTATTTTTCCGGGTGAGAGAACTTATCTTTGTCTCCCACGGTAGAGTATCTTTTTTGAATAGACATCAACATCGTCTGCCCCCTTTCATTAATTGATCTTTTGACTTGAGCCTTCCTCCCAACTTAGGACCTCTTATATTTCAAATTTTCGCTTCTTTTCGTGAGGTCGTAATCTGCTTCCACTACCCCTACGCTGCTTGGCACTGAGACTCCTCCCACTTATTGGCTTTCCCTTAGTGAGTTTGCGTTGCAGTCGGCGATACTCTCTTACAAGCATTTCCTTCCACGCCCTTATTTTTCCCCCCATGCGTGCCCCCTCGGAAGCATTAGGTCGGATGGAATTATATTTCTAAGGTGCCCGCCCCCTCCTCCCAGTTCGGATTTCGCCCCGCGATCTATATTTCCCCTCTCGTGCCGCGGACTCCCATGACTTCAGAGTCGATCTTTTAGTTCTCCCACCTTATCTGACGCGCTGTCCGACTCGTTTCTACCTGTGTGGATAATGTTCGGATGGTACTAATTCTCCATCACTTTTTTTCTTCGGTCGCGGTGGGACAAGTACCTTCGCTTATTTAGTTCTTCCCTGCTGATCCTCTGAATTCCCTCTCCCCCAGATGATCATAGAACCGTTGAACTCTCGTCGTGGCTGCTTTAGATATAAGCCGGCCACCCCTAATTTCTCGCCCCCTCTTCAAATTTTGTAACCCCAAGTAACCAACTCTGACCCTTACGTGATTGCCTTAACCTGATAATGCCAACCCCTATATGTGGATGTTTTTACTAGGCAGCCCCCTCTATTGACCTCTCCCCCCAAATGCCGACCTCACGTCCCCCCTGGACTTCGTTCCCACCCCTCAGCCAGTTTCCTCCTCAGTGTTAGGTAGTGTTCCGTTCGTTATTTCCCCTCTTAGAGTGATATTCAGGCACCCATTCTCTTTTCCCAGTAAAAGAATTTGCACTTTCTCGCTTCACCATGGCCGCCAACCCGGTTTTCTGGGTTCAAAGGCATTAATTAGGTCTCCTCTTTGTGCCCATGGATGAGGGTACTTTTTTATCTTCACCTTAACTTTCAGAGCTTGGTGACCATTCTTTCCCTTCCGCACTTTCTTCCACGACGCCTCTTTTTTCTTTCATGCAGTTTCAATCCCTAGGACCTTTTTTTTTTCTTTCCTCTCGATTTTAGGTTCTAACCATTTTCAAACCGCATTTCTTCCGGTTCCCGGCTTTTTTCCATTAACGTACCGTTCGGTTTCAATAACAGTCGTGGTGACTTCTGATGCAGTTTCTTTTCCCAGGTTTCCCCCGAGCTTCAATTCCCCCCAGAATCGGTCCCCCTCCTAATGGCGATTGACTTATGCTGCGTTGCGCAGTTTCCGTTCAGGAATATGCAACGTTCGAGCCTCCTTCGGCTTCCTGCTGTTAGTTTTCCCCTCCATATAAGGAGATTTCTGCTTTCTATTAAATCTTTTTTTTTTAGTTTGAAGACGGAGATTCCCTTGTTTCCCCCCTGATATAGTCTGGACCGGGAAGTCTGCTGATAGCCACTATGGCCCTTCCGTTTTTCCCCCTTTTTTTCCCGACAGCGCCTTTCCTTCAGAGATTTAGACCTGAGCGCCCGATCATTTCGAGAATATTATTTTCCACCCCTATGTTACTTTTCCCAGATCTCCTGTGGGTTTTTTTTCCCTGGGGAGGCTCTCTTTAAAACGCCATCCCATTTTTCAACGAGCTCCCTTACGAAATGTATGTTTCCTCCATTGGAGCTTATGCGCGCCCTAACTCTCGACCGGATCCACGCTCCTTCCGTAAATGGCCTGAGTGTGGATACGCCATTTTCGATAGATCCACATGCTGGGTGCGGTTACTCTTTTTTCCCCCATAAGTGGTTGCCGTCCGTTTCTTACAGTCCCCACTTTCTCGATGAATGCTCTAATGGTGTGTTTCACGACTTCCCTTGAATTTCTGAGGATGCTTTTTGAGTCCGATCGACGGATTGCTCCTCCTCTACCCGACTCCGAAATTCAGGCTTGCAAAGAACCGGGGTCGACCCTTTTCTTTTACGCCCCCAGAGGTCAGATTTTTTTTGCATCTCCCTTCAAAACCTTGGATCTCCTCCCCCCCCCACAAGAACTGTTCTCCTTGATTCCGATCCTGGCCGGGCGCGAGAAGGTATCTTTGGAGATTCCGATGAGACCCAAAGAGAATCGCCGATTGAGACCTGATTCAGATTTCACGAGTCCTGGTTTTGTATCCTAGACGGGAAGTATTGACCTGACATCGGTTTTTGTCCCCCTCTGATTGTTTTCCCGGGTTTTTTCAGTGTTAGCTAGAAATCGTGGGCTCTGTTTTCCCCTCTCTGGACGTACGAAAAGAATTTTTTTTTTTTTTCCACGCCCTTTTTACTCGGTTCACTTGAGGCCAAGGATGAGGAATTATTTCTTCCTTGCAGAGCCAACCCGACCACTTATCGCGACGCTGCTCTTTTTCTCTCTGCCCAATCTCCTGACAGTCCGTGCATTTTAAGGAGAAATCTCTGACCTTTCTTAATCCCTACTCCCCGGCCATTTTTCACTCTGTTCAGGCCGAATCCTTATTGGGCTTTTTTCGCTAGTTTTCATAAAAGAACGCGGATGCTTCTCCATTGGTTCGAGAAGGCTACCTTTATTTAAGGCGCCCCCTTCCTTTTCCCAATCTGAAGACGGATTCAGTTGGGGCATGATAGTGAGCTTCCCAATTTTCAGACCAAGCCTCAGATGGCTTCTGCAGCTTGCGTGGTGCTGGGGTACAAAAATTGATTAGCAAACTGTTTCTTCCAATATTCCCAATGAAGGACATTTTTTCTGTCCTGGGCCAGCTCTTCTGTTTTCTTTCGCTTTGAATCCTTTGACTTTTTTCGCGCAATTGTTCAATGTGGCGCCCTTCGATCATGCTGCCCCTTCCTTAGTTTTTTAGGATCCTGCCTACTCCACAGCGAGCGACCCCGATCTGACTGGTTGCCTCATAGCTTTGGCGTACGCCCCGCCCTTTCCAGCAGCAACCTGCGCCTCCCGGGCTTTTTTATGGAGACGATTTTCTATCCCGACGGCGCCGATTGGTGCGGCTGTTCTCCCTCCCGCGAATGATTGTGGCCGCCCTAGTCCGCTTTTAAAAGTGTTTACCCCTATCCTATGCGGCCACTAGGTTTTGTCCCCCCGCTCTCAACGCTGGTTACGACGCCGTCGACCTTGTTAGTGCTTGACCCCCCGTTCTTCTTTCGTGAAGCCCTTTTACCCTTCCCTCTATGCTTTTTTCCCAGGAAAGTCGGGATTTTTACATGATCAATCAATCTTTGTCCGGGCCATGCGTTTTTAAAGATTGCAAAAAGTCATGTTTCTCTTGAAGAAAAGTCGGTGCCTATCTTCTTAGTCCGTGTACCTATTTGCTCAACGCACGCCGTATCGCTTCCATCGATTTTCGCGG
>Ga0179593_1322615_pt1 | contig 13253 bp, 20 predicted proteins | sample CZODoug2_1_08_16_FD_185931 | JGI IMG/M metagenome (GOLD analysis project Ga0179593, IMG submission 185931) | Vadose zone soil fungal communities from Angelo Coast Range Reserve, California, USA - CZODoug2_1_08_16fungal (PacBio error correction) | ecosystem: Environmental > Terrestrial > Soil >... | reverse complement strand
TCTCTATATAGGTTTTTAGTGCCATCCCCCCGCTGAACTAACTGAGTCCCCCCCGTAGGCCCCCATTCCTACCTTTTGTATTCTCTGCCATTAATTGTGCCGGCCGCCTCCGTTCTAAGGCCGTCCTTTCTAGGTCTAGAGCCCTAAACGTCCCCCCGCGGTTCGTTTCCTCCCAGCTCCCTTTTTTTTTCCAGTGAAACAGTTTTACTTTAGGCCTGGCGACTCCCTTTTGAGTTTCACCTTTTCCCCAGTTTTTTTTCTGCTCCGTATCCTCCTCTCTGGCTATCGTGGCGAGGATGTGACTTTTCTTTTCACTTTTCTCACAGGCCATCCTTTTCCCGACCTGGCTATCAGTCCCGGCCATAGCCCGTTTGATCCTTCCACCTTGTCTTTGAAGCTTGAAGAATGTCTTTGGTTGCTCCGCGACTTGGTTTTCATCTCCTTTCGCTTCACTTTTTACCAAGTCTGACAATTCCCTTGGAAGGTTCCTGCTTTCTTCCGCGCTGGGTCAGAAGTTTCCTTTCGTGAAACCTCTAACCCAGTCCCCCCTCCTGCAATCAAGCCGGTATCACCGCCATCTTCCCCTCTAAACCCGTAATCGTTTCCATGACTACCCACTCCCGACTCCAGTCTCATGGTCTTTCCCACCTATCCCTTTTTCTCTGACGTTGCTGCTTGTTAAGCACCACTCCTAAGATCATGAACTGGGCGCTTACCTCCCACCTTCATTTCACTTCCTTAACTTGATTTTGTCGGGAGAGTAGTGACCACCCCTACCGTTCATCGCGTCTGATTCCACTGGCCTCCTCACCCATCCCCAAGGATGACGGCCTGGCAGGTTCGGGCGTTCGTTCACCGCGTACATACCCCCTTCTGCCTCTGCGCCGTCCCCAGTTCTTCCCTTCGGGATGATTTCCACCCAGCAGCCCGCTTTCCCCCTTACTGCGGGTTTTTGGGGGGAACCAACGCCTGTCCTCCCCTCCTCGCTCTTTTTTCCATCTCCGCGCGAAATTTCCCTTTACCTTATCCCCTGCTAACCATTAGTAGCCATGCCCTTCCCTTCCTTCTCCGGCCCGGCATTGCGGGATCTTCCTTAGAGCTCAGTTCGGCCTTCTCGGCGGGATAGACTTCCTCACCCCTCCCCACGAGCTTTCTCTTTGTCCTCGATACGGTATTCATTTTTGGTCAAGTCTTTCTGGCTCCTGTTCCTTCCTTTCTCCTGGTTCTCGCAAGCCAAATCTCCCTCTTCCCCAATTTTTCGTTCCATTTAACCTTTTCTCTTTCCGCTGGGACTTTTTACTGGTCCTGTTCCTGCCACCTTTCTTTCCTCTCCATCGGTGTTTTTTTTTCCCCCTTTTTTAACCCCATTTAAATGGAATTCTTTGATCTTCCGCGACCGGTTCATAAGACGTCCTCCTTTTTTCGCCTGCAGGCCCTCCACCCTTGGACCCCCAGTTTTCCTCACGCATTTGCTCCCTCCTCCCTGGTTAGAGGCTGACCAGTTGTCCCGGTTGCTCGCCAGGCCGCTTCTTTGGCCTTCCCTCCCATTGGTTCCCGAGTTTCCCGCATACTCAGGTCCGTCCTCCGCCATCCTCTTATAGGTCTTTTAACCGGACCCTCAAGGCCGAGTCCTTCAAGAGAACGCAGATGATTTGCTAATCCTTGCCGCTTGGACCACGCTTTCCACTGGCAGTGAACAATTCCTTTCTTCCAACACGAGCCGTCCCAGTCCCCGGCTTTCCGGCCGTTCCTACATCACCTTCACAGCAACTCCCTTTGAACAACTTCGCTTTTTGGGCTGTGTCGTCCCCCTGGGAGTTCAAGGACCCCCTCCTTTATCTATTTTCATCCCCCTCGTTGTTTTTTTATCTCTTCTGTCTTTTGCACGTTCCCCCCTACGGTTTAAAGAAGTCCCCCCCCCCTCTCCTTGGATTCTTTTCTTCAGGGATTGTGTTTCTTTTTTTGAGGCACAGAGAGGACTCAGGCATTTTTTCTCCGCGTCTGCCGCCTAGCTCCCCTTATCTCTTTCCTACGTAGTCTTTTTTGCCTTGATTGCTGGTCTTTCCTTCCTTTTTGCACACCCGGGTATCCTTTCTCGTCCATTACAGGAGCCTTTTCGATTTTCGGGATCCCTGCTTTTCGGTCCCAGCCCCCGTTGCTTTTTCTCCCGTTTCCGTCACGAATTTCCCCTTTCGGCACTCGCTCTGGAGCAGAAATCTGTTGCCCCATTGGTCCAGGCCCTTGATCTCTTCATTTAACTCGGGTTTCTCTCCTTTCTTCGACAGTAGGCGCCTCTTCCCAGGGTCATGTAAATCTCCCAAGATGGTTAAGCCTCGCGGCTCCCCGACCAGGGGGCAAGTACTTTCCCCTCTTATGTTACCGGCTGATGGCTTTTTTGATACCGAAGATTTCCCCTGTCTCTCGTTATTTTTTACTAGTCACCCAACAGGCTACGGGAATGGTAAAGGAACCCTTTTGATTTTTCCCCCACTTATTCTTTATTTATTACCTCTCTATGTCTAAGGGGAAATTTTGGCGACTGGCGGATGAGCTCCTGCTTTTTTGTGATCTCTCCCCGGCCTTTCCCTGGACTGGGCTTCCTTTCTTCCTTCCGCTTGTGCGACTTCCGGTTTTGAGCCGCGTGGACACAGTGCTGCTTCCTTCTATTTCACCTCCTAGGAGTTGGTTGCTTTGCCTTCCTGCCGTTTCTTACGTTGGAAGCTTCCTGGTTTTGTTTTCCCCTTCTGAATATTACTCTTTCTTAGTTCCTCCCTGAGCAGGAAGATTGTGCATGGACGCTGGTGAACAAGACTTGCCCTTCGGTTCCCTGCGTCTCCCCTCCTTGGATTCTTTAGTTGTCCCTGTTCTCTCAGGGTAATTTTTTTCCCCTTCTCCCCTTCCTCCGCTTATTAGTTCCTTTGGTTTTTTCGTGCGAATTTCCTTTCTGGGCTTGATATGATTTTTCTTGACCTCTCCTGAACGTTCTCTTCCTCTTTGACCCGAAAGTTCAAGTTGCCTGTCTTTTGTCTTGTTTGTGGTTCCGGTCACGGGGATCTTGTTCGGGTTTACTTTTGTTCTTTTGATGCACTGATGCTGTTCTTTTGCTGTTTTTTCTTCCCCTGGGCCCGGTTTTCTCGCGTTCTTCTGCCTCCACTCCACCCGGCCCCAGTCTCGACTCCCCACCAGCCGTTAAGTATACTGTTTTCAGTTTTTAGTTTCACTGTCATTTTAACCCTTTCTCAGATCTTCTTGACTTAACCCTGCCTTATATCGTGTGTGCTTAAGATCACTTGAGACTTCACTGTCCTCTCCATCCTCATTGTCACATGCAACCTGCCACATGATCGCCTACGCTCTAATTTTCTGTGCTACTCTAAGCCGACTGTGTACTTACATTTTCTCTGCCCTCTTTCGGCACTTTGACTTTTCCTATTCACTCTTCCCATTCTCCCCTCTCTTTGTTGCTTTCTCTAATTTTTTTACCTCCCCCGCCCCGTCCTACTCCTTGCCGTGGCACGGTGGATCCCAAATCTAGTCGTTTCAGTCTCCCCGCTTTTCCCCTCTACCTGTACCATCCCCGGGTTTCATTCTTAGATTCTTTTTCCTTTGACTACCTCACATCGCACACTCCGGTGACTGGCACTCTACTACCTTTTGCATGGCTGGCTGACTATATTATTCGATCTTCTTATAATTTTCTTACCCTGGGAGCTGTCCCCCCCTTCTTTTTTCCTCCTGCTTGGTCCGCGCCACACGTCCTGGTTGTGGTACTCTCTGTCGCAGAGTCTATCCCATGTTTCGATTGAACACTCTATGAGTGTTATGTTTCACGGTATGTACTGTGCATCATCAATATGGCCCCCTTCCTTCCGTTTTTTCTTCATTCCATCTTTTTTCCCATTATTACCATTCCAGTTTGTTGTGTATTTTTATGATTTCCGGGGGCTATCCATGACGCTTTACGCGCGCTATGTGTCTGCCTGACCCGCCAGACCTCGCCCTCCTCACTTTTCTTTATACATTGGGTCTCTTCCTCGACAGCCCTTCCCCACTTACACCAGATTCTGAAATCCACTCCACTTTTCCCTTACTACACTTTTTTTACCTTCACCACCTTCGTCAATTGGTTGACCCTCCACTTAACCTCCCATTTTCAGCGTACCGACGTTGTATACCATCCCTCAGGTTCTTTCTTCTCCTTTTCCTGTGTCAGCGACGATTGGGGTATCTCAGCATCTTCCCGACTTTTTATCCTATCACTCAAGTGGTCTCACTTTGCTAGGTATTTTGCTAACCTCGCGCGTCTTGATTACCGTCGCATTTCCGCCCCCCCTCCTGTCCGCTGACATACTAGGGATTCGTTTAGAGAATTGTTCACTGTTGCTACAGTCTGGTCCTGTTCCCTCCTTGGTTCCGCCATCACTTTTTTGAGTGTTCCTCCAGTTTCCATATGTTACCCATTATCACACTGTCCTCCGCCCTTGCCCTGAGGATCTTCTCTCTCCGCCGCTTCCCGTCTTGTAAGCGCCTGGTATTCATCATGCTCCTTTTAGTCAGGGTCTTTGCACCATTCCACTTATTCACTCGTCCCATCGGTTTTCACCCACTCCACTGGGATTTTCTGTTCTCCAACGTCTTCTCGAGCTTGATCATGTCGCCAGTCTCCCCTCTGTTTGTGATCTTAGCACCGCTTGGTTCCTCTCTTTCTTTTCTTCAGGATGCTTCAACCGAAATAGATGTACGTGAGGGCTTTCTTATTTTTGGCCGTTCCCCTGTCCTGGTCCCTCCTCCTTCAGTTTCCAGGAGGTGACCCTTCTCTCACAGGATTGGATCCTTAGTTGATTAGCTCCTCCTTCTATCTTTGCACTCAGACCCTCCATCGTATCCCCTCGTGTCTTTTGCTCCCAAAGCCCTCCTCCCCACCCTGCCCTGTCCAATTGCCCCCCTTTTCCGTTTCCCGTTTTTTCATACACATATACTCCCTATCCCTCTAGTCAGTCACACTCAGCCGCACCAGTTTTCTTCTTTTGTTTCGCCTGTGCCCTCCAGCTCCCTCTGCCCTTCCTCGTGTGTTTTTTCCAGCTCCTTTCGAACTTTGATCATCTTGCTTGTGTCTGTTTCCCGTGCCGCTTCCTCTCAGAACAAACGATATCATGAGTTTGTCTACTACCCCCACCCTTTTCTTCCCTCCCTCGTGTCACCCTTCTTTCCCTCACCCAACATGTATCCCGTCCCGACTTCCATGCGATGACTTTGCTCCCTTGTTCGAGCGTTCTTCCCCCGTCGCCCCTTATACACCGGTCCACCTCGTTATCCCACCCCTGTCCCAGTTCTACGCCCCCTACCAATTTTTCTTCCCTTTTCCGTCCAATGATATTCGTTCCCGGCATAAATGAGTGTTTCCCTTTCCTGCTGTCATCCTTTGTACATTTGCAAACTCAATGGCTGATCACCCTACGCTCATTCGTTCGGACTATTATCTATTTCTTTTACAATCTCCCTCAACTCTCCCCGGTCTAATCTTTCCCCCTACGTATCCCTTTGTTTCCATTACCGGTCATAAGTTTCGACCTCCCTCGCTCAGAAATCACTTCTCCTCATTGCTCTGCACCTTGGTATAGGTCTTATTCTGACTTACTCTTCTAATTTCTCTTACCGCTCCTCCTTGTGTGCATAGTAACGCCCGTTTTCCCTGCGCTTCGCTGAACTTGACCCTGGACTCATCATATATTACCCCCGACGCTCACCTTATCAATCTCTTCGCTACGCCCTTTCTTTATATGTATCATCCATTCCCTGGCACACCACCCACCACCTTCCTTTCGGGGCAGCCCTCCTGCCCATCTATTTTCAACCGGTCTCGTATCGGCTATCTCTCGCGCCCCCCATCTCCCGGTAGTAGTCTTTTTTCTCGTTTCGTTTCCCCTGGACTTTCCTTACATTCTCTTTTTTGTTATTTTTTTCTCCTGCGTTTTTTTAAGCTCCTCCCGATCAACGGTTTCCTTTGATTAATTTCTTCTTCCCTTGAACGATCTAGCCCCATGACCTGGCCTTTACTGGCACTCCCTTGATTTCCCCTGCCCACCTTCCCCTTGGCCCTCCCTGCCTCCTGTGCGTGGTCCCACATCTTTCCACCCTTTCCCTGGGCTTCCTGGATCAAGTCCCGTTCTTTACTTTTCCTCTACAGATTTGATACCTTTCTGGTCCCACTACCCATCCTGCATGGACCCCTTGAGTACCTGATTGTTGGCAGGTGAACACGTACCGGATCGCTATGCGACCCTGAATATCTGTATTCACGACCCCTGACTTTCTTTCAACCACCATTCCGTATGCGGTAGTGCCCAAACGCCTCCTTGACCTCCCGGCAATGGTCCTGAACTCATTTCTCGATGACCTGTTCCTTTTCCTGGTTGACTTTCAGGCCCTCCTCATATCCCTGCTATTCTCTCTCCCTCCTTTTGGGTGGTTTCCCGTCACCCTCGGCCTCATTTCCTCGCGTTCCACTGAAGACTTGGCCCTTTTGATTTCCTGTTTCGTCGGATTTACGAAGTGGATATAACCATGTCTAGTGCCCCTCCCTGTCATCCCTTGCTCCCCCTTCCCATTGTGTCAAGGTTTTCCTCTTACACAATCTTTTTATTCTATCCGTTAAAGCACCCTCCACCCCTTCGACCCCGAACCGGCTTTTCCTCCGTTTCAAATGGGTTCTGCGGGAAGTGTAAAACTAGGTGACCATTTTCGCGCTACTCCATTGTCCATTTTGACAACTTTCCACGCTTATTTATTCCCTTCCCTCCGTTGTTTTTATATAAGGCCAGCCTTGTTTACACTTCTATAAATCATAACTTTGGGATACCCACGAACGAACACGCGTGTTGTCCGACTTGGTTCTTCCAAATGGTCTTTCCTTCCGGTTAGCCTATCCGATTACCCTCCGTAATGGGTGAGGCCTTTCCTTCTGCTAATCGGATTGGACGACGTCTTCCATTGATACATTACGCCTTTTGTTCCTATCTCTCGTCTCCCCCCGAAGTAGGAAATTCCTTGGCTTTATCTGAAGTTATTCGTACTAGGCTCCCCTGTGAACTCAGTTTATCCTTTTCGTTCTTTAATCCCTTGGATTTCCCTTTCTCGACAGGATCCCGTTTACTTCATTGGCGGGCAGCCCGTTTTCTGTGCTCCCCGACATTCTCCTGCAACTGTTGACTTTTCTGGGCCTCGTGCGGCGGACCTCGTCTTACCTTTGTCCTTCTGCTCTTCTTTCCTCTCTCTCCCTCGGGTTCTCTTTTTCGATGGGAATTATAGTCGTCCCTACCTCCGTTCACTGCAATGTTGACAGATTTTTTTTCCGCCACTCCCTTCTCCCTTTTCTTTGAACCTCCAGGGTTTCTTCCATTTGTCCCTACTAAGTTACAAGCCAGGAGTTTATTCTTTTCTCCTCAGGTCCGTTTCTTTCGGTTTTTCTTTTCTAGCCCTATGTCCACCCCAGGAGACGATACTTTTTCAGGCCCGAATTCCCCCCCGCCTTATAACTTTCTTCCCTAGGCCTATCTTTAGGGAGATCCTTTCTCTAATGTTTCTCGTGTTCCCGCCTCTTCCCTTCCGCTGAGTTGCTGATCTAGCACCTCCTTTTCTGGCTGTTTAGTGGATTAATATTGTCCCTGTATCGACGCCTTTTGCAGAACTTCCTTTTTTTTTCTCCATGTCTTGCTTTCGCTTTTTCACGCATTCTTGTAGTTGGCACGGTCGGATGAAGTATTAATGTTCTCTGCTTTGTGATGATTTTTTCGGTCCCCTCATTCGCCTGATTTGAATTTTCGAACTTCGCGCGGCAGCCTTTTTTTCATGTGACTCCCTTTTTAATAAGACCGTTCACCCTTCAGGTGGTCCGGACCTTTTTTACCAGTGTTACTTCCTGTTTTGTATTTCTCTTTGGACGGACCTCCGTCTGAATGCAGGTGGCTTTTCATCCAGCCTCTTCTTCCCTTGAGGTGAAGGTCAGGGCCAGCTGCGTGTTCTGTTCTTGCTGGCCGGCACGGGGGTTTAGCGTAAGGGTTTTTTTGCAACCCTCCCCCCCGTCGACTTCTGATAGGCGATTTTACCAACTAACGTACTTGGGCAGTTCTGGTGTTCGCGTTCCTTTATTTTTGGCGCGTTGCGATGGGTCTTTTTTATGCACTTCCCGGCTTCTAGCTTTTTTTTGATTGATTTTCGGAGTTCACTAAGTTTTCTTTTATATGCCAGAGTCTTCTCTGGAGACCCTGCACCATTGTTAACTCGTGAATTTTCCTTCCCCATTTTCTGATTTCGGACCTGGGGCTTCGCAAAAAACATGCTCCTGCTGGCCCTCTAAAGGATCGCCCTGTTTCACAGGCTTTGCCCACTCCCGGCTCTGCCTCCTCTCCCTAAAGGTCGGTCCCCCCCGTTTGATTTTGTACCGGTGTCTCTTGCATGCCAAGGTTCAACCTCCTAGCCCCTCTCAACTGAGCGTCATAATCCAGTAATGACTTCTTTCCTGTTCCCCGCTGTCCCCTCAAAATTGCGTTTTCTCGCTATTCCGACGATCCTCTTTATTTTTTCCCCCCCCTAGCTTCGCTGTTTTCACTGGCGCCGTGTCATGCAGAGGCCCGTGCGTGTCTAAGGCATCAATTTCTGTCCCCTTCAAGTTCGGTTTATCGCCGTAGTCAGTCAAAGGTAGTTACTTTGAAGTTCGTGATTGTGCTCCTGTTTTCTCTCCTGTTGGCCTACAAAAACGACGTTCCTCCTTGGAACCCTCCTCTTTTGGTTTTTGTTCTCCTCTCCCCCCGACTTCCCCCGGGTCTTTTGGACAAGCACGCGACGCCCTCCAGGTTCCAAGACAACAGCACTCAATTCACATTGCCCGGGAATATTGTTAGCTTTCAAAGCGCTCGTCAGACCCCCGGTCTTCAGAGCCGTGGCTCCCTTTGTTCTTGGACTCACCCTTTCGTCATGATCACTCGTCACCCTCCTTTCCGTTCTGCCCCCTAAGGAGTTGGCCCTGGTGAAAGGTTTACTGGCGGTTTTTTTCGAATCCGGTTGTTGGTTACATCTTGTCCACCCTTCTTTGTGACATGACTTATTATTTTCGGAGACTAGCCGAGAGATGGTCCTTTTTAGCGTTAGGATTAAAATCCACTTCAATCTTCCCCCAGTTTTACCACCTGGATGTACCTAAATTTCTCCCTCCCAGGTCTCGCAATCTCAGTGACGCAAGAGAACTTAGTGAAAGTGCGATCAGTTTAGGTGAAGAGGTCCGGTGTTGGTCACTTTTTTTTCCCTTGGTCTAACGCAGCAGAAGGTAGTTCCCAGTTATGACGATTTTCCAATTTGCACTTCTCTTCTTTTTTTTAGACCAGCTGATCGTTCTCATTCCCGGTTTACTGGCTCTAAAGCCTGAAGAACCCAGATCTTTACCAACGCCCAGAACCCTTTCCATGCAAAAGCCCCCCATGCGGACAGCCGTTTCCACCCCGCAGTTTTCCTACTGTCCTACCTTCCCAGTTTTTTTGCACCCTGGTAAGTGGCGTGTATTTTCCACTTCAGGGATACTCCGCTTGTGACCCTTCGGCCCTGACTTCAAGTCGGAAGATCCAGTCCCTCCGCAACGTTCTTTTTTTTTCACACGCCCACAGCAACCGCTCTCCGGCCACTTAGTCCCTGACGAGGGGCGTAACACACACATTTCTGTCATAGCGGCGAACCCGACCTCTCTCCCCCCTTTCTCATTTGGACCACCGAACGGCTGCCTGTCCTCTTCCCTTGTCAAACCCGCTGGGTCCCCCGGGTTCTTCACAGTTCCCTCTGCAGACAGGTCTTTTCCCGCCTGGGGAGCATTTCTGCCACATCCTTCTTTTATGATGGACCGCAACCATGCACTGACTTTCGTTCACAGTACCAAGCAGCTTCAGGACGCTTACGCCTCTGCCTTCAGGACCCGACTCAGCACGCGAACCGGCCCGGTTTCCCCCGGAACGTTCTCCCCCCTGGCCGTCGACGCGCAGTTCCCCCCCAGTGAAGTCCCCTGCCCTCCCCTCCTTTGTTCCGATCCGCAGCTACTGTTTCCCTGCCTCGTCGTTGCAGCCTACGTACACACTCCCCCCTCCGGATTTCTCCTCGGGAATCCTCTTCCTTTTAGATTTGTATCTCTGGACTAATTTCGTTTATCCGACTTCTCTTTTCCTCGCGAAAAATTATCCTCCCTCTAACCGGTTTGCCGATCTCCTACCACCTGTCCGGGCCTCCCCTTTAAATTTTTGTTTACTTATTTCACCCCGAGGTAATGCAACCCTCTTTCAGCCTGAAGCCACTTCCCGGTTTTCTTGCCACCCTGTCATTTGTTCCCCTACTTTCATTACCTTTACGGTTCTAGTACTCATCCCAGGTCCTAGCCTCCCTCCGCATCCCATGTTTGTATTACCGACCTCCGGGAAATTTATTTCGGAAACGTCAACACTCCCTTTCTTTGTACCCTTTCGGGCTCTACCGATTGCTTACCCGCACTTTTCCGTCCGACCTCCCGTTCTGCGGTTACGGGTTTTTACTGCTCCCCCCTCTGTTTCCCGCCATTGTATGTCTGGACTAACGCCTTTCGTTCTTTCCTCTATTTATGTCTCACTGTCGGTGTGTCACAGTTCACCTGTCTGCTCGTTCGTCAATCCGCTAAATTTACACCTTCCGCAGCGCGACAGGTCCCCAGACTTTATTGACTTCTGTGTCTCAAGCTGTTCACTGTTCGCCAAGGAGTTTTCCCCTCCTAAAACTGCTACACCAGGAGCGCGTCCTCGAGGTTCTTGCCCTCGGGGCCTTCTTTTCTGGAAACCTCTCTTGCTATCTCAGCTCCTTTCCCCCCCCTGTGTGCCGTCAAAGGCATTTTCTCTGGCCTGATCTTTTTTTCCCCCCTGTGCTTTTTGTATCAATGGCCAAAGACCCTATATTTTTTTTTTTCCTCAATATTCCCTTTTTGTTGTACCCACTCTTACTAGTTCCTTTATCACCGCCGGTCTACAGAGCCTGTCTTTTCACTCGTTTGAGGAAGGTCTGTCTTTCTTTGCTGTTTTGGACGGTGCGCTATCGATGATTATACCCCCCTTTGGGTGCTTTTTACCATATTCATTCTCTCTAGCGCCCTCTAGAAGACACTTAGATCTTCTTTTTAAACTTCTTAGGCAGTTGCTGCGTCATGTATGGGCTTCCGCGTTATTCTAATGTGCCCTAGATTAACTGCAGTTATCAATTTTCCTTTTGTCGTACGCGTAGCCTCTTCCGGAGTACTGCGGTAGCCACTTTGTGTCTCAATCCCCTACTCCTCTCCAATGATTCTGTGCAAGCTTTCACTCTCTTCCTGATGCCTACCTTATCCACAGTCGTTACTCCGCTATCTGCGCCCAGTATACGTTACTGCCTTCTCCATTCTGCGCATTTGCGTGACTTGCACATCTCCCCTTTCCGTAGTTTTGCACCTCTCTCCCATCCTACGTATCAGGCATTTCTTCTCTTCTACATGTATTTCCCTGTGTCTCCTGTCTCCAGTGGCCCCTCCTTTACAGTATCTTACTGAACCTCCCCCTATACTGTCTGTTCAAATGTAAGTCTGAGACATTCTCGCGGTATTCCGCTCGCACAAGCTTCTTGACTTTCAACTCTTTTGCGGTTCCCTCCCTCCAGTTCTTGTTCCAGTTGGGTCAAGTTTTTCTTTCCCGTTGCACGTTTGCCGCCTGACTGCTCCTACATTTTTTTCCTATCATTTTTCAGGACATTTTATAGAGGAATCTTCCACCCTCTTCTGTGACTGGGCAATTACCCCAGGAATGCCTTTTTTTCCCAGTTCTTCTCTTGTTTGCCAGAATATGATTCCGTGTAATTCACAGGGTCGAGGTAAAGGATCTCGCGACGCGGCGATTCTTTTTTGTTTTTCTTAGCCATCCCTCTAGCCTTCCCCCTCTGCTCCACTTGGCGCTTCCCCTCGATGCGTGTTTCGACAGTGCTGCCCGTCCGATTCGCGTTGAGCTTCGTCATCTCTTCCAACGTTTTTTGGGAGAGTGATTGACTTCTTGCATTGCGTCTTGGCGTGTCTTTCCCTTTGGGACACATCCTTTTAATTTTTCTTGCATACTCTTCCGCGTTTTACGGCGCTATACCACCCCAGTGTCTTGTATCACACCTCGGTCGGCTGAGTCCTTGTGTTTGATTGGCGTCTGCCCTCTGTCAGGACTTTTCGGGTTGACTAGACAATTTTGTGGACTTGAACGCCGCAGATTAATACTGTGTCGACTGTCGGCGACCCTGTGCAATGTGACGCTCGATCCATTCCACCAAGTTGTTCCATTTATAATGGAACTCACTTTGACTAAGGTGCGGCTTCGGTGTGCCGGTGTAGGCCCCTGCTGCGTGCCAAGGTGTGTTCTAAGCGACCTTTTCTCCCTGGAAGACCGGGAAGCCTCTTGGCTCCCGGTTGTGCTCCTGGCGTCGGGCTTTTCTGGATATTTCTATTTTTGACGCTCTACCCGTCCCTCACTTCTCAGCGCTACTTTACCAGTCGCTTGTTCTTGGCCCCTCAGCACGTTCATCTCGGGGTTATTTTGTCGTAGTTACCCGGCAGGAGTTGCGCGGGGCCATTTAGTTATCCGTTTGCACACTGCTGGCTAGTGTTCTGTATTCTTCGCTTTCCTGCACCCTGTAACGGTTTCGCACTCTCAGCATGTCCCGGCAAGCCCCCTAGCCAAAGAATCTTACAATCGTGTCCAAGCCTTTCAGAACTTTTGTTTTTTCTACATCCGTAACCCCGCTCCGTTTTTTCGCCCCCCCCGGCCCCCCTTTCTTGCCCCCTCTCCCCTTCATCCAGGTCATTCCATTTTCCCCGATCACGTTCTCTGTCCCCCGTCATGTGACATTGTTCCATCCGGCCGTGACCGGGGGATCTTTGCCGTGCTAGGTCACCTCCTCGCAGTTCCTCGCGGGCCTGTAATCTTATTACGCCGCGTCTACCCACGGGTGTTTTTTTGTTCCTTAACAACTTGAGTCTCCCAGCCGCTTCCTGCTTTTCTCCCGGGCCCGCCGACTTGTTTTCTCCCGACAAAGCTTTGACAGGTCCTTTACCAGAGGACCTTGGGTCCCTTCTTCCTCGGGCGGCCTCTACGGTTTCCTCCCGTGTCCGCACTAGTTCTGCCTGTAGTTTGCCAGGTGCCGGTAGGTACTTGCTGTCTTTATTGCTTTCCCACCAACATACGCTC
>Ga0179593_1666973_pt1 | contig 13254 bp, 14 predicted proteins | sample CZODoug2_1_08_16_FD_185931 | JGI IMG/M metagenome (GOLD analysis project Ga0179593, IMG submission 185931) | Vadose zone soil fungal communities from Angelo Coast Range Reserve, California, USA - CZODoug2_1_08_16fungal (PacBio error correction) | ecosystem: Environmental > Terrestrial > Soil >... | reverse complement strand
CTCTCGCCTCGATAGCAAACTCCACCCTCTTCTCTTTTTTTTTTGTGGTGTTTCTTCTTGTTCGAGGAGGGGTTTGCTTTGGAAATCGTCAGAAGTCGGGACCTGAAGGTCTACTTTGATCTCTTTTTTCCCCTTTTTTTTGCCCCTCTTCCTCCATTATTCGTTTCCCCTTCTTCCCTTGTGGCCAAGTCAGCTCGCCGTACTCCCCTTTCCCCCTTTTTCTGCAGCTGATGTCCAATATGAACCCGTGCCGTTTGCTGAGCCTTTTTCGGAACTTCTTGAGCCAATTTTCTTTTTTGCCCCAGTGCCGACCACCAGTAACCCCCCTTGGCCCCGGGATTGGACGTTGGTTTTTTTTTTTTTACTCTTCCCTTGTCAGCATGCTGGCAGATTGAAGCTTATTCCTTTGCCCCCCGGTGCAGGTCCATCCATTTCAAGTTTTCCCTCGAGCAATCCGGGGCTTTTTTACCCCAGCAACCACTTAGTACAACCTGTGGCGCAATCCTTTCCCAACCCCGAGCATCTACGCCTTTTTTTTTTTTCTACTTCGGTTTCTGATAATCTTTTATTTCAGCTTTTTCCTTTTTTCGACAACCCCCCCATGATTATCTTTGTAATTGTTCTTCGCCGCTCCCCGTTGGCTCCCTGTTTTGAATGACAGCAGAAGCACCAGGAACCCCAACCCCGGAATTTGGCGGGCATTTTCCAAACAGGCCCCAGGGGACCCCTTTTTCCCGGTCTTTTCCTTTCTCACTCCTTTACGTTTCCTTTTATAGCGCTCCCTATACTCGGAGGTGGCCTTGGACTTTTTCGGTTGACGGCTACAAAATTTCGCCAGGTCCCGTCACAGATGCAGCGTCGCCGGGGAATACGTGCGAAAGTGAGGAGTCATGAACCTTTTTTACTTTCTTTCTTTTCTTGGACCGGGTCATGGTTTCCTTTTTCTGTTCACGCCTGCAACTGCCGGGCATGATGATCTGTTTTGAGTGGCCCCTTCCCAAGGCGGGCAGGTGAAGACCACATCTTATCGAGTTCCTGGAACAGTTCCAGCGAATGGTAGGGTTCCTTTTAGTAGCCGGCGCTTTTTTTTTTTTTTTACTCTTCTTGAAGACAGCAGGCTTAGCCTCTTTTTTTCTGCGTTATGGAGTAGTCGCCAAGCCGCTGTAGCGTTCCCTTTAAGCCGAAAAACGGCTTGTTTCTTATTTAGCTCTCCCGTCCTCGTCGTGCTTTTCCTTCGTCCAGTAAGGGCGACGCCTTCGTTAACTAGAACCGAAGTGTGAGCAGCACTTTTTTTTTTTTTTTTTCTTCCCTTCCTTTTGCTTTGCCCGTAGATTTCTTACTTGATGCAAGCAGACGGCCTTTTCTTTTTTTTATTGTAAACTTTTCAGCAAAAACTGATTATTTCCCCGCCGCCGTTAAGTTGACCTTCTCTGGGTGGAACCCGTCAGTCCCCCTTGAGCCCCTCTGCATCCTTCCCTATTCCTTCTTTTCAGCCTTGAGGAATTAAAGGCGATGCACCTCTTTTTTCTCTCAAGTTGTGTTGGTGCCCTATTTTTAATTTGGTGAGACCCCCTGCCTTTTCGAGGTGTCCCCCCCCCCCCTTTCCTCTTTTTTTTTTTGATCTAGCCTCCTTCTTTTCCCTTTTTTGAGAAGTCTTTCCGATTACACGCTCTCAGGGCGTTTTTCCCCCTTCCTTGCGGGCATTGTGCCGGGCGAAAGTCCTTCTCCTTCAATGGTTTCTTCCCCAAGACTGTTTCTTCCCTTACAGTGACGGGTTCACTTCTTTTTCGGCCGGGCAAATCTCGCGTGCCGATGGAGTCCCCAAGAGGCAGGGCTAAACTACTCTTCCGCTACTTTTCCCTGGTCCTTGGGCGTCTTTTTTCTTTTAACAAGGGTTAATTTGTGCACCCCCCCATGGCGAGCGGACCCACAGGGGCAGGCGTGCCGTGTTTTTTGCCAAGTGGAAGGGCAGCTACTTCCTCTGTTTTTTTAGGATGGGAAATACGTTCTTTTTTGGAATTCAGGTGGCCGGTTGAGACCACGTTTCGAGGCCTTCTTTTCCCTCGATCCCCTTGGCTCTTTTTATACTAAGAAGCCATCCAGTGGTCCTGGAATATGGCCCTCTCCCCCCCAAAGAGTGCAGGCCCGGCTATACATGCGCGATCTCATAGTCTGCTGACTTTTTTTTCGATGGGCCCTCAAGAGCCCTTGCCCTCTTGCCCTCCCCTTCTGACACCGTCCGGCGATCCCCCCCTTCTCCGCACCTCTCAAGACCCAGCGCGAACGTTTTTCTTTTTTTTTACGAACCTCTGCAGATAGGCAATCCTCTTTCTTTTGGTTTAGTGTGGCGACGTAACGGAGTTCCCAGGTTCTCGGTACCTCAGCCCCCCCTTGCCGATCCCCTTTCCTCCCGGACGGTTTTTTTTTTTTTCTTCCTAGCGTCCCATTCGACGGCCTGTAGACAGAAGCCCGTGCTGCAAGAGCGGCTTTTCTTACCTGTCTCCCCTTTTTTCCTCCCTTTATAAAACTCCCTTTAGTCCTCCTTTTACCCCGAGTTACCTCGCCCAGGCCCTCAGCGAGCCCAATTTTTTTTCCGCACGCCCCTTAGAATTACCGTCGCTTCTTTAGCAGGCCAGTCCGAGTCCTAGTGCGGTCCAGCTCCTGCCCGCGTGGAGGCTTTCCCGACCGGTATGCTGCTGGCACGGCGATTTCCACCGCCCCACTGAACTTTCTTTTCTGCGGGACCGATGGGTTTTCTTCTGTTCCCAGCCTGCACGCGGCGCGACGTGTCCCCTTGATCAGGTAACTTTCTTTTTTTTCCCCTACCGGCGCTTGTCACGCGTCCTTGTTTTTTCCTTTTCCACGCCGCCTACCAAGTCCCTTCACTTTTTCTTTTCTGTCCCCACTGCGCCCTGCTGGCCTCCCGCACTTCCGCCCAACTCTTTTCCCCCGCGGCGGCGTGTTTACCTTGCCGCGTCTGTTTGGCTTTTTTCGACCGCACGAGCCCGGGGTCCCCCCATAGATTCTGACCCGCTCCCTTCGCCCCTCTTTTTTTTCCCTTTCCTTAAAAACCTCTCCTCTGCTGGGGAATCTCTCTGTCCTCCCGTTTTTTTCACTCTCTTTCATGATTTAGAGATTCTTTGCAGGCCCGATTGCCTCTATTGAATTTAGCGTTTAGGTCTTTCCCCCCTTTCATTCTTTTGTTAGGGTTTTTTCCATTAAAAGGGCGTGCCGGTCGCCCCAGGGCCCCTTTGGCCATTCCTCAGTTACACGCCGAGGAGTTACCCTTCTTCTGTGGAAGTGCTTTTTTGGCCCCCCACGCTAGTCGTAGGTACCTCCTTTTTTTACCTTTGGTCCGGTGACGGTCTTTCTTAGGTGACTTCTTTTTGCCACCGGATGACTCGCGGCCGTCGCTTTATCGTGGTGCCTCCTTATAAGTACATCGCCGCTTTTTTTTTGAATTTGTTCCCCAATCTACAAATCGGGACCCTCGTCCAAGTGATTCCGTTGTGTTCGTTTTCCCCCCCTTAGAAGATTTCATCCTTTTCTTTCTGCCCGCCCACGCGGTTGAGCGCATTCTCCCTTTCCGGCCTTCCTTTTCATGTACTGCATGAGTCTTTTTTTTCCTCTGTCGGGTTGTGCGGCCATTTTTTTTTGGCGTTTTCCCCGGTTTGATTTGTGTTCACTGTCGTTGTTTACTTGGGGCGTGGTCTTAACGCAATCTTTTTCGCCAAGCAGGCCGCCGCTCTTTCTTTTTTTAGAAGTGGCGGCTGGCGATCCTTCCGGCCTTGTGCCCTCTTTTTTACGATTCCTCCTTTCGAGACGGCGCGCCCCTTTTCCCGAGTCCTAGAAGGTTCTTTTGGTGGCTGATTTGTTTAGCCCAAGCTCTGAGGTCCTCCCAAAGAGCCCAAATGACATCGATCCTGATATTCTTTTCTTTGTTGGCGAGTTCCCCCTAGAGGGTATGGGAAGGTCGCGTTCGCCTGGACCATCGCCAGTCCGTTCTTTTTTTCTTGTTAAAAGATTCGGCCGGCCCCTTGGAGTTTACCTTTTTTTCAAGACAGAGCCCTACCTCGCGCCCGCTTCTGTAGAGCGGATTCTCGTTTTGGCCGAGCGTTTGATGTCCTTGCCCACGGTTCTTTCATCTTCGGGAGATCCAGTCCGGCGCCCTCGCCTTGGCTGGTATGGACGGCAGGCTCCCTTTTTGTAAACCGCCCCCACGTGTCCCTTCCCCTAAGGCGGGAAATCCTTTCTGCCCCTTTTTCGTAGATCCAAATTTTCTTAGGTCCAGGAGGCGTAGGCCCATGTGGGGGCGCTCGAACTCGGCCCCTCTCAACCGTTTGCTCCAAATGAGTTCTCCCCCACTTTCATTTATAAAGCTTTTCTTTCCCGATTTCTGAGTGAGGTTAGCCCGCCGCTTTAGTCTTCACATCTGGCCCGCTTCTCTTTTTCCCCCCAATTACTCTCTTTTCCAAATGACCCTTTTTTTTTCAAGGGGAAGATTTCTTTCTCCCCTCCTTTTCGAAGGATCCCCCTGGGACTGGCCTTTTGGCCATGCCAGTTTTTTTCCTAAGCCTGTGTTCCGCCCTTCGGAGCCCCTTTTTCTAAGAGAAACCGTCTCAGTTTTCAAACCCTTTTTTTCCGCAGCGGTATGTCCCTCTTTGCCGTCACCGCTTTACCGTCCACTTACGCCTCGATGTCGCCCCCTTTTCCCACTCTTTTTTGTACAGTTCTTGAATCTTTTTCTCCCCTGCGAATTGCTCGATGAGGACTGGTTATCGTCGTGTGACGTTTGTGTTAGCCTTAGTATGCCAAGGCTTCTTTTACGCTTTCGTGAGGGGTTGTCTTTCGAGTTGTTGATCCGGTTTTCCCCAGTGCCGTCGAACCGGATTCCCCTCGGCGGCGACTTCCCCATTTTGCATGCTTGGCCGTCCAGTCTCCTCTTGTCTCGGAACTGGTCTTCCTTCGCGAGGGTCACGGCGTTCGACCTTCAAGTCCGCGATTGCCTTTCCCCTCTTAGAAGGTTGTGGCTAGGCCCCATTAGACAAAGGGTTCTTGCCGGCCTTAGAGCAGCAGGGTGCAGACTGACGTCACAAGCCCATGGCCTAGGGTCTTGACTCAATTGAGGTCGGAAGCTTTCCCTTTTAGCTATTGAAGAAAGGGAGCCCCGGCGACCGCTTTTTTCGCCCCGACCATTCGTGGCCTTGGTGTACTTCCTCCCCCCCCCCCTTCCCCAGTATGAGCGCCCTTTTTGTGTGGAGTCACTGTTCGTTTTTTGCCATCAAGGAATCCCTGCAGTTCGGTCTTCATTTTCGTGTGCCAGGGATGCGACTTCCCCATTTTCCCCCTCACGGTTTTAAGCTTACACGCCGTCATCCCTTTTTTCCCTGATCCTGGCTGCCGCTCCGCTTCTCCCTTTGACGTTTCCATGAAGCCATTTGTTTCTCCTTCAACTCCCCCGGCACCGGAATTTTGTCAATACGACGGCACACCGTATCCCTTTTTTTTTTTTTTCTCATATTCCAAATAATTGGTGCCCATCGCCTTCCTTTGTGCCCATTGGGACCGCAATCGGCAACTTCCCTGCGTAACCCTTTCCCCCCTTTTTTTTTTGTCCCCCCCATTAAGGTTTTCATGCTTTTTCCTCAATTTCCAACAGGGACCAAACGGACTCATACCTATCGCGAGATATGTTCTTACCCCCCTCCTTTTTCATCTCCTCCATGCCTTCTTATGCCCAAAGATATAGCACCTTTTAGTATCTCCCCCCCCCCGGCCCATGCGTCTTCGATGCTCTGAGGTTTTTGGCACCTCTTTCTCTTTTGACCCCCCTTTTTTTTTTGCTGCCCCCGTTATAGACATTTGCCCTTTTTTGAGGGATTTGATTGGGATTGCTTTTTCATTTTTCCCCCCCTACTCTGTAGAAATCTTGCCTTTTCTGCATGCGGCCGTCCTGCGTCCCTCGCACTTTCATCTGCTTAATTTTTTTCTCTTCTTTTGGCGTCGGGGTCCCCCGGCTTTACACGAAGGTCAAGCAAAGTTTTTTGACAACAGCGGCTGGGGACTGCCCCAATGTGGCAAGCCCCGCTCCGCCCTCCAATTTAACGCTATCTTACTTTTTCTTTTGCCATCATGCGACGCCGAAACAGGTTTGGCCGCCCACTATTGTCAGGCCCTCCTTCCCCTTTCCTTCTGTCTTCCCGATTCTCAAAGTTTTTCTTTTTAACAAGCTAAACCCCCCCCACTCCGTATTTTCTTTTTTTTTGTTGTCCTTCCCTATTCTATCTCCTAAGAATACTCTTTGGAGACGATACTTTAGGTCGACTCTCCTCCCTATACGCAACCCCCTTCTCTTAGTGTTTTTGTTTAGAGGATGTTTTCTCCCCTTTTGAAATCGATCCTTTTTTCTTTCCCACTGAACTCATGGCGGACACCTTTGAAGGCGGGTGATTCGCCAGCCGGTTCTGCGAGGTCGAATGTCTACCCTTTTTGACCTAGCTTAGACTATCGAGATTCCCTCTAGGACCTATGAGGTACAACTTGACCTGGCCCTGGTGTCCCGCGCCTTTTGTGGCTGGTTTCTCACAACTCTCCTGTTTTTGCCCCGTTTCCAACAAAGTCACCCCCGCTAAAGGGAAGTTGGAGCGCCTCTCCTTTCTCGGCCGTTGCATCTTTTCTACCGAGCTTTCCCCAGTGCTTGCCATTCCCAATCCGCACGTGCTAAAGGGGATACTTGACATATTTGGTTCCACCCACTTCAGATGTTGTAACTTTGTGCCCCACAACTCCCCTTTTTCACTCTACTTCAGGCTTTTTGGGGGCCTACTCCCCCCTTGAAGTAGCGTTATAATAAGATTCCGGCCCGGTTCCCCTGATCTCTTGTAATATTCTCATTACTCGCCCTTCCTTCGGCTTTGGCATAACTGGTTGATTGCCTTGGCAGACCGCAAATCCTCACTTTTCAAGTTTCAGACATGTTCCACACCCCCCGTCAAGGGGACGCCTCGCCCCCTCTGATCTTTGATTACGCCCCGACATGACTGACCACCCCATGATTTTTTCTCTTCTATTCAGGATATTTTTGTCGAATTCTTTGGCCTTGAGTGTGTTTTCCCCATGCGCATTTTCCCCCCTCCTTCTGACAGCAGGGGCACCTACAGGATGTAGTCTGAAACGGTGTTCTTTTTTTTTTTCTTTTCTTTGTGTGCTTCGCCGCCGTAACAAAAGGCCGGGAATTCCTTTTTTTTGCCTTACAAGGCGGTGGCCCCCCAGGTTAGCCCCCAATCGCCCCCTTTTTCTTTACTCAGGAAAAAATGTCTCTGGTCCTTTTGCGGGTGGTTTCTTGAAGGGTCGCACGAAGGCCTGTTTCAGGAGACCTGCAGCGCCCCTTTTTCTCCTTATTTCCGTGGTTTTTTGTGCAAAGATTCCGTTTATGTCAGAACCCCTGGGTTTTTGTTGTTTGGTTTTTGTGGTTTTTTTTTTTTTTTTTTTTTTTTTTTTTTTTTTTTTGTTCCCTTCTCGAGGAGGATCTACACAAGTCGGCGTTTTCTTCCTTGAATTTGCGACGCTCCGACCCTTCGACCCCGGGTTAGCTCCACAAGAAGTTTTTTCTCTAAGAAGTGATGGACGGAAAGACTTCTTAGCTTCTGGAAGTCTTTTCAGCCTTTTTTAGAAGGCCACCTGGTCACTTGGACACTCCCCTTTTTTCTCACGATTTCACCGCCTAGTCCTTTTTTTTGTCCACACCCTGGGTGGATACGCCCCGTCGCCGATCATTAACCCGCCGCACTAGCAGCATCTTCAATCCTCGCTGCTATCCTTGCGCATTACACCTATTTGCGTTTGACCCCCCCAGGTGTTGGTATCTTTTTTTTTCAGGTTTTAGAGAGCCGTGCGTGGATTCAACCCACTCTCTGAGACCTCTTCTACGTCGAGGTTTCCTTTGAGAAGTATGGGTGTCTCCTTTTCTCTCGTCCGGGCGAACACCAGTTGCACTCCCTTCCTCCGGACCACCCGTTTTTCCCTTGCTCCAGGATCCTCTCCTTTCCCTCGTTTTCAAGAAACAGTGCTCCCCCCCTTTCCCCCCCAGTGACCCGTTTTGTGCCGATGCGAATTTCAACATTTTTCTGCCCAGCTGTGGAGCTCCATTTTTTTCACCTCTGCCTCCTTCCCCCCGCTCCTCGTTGCCCTTTTTTTTCGTTTCCGGGACACATTTTTTCCAAATTGTGTCACCTGTGTTTTACCCCCACTGGAGAGAGCTTTTTCAGATCGGGCACGGAAGTTCTCTCATGGGACTTAAGAACCTTATGTGTCATGATGGACTTCCGGGATTTTCCTGGTTTGAGGTGCCCCAAGTCCATGTTTGCCAATTGCTTAAATCGCCTACTACTACGGGGAGTCTTCTCTTCCTCCCTCAATTAATTCTTTTTGGGGCAAGGACTATGCTTGTCCGCGGACTCAACGCTCTTCCGCTTTGTAGATCGTGTAGTCTCTTTACTAGTCCTCTTCTTTGTGCTCCCCCCTTCGCTAAGAGTGCCCACCCCCCCCCTTTCTTAACCGACGGCCCGATGATGCGCCTACTTCCCCTCCCAGCTCTTTGACCACGCCTTTTTTTTTACCCCCTATACGCATCGGTCCCTTGTGCGAGTTTGCTGACTCCGGAGTATCTGCTCCGTTACCTTAGCCCCCCCGGTCCCTCGTCTGGCCTTCCCGCAGGCTCCCGCTCAGTGTACTTTTCTCGAGATCCCACCCTCCTCGGCCTGCTCCCATCTACCTCCCCTGGCCGCCCCCCCCCCCCTCCTCTTTTACTGCTGGTCGTCCCACCACGGCTCCGAAAGAAGTTACGACCTTTACGCCTACTCACCTGTACCTGCAGACTGTTCGAGCCGTTGCTCCTTGCCTCCCCCTCACCCCCCTTCAGATTTTCTGCATTTCGTGCAATTTGCCCCTTATGACGGGGTGTGTCAAGCATTCCTTCCCCCAGTTTTAGTGGTTCCCCGAGTCTGTTTGTTTGCTGTGAGAGCCCTTAAAAAGACCCTCTGTTCGAGTTAAAATGCTAGTTCCACATGTTAAGCTACCAGCCCCGACCCTCTTCTTTTCGATGGTTTGGATCAGTTCACAGTTACCCGTAAAGGATTTTGACGGGTTGGCAGGGGGTTTTTGGGGGGACGGTGTGGCCTTTCGTTGCGTTTTGGTTTTCCCCTGCCGCGAGGCAGGGTTCGAGCTGTTGGCGCTTGCGGGTCCGCCGGGGCTTTTTTGGTTGGGGGGGTTAGGGGGGGGTTTGGGGTGGTGGCGGGGTGCTTTGGGGTTTTGGTTTTGTGGGGGGTGTTTGTTGTGTTGCCTCTTAAATGGTGTTGAGTCACATTTTGAATGCATACCACGTCGGCACGTTCACCGTTTTTAAACCTCCTCACGACCGTTTCCACACTCACTTCACTCAAAATCTCTTTTAGGGAGTTGCTCCCTTCAGCGCTATTTTTTTCCGACAGTTCACGACTGAGTCCTTCTTTTCCCAGCCTACCCACGACTTTTATACCGCTACATGAGCTGCTGTTCGTGACTTAAAAAAAAGCTTCCCCTCTATTTTTCCAACTTTATATTTTCCAACTAATCATTTTTTTTTTTGTTAGGCTTACTTCCTCCTCTGTGCGACGGCAAATCTTCCCCTTTATTAGATAGGTGGTTACCCTGATCTATGTCTTAGGTTTTGCCCCCGGGAGGTCAGAATAGTTCAAAGGCCTCACCCCGGACTCCCCCTTCAGATGCGGTTTTTTTTTGAGAAGCCGATTTCTTGTCATTGAGGGGCCCGTGCGTTCGGACGTTACTCTCTAGAGACCTTTTGGTGCTTTAGGGCCCTTTGGAGGGGGGCTATGTTCAGCCAGTTCTTTCACCCCTTGCGCCTGATTACGTGCGTCCGGTTCCCTCCAGATAGCGAAGCGATGGTCCTTCGCGTTAACCTAAAAAAGCCCCCCACTCCTTTCTCCCGTCCCAGGCTTTCTTGTGGAGGGTCAATATTCCCTCCCGTAAAGAAGGCATTCCTATAACAGCCCCCCTTTTTTTAGGTGCGCATGGCTGACACGCCCAATATTCCCTTCTCTTAATGGGGCTTGGGTACCCTGTTTTTCCTTGAGCAGTCTCTACGTATGGCTGGAGGTTGAGGCTCGTCCCTTTTTTATTGGACTCTTCCTCCGGGCCCTTAAATCTGTTGTGGACCAGTCATTCCAATCTTTGTGACGGAAGCTTCGGGTCCTTCTTTCCAGAGTTCTTTTTGACTCCCTGAATTTGTTGGGCCCGTCAAGCGTTTCCGTGAGGATGGCGCGGTGCTACTCCTCCTCTGTTTGGCTCTGTAAGACCCCGGCTGACTCCCCGGTGTCCTTTAGCCCCACCTCTCCCATGCCTATGCCGATCTCCGGTCTTATGCGCTGTTTTTTTTTGTCAAATTTTTCTGGATGGAGCAAGTCAGCCTTTTTGTTTTACCGTGGCTGTGGGCAACGCGTCTGGTTCCCATTTCTTTTTCTTTTTTTTTCCCCCCCCCTTATAGAAGACGCCTCGTCCGCAGATCTTGGAGAGGGGTCCCCCCCCGGTTGAGGACGTTTTTCGTTACGGGCACTCTCTTTTTCTATTCGATCCAGAGGCCCTTGGCGCTTTCTTGATGTTTTTGTCCTCTGACCTTTTGCCCCACGCCCCCCCCCACGTTCCCTTTTTATCCGAGGTGCCCTCATCTTTCTCCCTTGTACTCCCTATCTTTGTCCCAGGCTCCGTCTCTTTGGCTCTTTTCCCTCCATTTGGTTTTTGTCACCAACTTGTCCTTAGCCGTTAAATGTCCACACGACCTTACCCTTCCCGCGGTGGTTCGTCCCTTTTGGGCGGAGAAATTCCCGTTTTGCAAAAATCTCCTCCTCTCCGAGGTGCCCTTTCCGGTACACTCCGTCCTTTTCGGTTTAGGATCGAAACCTTTTTTCCCCCTCCCAACGGAGAGGATCCCCCTGCGCCTTCCCCCTTTTTCCGGATAATCCTTTGTTTTTTCGCCTGTAGTTCTGTAGCGAGGATCGTTGCGTTACCGCCTCCCCGTCCCCTCCTCCTACTGGGCACTTTCCTCCTTTTGGACCCCTTCACCCCTTCCTACGGATCTCCCCCCTTAGTAGGAACCCAGGTCGCCTAACTCCGGCGTTCTGGCGTAATCTCCGGGTCTTCTTGAATGCGCACTCGATGCGGCCCTGGCTTTATAGCGAGGACGGTTGTCTTCGCAAAAGAGAGGGGCTTTTGGACCGTAGGCTTCGGCGGTGTCCATGTTTCTTCCTTTGCTTCCACCCAGGTTACAATATTGCCCTCTTTTACGGTCTCCCCCCTTCCGGTAGCCCCCGTCAGAGAGAATGTCTTCTTCCCAGCACTTCATTGAGCGACTACCACTTCTTGTTCTGATAACCTGGTTCCTCTTTTTTTTATTTCTTCGTCCCCTTTCAGTTTCCGCCCAGGTGCCTTCTCTGACCGGTTCCCCCCTTCAGGATCCATATTTCGAGCCGGCAGGGTTCTTAAGTAAGAGAGGAAGATTTTCACGACGCTCCCGATTATAGGAGGCGTGTTTGGCATTACCCAGAGGTTATCCCTCTCTTTTTTTTACTTTAAATGTGTCCCCTTCCCCTTCCCGAGTATTTTTCCTTTTTGTCCACTCTGGTCCCCGATTTGAAAGGAAGTGTGGGCATTTTCCGTTGCATCCCTGTCGTCAATCCATCAGCCTTCCCTTCAGTTTCTTTGCAAGGTTCTTTCCCCCTTGCCCCCCCGTTTGGACTCCCCCCTACACGTTTAATGGAATAACCCCTCCCCCTTTATGAACAGCTGCCGCCTTCTCTTACGTGCCTTCCATTTTGGTCTTCCTCCCCCCGCCACCGGTCCAACCGGGCTCTTCCCTCTCCCTTCCACCGCTGCTCCCTTTATTGTTCCCAATCAGTGGGTAAGTCGTTCCGGTTAACAGTTTTAGGCATCGGAAAGCCCCTTCTTTTTCTTGTTGTCAACTGCGTTTTCCCCTCTTCCGTTTTTCATTCTTTTGTTTTGTACCTTCCCCCCCTTGACCAAACGACGAAGACTCTATCCTCCTTTTTAGACTTCGTTACACAGATCTCCGTTTTCCTTCGCTCCGAGGCAGCCGATGATTCAACAGTCTTCTCCTTTTTTTTAGCCCCCCCCCCACGGGCCCTTCTCAGGACTCTTTCTTGGCACCAATGAGGTTTCCACCCTCTGCCACCCTGTGGTTGCTTTATCCCTTTTATAGTCCAGGCGCCCTTCTGCTCGCGGTCCTTTTTGGTGGTCTCCCTTTTTGCAATTCCCGGTTTCCGATCCCGAATGGACTGGTCACCCTTCTTCCGCTCAGCCCGGGACCTTGTTGCCTGGGTGCCCCCCTTTGGGCCCACCCTTTTTCGATTTTTTCCCCCTCTAAGGCTTTTAGCGCACCAGGTGCACGGGGTTCCCCCTACTCAGCCACCTCTTAACGCCTAGCTAATCTAGGCCCCCTGGATCCTTGCCTGCTCCCCCTCCATGGCACCCCTTCCCTTCTTTTCCCTTGCCAGGATTCCCCAGTTCTCCCCCCCTCTCGATTTAAGAGTTTCTCCTCCTACTTTCCCCCCAAACACCGAGGAGCTGAAGTTTGGCGTTCTCCGTGCCTTTTTTTTTAACGGGAGAGCGCTCGCCCAACTTCCCCTCCTCTCCTCAGTTGTTTTTTGACTTTGGTCGTCTTACTCGATAGAACCTTACCCCAGTGGTTGTTGCATTGTTCTCTTTTTTCTCTAACATACACTCTTTGAGTCCCTCGTCCTCCTCCCGGAACTGCTAATCCCTTTCCTTCCTTGCCCTTGGACAGATGACGAAAGGTTCGGTTTTCATGAAGGTCTCCCATTTCCTTAATCTTCGATATTTGAGGTATCTGATGTCGGAGCTGTTCCTTTTTCCCGTTTTTTTTGTCGCTCTGTTCTTCCGCTCCGAAAACCTTTCCCAGTTTTCACCCCCTACCCTGGGCATTTGAAGTGGCTGCCCCTTCTGTATGCCCTCCGGCAGATTTAGACCGATGGTCATCCCTTCCCATCCCCTAACGCAAGAAAGAGCTGCCCTTCCCAGTGTTAGGGCCCCCCCACCTCCCCAGGTCGCACTCCTTTTTTGCCCAAAACACCCTCCCTCTCCCCAAGTTCTTTTCTTGGTTGCTGGGAATCGACCCTCCGGTTCCAGAGAGCTTTTCCTAAGTCCTCCGTAGGCGCTTCACCTGTA
>Ga0179593_1523119_pt1 | contig 13254 bp, 18 predicted proteins | sample CZODoug2_1_08_16_FD_185931 | JGI IMG/M metagenome (GOLD analysis project Ga0179593, IMG submission 185931) | Vadose zone soil fungal communities from Angelo Coast Range Reserve, California, USA - CZODoug2_1_08_16fungal (PacBio error correction) | ecosystem: Environmental > Terrestrial > Soil >... | reverse complement strand
AGAATTCAGATTCAGTCCTGTAAGGTTTTTGGTGTGCGATGTTTCCCCCCAGCCATTTTGGACTTCTTGAGGATGGCTGTTTTTTTTTTTTTGACGTGCACTATCCCCTTGATTTTCACCTATCGAGTCTGAATGGTGATTCTGGACTGTGAATGTGATCGTTTCTCCTGCAGTAGGGTACACGTTTCCCTTGTGGTCTATCAATACTTCTTTCAACACCCCTTCCCCCTTCCCTTCTCCTTAAACTGGTAGAACTTGAACGCGGCGAGCCCTCCCGATCGGCAAACTGATGATGATTGACTCTTTCCCCCGCCCCCCCCCCCCCTCCTCGCGGGACTCATGTCCGGATTAGGTGATTTCCGGGTAGGAATGGTGGCAGGGATGTGCTGACCTGCGATCGACTGTATAAGAACCTGTACTTTTTTGCTGGGCTCCTTTGTCTTCATTCAGGCCTTTTTTTTTCTTCTGAATTCCGCCTAGTTTCTGGAAATGAAGCAGCCTTCCGTCATGTGAATTCGTGCTTTTCCTTTTTTTTTTTACGTTTTTCCCCACTGGTTCCGATGATGGTTTGCACACGACTCCAAAAGCTGCTTAAACGGCTGCCCTGTCCTCCCCTTCTCTGTTTTTTTTTTTCTTTTTCCGATCTTCTTCCTCCTGGACCCTTTCTCTTCAGATCTTTAGGTCTTAGGGACCTTTTCGCACAAGCCATCTCTTAGGATATTTTGCCTTTGCCTTTTTTTTTTTTTTTTTCCTATCCGACGACCCTTTGATTTAAGGGGCTCGTCCTCTATATTACGATGCTTCCGGGAGGTCTTTGACCGCCTTGAGCCCCTTTTACCCATTTTCATTTCTCGGAGATGAGATGAGGTTAAGTGTTATAGCCCGTTGTACCCCTCGTTTCCGCCCGTACCTCCTTTTTTTTTTTTCCTATTGGCTCCTTCCCCGGACGCCGAGGCCGAAGAAGCCCCTAGTATAGTAGAAATTTCCTCTTCGATTAAAAACCAGCTTTTTGTGTCTTCCATCACTTCCTGGGAACTGTTCCCCACCGCTTCCTCGGTCCCTAGCTGGCTTCTTCCTTCCTTTCTTGCTTTACTTGGTCTTTGAAGGCTGCGGAAGATAATATCTGAAGACTCCCGTTCTTCTCGTACGTCCCCTTTCCTTTTCCTCCTTAGCGAAAGTTTCCCCTTTGGGGAGCGACGCCCTTTAGAGAAGGGTGTGAAGACTTCCTCTCTTCCAAGCAGAATTTTCCTGCGGGTTAGATTTTTTTCCCCTTGTTGGAAAATTCGTCAGCAGGACCGAAGATCGAGAAGAAAAGACTTGTCCTGGCAGGGCAGGCCTTTTTGTTCCCGCTCGTTTACCCTCCACTCCTCCCTTCTTTCTCGCACCTCCCTCCCTCTGTTTGTGCTGCTTTCTATTCGCCGTTGACAAGGCGTCTGAAGAGGACCCGAGCGTTCTGTCCAGGTATGTTTTTTTTTTCGGGTTTCTAAAAAGCGAAGGATCAACTGACGGTCGTGTTCCAGGAGATATATCCTCCATAACTGGGCTGCTCTTTTTGAAATCGCTCGCCCCCTCTTCAGTTTTTTTACCCCTTTTCCTCCGGAGTCTCCTTCCTGATCGTGGATTCGTCAAAGAGCTATCTGAGTGGGGCTGCGTCTGCAGCGCATGAGCTTTCTCCGTTCGTCGATGGCTTGGCTACTTTCCGCTTTCCCACTTCCCCTCCTTTTGAGCGAGCTTTCCCCTCGTGGTTCTGCTCCTGGACATTCAAAGTCCTTGAAAAGAATTGAAGTTCTAATCGTAAAGGATTCGCCTCGTCTTGGACACTTCCTTTTTGAACAACGCAGGTATCTCTTTACTTCTGCCGTCGCCTACCTTTCTGCATTTTTAAAGTAGGTTCCTTCCCGTCTCCCCAAAATTTTTTTCTTTTGAACGAGACTATCCTTGATCCATTAAATAAGTCATATAGTTAGGAGTCTCGCCCACCCCCTCACTCATGATTCGGTTCCTGCCAGCCCCCTTTGACGACCCTTTCTATTCTCTCTTCCCTCACGATATTCCTCTTTACTCCCCCTTGTTACGGTCTCGAAAAGCAAGAAAACCCTATTTCGATCCCTGCTTCCCTCCGTCTCCCTCGTCCTCGCCCGTATTCCACTTCTTCTTGCTCGAATTGGTCCTGCTGAACCCCCTCTAGAACGGGCACAAAGTCTCTTTTTTATGACAGCTCCGGCCACCCCCCCCCCAACTTTTCGATCCCTCGCTGGTTCCTACCTGCTCTTTTCGCGGTTTTCCTCGTTTGCACGCGGCCCAGTACCCCCGTAATTCTTCTGCCGTCTGCGTGTAGGAGATCTGAGCCGCCCAAACGCCCGTAAAGCCCCCACTTCTTCCGCAGTCTTTGCCTCCCCTTTTCCCAGCCTTCCTTTTTTCTTCCCCCTCTCGTCATAGAGTCTGACACAGGGGTCCTGCGGTTTTATCGATCGCGTCAGAGTCGAAGATATATTCCCCGGCTCGGACGTCGGTCCATCCCCCGCCCCCCAATTATGTCCGGCTCTTCCCTAACTTCTCCCCCACCTTTTTTTTTCCCTCGAAATGGAACTTTTATATCCGTCTGGCCTAGGAGAGCGGTTTATTAATCCAAAAATCTTGATTCCTGGGACTTTTTTCACTCTGGAAGCCGTCTCCCTCGTAGATAGTCCCCCATGACCTCCCAGGCGGAAAATGAAGAATCCCTCATTCTATTCCCTTCGAAACCCTCTGAATCTCTCTGGCTGCCCCCTCTCGTCTACCAGGTGTGCTCGCACGTCAGAAGACTGTTTGATTAGGTTCACATACCTGTACCCCTTTTTCCCGTCCCCCCTTCCCCCCGGTGATGCGACACCCGCGCAATACTGCGTCAGCGTATTGCAAGGTCATGTAGAAATTAGGATTCCTGCCCCCACCATCCTCATCCCTCGTTCTCTTTTCGCTTTTTTTTCTATCCTTTTTTTCCAGCGATCGTCCTTCACCTCCCGCCGTACACTTGTCCCCTCTCCGAATACGAATATTCTTCCTTTTTTTTTCCCTATTCTGCTTTTTCCAAGCGTTTTTTCTCTTCGCTGCCGGCTTAGTTCTCCCTTTTCCGCACCGGGGTTTTTTCCTTTGTGTTAAATTTTTTGGATATTGCTCAAATGCCCCCGTGCCGACTGCAGATTATCTTTTCAATAATCGCCAGCCCTTAAGTCTCCTGCCACTACCATTTGTCTCTTTCTCTAATTCCTAGCTCTTTCCCCACTTTGAAACTGGCTGTTGATGTTACCCCCACGTATCGAAAAGCCACCCCATGGAAAGCTCCTCCTCCTCTTCCCCCATAATCTCTCACAGACACTCGAGTCAGCTTTCCGCTACTTGCTTTCTATCGTTAAAACTTCAAAGTGAGATACTTCCCTACAGGTTCACACCACACTCCTCCGACCATGAACGAGTTCTCACTCACTCCCCCACCCCCCCACTCCCCCCTACCTCCAATTTATTCGTAAGGAATATCCCCCGACGAGCTAGTATAGTTACCCCCAAGAAAAAGAAACAGGATTTTTCTCCCCTCTTTTCAACATTCCCGCCCACCTCACACTCCCCCTCAATTTTTCTTTGCGCCTTTAACCCCTGCAAACCACACCTCACGGAGTATAATCCCTTCAAAAGACTCACCAGAAGGGCGCAGCTTATCCCTCTTTTTCCCTCCTTTTGTTAGCCTCGCCTTTATGGCCCCATGACTTGTGAAGGCTGGTTTACGGCGTATTATCCGAAGTGTGACGGTGGATTTTGCTATCCCCCTTTTTTCGGATTCAGAAAGGGTTCTTTTGTTTCGTTTCCCCTCCTTTTTTCCCTTTTTGTTCCGGATGAAGTCTCTTCTTGGCTGATTCGTCCGAATAACCCTGGTGACGACGCCCTCGATTTTTCTCGTCCCTTTTTCGGGTGTGTCCCCCCCGCACGTCCCAGACGTACGATACGGCCCACCCAAGAGCGGGAAGTTTCTCCCAGGTAAGTGGACGATCCCGTTTTTCCCCTGATCTCTTCTTCGATTTTGTGGTTGGTGCGCGAATTGGTGTACAGCAAGCAGTTTGCCGGGGCGGGCCCTCTCTTTTCGATGTGTTGTCTCTTCGACGCATGAGTTGACCGAGGTGGTGTGACGTTAGTAAGGGCACGATAGAGAGCTTCCTTGCCTTTTTCCGATTGTGTCGATAATCTTCTGTTCAAGTCGGTTTTTTTCAATCTTCCCTTCCCTGTACCAACCTTTTCCCATTCCCCCGTTAACTCCTTGGAAAAATAGATCCCCTCTGCAAGAAGGGAGAGGCATTCGCTTCCTCTTCCGTTCACCCGATTGTACAACTGAACCTCCTTTTAGCTTGTCTCGGCATTCGTTTTTTGAAATATTTCCAGGCGTTTACGGGGCTTGTATGCTTAAGGCCCTCCCTTTCTCACGAACCGAACTCGACGCTGGCATGCGAACCATAATGGGCGGACTCTGCAGTTGTTTTGCGTTAGGATTTTTTAGTCCCTGAGCAACCTCTTACGGCAGGTGACTCGAATGGGTGTGTTGGCCCTTTTTTCTTTTCATGGGCCCGCTGGGGTAACTTTTTCACGATGACTGAGTGGACAAACCTCCCCTCTCAAAAGATGTTTTCTTAGCACGGCCTTCCCTGGTCTCCCTTTCCCCTTCGGTATTGACGATTCCCTCGAAGGATTCTTCTTTGACTTTATTGCAGGGATAATAGCATACCTCCGTGTCTTTTTGCGTTTTCCCCACGTCTCCCCTTTCTAACTTGTCTCGTCTTACTCTCAAAAATATCGAAGAGTGGCTGACATTAGGGGACGGATCTCGCCCCCCTCCCACCCCCCGATCTCCTTGAGGCGATCTTAGAGCCCCCCCCCAATTGAGTAGGAGAGACGCTTTATGCATTTCTTCAAGTTTATTTTGTCTTTTTCCGCCCTTTTTTCCCCTTTTTTTTACTCTTGGAGACTGGAGTCGATCGTTCTAGAAGTCCGGTATTCGTTTTCTTCTCTTCCCCCCTCTGACAAAGTGTCGACTTCTATCCTACGACTGGTCAATGGTGCCAATAGGGAATATGGTTTTTCCGTTCCATGTGTTTGGAGAAACTAATATTGATTTACGCGGAGAAGGCCGGAACGATACTCCGCCCGCCTGCGCAATTCTTCTATACCCTTTGCTGTTCGGACCAGTCCCCGTCCACGTTATTTTCGCGAAGACAGTAGAGACTTTTTGAAGACTTTTTTAGTTAGTGATAAGATCCTTTCCGGCTTTTTTTTGTTTTTTAGCTGCAGAAATTCCTCTGTTGGACACGTTCTCCTTTGGGGTGACCGCTTCACAAGAAGGCTTTTCCGTTTGTAGACGGGCAGTGCTTCCCGTTCTTTTTGCTCTCTGTCACGAAGTCGTCGAAGCCAGGCACTGAGTGAAAGGTAGGGCGCTGTAACGAAGAGTTTTTTATTTTTTTCTTCCCCTACAATTGTGGCAGTTTTTTTTTCGTGCGTGTTCGAGACTCGCTTGAAACGAAGCGGACTTCGGTTTGGTGTTATCCTCGCAGCGGTCACGTTTTTGGTCGGTAGTTGCAGGCGCTCGAGAACTAAATAATGCGTATTGAAAGGGTCTTTCTGATTAAAACCGTTGACTGTGGCACCTTACCGCCTATTTCTCTTCGATCGGCGCGTTGGTTGGATTCTCTCCAAGATCCCCCTATCTGAGGTGGAATGAGATCCCGTGCTTCTCTGTTTTGACTTTGAGAACTCCCTTTTTTCTTTTTTCTGTAGACTTACACGCTGGAATCTCCTTTCTCTTTCACACCCTGGTTGTTGTTTAGAATTCACAGTGTCTTCACTTGGTTCAATCCCCTCTTGGTTTTTCCCCGAACCTTTTTCTTGGCACGGACCGCAGCTGCATCCCAACTCCTGATAGCTCTTGACGAAGCACACAGTTAGAATATCTTTCTCCACCCAATTATTAGACGTACTTCTCCGGCAATCATTTTTGACCCTTCCTTTAACCATTACCGTCCATTTACTTCTTCTCTGCCTGCAACGTTCAGGATGTGTACGCTTCGATGGGATAGCTTATCAAAAGGTTCATAGCCTCCCTTTGGCATTTCTCTGATCCAATAAACGCTTTTTTCCCTCTTGTTTTTTTCCACTGCATCCCCCCAACCCGATAGTTCTCGATCCTCCCGCAGTGTTTTTTTTTTTGGCGTAGTACATATAGTAGCGTCCTCAGCGTAGGCCGCAAGCCCAGTATTCCTTGGAGGATCGAAATTCTCTTTGCTTCACCGCTTGGGACCCGCCTACTTCTTTGTTCAGCAACATGGTCCGAAATTCTTCTTGATAAGCGAGAGAGGCGTTTAGGAATCAATTCCCGGAATTGTCCCGACTTAACTCATTTTCTCCTGGTCGTTAAGCACGAGTTCCCCTTCATCGCCGTACTTCCTGTTTTCGTTTGACGTCTTTTCCCGCCGTCCCCTTTTTTTAAAGCAAACATTCCGCTCCGCCAGACCTCATGGAATAGTCCCCCCCGCGAATGGTCCGCTGACCTTTTCTCCCCTTTCCCAGGCGTACTTTCTTCCAACTCGGTTGTTTTCTCGATCGCGGAAAGGTCGAAGATCCTTTTTATTACTTAAGCTCATTTTCTTTCTTGCCAATCCCCCAAACCAACGCCAACTGTACCCGGTGCCAGTAGACAACCCCCAACAAATAAGCCTCACCACTGACCCAAGAACTTCGAACTCACCTAAGAGCATGAGACTACTCAGAAAGGAACTTTCTTGGAATAAAGATATTTCCTGCCTCTTATCTCTGAGGGACTTCCTCCATGAGATGAGGTTAAGGCATACTAGTCACGCTTCAAGCCTTTCGGATCTCCCGGGATTGGATGACGGGAAGATAAAAAGTTAGCAACAACCTTGATTGGGAGAGGAAAAAAGCCTACCTAGCGAGGATAGGAAACGTTTTTCAGACGGCATTATACCGCCAAGTGGGAGTCCAGTTCCTTTCAGACCCCCTCCAGACCATCTTATGTAGTTCATTACTTATTCGGGTCGGATCAGGATTCCTCCTTACAATGAATGAAGTCCATAATTTTCTGCCAGCTTGAGTTCGTGGGCAAGAATCATCGAGTAAGCCCTTTAGAGGAAAGAGATTACCCCTAGAGTTAGGACGTTACACATTTAGAATCCTTCCAGCCCTTTGAATCAGGTCATAGCGATTTTTTTTGTTTTTGGTTTGGGTCATCCACATTTTTTTTCCAGTGTGTGTGGCGTGCCGTACAGTTTGACTCCACGTAGAAGTACCGAGGTCCCTTTGAATCACGCCCCTCCCCTCGCGTCCAATGCCCCCATCTTTGATCGAGAGAGACCCCGACGACAGACCCGCAGCTCCCTCCCCAGAATTTTTTTACCAAGTTTTTTCCCTTATTAAAGTTTCCTCGCCCCCCCCCCAGCACTAACCGACACCCTTGCATTTCCGCCAATCCGCCCCCCCTCTTTTTTCTGCGTTCATTCACCGGTTTGGACCTTTGTTTCTCCTTCTTGCCTTCTCCTCGTCTTCCAGGCTTAGTTCTTATCCAGTGTCACCATTTATATGGTGTCTTGCCTTTTCTGAATTATTTTATTTCAAATGCACACCCGTCATCATGGATTCCCGACACCCCCACTAAAAGCATCAAATTTCAGGAATATACGCTTCTTGAACTGACATAGCCACCAAACTGTCTCTGCTCTGCCGTCCTTCTTCCCCCCCCCCCACACTAATCAGCGGATTTAAACGGCCCAAAAAGGGATTCTGGGAAACACCCTTCGAATACAACCACCCCCCCCACCCCCTTCCCTATTCTCCTCCTTCGCAACTCTTATTTAAACCTTAGCCCCCAAGAAGGATGCTCAGCTAATTTCCACCCTCCACCGCCACTTTGTCCTTCAGCTTTACTGGCGATCGATCCGAACGCCCCAGTTTGGCTTTCCTTTTTCCCCCACCTTAGGTCGTTTTCTCCTCCAGCCGAGGTCCAAAGTACGTCGTCACACTTTATCGTCCGCCCCTAAATTTTAGATTGTTCAACTTCTTTAACTCCACCAGGAGATGCATTCGAAATTCCTTCAACCTACCCCACTCCCATTCTCACCTCCGGGATTTTAAAGATATAATTAAATCGCCCCAATCCCCCGCCTTCCCCTCACCCTGTCAGGGCCCTCCGTAAATGTTCCGAGACTCTCTATCTTTTAATAATCAGTGTGGATTTTTTTTTTGGAGTTTCTTTTGCACTGTTCTGCGTTTTTCCCTGCTTTATTGCTCCTTCCTTGTTTGGAGTTTCCTTTAGTAGGTTTTAGTAACAATTTTTCCAACTGATATCTATGACCAGAATCTGAGGTGAGATGGTTTTCCGTGCCTGGGTCTCCTATTTTCTTTCTCATTCGTTGATGTTCCTGATGACAGACGGCCGGGGATGGGGATTTCTGCGAATAACCCAGGTTTTTTTCGACCTGAGCCTTTCTTATGATTTGGCCTCGGAAAGGGAGGGGGTTTTTACTGACACGGTGTGAAGACTACCCTCTCCTTCCCCCCCCCTCTTAAGCTCACTCCTTTTTGACGGTATTTGAAGCTGTGGAGACGCTTATGGGACGAAATTTTGGAAGGATTAGGACTCTGTTCCCTTTTTTTCTAACGTTCATCACCCCCTTTTTCAGTGTTCCCGCTGAAGGCCTGGCGATTTGTTGTAAGAAGGGGATCGATTTTGGCCCCCCCCCGATGTGGTTGCATTTTGTCCGAGATAATGTGGTATTTTTTTTTTTTCATGATCTACCCCAGTCGTTCCCCCGTCGGTTCCAATACGTCCCTTCCACAAGGCCCACTTTCCCCCCCCCCCGGTTACCGAGCATGTGAAATGTCTACAATTGAACGCCTCCCTTGCTTCGGATCGGCAACCCCGACCTTCCTTTTCCTTCTGCATGCCGCTGCGGGATTTATCTATTGCGGATTTGTGTGTCTGGGACCTTTGTACGGGAGTTTTTGATGATGCTGCCTTTGCCGTTTCTGTCCCCCTTAATCGAGCTGGTCTCCTCACGCGATCATGGCTACGATTATGCAGGCAAGGGCTCGGCGTTTTGAAACCTCCGAAGTTCTCTTTTTTCCCTTTCCGCTGATTTTTTGGAATCTTGGGTCTGGCGCCAAACGAGGGTGGGACGCTGGTCCCTTTTCTGCGTGCCACCCAATTCCAAAGATGTTCTGAAGGCCGCAAGGCTGGTTGATGGCGCGAACCCGCTTTATCTGTCCCTCATCTTTTTTTGGGACTTTTTTCCAGGGAATAGAGAATGGAGGTAGGGCTGGATTGGCCACTTCATGTTTGAATTCTTATCCCCCCCCCCTTCCTTCGGTTTTTTCTAATATTTCCCCATATATTCCCCGATTGCTTCAGGTGTGGGATAGTGTCCTCCTCAACCCGCTCCCTCTTGAGGAACTCTTCTATCAAGTTTCCCTTAAATTTTTCGAGTTGCTTTCTTTTTCGCCCTTTTCTTTTTCCGGGCTCTCCTGGTCCAGTCGGTTGGGTCGGGATTTTTTAATTTTACCCGACTTTCCGCCGCCCTTTCCGATTATCTCGACTTTTTTCCCCCCCTCGAGCGTTTAAAAGGACCCCGTGAATCAGAGATCCCTCATGCTTAAAGGGGGGAAGAAGCAGTTCCACTTCTGCTTACCCTTTTGGGACTCTACCTGAGCTGGTGGCGGAATACCTTTCGCGTGAGTGTCTTCTCTTTTTATACTCTTCCTTTTTCTGACCTGAAGAAGGCTGCGATTACTCGTTTTCCTTCACGAGGGCCCCTGAACCGTTGGGTTCCTCCCCTTTTTCTCTCGTTTCTCCTTCTCCCCCGCTCTTCAGGAAGCAGTAGGAAGGGTGGAGGAGCTTCATTCAACCCGTACGCTTTTCACACGTCTTTCTCTGTTTTTTGCCAGCAGGACACAGAGGCTCGAGCAGCCAGATTGTGTTCCCGGGGAGCATGGAATCCTCCTTCCGGACTTTTTACTATCTCGGCCCCTTCCTCAGCCATCCTTCGTGACCAGTTATGTGAGAAAGTAAAGCCGCTTTTTTGGCTGCGGGGCTCGTCTTTAGTTTAGGCCTTTCCTTTTCCCCTCGCGCCTTTTTTCTGGAGCATCGTGACCCGGGTGTCTCGAGACCAAGCAGCGGCTATCCATCATACCTAGTCGGGGATTGCTTTTTCCGTCCCTCTCCCTTCCCCTTTAGCAAGACCCCTTTCGTTCACTTCCTGTGGCAGATCTCAATAATTTAAGGAGATTTGCGGAGATTAGATCGGTTCGTGTTCTCCTCTGCTGCGTTTTCTCTCCTTCCTTCCTCCCGCCTTTTTCTGTTTTTTTTTTAACCTTTGTGACTTGACCCCCCCCTGAAGGAGAAGACAACGCTGGAAATCTATCTCCCCAGACTGCCTCAGTGTTGGGATCCAGCGTGCTTTCCTTCCCTCGACTCTCCCCTTCTCATCCCTCACTTCTTCCCCTACTCCTGCTCCCCTTCTCCCCGCAGCGCATGACCCGCAGATAGCCTTTATTCCCCCACGCTTCGACGAATGCCGCATCGTAACTCCTTGTCTGCCTCACATTCAGCGTTTTTCTCCTTCTCCCCCAAAGCATTCTATTTCAGTCTTAGCGCCGAAAACTCGTCCTAATGATTGATAACTTTCATTTCGAACCGTTTTATTTAGCTCTTTTCGCCTTCCTCCTCACGGCCAGCCGTGCTCTTTCAAGAATCCCCAAACATCTTCGATTACTTGCTCGGGAAATATGGTCACCCCCAGTTTATGGAGTATCAGGCCCATCGCTGCGTCCGACTCGTTCCCCTCCACCCCCCGGCGATCTCTCCCCTTCTGCGTCCCCCCCCAAGATGATAGCAGTGCAAAACAGGATGTATGAAGCTCAGACCAATTTCTTACTCACTCCGTCTCTCATTCTCTTTTCGAGCTTTTCTAAGGCCTCCTGAATCGGCAAAGTCTTTTAGCCTTACTTATTCTGCCATGGAGTATCGGAGTCTGATAAAACTTCAAGCCCTACTTATTTTCCTCTCCGCCTCCTTGACCCCCCGCGAATGGTTTCTTCCCTTTATGGTTCTCACCCCGTTCCCGCTCGTACTGATCATTCGACAAAGGTTTGGTTTACGATCCTTACCTTTCCCTCGTCTCCCCCCCTGCTAGGCCGTCGGCCGGAGTCCATATCCAAACAAACGCGGGATCGACCCATCATTTTTCCACTTAAACATTCCTCCTGCTCTCGAAATGAAATTGGGAACTTGATCTCTCCTCTCTTTTGCTCTCCCCCCCTCCTCCCTTAGAATTTAGCTATTCGACTTCCGAGGCCACAGCACAAGTTTCGAGTATCTTCCATGAAGAACCCTCCCGGTCCTACCGTCATGTTTCTGCTCCGGTCCCCCCTCTCCCACTCTATAATTTCTCGCTATTAGTCGGTCGCTCAGATGTCGTCACCAGGTCCGCTCGCAGTCATCCTGTGATTCTTTTCCCAGTCCCCCGTTTACCCCGTGGGCCCCCAATCTTTCCCATTCCCCTCGTTGATTTCCGGACAAAAGAATTGAGATATTTGCTCCAGCTCCTCCTCCCCTCCTTCCCCCCTCATCCCCCCTTTTTTTTCCTCCTTTTAAGCGCCCTCCATGCATCTAGTTCATGAACGCGTCCCGAGTCAGGTTTCTCAAGAGAATAGTCCTCCCCAGAATCCGCCGTACACTCCCAAAGTCTCTCGTTTCCCTGATTTACCGCAGAGTCATCTTTTCCCCCGCGTATCTTTTCCTGATTTTTGAGCAAGTCTTTTTGTTCCCATTCAACAGTATAGACGGGAATTTACTGGTTCCCATCCGGTACGCTCCACCTTCCCCCTTGCCTTGAAGCTTCCGACGATCCAACATCATATTCGCCAGACTTTTCTCATCTCGAATCGCCTACTTACCCCCTCCCCCCTTTCGCCATCGCCAATTGCAGCGGCGCAACTTCACTGGTGTTGATGTCCACCCCCCGTATAGCCCAGACCCAGAAGCCTCGCCTTCCCCTTTTCAAACTACTTATCGTTTTCTCACTCCTTTCGCTTACGCCTTTTTCTTTTCTATCGTCCAACCTTCCGTGCAGATAGTACCTAAAGGTTCAACCCCGAGCCCGTCTTAAGTCCCACCAGTCACTACCCCCAGTACCCTCCTTTTTTTTTCTAGAATCCCCAGCCCCCCTCCTTCACCCACCATCTTTCTACTCCGTACCAATAATCCCCCAATTAAACTGCGACCACCCTCCTGAGGCTGGTCCTTCATTTACTCGCCCCCCTAACCCACGTTGTTTTTTTCTTCATCCGCCCCCCTTCACCAGACTTTCACCCAAGAAGGGAGAAAGCCGAGAACTTTCATCTTGTTTTTGAGACTTCCTCCCTACTTGCCCCTCCTTTGTTTTTTTTCCTGCTTGTGCAGGCCTTTTTAGAGACTTTTGGCGGTTAGTATTTTTTATCACCTTTTAACTTTTCCCTCTATCGACCAGCCAGCAGGGGGTGTCCCCCCCTATGGTTCGGACTCCTGTGCTTTTAATTCCTCACCGTTCACTTGTTTGTTTTCCTAGCATCGCGATGGGGATTATGACGGCATATTGAAGTGACGAAGTAGACCCCTGCTTTCTGAAGGATTTTTTCCCCGTCCCTGGTTTTGTTTTTTTTTTCCGATGCAACGGTGAAGAAGGCCAGATCGACCCCCACCAATCTTCCATCAGGTTGAATTTTCCTTTTCCCTTTCCCCCTCCTTTCTTTACTCAGTCCTTTTCCCTCTCGAATTCCTCTGTGTCGCTTGGGGGGAGGGGCGAGAATTTTGGTTGGACCATCAAAAGCCCCTGTTTTTTTTGTTTTTGGGGTTTGTTTTTTTGGTGTGTGGGGAAAGGGAGACGCCGGTGTCTTTTTCCCCCATCGTGTTGTTTCAAGAAGGAGGAGAGAGACTGCTTTGCGGACAGTAAGGGCACCCCGTCTTTCTTTTTTCCGAAGATCTCTTCGATTTCCCATTGCAGTCGGCAAGGTTGGTGGGGGGAAAGTGCCATCTTACACCCGGCCCCTTTTTTCCCTTCCCGACTCTTCCCCCCCTGTCTCTCCTAACTTTTCCGCGGGCGTTGATAGATCGCCAAGATTAACCGGACGAGACCTGCTCCAACCTGAACCCGCTGCGGTTTTTTTTACCTTTTGATCCTCTTCCTTCTT
>Ga0179593_1511124_pt1 | contig 13254 bp, 8 predicted proteins | sample CZODoug2_1_08_16_FD_185931 | JGI IMG/M metagenome (GOLD analysis project Ga0179593, IMG submission 185931) | Vadose zone soil fungal communities from Angelo Coast Range Reserve, California, USA - CZODoug2_1_08_16fungal (PacBio error correction) | ecosystem: Environmental > Terrestrial > Soil >... | reverse complement strand
GAAATCTTCTGACTCAGTGCTTTCTCCCGAGTGTTTTTCTCTTCAAGGGTGCGACGCCGAACTGTAATTTCCTTTTTTTCGGTACGAAAAGAACTTTCGTAGATGGTCTGTTTCGGTCGATCCGTTCTCCGCCAAAGCTTTTTCTTTCGACATACTTCTACCCCCTCTCCCGGATGAAGCAGCGCTATGAGGATGCGTCGTTGAGTGAAAAGGCTGCCACGACAGCTAGCTACGGGCGATATTTGCAGCCCCGTAAGGCCTTTTTTAAGCACCTCCTATCCTGCTGAACTGCAGAGGATTCTCCTACAATGAGCAGATATTTCCTCATCTCCAATCCCCTAGGGACTTTTCGAGCTACCCCCTTGTTTTTGAGAATTATTTTGATCTGAGGTCGAGCGTGGGTTGCGAAATGAAGGAGCACCCCGTCGTCTCGTCTCCCAGCTTAGCCCGTCAGGTCTTTTCCGCAAACCTCTCGACCAAAGATCACCCCTTGTGAGTCGGTCCCACTCCCTAATGATGGCCGCAGGACCGTCCTCCGAAGGCCATTTCGGGTTCTCTAACGGCTCGCCCTAGTGTGCAATTGCAAATAGGGGAATGATCGGGGGTGGGTTTTTTTTTTTGTTTGGGTGTTGGTTTTGGTGTGTGGTTGTGTGTTGTTTGTGTGGTGGGGGGGGTTGGGTTTTTGGGGGGGGTTTTGGGTTTGGTTTTTTTTTTTTTTGCGTGTGTGTGTGTTTTTTTGGTGTTTTGTTTTGGTTGGTGGTTTTCTTTTTTTGGGGTGGTTTTGGGGTGTATTCCTCCCACCCTTGGGCTTACCTTTTTTGCGCTTGCTAAGGGTCCCCCTCATCCGCCTTTGATGTCGTGTCCCGATTGCGCGAGTCGCGTGGGTTTGAAGATAGGCTCTCGCGGATATCGAGCTTCTAGGGTCTTTTCCTTACTCTCCCCTTTCCCTGTTTAATCCATGCTCGTCTTCCGCGCACATGCATGAGGAATCTTCTTCTCCCGGCGTGTTTTTGAGGCAAGTATTTTCCGTTACCAGTGAATAGTACCTAAATAGGACTTTTCACGGAATTGTTAAAGAGTGCTTCTGAAATGCCTTTCTGTTACGGTAATCCCCCGCACCGAGGTGTTGTCCCCCATTCTCCGGTAGACGAAGTTCTGTAGAATTCTGCGACTCCCGCCGGAATCGGTGTTTCTGTAGTTGTCAGGAGAGGACTGCAGTGCTTGAGGTAGTGTGGGTACGCATCGCGAGATATCACTTAGCGCCAGAAGGAGGGCTCCGCTCTTCTATGAGGACAGCTCGACTAGTGAGCTCAAGACAAGAAAATGCGAAAGTCCGGATGCAGGAAGCTCGAAGATTCTTAGATTTATTTTCTCCCTCATGAAGCTGCATGATGATCTAGACCAGAAAAGAGCCAGCGCACCCCCTCGATTAATCCCTTCCTCACGGTTTGGGGGGGGGAGAGACGAAGCGTTTTGGTTCCAGGTTTCTCATCGGTGATTACAATCCCCAGCTGCTTCATCCTCCTGCAACCAGTGGGTGAGAGATAGCCCGTTATGAGGATCCCTTGGATTCTCAGGTCCAGATTTGTTTATCGAACAATTATCAGAGCAGTTTTCCGCGTCTCTTGCAGTAATCCTGATGTCCCCGCTTATAGAAGCATCTTTCTATCCTATCTGCCCATATCCTACCCCCCGCCTATACCACTGACATAACAACCGATCCCGATCTATCCTCAGGCTTAGAAGCCATGGACCTTCTGATCTCCCCCCCTTTGTTTTTCAAACTCATTTTGATGCTTGTATTATCGTCCGCCCTCCCATGCTGTTCATTCCTAGATCCCATCGCCATTTCCCACGTGCTCTCGTGTCACCTCCTTTTTTCAATTGCTTTCCCCCCGAGCATTGGTCTTGATTCCCTCGCTCCCTCCAGCCGCCCGCACGACACTATAGGGCGGTTGTCCAGCCGTCCTTTTCTACCGCGAGAGATCTCGCACGCCGACTTTTATTGTTAGCCTCTTCTCTCCTTTCAGTCCCTCTACGTCCCCTTTATCAGGTCCACGGCCCTCTTGGCGCCAAATATGAGAGCTACCCCACTCCTTTCACTCGCAAACCGGTGTTCCTGAACCAAGCCGCGCCATTTCCCAGCCAGTGTGTATGTCCTAATACAATTACCCGATGGAAATTCACCTCTTAGGCGTTTCGATTTTCGACAGGAATTCTTAGCGCCCAACAAATGTTCCCGTTTCTTGTCGCCCAAGGGCTGGTTGAATGTCTTTTTCCTCCCTGGGTTACCAGAATTCTTTTGTCAATCCTGAATGAAGTTGTCAAGTAACCTCCCTGAAGTGGGAACGCGAGAAAAGGGGCGTGAAGGTATTGCACGTCTCTCCAACAGTAATCTAAAGCAGTAAAGCCCGCAACGCCGTAGCCAGCCCTTCTAGATCTGGTAGACTGAACTAAAGCAAGATAGATATCGCGAAAGGGTTCTTGAGTAAGATGTTACGCGGACAAGGAAGTTTGACTGTGCGGCGGGGCGGCCAGTTGCTTTTCATTACAGAGGAACGTTAGAGGGTTCCTTCTTGAGTGCGCCGCCCAATTCAAAATCTCATCGCGTTCAGAAGCAGTAGATTGAGGCAGGGAGGTAGAAAGAGAGAACGGCTAGGAGAGATAGATTTTCAAATCAAATGAAAGTGGACACCAACACGCGTTGCGATTGACAGAGTCCCGATTCTTTTCCTGGTGGAAACTGCTCACCAGAAGAGCGCCCCCCTCAGACAAACTCGAGTCCTCGCTTATCCACCCTCCAAAATGGAGAGAGTGCCTTGTGAATAGCGAGTGCGACGGATACGAGAGCTTGTGAGTGGCGGAGAGCTTAAAGCCCTGGCCCTCTTTTTGCGAAAGGGGGCGCCTTCCCGAAGCATTGATCCGCCGTTAGAGGTTTCGGTTTGCCCCAGTATCCTTGTGGTAACGGTCCTCGCCCCCTTCCCGGAGACCGTCTGTCCTCATTTTTCGGTCCTGCCGACCTTTATTTTCCTCCCCCCAGACCTTCACGCCGTGAAGGGAATGGCTCTCTTTTCAGAACACTCAGTACCTTTTTGACCTTACCCCGGGGCTAAGTTAGATATTCCCTTTCTTTCCTCCCCCCCACGTTGGGGTCCTTTGTTTCATATATTCTTCGTTCGTTTTCCCGCCCACTTCCTACCCCCCTCATTGGATATCCCGTAATCTCACAGTTATACGACCGACGCACCCGCTACTAAGTGATAGGCCCCCGCTAGCGGGTGCAGAAAGACTTGGAGTTTTCTTTCCTTCATCCCTCTTTCTTAAAACTGTCCATGCCTGGTGCTGGTTTATGTTTCGCCCCACGGCTTGACGTGGGTGGTCTCATGGTGTTTCACCTGTTTTATTGCTGTCATTGCATCATTTTCTTCTCTTTCCTTGTTCTCGACTTCTTTTCGGGGCTTCCCCTGCTTTTTTTCTCTGAGAATTGAAGAAATTATTTCTTTTTAAGCTTCTAATAGTCGCCATCTGTTTCATACAAAAGTTTGCTCCACAATGTGTGGCGTTCGAGTCTGCATGTCCTGTCTTTCTTCTGTCATGGCGCTGCAGCGACCGATCAACTCTTCAGAGTTAGTGTGATTTTTCCTCAGTTGTCTGCGCACGAAAAAGGATGATCTCTCTCATTTTAATACTAATTGGAGATCAGCTCCTGGGGTTGATGGGCCTCAGCTTCATTCCCATCCGAGCTCTTAACAAGCTCGATCTCCATCCTTTGAAGTGGGGCGCCTGACGCATTCTTTCTCTTGACGTACATTCCTCCTATTCCGCTTGGCCGCAGGTCTCGCTTCTCCTTCGTCAGATGGGGAAGAGGCAATGTTCTGCCTGCGGTTCCTATAGCCCAACTCCGTGCTTACCTGGCGAATCGCGCGCATTCCGCAAAATGAAAGCTTACCCTTATCGAATGATCCCCTTCCGCTACATTGACCTGACACCTTGACACCCACCCGATGGTACGATCTTCTTTTCCTTTTGCGATTCCCTCCCACGCATCCCAGGCGTTTTCTTTAAAAGAGGGTGAATCCGTGACCATTCTTTATATGCCTCTCAGAGTAGATCCAATTGAAGTGCGTTAGATTGACGGTGCTATTTTTTTATTCCCGTGCTTTGCTATCCTTCGGGGTATGACTACTGCATGTTTTGAGACCCCGTCCTAAGGCCTATAGGAAAACAATGACCAATAATTTTCTTCCAAATCAGCGGCTTTGTTGGATTAAAAGTAAGACACTGGTGCGGAGGGTTTCTGCCAAAATAAGAGAATAATTGGACCTGTGTTAAAAGTGGCCTAGGTCTCTACTTCCTAGCCCACCCCCCCCCCCCCCAACTCAGGGTCACGAAAATGAAACCATAGATGTGTTTCAGCGTTGTAGGGCCAGAAATTTACCCCCCAATAATGGTAAAAAACCACCCCCCTAGAAAAACCGCCCAGATCTTATCCTTTTAGAACTGAGTAGAGGGAAAGCTCTGCGGCTTCGTGTCTTCTATTGCTCTCTTTTTTTGGGTGTGTGTGGTTGTGTGGTTTTTCTTCTTTTTCTTCTGTGGTTTTTTTTTTTTTTGTGTGTTTGTGGTTTCTTTCTCTTAAGAAGCAACCATTCTCGACTGGACTTTGCGAAGACACTCGACTTCAATCCCTAAATAAGCGGTCCTAACGACGTATTGCTTTCTTGTTGGCGCTCCCCTGAGACTCAGGTCCACCCTTTCCAATCATCTGCGTCGAGTGCCCCCAATCTAACCTCCACTTTCGTGGGCCGTCTTTTTATACTTAGTTTCTGGCGCCGGCCGGATATGATACCTGTGGCTCGCCCCCTCGGCTTACGCGACTTCTCTTCTTCTTTTATTTTTTTAAAAGGCCCTGAAGATTGCCGCCGTCCCTTGCCGACCAATGCGAAGAGAATCAATCTACAAGACATAGATTAGTCTGAAGTCTAGGGATTTCCACAATGGTTTAGATCCGTATACATATAGTGAAGAGCACGAATGATTTCTGAGATTTCCTTGGTATTTGTGGGGTGTCAGAGGGGTATTTGCCCTAAGGATAAGTTTCTCTTGAGCTTTCTAGGTTTCATTACTTCCCGTTTTTTCATTCGCGGCTCCCCCCCGAATTCGTTAAAAAGTTTTTCCCCTATTCATCCGTTCTGCCAATTGCCTTTATTTCCAGACGGTGACATACCTCCGTTTTTGTCGAGGGGTTCGCGCTCGCCTCAGTTTTACTTCACAGCGGGGAATAAGCATTATTCTTCCACCACCTTTTTTCTACATTGGGAAGACTGGTTATCAAGTTTGCTGATTCTTCGTGTTTCTAGCCGATGTGATGAAGCGCGCGGAGTTTGAGCCGAGATCGCTTTCGAAGTTACCTTTCCGAGAGAGGTATAGCCATTTCTCCCCCCTCGCCGTCGGGCCTCGACCGTTTACTAGCGAAACTTTTCAGCTTTTCCGCGAAGTCTCCTATGCAGGCAGATTCCCCGGTCCTGCGTCAGAGATCCGATCACACCGCTTTGCGCATTAAGTCACTTCCGGCCGGGAACGTCGAGTTCCATCTTTCGAGATATCAGCCCTGCTTTCTTCTACATACCTGAGCGTGTTGGCCCCCTTTTCCGGTGCCCCCCACGCAGTGCGTGATCTCCTGTACCGATATTTCCCTTTGTGATTCTGGCTCTTTTCGGCCGCTGGCATAGTTCAGGGGTGTCTATTCGCGGATAGGCGAGGACGAACATAGCATATCCCCAAAGATTCGGCTTCCGGTCGTCCTTCTGCCAGACGAAGGCTCTCAACGACCATTAATGGAAAGGTCCTTGGAAGAAAGTCCTTCCAATTAGCGAGTTTCCTTCTATGAAGCTACTTATGATGATTCTATCCCCCCCCCCTCAACAGAGAACGAGAACTCTGTTTTCCTCATGTTTTGATCCCTCATTTGTGTTCTCGTTTGTAGCGGTTATGTCTCTCGCTTCATGATAGGATTAACTGAAATGCAAACGGACTCTTTCGCAGAAGTTTTGAGAGTTTGAATTCTCCGCGAGCCTTCCTTGGCTAGAATAGTGCGCGAATTCAAGAACGGTTTTCCTCTCTAAGAAGACCCTGAGAAATTTTTCGTACTGCTATTAGTCATGAATAAATCCACTGGGCATCCCCATCAAGATGAATTAACCTTCACCCCCGCCGATCGATTAGTTAGATTTCCCGAGGCAGCACAGCCGGTGCCACCAGCCGGATTTCGTTGACTACGAGTTATTATCCCTATCTTCGAGAATTGTCAAAGCGTTACAGGTCTCGAATGTTTAACGTGATTACCCTGTGTAAAGTCCAATGGCTTGTGCCCGAGTCCCCTTCTGACGAACGGTAACGTCCGAATAGAGGCTGTGGAGAAGGCTTAAAGAGCAAGATTCACTCCCTCCGGAGATGATCGGTTTAGATATCCGCTAGTTCCCCCCCCCTAATACTCAGAGATCCTGGAGTGTGGTTTGGGGCGGGTTGGTGCCCAAGTCAACGCGCGCTCCCGTAGAATTGATTCCCTCCCTCCCTAAAAATTAGCCCGCCAAACCTGGTGCTCAACGCTTCTTAAGAAATTTGGTGAAGAATACTAAAATAGTAAGTATGCTTCACAAATGAGGAGGGTCTTAGCTCACCCCCATCTCAATATTTGTTCAGAGAGTATGTCCGCCATACACCGTCTTCTTTTTTCAGGCAGAAACTTTGCCCTTGTGGTAAAGACTTTCTTCTGAATAAAGACATTTGGACTACTTAACTCCCCCGCCTTGACGTACGCCACTTTCTAAGGTGTTCGACAGTCGTACCGCTACCCCTCGCACTCGTCTTCCTTCCGATTTCACAGCCCGTCTTCTTCTCGGTTCATCGTCATGCGTGTCCTTGCCGCTTTTTAGATCCGCACCATTTTGGAATATCCCGCCTTCTCATGTGTGCTCTTTCTCGTGCTTCGGTGCGTCTTCCTAAGCGCACGTAGCCTTCTTCCGGGCTATTACAGTGACAAGAAACAAATACAACCCCCGATATATTTAGCCTTTCTAGCGAACCTTAGTAATCCTATCTCCTTCGGGAGCCCGATGTTCAAATCCCTGCACACTAAGGCTTTCGAGCACCCCAAGCAACCAGCTCTCAGTTTTTGCTCTTGGAGAGCAAGACGCCCCCAATAGATAGTCTTCTCTTTTCCTCTCTTTTTTTTTTCGGGAAGGAGAGGTCAGTAGGCAGTTTACGGATTGATTTTATTCGCCACGTTCAGAGGGACCTTGCAGGAAGGTTTTCTCGCCCGCTCCTGAGATCCTTGATAAGAGAGTTGGTTTGCGATTTTTTTTTTCCGACGTTGGGTTGGTGGTTGACCAGTGATGTACGGTCTACGTCAAAGGCGTCCCCACCGCCGCTGGGCTCATTTTCCTGTTCCCCGATGCGCGACCTTGCCCTAATGTAACCCCTGTTCCCTTGTCTGTGTGATTGTGCTTGCCGAGCCCCCCGCCGCCCCTCCTTGGAACTTAATCCCAAGCGCTTTAACTGATTGATTAAGATTGTTCGGCTGGGGTTCCTATGGACAGTGCCGGCTGGACCTTTGTCCAGTGTCGTTCATACCGCGAAGGCTGTCTCTACAATCAGCTTTTTTTTTTCCCGTTTCGAAAAGCCTTGAATCTTCCGCACTGCATTTTCGTACGTTTCGCGGAAGAGACGCCAAGAAAGAACGCTTCACACGTTCCCCCCAAACCTCCCATTTTAATTGATGGACCCCTTCCCCGCCTTGGAATTTTGATAATGTTACGGTTTCCGTTCGCGGCAGGCGCATCCTTTCGTTAGATAGGATCCGTGCGCAGTGCTTCTGCTTCATGCGCGAGATGTACGCATGCGCAATTATTTCTTTTGGTTCCGAGCATATCGTCCCTTACTGTCCATACAATCTGCCGTACGGAGCTGACGCCGCAGGCCGAGTCCGATGCTGCATCCGCTCTTTTCTGCACCATCTTTCAGATGAGCGCTAATTTCAATGCCCCCGAGATTTGAAGTTGTCTGCCGCGCTTTCGTTGCAGCAGTACGCCGCCATCGGCCATCCTCTCTTTCCCCAGTTGTGTTCGGTTATTGGTGCGCGTGCTCCGCCGAAGACGCATGCCATCCAGCGATCCTAACATCTATCTCAATCAGTTACGCTGGATCCTCAGACTGGTTCCTCCAAGCTCGCGGACATTGCAGAGATATCGCGCTCGGCCAGTGCTAATCGGCCTTATGGTTGGACTGGGCACGTTGCCCTATTATTTCCCTCTCACCGCACTCATTACATTTTCCCCTGCCCCTCTAGACTATCCTGGGACATGCCCGTTGAACGAACTCTAGAATCCATTGATTCCATTCCGACCTGAAACCGTGAACCCCTCTGACTTCAAACCACCGATCCCAAGGACTGGTGCGAAAAGGATACTTCGGTACCGTCTTATAGGAATCCCGGACTGTACTTTTTTTAAATTCCGCCGGACATCCGGACGATAACTGTATGGCAGTGCTCTCGATACCTGGATACGATGACTCTGCGACTTCACGCTGCGGGGCCATGGTCATTCACTTGTTTTCGACCGAGACAGATTTAACATGAGCCCCCACGTCCGTCCCGTTCACCTTCGACCTTTTAGTGAAGCCGGAGGGATGAGTCCTCCCGGTGCGGTTGATGCTAAACCCATGCCCCTAACATGCACTTGAAGTTACAGGTAGGAAAGCTATTCTTCCCATAGACACCGGCCGACACTCTTGGAAGAGAGCTTGCCCGTAGAACCCTTAAATGGGGGCCCCCAAAACACTACCACGAGAAGAAGCGGTCTCAATGAGAAGACCCAGTGTCAAGATGGAAAGATATTCCCGTCGTGAAGCCATAGAGCGAACAAATCCCTATTGAGAAGAAGCCCCACGCAAGCAATTGAACTAGAAGCTCGGTGCTTATGGTTTCCCCTCTGGCAGAAAACCCCAATGCACATCATATGGCTTTCGGCAGACTCGTCCAATCTGGGTGATCACTGAGGGTGGTAGGACGTTCTTTTAAGAGAGGACTTCTACGATTAATTTCTTCGCCTCGTTGACAAGGATGGACACGTCGATGAGTCTTTTTCTGCTGAAACGGAACATCACTTAATAGATTCAGAATGATCCTCGTCAGGACAGCCAGCCACTGATACTTCATCGACTGAGTTGAAAGAGCCCCTTGACTGTACCCGCCTACTCATCGACCCGCGACCCTTTCCAGAAGGCTCTTCCCCCTGGATGCATCTGGAGGATCGGTCGCGCGCGTAGGTCACAGACGGCCCCGTTCGAGAGGTTTTCCTCCTCCGGGCCGCCAACCTGGAGTCTTTTTTTTCCAATTTGGGCTCCTTGGCCAAGTCTTCCCCCGCGTTGGAGGGCTAGCCTTTTTTTCCAGAATTGTGAGCGAATTCCGGTTTTTGACGAAGCGCGCACCCCCTCTTTAACACATCGGGGAATCCCTCTTTTACGTCTCCATGGGCTGACTTGGCTTGGTTCTTTCTTGCGGTTCTTCACGTGTTTGGAGATTTCAGCCCCTTCTGGTATGTCGTTCATCAGTGGCGACAGAGATAGGAGGCATATCCTCTTTAGAAGAGAGCGACGAGCGTTGGTATAGAAATCTCAATCGAGTGTTGACTTCCCTTTGAACCACCTCGCGAATCCCATGAGGAGTCCCCTAGACCCAGAATAGATTCGGCCCTTTAGGCAGGCGGCGCGGCTCTCTCTTCGACAAACAGTAGATGTGCAAACTAGCAAGTGAACTCGCGTTCAAGAGTCTTACTCCTTTAGTACGCTTTGAAGCTTTCTTTGAATACATCCGGAATTGTTGGCAATGCTTTGCGCAGCATACAAAGTTTTTAGTAGCACTTTCTCCTTTGAGGATAGATCTCTCCCCTTTTTTTCCCTGACAGGGCAGTAGTTGCCAGTTGAGAGATTCCGTCTCTCGTCGAAAGGTCGATCACTAGCTATCAGTCCGGACCTTGCCGGTGCGCTATCTCGGAGATCGCGCCGAGCTGCGCCGCATAATTTCAAAGCTCTCCGGACCTCTCGATCCTAAGTCGGCCGTTCCTTCGAGTCCCCAGAAGCGGTATTCCTCGGAGCCACCCTCCCCACGACCACAAAACACCTCCTGATCCTTCCTTTTCCCGTTTGGGATGAGAGTGCTTTCTCTGTTTATAGGTGGTTACCCCCTTCTTTAGGGGATAGTTAAATAACCTTTTTAGGAGCCGACTCTAGAGCTTACGGCCTTTAAATTCCCTTTGGGAGAGACGCGATGGCCCCTCCCTGATCGAGAGAACTCCGCGGAGCCATTGTAGACGCCTTTTCTAGTCCTATCCGGCCCCTCTCTTCCCCCAATTAAGCCTGCCGCCCTATCAAACGACCCCCTAAAAAACGACGATTCCCCCTTCATTCAACGCCTGAGTACATGGGGTCCGCATGCGGGATTTCCCCAAGAGTACGATCGGGCTTTCTCCACGAAACATCAACCGGCACAATTATATCTCGACCTGGCACCTCTCAGTGCCAGGGCCAGTTTTGGATTGTTTTTCCTTGTGCAACCTTGGTAAAGGGGCGCCAAATGGTTGTGCCGTAGAGCGCGCCAACGCCGACCGCCGTGTTCGCGCATGAGTGTTTTCTTTCGCCGATAAGCCGTGGAATGTAGAGCCGCTTCCCCCGCCCATCGAGTGACTACGGTCGTCCGCTATTTTGAAAGCGATCCACCGACAATCCCTTTTGATCGCAATCGAGCGACCTCCTTCAATCGTCGACATCTTCCCAAACGGTGAGAGAAAGCCGCAAAGGCCGGAATTCTCCCCCCTTTTGTACCGCTACACTCTCATAGTCAATTGCACCTTGAGGTTGGAGATAGCGCGAACCGGTTTTCTCGCAAACTTTTTTCTGTCAACCATCGGATTTGTTTTTTCCCCCCTTTGCTATTTAAGAAGGTGTTTAAACACGATCGGTTGCGCCCCGTAATGCCGGGTCAGGACGAACCTCCTCATGTATCTCGATGTCGCACGTCTTGAAACTAACCGACAGCTCTCAGATCCTCCAGATTTAGAGCCCCTTAATGCCAGCGGGCAGTGGGCGGTCTATGCCGAAATCGGATGACAAACCCCCATTCCTTACCCATTTTTGCGAACAAGGAGTTATGCGATCGCTGGATGACCCCCGGTTGCCCTGGCCCCTTCTGACTTGATCTTGTCCTTCATTCCCCTTTTAGTACTCCCAAACATACTTTTCCCTTGCGTCCGCCCATTTTTCGTCTCCGAAGGCATGTAGACCGATCTCAGATACTTCCCTTCGCCGCTACGACCCGCAAAATAACGATCGAAAAGACACCTTTCCCTTTGACCGACTTTTCTTCACTGCGAACGCTCTGAGTGGTCGACTTTTCTCGACAAAGAGTTTGGGCAACTAATGCAAATAGGCCCTCCCCCGTTCCTCCAAGCTGACAGTCGCGGTCTCGCCCTGATGGGTCCCTCTCTCTCCGGCCCCCGGACTATCGCTATGCTTTCTTGATTACTGTTTCGCTTTTTTCCGGCACTTGATCTGCTCTGTTTTCGGCGATTTGGCGCGTTTGGTCTTTTGGGAAGAAGTGGTAGAGAGGACTTTTTCCCCGCAGCGCCCTCACTAGTGGGAACTCATTTTTGACGGTCCGCTCTTCCCATTGCCTTCTTGAACCCTACCGAATTTAAATACCCCCTTCAAGTGAAAAGCGGTTCGGTTCAGCCCGCCGCCCGCGGGCGAACACACCCCTCCTTTCAGAAAAATTTCTCTTTATTTCAGAGAAGTCAAGTTGCGTTTTCCGTGGGTAAAGGTAGCTTAGTCTTTTGCAACAATAATTTAGTATACACTGCGAAGGAGGTTCTAGAATCGGACGTTTCTATACGAAGCACCGGTCCAATAGAGCCCACCCATGGGATTTCTTCCTCTTCGCGGATGTTCCAAGCATCCAGACTGTGACTCCCGGAAGCTTCCCCTCGACTATAACGAAAAGATGACTTTCAGTTCTGGTAGCCCAGGTTCAGCGCTCGGGGAAATTAGTGGGTGATCCACGGTTTAACGGTTTTACCCGTGTTGTATTCCTTTAGAATCCAACGCTAACTCCTTTTTTCTTCCGTTCCTGCCGGTGTGCCGATGGCCTGATCTACTTTTTAAGAGGTTTGGGGTTTATTTTCCCCCTCCTCTTCATGGCGTGACATAGTTCGGCCGACGCCCCGCGGCGCGGAAGATATCTTTTCGGGTCTGCATGACGCGAGACTTCCCCCGTCGAGGAAGAGTTTTACACTGGCGACAGCGGTATGCCCTCTGACCCGTTTTTTTTTTGGATCCCATTCCGTTTCCTTCCCTCTCTTTTACTCCATTGTTGTACCGATCCTGTCGTCTATGGGCGCGCTAGAATGTCATGCCCCAGGAGTGAAAACAGTTATAGTCCATCCTTTTCATTTTCTCAAGCGAGGCATCTGTTTTGCCGAGCCTCTCCGGAATGACGACCTATATCTTGAATGGAGTCGCCTTATTTCTCTTGCCCTCGGCATGGCGCCTGAGATTGATTTTTTCTCGTCCTTTCGTCAGATTACGGTAAAGGTTCTCCCTCGTGATTGCGCATGCACGTTTGCCCCTTTTCAGATACACTTTTGCTTCTCCCCGCCACTTTGACCAAACGTGAACCTTTAAGGCACCCACCCAAGTACCGGATCTTTGCGCCGGATCGGCGTTAAGCGTGATGAATTTTTCTTACTTTACTTTGTTTTCCCTCTTCCCTCGAAAGCTTATTATGCATGGCTCTCATTTTTTTTGTCGCTATCTCCACTGTCTTGCCCTTTTCCGATTTCCGTTTTTTCCCGATGCTTGTTGGCGTCCTTAACTCACCGGACTGCCCCTTGCCCCACGCTGACGTGTACCATAGAGGGAGCGCCGCGTGTTTTTTGATTGCTTCCGCCCGGCCGTGCTAGGTTTCTTCAACCCCTTATCCCCAAGGAATCTTTTTAAGCGTGTTCGTTACGATCTAGGGAACTAATAAAAGGTCCCCCAGAAAAGGAAGTGCAGAGGAGGAGCTCTTTAAGGCGCGAGCATAAACCATATACTGTCCCCCACAACACATCGGCCCCCCTAGTTCAATCAGCCGGCGCCAACGGTTTATTTTGGGAGACAGCGACTTTCTCTTCTCGCCCTCGAGGCAAAAATTCATCGGGATAG
>Ga0179593_1500989_pt1 | contig 13254 bp, 11 predicted proteins | sample CZODoug2_1_08_16_FD_185931 | JGI IMG/M metagenome (GOLD analysis project Ga0179593, IMG submission 185931) | Vadose zone soil fungal communities from Angelo Coast Range Reserve, California, USA - CZODoug2_1_08_16fungal (PacBio error correction) | ecosystem: Environmental > Terrestrial > Soil >... | reverse complement strand
TCGTTTTAGATTTCTGCCAGCCCCAGGCTGACAATCTTTGCTTGCTCGACGCACCGCAAGTATGAGAGCCTCCTTTGATTAATAATCTTCCTATTTTAGCATTTCTCTGCATTTCCCCTGATACCACTCCCAGTTCTCGCGTTTTGAACCGAGGTATTCGACTTTTCGAGACCCGGGTTCTGATTTGATTGTCTGTCTATATTTGTTTGAATCGTACACTTCCCCCCAGTTTCTCCGGTCTTCTATGTCGCAGTTTCCTTCCTAGTCGGCGGATTAGGAGGTCTGATGCCCGTTCTTCATCGATCCAGATTTGGTCGGACAGTCTCGTTGCCGCGAGTTACTCTTTCCACCCCCCGATAAAAGGAGGCCTGAACCTCGGAGGACACTCATAATTTCGAGCAAGAGGTCTCGGTTGAGCGTTGTGAAATCCCACCCCCCCGTCAGTTTTCCAGACAAAATTGAATAACAGTCTGGCTGTGTTCACCGTCAGCGGCATTAGTCTACATCCTTTCTCTCTTTACTCCCACCACACAGTGTAAACTTTCTTTTTTTGCCTGAACAGTCTTCCACGTTCACTAATGTTTTATCACTGGGTTTTTAACCCCAGGGGCACCTGTTTGTGAAACCCACTTTTTCATTCGTACGTTCCCTCCCTATCACTAAACCCCTCTCAATTCACGTCCCCCAATCTCAAAGGGAGATCTATGAAGCTCAAGTCCCGGAATTCACGGGAGCCTGCTTCGGATCGGAAATTGAGTCTTCTCGGCATCTTTCTCGGCAGAGCAGGTCGTGTTTCTCGGCGCTCCCCGGTTTTTTTTTTTTATTCCAATAAGATTGCCTCTAAGTTAAGGGTAGGACGTCACGGTCTGAGATAGAAAAGGTCCCGGCGTATTCCCTGATCCCATTCTAAGTATCAGTCTACCTTCGAGAAACTTGTCTATTCTTTCCTTTTCCCCGCCCACCCCGCACGGCCGGTTATGATGTTCCCACAACAGGGCGCTGTGGGACTCGTCCCTCCTTCCCTGCCGAAGCTCTATGCTCCGTTAGATTAACTTCACCGGTCCTTTCTCATTCTCCTCCTTTGTCCCAGACTGGTCGTTTCAATGATTCGTCAAATTTCGTTAACTTTTTCAGATTGGCCCGGCCGCGGGTGGACCCCCCTCCTGTTTTTTCGCGGTGGGTGACGGGGCCGAAATGCGGCTCTCTATCGCTTCCCGCTTTCCTTCTCCCAGCTTATGACAGAGTAATTCGGACTTCTTTTGTCTCCAGTCCTCCATTTTTAATGTTCCTCACAATGGTCACCGGGCTTTTCCGACTGGGCGAGCGGTGAGAAGTTATTTTTGCCAGCAACTCGTCTTTGTATCCTTACATAGCTCTCCACATGTTACCTTGTGAGTCCCCTTGCAGCAATGCCGTCCTTAAAAATTCCCCTTTCTTCTCATTCGCGCAACTTCTGCTTCTGCGGATTTCTTGTTCAATCGACGATCCACATGATTCGTTTTGCATCCTTTTTCCCTTCCTGTTACTCCTGTCTTTTTTTCTCATTCATAACTTCTCCCTCACCTGGTAGGTCCTCAGTGAATTTTTTATTCTAGAAGTCGTTGCCTCTTTTTTCGTTTCACGTTCTTGAATCTCCGTACTTCTGCTTCTCCCTAAGCGTGTCCTTCGGCTGCTGGTTCCCCACCTACGACGGGCTCCTACTTTTGCAGGTTCCTCCCGAATTGGGTTGTCTCAAGTGATCAGAAGCCTCGCGGAACCTCTCAATTCTAAACGAATACCACCCCCCCCCCCCCCCCCCCCCCCACCTCTTCTGACTACTCCTTTCTGAAAGAGGACCCGTTGTTTTTTTCCGAAGATCCCGTTCGCGTCGTTCACTTTTGTATTCAATTGCCCGCCGCTAAGCATCTTTTTGCCACCCTCCCTTTCCCTTTTTTTCTCGTCCGCGGCCTTCCGGACGCAGAGTTCTTTTTGCGGCGCCCTCTATTTATCTTCTTGGTAAGGTTTCAGAGAGCACCTTTTAGTCAGTCGAGCTCCCGTGGCACTTTGAGAGTTTCCCCCCTATCCGTCGCAATTACTTATCCTGCAGGTTCCCTTTTTCGCCTTTATTTAAATATTGTGATCAGGCTCGAATAGGAATCTCATCGGGCTTCCCCATCTCAGTCCGAGAGAGGTCCCCTATTGGCCCGCGCCCGAATGCGCCTATATCTCTCTCTTCTCTCTTTGTGGTGATGCTTATCATATTAGCCCATCTGCCTCCCCGATTCGATTGTGGATTCCGTAGTCTCCCAGGTACGAAGTTAGACTGCTTTACAGCAGCCCCTGTTTTGATAATTGCGAAGTTAAAGCCTGACATTCCCAAGTCTCTTTCGATGGAACGCGCAATTTTCCCGTTTCGTTCCCCTGATTCTCTCCTACTGTTCCACTCTTCTGAAGACCTGACCCACACGTCTTTCAGTCTGATCGCTGCTCGCACCCGTTCGCCCTCTCTGGAGCTCGAAAAACTTTTCCTCTACAACAACGTGATGCGCGGCTTCCATTTTTTTCCTTTCCCGACCCGCGTCGAACGTGCTCGAAGCGTGGATTCCCACTTTCCCTTGCAGCGTCATGAATTTTCACTAAATATTTTATTCCCTGCCCGGTTCTTCAGGAGTCCCACCCCGTCGTGGAGATGCTTCTCTTGCTTCACACCCACTTTTTTTTTGCGTTATGGACGAAGTGCTACGATCGACTCAGATTTCAGCCTCGTCGAATTCCCCACACGTTTGGTCTGCTTATTCGAGCCGATTTCAATCGTTTATTCCAAATTGCAAATGACAGCGGACCAAGATCCCTTGCCCGCGCCTTTGTACGATGCGACTCTTTCTTTCGCTCATTTATTCCTTCTAACCTCGACTTTCGTAACATAACGTACTCCAAGGCTCCCCCCCTCCCATCCCTTGATCGTGTCGCAGTCTTTCTCCCCCAAAAAAATCTCTTTTAGTTTAAATCAGACTGTACCCGAGCTTTGCGATACGCGAATCTCTGTAAGATCTTTTCTCCTTGTCCGCGTCCTTCTTTCGCACCGGGATGGCTGTCTTCACCAGTCTTGACCCGCGTGGATCTTGGCTCAGCGCCGGTTTAGACATACACTTAGAAAGGTATCGGCCCCTCCTGTTTCAATTCCCCCCGCAGTCTTGACTTTTTTGTGCATTTCTTTTTGATTAGGTTTGCTTGAGCCTGACAAGCCCTAGATTTCTTAACCCGAGTTCCTGACCCTTTCTTAGCTCCTTCTTCTGCACCGTAGCATCCGACCTCCCCCCTTTAAACACGTTTGTGTTCTTCGTTTCCGCTCAAGAAATGTTTACCCCTCATCCGTATTTTTGCTTTTTTTTTTTTTTTGGTTTTCGGTTTTTTTTTTTTTTTTGGGTCTTTCTTTTGTTTTTTGTGGTTTTTTTCATGTTGTAGGAACAGTGTACCTTACGTGTCCTTACATCTACCCCGAGAACTACCCCGCGGTCTTAGGCGTTACCTTGACCTTATTGATGGTAAGCTGCGGCTCACGCACCGGTCTGACTGTTCTGCCTTTGTTTTTGAAACTGTTTCTCGGTGCTAGTTTTAAGACAGATCAACTTGTTACCATATGAATAGCATCATTTTTTCTTGCTTCCAGCCGTCAAATCCTTTTTAGAGCGTCCTTCAATCGGATGATTTGATTGATCTTGACCCGCCCTCTCTTTTACCCCCTTTGCCCTGTTGCGAACCCAGCCCCTCCTTGCCCTGCCCAGTTCCCCTGAAATGATTTTTAGTGAGGTTTCCATTTATAATCTTCCTTTTAGTCCCCTCGTGAATTGAGACGTCCGGGGCCATGTCTCGTGGAATACTCTCGACTTGGTGTCACTGTCCCTGTACGGGTGCCCCCTCAGTGCCCCCTATGTTGTGACTTCGTCTGAGAACTTTTTAGGCTGAGACTTGTCCCTTTTTTTTTTTTTTTGGTAAATTAAGATTCGTTTACAAAGTTGCTTTTTTTTCTCGGAATCCTTAGGGTTTTCGGTAAACCCCCTACTGTTTTTCGCTTTTTCGAATTTTCTTTTGCGCTATTCAACAGGTTTGACGACCATGTATCTTTTTTTTATCGCATTACCTGCATATCTCAATTCCGTCTTTGTTAATCATTTTCATTGGTTGATACCTGAGTAGCCAAAGGCAGCTGTTAACTTAATGTAACCCCTTTGAATCGAGGTGTTCTCGAACCCCTGAGCCTCGCCGTTGTAGCTGCCGGACCCCCCCCTTACTTTCCAGCTTGAGCACTTTCAGTAGCGGTCCCGCCATTCTGCCGGAGACCTCCTTGCGCCGCCGCCGGGTGGTTCGGAGCCGTTCTTCCTAGGGATCTCCTTCACCGCGCGAGACTTGTTCAGGGATGCGCTGCGGAACTGGTCACAATCCCCGACTCTCATGACTACTAGGTAGTGTTTATTCTCTTACCTGGACGTGGTTTGCTATGAGATCTTTCTTTTGCGCGCGAATTGCACTCTTAGACGTTGCTACTATCTTTTCCTCCTCCTCCTGCCTTAGTCTGATCGCCCTGCGATTGTCATTGCTTTTCGTCTCTGCCCCATGAATCATGACTTGTTTTGAACGCCAAAAGCGGAAAGTGAGAGCCTCGGAATTCATAAGACTTCGACCCCTTTCAGCAGCTCCTGTACCTAACCCTCTTTTCCATCGTTATAGATCTTCAGTAATCAAGGCCGTCTTCGTGGAAAAGTCTACAGACGGCGGTGTCCGAGTACGGGGTCAGCTCATGCCAGGAATCTCAGGAAGGCAAGGTTGGTTAGTAGAGTTCCAGTCGGTGTCCTTGTCCTATCGATTCCAGGAGGGTATTGCCCTGCTCCGTGGATTATCCGCCCTCTCATTTTGCCCTGCAGGCCTTGAGACAAATTGACCCCAAAACCCCGATGGGGAACATTTCCCACTCCCGCGGGTTCGCCTGCGGCTTCAAATTCATGCGCAGAAAGGGCTCACCATTTCCTTCCCGGGGATGAAATAGAAGAAACTTTCACAAAACTCCCCTTTATGTATGTTTTTCACCGATCCGGGATTCGGTCCCGCAAAAATTCGCTGAACAAAAAAAGGCCGCCCACCCTTTATTTCCTCTTCCACGGGACTGGGAAGTCCCCCCCGATCATGGGTTCAGGGGTCATGCCCAGTTCAGCGTGAAACGGTTTTAAAAGTTCGTACAGATATCCGAACTTCCAGTTGTTAATATCACCTTCACGGGACCTCATTAAGGGAGATCTCTCCAACTTCAATCTCCATTTCCTAAAGTCGAGCAGTTACCTTCGATGAGTTAACTGTTCTGGCTCCCAGAAGTACTGAAGGTTTTTTGGCCCTCGTTGCCCCCCTCTCAAATACTTCTATCCGCTGTGGTGAATTTAGAACGAGCCTGGCATCACTACAGTCCTGGCGGCCGAGGGGCCTGTCACCGAAATATTTTTTTCTCGTCTCCCTGTCCGTCAAAATGGTGTCTATGAGGTTGGACCCTCCCCTTATCTTTAAGGTACTACGTGACCCTCTGTCAGCTGACCTATTCATCCCTTACACACGACAGAGCCTGTTGCCGACCGTTAAAATCACACTGTGCAGAATTTGATGGCCCCCCACTCGACTGACCCCTGCAATCGGTCTAGACGTAAAAACTTGAGTCAGACGCCTTGATGAGGTCAAAACCGGACCATACATAGATGAGCCGCTTTTTATTCGGAGCGAAGTACGGGTCCCAGGACCGAGACCGGGGGGACTTCCACGCAGGTTAGCAGCTTCGTTTACGATAGAATATCGTTCTTCGCTTCTCAAAGTGTAGAATCCGGCCACTTTTTTTCCTGAGTCCCTTGGCCTGACGATCCGACTTTGTCGTTGGATGCGCCCGACGTGATTGGAGCCACTTCTGTACATTGTCCCGATTTTTTTGTAAAGATTTTGCTCAACTGCATTGGGCCTGCTTTTTTTTCGTTTTTTGGTCGCCCAAAGGCATCCGGGTGCGATGGATCGATTCGGGTTTCCGACTGCTACAGTCCTTAAACTTCGCTCTATTTTCTTTGCCCCCAAACTTGCGCTCTCATCCAATGATCTTCCCTCCCCTTTTCGTTGTATTGGGCTTTTCGTTGTATTCTCGTTCTAAAAAATCTGTTTCGACAATCGAGTCTTTTTTTGACTGAATCTTGTCCGAGCGCCTTCATTTTGGTGGCATTTTGGAGCAAGTGAGGCCTCTGTTATAAGTTCGCCAGTTCAGTGGACTGCGACGAGGGACTCTTCGAGCGTGACTTAGACATCTCACATGAAGGGTTGGGTGAGGCAATCACTGTGAGCTCAGCCATCGCGGCCCCCGCCTTTGACATCCGTCTCTATCACCTTCTTTTGGTCTTCCTATTTTACCGAGAAGTTTTCCTGCCCGTATCGTCTAACCTTGCTCTGCGTTCTTCTCCCCCGAGCCGGCCCTTTCTCAGTTGCATTGAACAGATAGGCAAGTCCGAAGCTTTTTCTCTCACAAATTTCGTTGCACCCTTCTCACTCAGATCAGATTAGTCTACTTTTGGTCTTTCGGCTGTAATATCTGTATGTCGGCGGCGGTGAAGAGCAATATTTCCTTATTTGATCTCCTGTTCCCCTTGTTTCCCAAAGCTTTTTACTGAGCTCACCCAAAACCTCCATTGTTTTCAGGTGGATTCTCCTATTAGTTCCTGGCCTCCCGCAGCGGAACTTCGGACTCCCTCGCTGTAACTATCCCTCTGAACTCATCCGACCCTCTTTTTAATTCACTTTTTTTTGCGGTGTCTGATCTAGGTAGCGTTCTGTACGCCCCGGATGCCATTCTTAGTTCCGGCTACTTTCCTTCCATTACTATGACGACGTGCGAATATTCTGTCCCTACGGCTCCAAGATCCTCGGCGCCAGTGAAGTGAGACAGACGAAGCCACTCGGAAGGAGGTATCGTCAGCTCGAGCAGTTATGATTGCTCTCGAGGTGCCTTTTCCCCACGAATTTTTTCACGCATCTACTCGCGGACTTTCCCCCCCCTTCGCCCCTCTCCTTGAGGTCTCCGGCTTTGTAAACTTCCCCTAGCTTTTCCCCGTGCGCGGCTCTTGGCCCCGTCCCTTTTCCTTGACCGGTACCGTTCTCTTGAGTCAACGGCTCCCTCGAATTTAAGTCACAGCTGGTAGTGACGTTTTCATGCGGCTATGTCACGCAGATTATTATTATACCTTTGATTCACCAAATCCCCTTATGCTTGATTTGAAAGTAGCCGTCAAGCTTTCTGCCCCTTACTAACTCGAATCAAAGCTCCTGCGCATGAAGGGAAAGCATCGTGATAACACCCCCCAAAAAAGAGCCTTGTGACTAGAACCGATTCACGGCTTCCATCCTGGTCCCGCACATGGTGGCAGTGTCCGCGCATTATTCCTCTAAAGAGTGCCGAGCGCCTTTACCCGACTGTAAAGGCACCCGGTTCGCTTCCTTTGATATGTATGTCTGAATTTTTTTTAAATCCACGAGCGCAGTTAAACTTCACCAGCCTACTGTCGATCGAATTTAGCCGCTGCCTTTATCCTTCGAACTTATTTTTAAGGGCTGCTGTCCATACTTGTGAATTTTTCGAGGGTGCCTGTCTCAGGCATAGCCGGGTATTTGGCTCCCCTGCTTCCCGTGGTCGTCAGGTCCCGGGGTGACGGTGATGCTTACCCTTTGCCCCGGACCGCCCTGTTATAAGGTCCTAAAAGATCTTATGTTCATTTACCCTTATTCGGTTGAAAGTCCCACTTTCTTTCCTTTCGTTAGCGCTTTTGTTTCTTCCCCCTTAGCATAGCCGCCGCTAAAAAACCGTGTCGCGAAGTATGTCCCGCGCCTGTTCCTCTCGACCGAGAGACTTGTTGACGATATCTTTATGCGAACATGTAGTCCCTTTTTTCCCCACCATTCACTTTGCCTGTACTTCCCCCCACGAATACTTAGATAGGGGGGTAAGGCCCAGGGCCTAGGTCCAAGCGCCGCGTTGTTAACCAGCACTACCCGGGCCCGTATCCATTGTTTTTTCACCGCCGAGTTTCTCAGCCTTAGGCTTCAGTGTGCTCGACCGGCCCGGGTGAAACCCCCGCTAGAACGCCTTTTTTTTTGATTTTCAAGCGACCGTCGTTTCTAGCCAGCGTGGCTCCTGGCCAGCAGTGTTCTCTTCCTCCCTTACTCCCCTTCCCAACATTCCGCCACTTTCGATTGCTTCTCTCCCTTTACTTGCAACTTGCCTGAGCTTTTCTTTTCCATTATTAGATTTGTCACGCTTGAATGCTAGTCGGACCTGATTCGTTCTAGTTTTGTATCCTGTGAAACTGTTTTTTCAACGCTACCTGGGCCCCCTTCACCCCCTATTGTCCTTGTCCGTTGAACTTTCCGATCAGAGGGTGCGTCCCCCGGTCATTCCCTTAGCGAAAGTTGTGTTAGTACTTTGGGTTTCTTCCCCACACCGACGGGTGGAATTGCAAGAAGTTTTCTGTTGGATTATTCCCCCGCCTTTTAATGTGAGCTCTTTCCCCTACTTTCATTATGCACGCCTCTTTTCCCATGTTCTGCGTTTCTGGGGTGCTACACTGGATCTTGCCTCAAGTCGCATGCACCTCTCTCGATGTGAGATCGTGTTTTTATACGCCCCGTTCGTCCCCTAAAGTTTGAGAGCTCCACTGCGACTGCGCAAGACTTGAAAGCTACGTTTCCCTCGACTGTGACGGAGAGTAATCTCCGACCGCGCCGTGCTGTTAGCCTGTTACGATTTTTTCAGTTTGGCCATGCGTCCACTGATACATTTCTTGAGAGTTATTTTGACTTCTCGGCTGAAGTCCCCCGAGTTTACACGACGACATTATGAAACGAGGGACGGCTCCTCCGCACGACGACCCGCGCGACATGATTGATCTCCGTTTGCAAGATCTGGCACCAAGAGCAGACGCCCGATACTCTAGCTCTTTTTCCTCACCTCCCTTTTTGTCGATCCCTATGATCGCGTGATTTATTGCCATTTAGCGTCGCACAGCGGCTTCCTTCCTTCTCCCAGACCAAATCGCCGCGATTATCCTCCCCTCGAGGCCCTTCCATATCGGTCGTAGAGTGCATTGCCAGCCCTCTAAAGTTCTCGCATGAGGCAGCTTCCCTCATTCGCCCGAGAAAAGAGGGTATGTACGCGCATAACTTTCGGGATGAACCGGTCCACTTTTCCGGCTTACTAGTCTGGTAGCTGTTCCGAGACCTTCAGGCGGCAGGCCTGTCTGGGATTCTCACACCCTCGATCTCCCTTGTACTCTAGGAAGCTATTCGTTAAAAAACCCGCTTGCTTCCTCCTTTACGCCGGCCTGCCAATGATTACTAGAAAAGGTTTCTGTTCGTCCTGGTGTGTGGCAAACTACAGAGACACTTCTCGCCTCCTAAACACCCCCACCCTAAGGCGGGTTTTTTAAAGCACCTTTCCCCGCTCAGCCCCCCCCACCCATGGCCCTTGACCCCATTCTACCTTACGAGTTCCCATTTCTTCACGGGTTGCAGTCCCCCCCAGGTAGAAGTGGGGTTAAACCCACGGAGTTTTCACTCTTTCTTTCAGGTTTTTCCCCCTCGACGGAAATATCACGCGGAACCCCCATATACACTGGAGATTCTAAAGCCCCACAAGTTCAAGGTTGGTCTGCGCGAGCAGCGATCTCCAGCGCCCTTTGTTCGCGACTAAGGTGAACTGGTTTGTGCTCGGCTCTCCGTCATCCTGAGTTTTGAGAATCCTGGACGATCGCTTCGACAGACGGTTTTTGGACTTACCGAAAGCCTGGCTAGCGCCGAGGCTGTACACTTCTTTTTTTCTTCCCAGGCTGCGAGAAAATTCCCAGAACTCTCCTTTTTTCCGGTCGACGGTTCTTTTTGACACAACGCTTTCCGCCCCTATTTTTGCCAGTATTCCCCCTCCGAAGCGCTTTGAGTGACTTTCCGTGAAACATTCAATTATTAATTTTAGACAACATGTTTCCTACGGGTTGAGCCGATGCCCAACAAGAAGTAGTAAACTCGCGGCGCGCACCTTGTACGGCCATTTTTTGACCACATAAACGCCCGCGCTTTTTTCTGAGCGTTTTTTGAGTCTACGGGGCCTACCCGAGAGCAGGCACGAACTTCCGATTCCGTCCAGCCGAAGGATTTTCCGGATTCCTTCCCCCATTCGCATCGTAGCGCCCCCGGCATTTTTTCATCATCACCTTTGTCCTGAAGTGCCTTCTAGCCGGGATAGTGATGGATATCTTTTTCACGCGACCGAGCCACCTCACGCCTTTCCCCTGAATGCGCTTACAGCCAGCCTTGTCAATCCTTCGGCATTTTTTTACGAAAAGGCACGCTTTTGGAACCCCCGTCTACAGGCCACATTTCATTTAATTCGCTAGTTTTATTGGAACCCTTTCCTCTCCCTCCCACTTCTCGTCGCGCGTGTTCCGCTTTACGCGGGCTTGCGGGCTTCTCCCTTAATTAGCGCCACCCTCCGGGGCTCAGCGTGCCATGGTCGGAGATATTGTCGCTGTTTGGCTGGTCTTCAAGCATACCTTTCTGCGCGCGTCGTTTCATCCCCATCAGCCGGTTTGATGCTGGCAGTCAGGCCTGCACCGTCCGTCGTCGACTAGCACCATCAACCCTCAGTTTGGTAGCCCCCGAACGGATCATGGCGCTAACGCGCCTCTCACATTCCTTTCCTTACGCTCGACCTTTCGTGCTTGGCTTGACGAGTGACCTTGCCTCACTCGACAGTATCGCGTCGCCCCCACTCTAGACATTCCTCCCCAGCGCTTGGGGAAAGCTAGGAAAGCGCCGCGCCTTCTCCCGTCGAAAGCGTTTTCTTGAGGAGATCGCAGACTCGTTTATCGTTTGGCTCTCTGCGCAATTGCCCTTTGGATTGTGAAGAGCAACGGTCTGCTTTTCCGAGCTCCATGTCATTGCGTCTGGCTGAAGTTTTTGCCGATTCGCTTATTTCGCTTATGAGAGACCGATTCGTAGTCAGGACCTACGACTTCGGCACGCCGAGTTTGTTGAATTCGGTCCCCCCTCGTCGCGAATCTGTTCCATCTCATCTGGTTTAGAGTTTTTTTCCGACCGTATTTCGACGGCTATGGCCCGCGATCTAGGCTGATACGGCCGTTTTTTTCCTATTCTGAATATGTCCTACAAGATGAGCTTAGTCCGTGAACCCTCCTTTCTATCGTCCCCAGTCATAGCAAGATGGCTTGAAAAACGACCAGCGCAGACCACGAGAGAGGTTCGGAAGCCCCTTGCTCTCGACGAATTTTCCCCAAACTATCAAGCTTCCCTCGTCTCTCCAACGGTTCGCTTGGCCTTCGAAGGATCCATCCCCACTCGATTCTGTTCCCCACAGCTGCTTTAGGCGGGGATGAATTGACCCTTTGAGACTCTTTTCGCTGGGACGTCCCAGTCTCAGCATCCCCGCCCGGCACGACTTAGGTTAAAGAAACTTAATTTTACTTGTACCCGGGATGTGCGTGGATTTTGCTGCCTCTCTTCTCCCCCCAACCCAAGCCCTTAGCGATGCGAAGTGACCCCGCTTCAGACCGCCCGCATGTTCCCCCCCCACCCCCAACGCTGTCCGTTTTCCGCCCCCCTAGTTCGTGCAGTTCATTGACTCCCCCAGAGTTAGAATCCAGATCAGCGTGGACTGGCCGACAGGAGTCATGACCTATTGCACCGCTCCTTAGTCATTTAAAACGGCCGGTCTTTTCACGTCTCGTCGTTCGACCTTTCTCCATCGAGCTCAGAGGACCTTTTTTTTTGTTTTTTTTTTTTTAAGTTAAATCAGTAGCCTATTTGCTTTTGCCCTCTCGAATCGATTGAGAAGATATCAGTACCCTCCTTTTTGCGTAAGTCCCCCAGTAAGGACTTTCTTCGGTTTACTTTCGCCAATAGACCGCGATTGCGCCATTTTTTCGACCTTTGACAGGCCCGGGTCCGTTGTCCTGAAGTCAGGTCGAGACCTTCTCGTTGGAAGCACCAGGATTTCAGTCGGGCCCAATTCTTCGGCCTAGACAGTGTAATCTCTCCTTCCAGTTTCCTTTTCGGCCCATTCTCCCCTTTATTGCACACCGTCGCTCTCTATTCTTTGGTCATTCGGTTCCGAATCCGTACGTCATTGTTGACGCTCACATCAGTTTTATTTTCGCCGCCCCTCCTGTAGGACATTGCCAACCAGGTGTAACGGAGGAATCTTTCGAACCCCCCGCTCTTCGGAATTTTGATCATGAGTAGACCGGTCGATGCCCTCTTTCACCGCCCCGTCGAACGTCTAGAGTTGTGTGCAGCTTACCGACAAACGTCCTCCGTATTGACGATCGTCTTGTGCCAGCTGGCCCTTTATTCCCACCCTTGCGAGCGAGCCTTAATTTTCTTTTCTTCCTTCTTCAGTCGTCGACGAGCACACGACCTTACCTTCGTTCTGAACATTTCCTCAATTTCTAGCTGCCGCGGCACCAATTGCAACCTTGTAGCCTTTCTTGGATTTCCCTGATCTGGGGTCCGTGCTTGCGATTTTGCTTCCCTGCTTCGTCGTAATAGACTGGCCAACCCGTTCAGCTTCCCTGGGCTGACCCCCCTTCCCCCCCCCAGTAGTGATTACAATGTCTTTTACCTTCGTCCCGTAGGTCATTTTTCAGATCAATGTTGGCGGCCTTTTTTTGTACTTCATCGTCTTTGCTGCCTTTCGAATGCGGCTTTGCTTTTTTGTTTTTTTTTTTTTTTTTGGCAACTTCGGTCGAAGTTCTGGTTCTTTCCCTTTATCCCCCTGTGCTTTTTTCTACATATTTTTTTATTGTCGGTTGCTGGAGTTTCCATCGGGGTTACCCCGGAGGTTCTGCGAAAGGCTTCGCGTCGCGTTCCATTTCTTTTGAGATAGGTGTGATTCAGCACCGGAGCCTTAACGATCCCTCGCGCCGGCATATTTCTCTTGCAGATACTGACACTTTTGCATGATTCTTTCCGATTCCCGAGGCCTGCTTTCCTTTCATCGCGCCGGAAGCTTTACGAGCCTGTTCGAATTTTTTTTTCTCCAAGCGCTACTACATTTCTTTACGCTTACTTTGGATGAGCCGCGCGAAAATCGACCAGATCTTCTCCTTTTGTCCTGTGGAACTCGGCCGACGTTTGCGAGGCGAGATGTAACGATTTCTCCTGTTGCGCGCCGCTAATACAATCGCCCCAGACGCG